>Ga0247723_1000912_pt1 | contig 18479 bp, 30 predicted proteins | sample MSEWelMarce5H_FC_FD_189079 | JGI IMG/M metagenome (GOLD analysis project Ga0247723, IMG submission 189079) | Subsurface sediment microbial communities from gas well in West Virginia, United States - MSEEL Well Study Marcellus 5H_FC | ecosystem: Environmental > Terrestrial > Deep subsurface >... | reverse complement strand
AGCCACTGGAAGACCTATTCAAGTTTGTTATTAGTAAGTTCAAGACAGCAGCTGGACGAAAGCTCAGTTCGCTGGAGTGTCATGACATTCTATGCAAGATCGGGGAAGTTGTTGTGGTGGGAGGAGTTCGTCGTTCCGCTATGATTAGCTTGTCTGATTTGACAGACGATAAGATGGCACATGCGAAGGCAGGTAACTGGTGGGATGGACAAGGTCAACGAGCATTAGCTAACAACTCAGCTACCTATGAAGAGACCCCAGCAATTGGTCAGTTCATGCGTGAGTGGACTAGTATTTATGAGTCGCACTCTGGTGAGCGTGGTATCTTTAATCGTGAAGCTAGTCAGAAGCAAGCTGCTAAGAATGGTCGTCGTGATGCAACCTATGAGTTTGGTACGAATCCATGCTCAGAGATTATCCTGCGTCCGTATCAGTTCTGTAACTTGTCTTCGTGTATCATCCGCAGTACAGACACTGAAGCAGATATCTTGAACAAGGTTCGTTTAGCTACTATCTTGGGTACATTCCAAGCATCGTTAACTAACTTCCCTTACCTTCGTAAGATATGGCAGAAGAACACTGAAGAAGAAGCACTCTTAGGTGTGTCGATGACAGGTATCTTGGACAATGCTTTACTGAATGACCCAGATGATAAGGAATTACCAGGACTATTGGAGAAACTACGAGATGCTGCTGTTGCTACTAATGCTGAATTTGCTGCTGCTATTGGAATCAATCAGAGTGTTGCGGTTACGGCTATTAAGCCCGAAGGAACTGTATCACAACTCTGTTCTACCGCATCTGGCATTCACCCTCAGCATAGTCAGTATTATATTCGTCGTGTACGAGCTGACAATAAAGATCCTCTAACTCAGTTCATGCTGAAGTCAGGGTTTATTGGTGAGCCTTGTGTGATGAAGCCTGAGTCTACAACAGTATTTAGTTTCCCTGTTGCAGTAGCTGAAGGTGCTTTGCTTCGTGAAGACTTAACTGCTGTTGAGCACTTGCGATTGTGGTTGATTTACCAGCGTCACTACTGTGAGCACAAGCCATCAGTCACTATCTCTGTCTTAGAGAATGAGTGGATGGAAGTAGGGGCATGGGTGTACAAGCACTTCGATGAGGTTACTGGTGTGTCTTTCCTGCCAATGGATGGAGGAACATATCGACAAGCACCTTATCAAGAGTGTACTGAACAAGAGTATCAAGAGTTATTAGCTAAACAACCTACTAATATCGACTGGGACAACTTTCAAGAACACACAGACAATGTAGAAGGTGCTCAGCAGTTAGCTTGTACAGCAGGGGCTTGTGAAATTTGAAAACATGTGCAACTTGTGAGAAAGTAAAAAGTCTAACAGAGTTTTCAGCAGATAGACGACGCAGTGATGGGAAACTGTCTCAGTGTCGTCGCTGTCAATTAGATGCTAAGAAACTTAAAAGATCTCTTAATAAAAGAAAAGCTGTAGATTATTTAGGTGGTAAATGTAAACGATGTTCTTTAGAATCTAGTTGTTTAGATGTGTTTGATTTCCATCATAGAAATCCAGATGAAAAAGAAAACAGTTTAAATTTATTAGTTAATACAGATTGGAGTAAGATGAAACCTGAACTTGATAAGTGTGATCTTCTTTGTTCTAATTGTCACAAGATAACCCACTGGGAAATCAGAAATAAAATTAATAAAAAAGGATGTACAATATGATTTTAGAACTACACTTTATATGCGGTTTGATGTTTGGTTTTGAATATGTAGATCAGGATGAAGCAAACTATTATGTTCTTGATCTAGGCATTATTCGTTTGATGTTAGCCTCTCCCAAAGACTAGCACTTTATGGCAGCCCCTTCGGGGGTTGTCTTTTTACTGATAAGGACGAGTCCCTTTTCTATCAATGATTAGGGCTTGTTTCCTTGGAGGTGTACTAGGAGTTAAAGGTACACTGATATGAGTCCAGCTATCGAACTCTCTGATCAGCTGGTCATAAGGTAAGCCCTTCATAATTAATGTAGCTACAACCTGATCAGGGGTCATCCCCGATACACGAATATCTGCAGCACAACCTACTCGATGCTGACTAGAATCCTTAGATCCAACTGCATCATTCACCTGCTTAGACCTATATCCGCTAGTGACAGTGATAGTCCTACCTAGCTCAGCTCGTACAATCTCTAAGAACTCACATAGTCTTACCAAGTTCTGATACTCTATGTCAGTAGGTTTATTGAGCCAACCATTACGAGCAGCTGTCTGAGATGCAGTCATCTCTTCATAGGTAAAGTTAGGTGTAATGTTCATTGTTTTTCCTTAGCCTTCATATCCATAATCTTTTCTAATGTACGACCGCCAAAGTAGAAAGACATAATCAACATACCCCACTGACCCAGCAGCTCAACATAAGCTTTGTTTGTATCTAGATCAAAGGCACTCATCATAGCAAAGATGAAGTAGCCACCAAGGATAAAGAGTAGAGTCATAGGACGGATGTTCTTAGACAACCAGCTATCACTAGCCATGTCAGCCTGTAGTCGTGCAGTAAGTTCATGCTGCTCTGCTGCATCAGCATTAATCTTAGCAAGCTCACCATTCTGCTGCATCTCTAATAGCTTTAGCTTAGCCTGTTCAGCTTGTGCTGGATCAGGAAAGACCTTGTCTAGAATCTTACCACCAATATCTAGTAACGCACCTAATGGAAACATTATTTCTCCCTCTTCATTTTTACTTTAACCCCAAACTATAAAATAAGAAACTACTGCAGCAGCTAAGAAGCAGTACAACTGTACTCTCCTAACAGCTTGCATATCTGCATCAAACATCTTTTTGTTTTGCATCTCTTCTTTAAGCATCCGCTGCTTGATAGTTTGTATATCATCCCAGGCTTTAGATCCATGCTTGTTTATCACTTCAGCCTTCATACGAGTTTCCATCTTCTTCACTTCTTGGATAATCTCGTATTCTTTAAATGCTCTCATGACTGTGTTGTCTACTTGATACTGCTGTGCTTTACGTCTTTCAGCAGCCTTCTGTTGCGCTACCTCAGCTCCGTCCTTCTGAATACCTTCGATGCTTTTAGTTAATGATTTAGCACTCTCACGAGCAACATCTAAGCTACCTGTGAGAGTCTTTACTCCTTCGTTTATTCCGTATTGGTCTGACATAGATATTCATTTTGTATGTAATGTAAATATATTACTTCTCCCTCTTCATACGAGCTGCTCTTTCTTTTTCAAACTGATCGATGTCTTCATAGAATCTATCGAGTGCTTGAGATGCAACTTCAGCTTCTCTTGACTTGTCTGCAATCTTAGCTTGTTTAATACGAGCATTGATAGCAGTAATATCTTTCTTCATCTGTTCTACCTGACGCTTCTCTGTCTCTCCCATATCGATATCAAAGATACGAATACCAGTAAGGTACTGAGTCAGTCGCTGCTCTTCAGGTAGGTCTGTTCTAGCCTCACGAGGAGTACCTAAACCAAAGAAACTATTCATTGTAGTAACTTCTTTAGTTATAGGATCTACCATACGAGAACCAAAGATAGAACCTGGATTAGCTCTGTCAATTTCATTCAGTACAATGATGTTAGATGCAAGCTTAGCTAAATGCATAGGCATAGGCACACCTAAGAAATCAGTGGTCTGTCCTTCAAACTCTTGAATGTTTTTCTTACGGAAGAAGTCATAGTTTGCTAGATATTCTAGAGGTGCTTTAATTAGCGGAGAAACACCACCCATAACAGTAGACAAAGCATTACCTAGTTTACCTCTTTGAATACCTTCAGGAGCTGTCTCAGTGTTGAGGAACTTAGTGATAGCTGCGATATCAAAGGTAGGTATCAAGTTAGCTAAAGGAATCGCAGATACAGTTCCAGCTTCTGCATTAGAACCTACATAGACAGGAGCTTGCTCACGGATATAGTCAGGAACTTGAGCTAAGTCTGGCTGCTCTACTTGATATGCTTGTTGTGCGTTGTTTATAGCTAGATTGATCTTGTTTATCTTATCAGGCTGTGTAGCTAGTGCTTCCAACTGTAGAGGAATATTCTTACGAGACCAAGTATAGAAAGGCATTACTCTTTTCAGTACATCTTTCTCGAATGGATTTACATCGCCATAGTCGAACAGATACTTACGGACATGATTACCTGCTTTATCAAACGAAGCACCCTTATTTAACTGATCAAGGAACAAAGCAATACGAGCATTGTCTTCAACAGTCTGACCTAGTTTAAAACCACCCTGTAGAATAGGGTTACTAGTAGCTAAGGTAAACGGATTCTTATTGCCTCCAGATATCTGACTCTCTAATGTGCGACTAATATCACCACCATATTGTCCTTGACCAAAGACACCACGAGTCATCATAGCATCATACAGTTCGTCAGCAGGATAGCCAGCAATCTTACCACTTAAGTTATTCTTAGCTATTTTTATTTGAAGAGAACCAGCTTGACCGTATAGTAAAGGATTTGTTAACCCGCCTAAGTAGCTATTCCATAAGTTGCCAATCATGTTTTTAGAATGATAAGCTGGACGAACACCAAGAGACCACATCTTCCACCAGTTCTGAGCACCATCATATAGCTTCAAGAACTTGTTGATTTCTTCTTGGTTAGTTAGTGCCTTGTATGAACGTGTTAATTGATTGGCTACTGTAGGTTCAAACTTAAGACCAGGAATTTCTGGGATAGTCTTATAACTAGCAGGAGCTACATCTGCTTTGATACCAAACTGAGAGGCATCGTCTAAGAACTTACGACCAGCTACAGCTTGAGCAGCATTGAAGTCTGCTACACCAAGTGCAATTGCAGGATCATCTTGGAAGAACTTAGAAGTTCCATAGATATTCTTAGCATTGATCTCAGCAACAGTGCCTTCGATCTCACGAGCAACACCTTGAGGTGTCTTAGCTGAAGGACGGATACCAAAGAAGTTCTTAACACCTGTATTATTTAGAACATCATCTGCTTCTTTAGTAGCAATGTGTGGCATGTAGGTATCACCTAAGTCACCTACTTCAACACCAGCTGCTCGTTGTTGTTCTAGTCTTGCACGATTCTGTGCTACGATACGCTGCTCTAATTCACCAATAGCATCGTCGCTTAAGTTAGCTGTCTCGATGTCTTGGAATATCTTAGCCTTGAGTTCATTGACAGGAATGTCTGTCTGCTTAGAGAGTGCCTTAATCTCGTTGTTAAGAGACTTAGCATTACGAACAGTCTCTGTCCTTGCTTTATCTTTAGCAAATCGATACTTGTCGTATAGCTCTTTAGCTTTAACAACATCACCTTCTTTAAGTACAATGGCACGATACAGTTCATTGTCAGCAAGCTTAGAGGATAGACCAACAGAATCAGCACCAGTAGAAGCAGCCGCCTTAACAGTCTTGAATATAGGAGCTATTACTTCACCCTTCAAAGGATCAAGGACTACATCTCCCATGAATCCAAGGAGCATAGACTTAACTGGGTTCTCTCTACGGAACTGATCAGGAAGAGCCTCTTGAATAGAAGCCTTCTCTTCTCCCTTAAGTCCTTTAATACCAGCTTGTTGTGCCTTAGCTAAGTTCTTAGTAGACAGTATCTCCCATAAAGGAGCACCTTGCTGAGCTTCTTCTGTTGTGCCTAAAGCTTTACCATAGGTAGCTACTGCTTGGAACGGACGCTGTAGAACATCGATAGCATCAAGTAAGAAATTACCTGTAGCACGACCTGCTTTTTGTACTGGCTCTGGTAAAGCTTCCCAACCTGCTTGAGCTACTTCTCCAACTGTACCTGCGGCTTCTTTGACAGCAGTAGGAATGCTTTCTCCTATGCTCTTAAAAGCAGCTGTATTGACAGACTCAGTAGTTAATGGAGCAACTGTCTCCCATCCTGCATCTTCTTTAGCAGGAGTAATGGTTTCCCATGTAGCCATTATTTAGCCCTGCGCTGTACTTGACCATTAACAATACGATAATCATATTTAGCTGGATCGTATACTTGTCCACTGCTTTCTACTCGTTGTTTAATATCTGGAGTACCAGTTTGAGCAGCAGGTGTACCACCACTCGGAGTGATCTTAAGTGCTGCTTTGCCTGTGAATGGTTCACGAAGAGCGATCTTCTGTGCATTAACTATTTCAGGGTTAGCCAGTGCTCTAGTTGGAAGCTGCTTATATGGGTCTAAACCATTAGCAGTAAACAAAGCAAGAGCAGCTTCACGCTCAGCATTCCAGCGATCGCCTTGTTCAAACTTAGCATCTCTTTCTAGTTTTTCTACATCTTTTTTATTCTTTGTAATCGTAGACTGAATCTGCTCTATAGTCAGTGCTTCTTTCTTTTCTCTTTGTTCTTCTCTCTTAGCTTCTTTATCTGCAAGTGTGCGAAGAGTCATTAATCGATTATAGTTAGGATCTTTGTCTAAGTCATACAGCTTAGCAAAAGCTTTGATCTGATCTGTAGTCTGTGGAGTAGGTTCTTTCTCAGGATCAAAACCCCTAGCTTGTGCTTTAGCTAAAAGAGGACTAGCATACTTAGTAGTGTATACATCTACAGACTCAGGATCTTCTCGAACTCCTTTTCTTTCAGCAGCAAACGCTTCATCAGCAGCTTTCCTTGCTTTAAGAAACTCTTGAGTAGCTAAGTCTTTGCTTTGTGAATACTCCGCACCAGCAGGTAAGTTGTCAGCAACATACTTGTAGTACTCTGGACTACCAGGAGTAAACTGTTGATCTGCTGCTTCTTTAACAGAGAGTAAAGTTCTTTCTCTTTGCTGAGTAGGACTCTCACCCATGAGACCGCCAACTAAAGCACCGCCTAATTGACCAAGACCAATACCAATCTTCTCATAAGGAGATGAAGCTTGACCATATAGACCAGCCCATAGCTTCTGTTGCTGTAGTTGTTCTTCTCTTGGATTATATCCTAGTAAACCTGTAGTAAAACTTGGAGCAATAGCCATAATATTTTCCTTATAATTCAGTAGGACCAGAAGGAGCAGAACGTCCTCTACCAGCGTAGGCTGTACCGCCAGCACTGATTAAACCACCCCAGAACTGAGCATTAGCAGCGTTAGCAGCCTGAGTAGCACCATACTGAGTCTGAGCAGCTTGCATCAATCCTTGTACACCTGCTGTTTGACCAGGTTGTTGTGCTTGTCCTAGCTGGATACCTAGCTGATATGGCATCTGAGCCATGTTCTCTACTTGACCAGATAAACCTAACTGAGTTTGTAGTGGACTGTATGCAGCAGCTCTTCCTTGTGCTTCAGTTCCCAAGAATCCAGCACCAGTACCAAACAAGCTAGTACCAAAACCAATACGTTGCTGTGCAGCTTGCTCTGCTTGACCAGCTAATGCTAAGTCTTGGTTAGCAATCGCATTGTAGTATGCAGCTAACTCAGGGTTAGCCTGTTGCATGTTACCAGCCACAGTACCACCAGTAGCTAATCCACCACGACCAGTTTGAAACAATCTGTTCTGAAGAGCACCATATTGTTGTTCACGACTAGGAGCTAAGATAGCTTGCTGTGTACGCATGAAGTCCTGAGCAGCTTGTTCAGGAGAAGCAGCCATGTACTGTCCTCCTAATTCAAATGCTCTCTGAGCAGCAGGAGATAGAGCACCAAACTGTGTTGCTTGTTGCTGAGCAAAGTCAGCACCACCAGCAAAGTTACCAAACAGTTGATTCTGTAGAGCCTCTAGTTCAGGAGAAGCAGTATACCCTGCAGACGAGATATAAGGAAGCCCTGTAGCAGGATCTGTCTCACGAGTGAACTGAGAAGTACCAAACCGAGTAGTCATTCCTACTGGTCTGAACGCAGCTCCCTGAGCAGCTTGACGCTGTTGTGCTGCAGCCTGTTCTCCAGCGGCTTTAGTTTCATCAGCCCCTGTGAATATATTTGCAATACTACTGACTGCCTTACCCATTATTTGCTCCTAGTGTATACATCATATTTCGTATCATTCAATGTTAATTTATTAAACTTAGTCCATCCTGTAGATAATCCAAACTTAGCTAACTTACTGTCTGTCTCTTCTACTAGTGCTACTAAGGGTACTGTTACTAAATTCTGTAGTACATCTAAATCTTTAAGGTATTCCTTCTTTACTTCTGGTGTCCACTTAAATACATCTGTATGAAACCAAAGCATGTTACTGTAGAGTTCTAGATACATCGTATAGTCTCTACGATTTACTACTGGTACTTTTATCAAGCTGTCCGCTTCCACATACGAACTACGATGAATGGTTGTACATTAGCGTTAGTGCCGCTAGAACCTGTCGAAGCCACTGTAGTAGTTGCTGTAATGTTTGCTGTTGCGCTATTTGTTGTAAATGTTGTATCAGTTCCTATATTTCTAGGTATTGTCTGATTACTGCCTCCAGTCAAAGTAGCACTGCCCGTAGCAGTCATATCGTGGGTGTGTCCTGAATCTGTTGCAGTTGTGGTTGCAGTATGTGTATGGCTTACCGTAATAGCATCTTTAAAACCACCAGTCTCTTCCAGTGTATCAAACAGCGCATCAGAGGCATCAAGACCAACCATAACACGACCAGCACCAAAGGCAGTCCATGTACCAAAGCCTAACAGAGTTGCTGGGTTCGTAGATACAGCAGCATTGACATAGATAGAACCTACTGGATATACAGCAGACAGAGCAGCAGTAACGAATGCAGTAGTGGCTAACTGAGTGGTATTAGAACCAGCAGTAGCTGTAGGTGCAGCAGGAGTACCTGTGAATGTAGGAGAGGCAATGTCTGCTTTAGAGCTGATAGCACCAGAGATAGCATTGAACTCGTTATCTATTTCTGTACCCTTAACAATCTTATTTGAGTCACCTGTAGGTAACGTATCTTTAGTAGCAAAGTTAGTTGCTTTGGTGTAATTACTCATAGTGTTTTACCTTGTTTGTGTTTATCTAAATAAGCAATAGCTTGTGATAGAGTTGTAATTGATTCCTTTAATAGCCCAATACTTACATTGCAGTTGTGGCAAAGAAGTTCTCTTACTTTATTCGTTGCGTGACAATGATCCACAACTAGCTTTCCTTTGGGTGCTTGTTTCTCATCAATAAAACAAATAGCACACTTGTGGTTTTGTTTAACTAACAGTTCATTATATTGCTCTTTTGATAAATTATATTTAGTCTTAAGATTATAACCAACACTATAGTTTCGCATGTACTTTTTCTTTTCCTCTGTTAAAGGATCAGCTTTAATGCACACCTTACAAATACTTTTATGCCCTGCTTTTCTATCGGTTGTTTTATAATACTCTGTCAGTGGCTTTTCAACACCACATCTTTTACATTTAAACATTATAATGTCTTTCCCTGCTTCAAAAAGAAATCGATCTTCTGAATTGAAAGAGGAGTACCGTCGATGTCAGACTCAAAGCCTAACTGAAGAACAGTACCAGAACCTGATGCTGGAATGTTAGCAATATCTAAAGCAATACCGTTAGTGTATGTAGCCACATTGTATTCGGATGCGTTATACTCAAACACTTCTACACGCTGTAGTACAATACCACGAGAGAAGTAGTTACGAGTATAATCGTAGCCCCACTTAATAGCGATAGGCTGAGCAGAACCACCAATAGCTGTTACATTGATACGCTTTAGAATCTTATTTGTAGTAGCAGAACCAAAGTCAAAGTAGTTGGTGAAGTATGTCATACGATACTTAGCACCATCATCTTCATAAGTATTATACTTACCTATGTATCCTGCCTTACCAATCAATAAGTCCCTAGCTTGTGTTACACAGAAAGCTGTGGGATTAATCTGTTTCCAGATAGTAGTTCTAGCTGCTCCATTCTGCAGTACACCTCTGGTGTCAAAGCAGTATGTAAACCCTGCACTAGGCAGAGACAACAAGTAGAAAGCATCTGTAGGGAAGTAGGTAGCCTTAATGTTCTTAGCTGTCTCTGACGCTACTAAGGTTAAAAGTTCATCTCGTACATTCTTAGAGACATCCCTGAATGGCAAGGACTTCTCTTGAATTACACGCTGTAAGGACTGAACACCAGTAGAGGACAAGAACAATAAGTCTGTACCGATCGATGCTACTGAGTCTCTAGCTAAACAGCCAACACCTACAATGATATCTTCCAGCTTCATCTGTGATGGATCTACTGGGTTACTATAGACAACAATGTGCTTAGTGCAGAAGATAATCAAGAAGCCGTTATGATCTGTGATAGCTACGATAGGATCATTATTAGGAACTACTTCACTAATATTTAGATAGCCTGATGTACCAGTCTTCCACTCAGCAGGATTTAGTAAGTCACTGAAATATACAGTCTGCCTATCGTCCTGCATGTCAGCAACCCACACACGTCCAAAAGCAGTCATGACGCAGTTAGGAGTAAAGTTAGTTACAGTCTTTCCTACTGGTAGATTAGTAGCTACATCACCTAAACGCTGGAAACCGTAAGAACCAGTATGAGCATGAGCAGTAGAGCCTAACTTATGATAGACTAAAGCAGGATGTCCTTCTTGAACCAAGATAGCATGTCCTGAAGGAGTAGCTCCTGTATCATAAGGCATACCACTGATCTGCCAGTTATCATCACTGATAGCATAGGTTAAGTTAGCTGTATTGTCAGAATTACGAACCACTGCCTCTGTTAAGGTAGTAGTTCCAGTGTATATCTTGTTGTTAGCTGCAGAGATAACTACAGTACCGTCATCCTTAATAAGCTCATAGATAGCCCTAAATGAGCCTGTAGACGCTGCAGTTGAGTTGACCTTAGTCCACCCCTTACGAGCACCAATACGACCGTAGCGATCGATTACGCAGTTATTAGCCTCTAGTGCAAACCCACTGTCTAACTGAATAGAACTATCTTGGGTATTTAACCCTGAGAATCCAGGAGCTGCGATCGAGCCAGTTGATAGAGCTTCAGCCATTAAATAGCCATCCAAGCAGATTCTTCAATGTAACGACCTGACTCAATAGCAATAGCGTCAGATAAGGACTGGTTATAAATGAATGCCATTTCACCTGCTAAGATACCACCGTCTTCACCACGCTCTGCGATAGCCCTTGCAGTAGCATTAAAGATGACAGGCTCAGAAGGAATTAATAAAATATCAGCATCAGCAGACAAAGCTACTTGTGGTTTGATTACGTTGAAACGAATATCATAAACCCCATTAGGAATAGGGAATAAGTCTACCTGTGTATCGCCGTTGGAGTTTGTGCCGTTGAAGTTGTAGTACTTAGGAGAACCCTTTTGTACTGAAGTTAAGAGGAACTGTTCGTTCATCCAACGAGTAGTAGCAAGCTGAACTATGCTATTGCTGGTATCGTTTAGAACATCAATAACCCTGAACCGTTGTCCAGAACCAACAAGAACATAGTTAAAAATACCATCAGCTGTTACTGCAGTAAGTGTTTCTGATAAAGCATTCCAAGGATAAGCATCCTCTACCTGACGCTTAGCATCATTAACGAACTCACCGATAAGCTTAGAATAAGCGTTATCCGACACGGATGAAACCTCAGTTTCCCGTAGTCTTCGTAGCACAGAATTTACAAGTTGGACGTAGTTCATATATGCCTATAATTATAACACAATTTTATATAAAAGTCAAGCTTTATTTACCACTTAACCTTGTCAGCCCAGTATGCTGCACTCATCTTACCCTTGGCTATATTGGCTGCATGCCTAGCCTTGAAGCTCTTTTGACGAGCCTTCTCTCCTGGGGTCTTAGGAGCAGCCCCAGCACCCGATACACCCTGCTGTCCAAAGCGAATAGTCTTAGTCTGGTCTCCAGATTTAGCTACTACCACATGGGATTTAGTAGGGTGGTTAGGTGTCTTCTTAGGCTTGTTATAGCCACTAACACCAACCCTCTCTAGCTTACTGTCTTTCTTCATTTCTTCTTAGCTGTCTTAGCAGCATCCTTAAAATCTTTAGCTGAAGGAGCACCTTTGCTGCCTACCTTACGCATCTTCTCACCAGAGCCAGCCTTAATACGAGCTTTCTTGGCAGCGATGTTGGCATACAATCCAGGTTTAGTAGCCACGCATTGATCCCATCTTCTTAGCTGGTTTAGCCTTAGGAGTAGTCATCTTAGCCCCAGTCTTCTTAGCATAGGACTTAGCTTCTTTCTTACCCTTAGCTGTGTATGGGAACTTCTTGTCATTGACCATTGGCATATTATTTCCTTTTCTTTGGTTGTGGTTTAGATTTACCTGCTTTGCTTAAAGCAATAGCGATCGCTTGTTTCTGTGGCTTACCTGCCTTCATCTCTTTACGGATGTTAGTAGAGATAGTCTTCTGTGATGAACCTGATTTCAATGGCATGATTAGCTTCCGTTCTGATAGGCTGTGGATTGTACAAGCTCAACTGTAAAGATAACTGAGAAAGTAGATCCTGATTCTGGGGTAATTCGTAGTTCATCGAACTCATCCATGACCATACGACCTTGGTCAAACATTAAATAGTCACCAGCCCCGACCGATTTACCACCAACAATTGTTACAGAAGTAGTAGTACTATGATCGTACCAGGCAGCAGTAACTGATTTAGAACTACCACCAGCATTGGATAGCATTAGCAATGTAGCAATACCTTTACATCCTTTTGGTATTGTATACACCGTATTAGCTGAACCAGCTGTAAGATTCTTACCTACTGTGAGTTCTCTCATGGTTTACTTTTTAAATATCATTTCAGACACATAGCTGATGAACGCACCAGCAACTGAGGCAACACCCATCAATGCCCACAGAGAACCTTTACTACGCTCTGCCATAGCCACTAATCGTTTAATGTCGTTATCCATTGAGTTTACTTTATGTTCTAAGTTCTCAACAGCGTTAACTAGTTTGCCGTACTCTACGGGATTAATGTCGTTCATTTATTACGCTTTCGGATAACGGGTTTTAATTTCAGCTACTTTAGATTGCCACTCTTCCATTGTGGCTTCACCACGCTGGGCTTTGAAGAACAATGGGTCAGCCTCAGCTACATAGGCAGCAGCTCTCTGACGCTGTGCTTGTTCAGTTTGTAAGGTAGCCTTAGTGCTTTCCCACAGTGCATCTAATTCAGCTTGAGTTGGCTTTGGTGTGTTGCTTAACCAAGTTAAACCAGAATAGGAATCACCATCTAGTGTCCACTGTGAGCCAACATAATGAATGGAGAGAATGTGTGTGTAATCAATCATCCTGAAATCTCCATTACTGTAATTGATGAAGTTCCTCTTACAAACGAACCCGTATCTGTATCGTTTGGCGACCTATTTATATATATTGAACCAGACGAATTACCATTACGCACTTGCACTTTATATGTTATTGCAGAAGTCGTTGCTGGCGAATCTAAGAAGAAAGCGGTAGAACCTAAAAATGCTTCGTTATCAGGAAGATACATTTCGTTTCCAGATACTTGCAATCTTGAACCAGCAGCATCACCAACAGAAATTGCTGTTGAATCACGCACCAATCTCATTTGGCAACGGGTAGCGGATTGTTGTCCCATACCCGTAATTCGACCAAATATCATTACTTTGTTAGAAGCTGATGATGGAGTAATGGTTACGCTTAAGCCCGTTACATCCAACCAAGAACCTGTTGTTGACGATGTAAATGTATCAGTTTTAGTGGTACTAAGAACTTGTACAGGTACTTGTCCACTACCTTTAATGGTAACAGCCATATTACACCTCTGCTTTCAAAGCCCGTAATTCGTCTAAGGTTGTAGCGGTGATGTTAGTAATATCACGCAGTCTTTGTTTTTCAGCTACGATAGTGGTAGTGTCTGCACCTGATTCTAAGGCACGTTGAAACGCTACATCTTGTGCGGCTAGAAGTGGTGTACGCTCTGCACGCAAACGCTTCTTGGTAATCTCTACGGCTTTAGGAAAGCTAACTTCTACCTTGCCGTCAATCAGTTCCCATGCGTCATAGAAGTCATTGTACTGGTTTGGCAAAGAAGATTGCTCAACAATGATTGCACCTTTAGGGCAGTCTTTGGCGAGCACAGCTTCAATGCTGAGTTCACCTGTGGGGATGCAGGTGGATACACCACCGTTAGAGTTTGAGAAAATGATTACTTGCATGGTTTTTTTTTGTCCTTTTTCTTAGCGGAATACAGCAATAGTAATTAATGAGTTGTCATACAACGCTTTGGAAGTTCCAAATATAGACGAATTAGCAACTCTAAAAGCAGAAGCCGTAGGGCTTGTGGCAGAGTTTAAATGAAGAAGTGTATCGTTTCCACTATCTGCACTGTTAATAGGTAAAATAGCTGTTACGCAATAATTAGCATCAGCTAAAGCATTAGTAAAGTTTATTGTGTAATCACCAGTACCATTATCGGTAATAGACGACACATTGTAAGAAGCTCTGATAGCTACTGTTCCAGTACCATCAAAGTTTACCCAAGCCTTTGCAGAGCCTTGAATCACATTCGCTGAACTGGTACTTACTGTTCCGTTGGATATTGTTTGTGCGACTAATGTTGACATAACATTAAACCCTTTTAATGTTTGAGTGATTTATCACGATAGATTTATCCTTAGTTTCCAAATACAACAACTTGAAAATTATTTGACTCTACTCCCGAATTAAAAACAGAAGCAACTTGAACAGAAGTTGTAGATGTTAAAGATGGATTTGCTTGAACAAAAGTATTTGCAGTTCCCCATAATCCAGCAGAACCTGCAATAACATAATTTGAATTAGCCATTGCAGTTGTAAAATTTAAGGTATAAACACCTGCAGAATTGTAAGTTACAGAAGAAATATTAAATGAATTATTTATTGTTTGAGTAGAACCATTATATTTAACCCATGCCTTAGCAATACCAGTCATGCCGTTCTGTGTTGCAAGAACACCTGTATCGTTGTTTAGTGTTGAGATTGTTAATCCACCAGCCATTATGCAACTCCCTGTGCTTTTAAAAAGCTATCTTGTGCGATTGTAGCTTGTTCTTTAGTTTCAAACCTGCCTAAATCAATTCGTTTTCCGTCAACTGTAACTCGACCACGATGAGCTTTAGCCCCAGTACAGTTATCAAAATGCCAGCGTTTCATACTAGTTATTCCACCTTTGGTATTACATTTAGGACAAACTACTTCTTTATGTTTATAGCCAGTCATCTGTAAACTTTTTAGTTTTTTAAGTTCTTCAGATTGTTTGTATCCGTAAACCCCTTGACCACCCTTAGTTTTATTTACTAAATTAAATTTCATGTCTGTAAAACAATCAATTAATAATTCCTCATGGTTAAAGGCTTCTTCTTCCGTATCCCAATAAGCAAGTATTTTTATTTGTACACCGCCATGATGTTTAATAGCTCTCTTCCAGTCGTGGCTTCTATCTCTAAAAGAATAAGCCCTGTCATTTATTCCTTTTCCAATATAGAATACCTCGCCTTTTGGAGATGAGTGACAATATGTGTAATACATTATACAATAACCCAGACTGCGCCTGTCTGTATTGATACTGTGAAACCTGAATTAATTGTAATAGGACCAGCAGACAAACCATTGTTACCAGTCGTAACAGTGACATTCTCACCGATGGTGTTTGAGTTATATGCGATTGCTTTAGTTGTAGCAGAGCCAAAGTATTGACCACCTGCTACAGTAGCGGTAGACACTGCAGTTACTAAACCTTTAGCATTTACTGTGACTACAGGGATAGCTGTACTAGAACCAAACGAGCCAGTATTACTATTGACTGTTGCTAATGTTGCGTTAGTGATGGCAGTACCAGTGTTGCCTGATAAAGTTAAATCACCACCAGTAACTGAGATAGAACCTGAGACATTCCCCCACGAAGTATTTGTACCATCGGTAGTTAAGAACTTACCAGCGTTACCTGTTTGACTTGGTGTGTAGCTTGCTGCTAATGTAGCAGAGTTGGCTGCATTGGTTGCTGAAGTTGCAGCAGAGGTAGCACTGTTGGCTGCATTGGTTGCTGATGTACTTGCTGCACTGGCACTGTTACTTGCATTAGTTTCTGATGTAGCAGCGTTTGATGCTGAGGTAGAAGCACTCGACGCAGAACTAGCTGCATTAGTAGCTGAGGTAGCTGCCTCACCTGCTTTAGTAGTGGCTATACCTGCTTGAGTAGTAGCTGTTGTAGCTGATGTTGAAGCTGAAGAAGCAGAAGCTGCTGCGTTGGTTTCTGATGTAGCTGCATTGCTTGCAGATGTTGAAGCCGCTGACGCAGACGATGCAGCAGCAGTTGCTGACGTAGAAGCATTGGATGCACTCGTAGAAGCACTACTTGCAGAACTGGCTGCATTAGTGGCTGAAGTGGATGCTGCAGATGCGCTGGATGCAGCGTTAGTAGCAGATGTGCTTGCGCTTGATGCAGAAGAAGTGGCAGAGGTTGCAGCAGTCTCAGCGTTAGTCTCTGCAGTCTCTGCGTTGGTTTCTGCTAGTTCAGCAGCAGTCTGAGCTGCCTCTGCAGCAGTTTGTGCAGCCTCAGCAGCAGCTTGCGCTGTCTCTGCATTGGCTTCAGCAGTCTCAGCATTGGTCTCGGCTGTCTCTGCGTTAGTCTCTGCAGTAGCTGCAGCAGATGCAGAAGCACTCGCAGCACTAGCTGAGTTTGAAGCAGAAGTAGCGCTTGCAGCAGCAGCATCAGCATCTACTTGAACTTCTACAGCGAGTTCACGAATTAATAAGGCTTCACTAGAAGAATCCGCTACAGCGTCTCCTGCGCCACCTGCTCCACGATAGATGCTTATGATATTCTCCTTAACTTATTTAAATACACTCTGTGAATGCACTTAAAGAAACTCCCCCGTCCAAAGTAAGGCAGGACAGGGGAAGAGTTTACTGCTTAGCCGTTTACAGCAAGAACAAAACCTGCCTCTGGGCGAACAACTTTTACACCATAAAGTGTATCGGCTGTGTAGAGGGTTGATAAATATTCCTGTTTATATTGCGTCTGTGAACGAACACCCATCTGCTCAGCCAACACCATTGTGTCACGGTGTGCCAAGATAGCTGCTTTAACATCGCCACCTACGCTGTTGTTAGCGTCAGTTTCGATGATTGGGCAGTTGCTCGATACATAGATATCGATACCATACAGGCTACCGATTTGACCGTTCTGAACACCACGACCATCAACGAAGTCAGAGCTGTTGTAACGATCGATGCCCATGATAGCAGCACGGAGTGATGGAGGTACTGCGAAGAAACGACCATCCATAGGTACATCAGCGTCATCCATCAACTTGATGAGAGCACGGAAACCAGCGTCAGTGAATACGTCGCCAGTTACAACTGTGTCTTCTGCGTAAGCAGTTAAACCAGTAGAAGCGTCGATGTAGAAGCTGGTGCTGTGTGTCCAGTCAGAAGCGTCACCGTTACCAAAAGACTTACCTAATTGGAACAAGGTGTCGTCAACTTTCTTAGCCAATGCATAGCCAGCGTCTTCTGTGTAGAAGCGACGGAGTGATGCCAAAGCCTGAACTTCAACGATGTCCTCAATGAAACGCGAGTACTCAAAGTGCTGGTCTACAGAAACAAGAACTTCAGTCTCGGTATCAGCTTGGATTGTTACAGCTGTGTTAGCTGCCTTAGCAGTTGCTACACCACGAGTTGGCTTAGGAATGTGAAGCGTGTCACCTTTCTTGCCCTTCATGGTCATCTTGTTTACGAGGTTTGCAAGAACCAAGTTTTTCTTATAAGCAGCTACTACTTCGTCACTCCAAATTTCTGGAATAAACTTATCTGCTTGTGTCTTTGCTACGATCGATCCCGATCCACCTGGGTATGTTGCTGTTGCCATTTTTAATGCTCCTAAATAAAATTATAAATTAAAGTTACCGAACTCGTCCTTCTGCGTAGGCATTGAGGATTTCATCTGCCATACTTTCGTACCTGCTCGGATCTTGCATTCTTAAGCGAATTAAGTCTGCACGACGATATACTGGTTTACCTGTTTCCCCTGTACCACCTTGTTGCACAGCTGCGGCTTTCAGTGCTTTACTACGACCTTCACTATCTGTCTTCTTCAGGGCTTCATCTGCAGCTTTAGAGGTTTCTTCTTTTTGCTGCTTTAAACCACGCAACGACTTGTAGTTGTTGAGTAGTTCTAAAGCTGAATCAGCATCATAGTTATTAGCATCATTGTAAAGACGCTGCCTTACCTTAGACTCTGCAACCCATTGTTGAAAGTCTTCGGACTGTGCTACACTTACAAAATCAGGATGACTCTTCTCAATTACATCTAAGGCTGCTCGTTGAGCTTGAATTGCTTGTTGCTCTTGTAGCTGCTTCAGAACTGGATTAGACTCTAGTGCCTGGTTAATTGCCTTTTGGGGATCTTCAAACCAATCAATCTCTTGTGCTGGTTCAGGCTGCTTGTCGTGCTTAGCTTCGAGTTGTTGCTTTAGAAGGGAGTCAGCTAACTTCCGTACTTCACCTACCTCTTGTGCCTGACGACCGATAAGCTTTTCAGCTTCTTGGTGCATACGAACAATCTCATCAAGAGATTTATTCTTATACTTCTCAGGTA
>Ga0247723_1000911_pt1 | contig 18485 bp, 26 predicted proteins | sample MSEWelMarce5H_FC_FD_189079 | JGI IMG/M metagenome (GOLD analysis project Ga0247723, IMG submission 189079) | Subsurface sediment microbial communities from gas well in West Virginia, United States - MSEEL Well Study Marcellus 5H_FC | ecosystem: Environmental > Terrestrial > Deep subsurface >... | reverse complement strand
TGCATCACGGTTGCTTGAAAGGTGTTCACATCGTGGCCTTTCCTTCGGCCCTGTTGTTCGCCTGCTCAGTGCGCCATATTTCCACGCGCAATTCAGCCGCCGTGATGTCCCATTTCAGACGCTCCTCAATAGCCACAGCCTCCTTCAATCCTTCAAGCAATTGAATCATCTCTGGGTGTGCATACGCTTCGCGCTCCTGCGCACCAATCGCGGTCTCCATGCTTCGCTTCATCAATATGCCCTTCAGACTTTTTCGGTAATGCTCGATGTATGTGCGCTCTGCCTTTGCCTTTGCAAACAGCGCGGCGTTCTTCAAAATGTAGTCCACCGCTTTGTGTGGGTCTCGTTCTTCACTCATAAAACATTTTCCTTTTCTTTTCGCGATTGCGCTTGATCACCATGCCAACAAAAATTGCCAAACAAATCCAAAACATGAAACCACTCATTGCCATGAATGTCCAAAAAAAATCTCCGAATGATTCAAACATTTACTTCTCCTTTTTTTTGTTACAAGACCAGTAATACCAACACAAAAGAATCGTTGCAATCCAACACAACGCGCCAGTCAACATCAACATAATCATCAAAATATTAAAGAGGTCACTCACCATAATTTTCTTTTGCCTCCATCATTGCCTCCGCTTGCCTGTATGCCTCGTATGCAATGTCTTCGTTCCTTGCGTTCTTTGGTGCTGTCTGCAACAACGAGTGCATCGCAATCAACGCAACGATGTCAATCCATTCAGGTTCTTGTTTCATTCGATCTCCTCGATCTTTATTTTTAACATCCCACCGATGTCTGGTGCCCAGTAGATGCGCAGGTCAACGATCTGTGAATCGTCTTCGTACACACCAGCATGGGCCAATCCATCGAGGGTTGCTTTCAGCAGGTTGTCTAAGTCCCTGCGTCGTTTGTCTGGCCTCCATGCCTCGATCACTACACGCAGTGGGCCTTTGAAATGCTTCACTGTTTTTTGTAGCGTCATCTGGTCACCAACCAACTCACGGTACTCGCGGCCTCGTGCGCTGATGATCATGCGGCCATCAAAGTTGCGCCAGTAAGTGTTGACCGATGGAGGCCACGGCAGTGTGATCTCAATCATTAACTGGCCTCATGCGATGGCGAATAGCCTCAGACAATTCCTCTTGGCTCCACTGCAACGCAAGGTCTGCGCACGCGTTGCGCTCGATTGCAATTGCTTGCTTGCTGGTCTGAATTGCGATTGCCATGATTTCCGCTTTCGCTTCTCTCAATGCCTCATCAAATTCAGTTTGCGTAAATAACTTCATGGCCCCAGAGTTGCCAAGTAGTTGCCTTGCTAAAGGGCTAAGTTCAGCATCTTGCTTTTTCATTTCCATTCTCCTTCGTTTCCTCGATTACCCTTTGCCCACTGTTCTCGAACATCTGCCTCAAGACGCGACTTGGGATGTAATTCATTCCACCCCTTGTGGTATCTGCCCAAGTGGTCACGGTAGCCGTTGAGCCACTTGTAAGCACCGTCACGATCTTGTAGTCTTTTTTGGATGACCCATCGAACGAGACAGCGATGCCGATGTTCATCTTCTCCTTTTCCTTCATACGTTTCATTCAAAATCTTCCTCCATTATCGAAAGACATCGGCACGCTGTTGTCGTACTCAACAAACTGCTGACTGTCTTTGTGATACCAAAGCGAGTACCAGTCTTCGGCCTCACCGTTCCTTTGCTTCTCGCACATCAACATGGCATCAGGGATCATTGGATCGACTGGGCCAGTCTGCGCTTGGTGTTCCTTCTTTTTGTTTCGCCAAACCATCAGCACGTTGTCAACTTGGTCACTGATTGCGCCTGAACCTTTGATGTCGTTTTTGTTTGGCTGTATCTCTTCGCTTGCCAACTTGCGAATGTGATGAATCAAATGCACATGGACGTTGTGGTCACGCGCCAGCGCGGTCAACTCATCGACAAACATCTTCTGTGCGTTGTAGTCGTCTTCACCAGACACGCACTTCATCAGCGAGTCAATGAAGATGTGTTGCACACCCAACTCGACGGCGCTGTATCGAGCCACTGCAATCACCTGCTGTGATGTGACCGTGCCCTGCTGGTCGTACAGCCACAACTTGCCGTGCGAGAAGTCCTGCAACCTTGTGACCAAATCCATAAAATACTTTTGCTTGTTTACGAACATGGGGCTGTAAATGTTCTCACCCGCAAACTGTCGAAGCATACGAGTCAGAGTGCGCTTGGGCTTCATCTCAAACGATGCAATCATCACGCGCTGGCCCTGCTTGATCAAATGCAAAGCAATCTGCCCAGTGACCATCGACTTACCGCCACCGTTGCCGCCAGCGTATAAAGTCACCTCGCCTGCTCGGAAGCCAAAACCTTGGTGCGTCTTCGGCCACGGCATCATTTGCTGTGGCTCATCCTTCGGGTTGATGAAGTCATCGCGCACCTCTTCTAAAAATTCCATTGCGCCGCGTACCTTCTGACCAACGTCGTTGGCTTTGATGTACTTCTCGAAGTCAACCTCATCGGGCTTGACAATCCGAATGCGACGCGCCTCGTCCAATTCCTTGGCCCGTTTTTGTATTTCAGATACCTGCATAAACCACTACCTCCTCTATTCGCTGTTGTGCCACTTTTAATCTCTCCATGTCCTCATTGCTGAGTTGTTTGCCTTTTGCCATGTCGTATGCCGCAAGCATCACCACAAGACACTCAAACGACGCAATGCGTAAGAGGTCGCTGGCATAGAACGCTGGCTTGACCTTGGCCTTGCCTGTGTCGTTCCAGTCGCGCTTTTTGTCGTCAGGCGGAAACAAGTCGTTCATGTCCATGCCGACTGCGCCAACCACATCATGCACCGCGCATCCACCAAAACAATGCACCAGCACGCGGCCATCTTCGGTTTCCCGAACTGACAACGATGGTGACTTGTCCTCATGTGCTGGACACTGTGCAGTCCATGAACCGTTACGGCCCCTGACCTTGCCTAGACGCGAAACAAAACGCTCGGCTGGGGTCATATCACCCTCCGCCCTGCTGGCGCTTCACCTGCATCGTCTTCCCAGCGGCGCTGGTTGATGTAGGTCAATGGCGCAGGATCAAAGCCTGTTGTCCACTGCTCGGTGTTCTTCAGTTTGCCTACGCTTGCAATGATGCTGTCGGCCACCTTGTCGAGGTTTAACTTGAACCACTTCTTCTCGCACTCGGCGCGGGCCACCTTCCTTTTTGACGAAGGCCAAGCAGACCAGAAGTCGTCGAATCGGGATGTTGTCGGTGTCACCGACGATATATTCTTATTCTGTATCTGTATCTGTTTAGGGTTAACCTTCGGTTTCGTTTCGGTTATCGATTCGGTTTTCTTCGGCCTGCCGCCTCGCTTTCCGAGTTGTCGATTATTTTCGACTTGATGTTGATACTTTGCGATTTCAGCATCACAACGACTGTTTCGATACCCGTCAACACCCTTGTCAAAAAATTCCCCCAAAACCGATTCGGTTATGTCCAAATCTAGGCGGATTTTGCGTGCAACCGATTCGGTTTCGAGTGGGATTGGTTTCTCGCTGATGTAGTACAAATCAAGCAGGCGGCGGTATGCCAAGTCTTCAGCATCCGACAGGTGGTTGGTGTGTGTGATGTAGTCGCCCAAATAGAATTTGTACCAAATCACTTGATGTCTCCAAAGATGTCGGGCCGCAATGTTGCACGCAACACCTTGCCCTTTGTGTATCGTTCAATGGCAACGCAAACCTCTGCGCTTGCCAACCCTCGGCCTGTTATGAGTGCGGCCATCCACTGCTTGGTAATGCCCAAGTGTCGTGCCAACGCAATCTTCGCACCCCTTGGTTTATCCTCGAAAAATTCCTCTAGCGTCATCTCGACTCCATGTGTTAGTGAAACTTGATCATACACCAAAAAAACAATTGTGCAAGGGTTGTTGCAAAATAAGTTAATGTGTGTATGATACCAACTCATCAACAGCGAAGGGAGAGTGTATGCACAGCGAAGAAGAATACAACCAAGCAATGCTGGAGAGGCAACAAATGCTTGAGGAGGCTCTAGAACGGGCCGAGACAGGCGTTGCAAACGAGGACGACTGGAACACCATCCGCTTTGAATGCGGGGTGTCTAGACGGCCAAAATCAACTGAAAATAGGAGCGAATGATGGCTTTAATAGCGAGAGAAAGCGGCGGTGGCGGAACCTTTACCCCAGTGCCCCCGGGGATGTACTTGGCGCGGTGCTACCGCATCGTTGACCTTGGCACACAAAAGAGCGAATACCTCGGCCAGATCAAAAATCTGCCAAAGGTGATGTTGCAGTTTGAGGTGCATGGTGAAGACGACGCAGGCAAACCATTGGTCACGGCCAAGAACGAGCCAATGTCGATCAGCAAAAACTTCACGCTGTCACTGGCCGAGAAGGCCACCCTGCGCAAAGACCTACAGACTTGGCGTGGCAAAGAGTTCACTGCCGACGAGTTGCGCGGCTTTCAAATTGACAATGTGCTTGGCGCTTGGGCAATGATTGCCATCACCAAGGCGGTAGGCAACAACGGCAAGGAGTACACCAACATTGCCAACATCAACTCGGTGCCCAAGGCCATGAAGGCGAACCTGCCTGAAGGCCACAACAAGTGCGCCGCGTTCTACATTGAAAGCCCAGACATGGATATGTTTGAGTCCTTCAGTGACAACCTTCGCGCCAAGATTGAACTGTCACCAGAGTGGCAGGCCCGTCAAGGCAATCAATCCGCCAAAGCCCCAAGTGCCTCCAAAGGTTCAGGCTTTGACGACATGGACGACGACATCCCGTTTTAATCAAAAAGGAGAGTGGCAATGTTTATTTCAACTAAAGAAAAAAACCAAATTGAAGAGGCTCTTAAAGGACTCTGCATCCGTATTGAACACCTCAGTACAGAAATGCTTTGTCTATCTGGAAAAATAAAGGCACTTGAAGGCGAAAAAACACCGCCAAAGAAGCCTCGAAAGCAATCAACAATGAGCGCAGAGGGTCGAGCAAAAATAAGCGCCGCAGTGAAGGCTTATCACGCAAAGAAAAAATTGGAGAAAGAAAATGCTACAAGCATCGGCACCACGAGCATCTGAGTCAAATCACTGGTACACCCGTGACGGGGTGCCTATGTACACCGTAGAGGCCAAGAAGGGGGGTCAACGCAACACCACCCTGCGCGACGCCCGCACGATGAACTTGGTGCCCAGTGTCACTACAATCCTTAACATCGCCGCAAAACCAGCCTTGCTGGCTTGGATGCAACAGCAAGTGTTGTATGCGGCGTTAACGCTTCCACGCCGCCCAGACGAACCTGAAAAGGAATACATCGACCGAATCATCAACGATTCTAAAGAACAGGGTCGTTCTGCGGCGGATGCTGGAACAGACATCCATGCATCAATACAAGGACACTATGAAGGACAGACAACAGGTAAGCACGCCGAGATGGTTGCCGCCTGCACGCAAGCAATTGACAACTGGGCTGGCCCACGCACATGGATCAGCGAACGAGCCTTTGCGCACGAGGCAGGCTTTGGGGGCAAATGCGACCTCTATTCTGAATCGGACGGCGGCTTTGTGGCTGACATCAAAACCAAAGAGTTCACCGACCCAGACAAGATTGGTGGATACGATGAGCATCTGATGCAATTGGCCGCGTACCGCGTTGGCCTTGGTGTGCCCACTGCACGGTGCGCCAATGTGTTTGTTTCACGCAATGTGCCGGGTCTCGTGGTGGTCAAGGAATGGCCTCTCGAAGACCTAAACACAGGCTGGGAGATGTTCATGCACCTTCTGGCATTCTGGCAACTCAAGAACGACCACAAGTAATCATGGAAAAAATAGAAGCATTCAAAGCCAGCGATGGCTCTTTGTGGGAGAGCAAGGAAAAGGCCGAGCGCCAAGAACTGTTCCTACAAAAAGACATGATTGTTGAAGAGTTTCTCGACAATGACATCAATCCCTACAAGGCGCTGGCGCAACGATCAATTGCACGAACCACTATCATCAACTGGGAACTCTGGAAGAACAAAAATGCTGAGTGAAGAAACCATCAAACAAATTTTTTTCTACTGCGATCTGCATGAACCTAATGCGGTTGTTGCTGACGATGTAGACATCGTTCAATTTGCGCACAAAATTGCGGCGTATGTTGAGCCTATCATTGCCGCAAAGGAACATCAAAGATGCGTGAAGATCGTAAGCCATATGAACCCAGAGGTCTCCCGCTCGTTGGAAAATCAGAGGCCGAAATAGACGAAGCCTTGATGGATGCGTTCTCGGCAGGATTTGATGCTGGTGTCGAAGAGGCCCAGCGGCAGTTTATACAGACGCAAATTCTTTTTATGACGCCAGCGGGAAACGCATGACCGACAAAGTGATACCGATAATGCCAGCACGCGCCTGCGGTGAATGCACAGCCTGCTGTGAGGGCTGGCTAAGTGGGAAGGCCCACGGCCACACCTTCCAGCCGGGGCGTGCCTGCTTCTATCTTGATAAGGGTTGCAGTATTTACGAGTCCCGCCCAGAAGAACCCTGCCAGACTTACAAGTGCGTGTGGCTGAAAGAGGACACGCTCCCCATGTGGATGCGGCCAGACAAGTCCAAAGCCATCGTCACTGAGCGCGAGGTCGAGGGCATCAAGTATTGGGATGTTTCGGAGTGCGGGGACACCTTGAGCGCAGAGATGCTGTCGTGGTTGATCATGTACACCATCGACAACCAGACCAACCTTCAGTGGCGCGTTAAAAGCGGCCCGCTAAAGATCGGGCAAACCGATTTCCTTGAGCAATAAAAAAGCCCCCATTGCTGGGGGCGAAGGGTAGGAGAGTGGCAACTGCAACTACCGCCACTATTCTATTCCTTTTCTTTAATGTAGTCATTGATCATTCCCGCAGGAATTGACAGCACACCAAGGCCCGTACCCACAGCGCGGGTAAGTGGGTGGGGAACCATAGCCGCAAGCGATCCAAGCCCGCCTATGCCCTTGATAACCGCGCCTGATGTGTCGCCCTTCTCGTAGCGATCAATCATGTCAGCGATGTCGTATCCAGCACTGCCGCCTGCGATTGCGGGGCCAATGACTGGCACCTTGGAAATAAACCCAATCTTGTCCAGCATCTTGTTTCTGGCCGCTTCTTTAGCAAGTTGTTCGGCTGTCTTTTGTTTGCGGTACAGCATATCCATGAGCGACTCGCCGCGCTCTGGGACACCCCACATCTTGGACATCTTGCCGCTGACTTTACCGTGCCCTTTGGCGCGTTCACGGTTTGTCACCACATCTTCTACGGTGTAGCCAGAACCGCGACCGTAGCCAGTTTTTTTCTTGTACTTTTGACCGGGGGCGTTTTCATCACCACTAGTCGTACCCGCACCCCTATTCTGCGCAACAGTGTCTAAAGCATCTGAAATCTTTTTTGTAAGACCGACACCCGCCTGCGTTGCGCCAACGGCTGTGCCAGCAAGAGCGCCAGCACCAGTCAACAAAGTCTTGTCAACTTCACCTTCAGGGCCAGACGCAAGTTCGCGGGCGCGTTGGTAGAGTTGATCAATTCCCGATAACTCTGGCTCCTTTTGGTCAATGTCTGGTGGAAGAGCGCCAAGGTAACTCAAGTCATCTTCTGTTGGTGCGGGCGCTTGTTGCACTGGCGCTTCTTGAGAGATAAACCCAGTCTGGGTCAAGTCTCTCATCCCGCCAATTTTGGCAAGATAATTTTGAGTTTCTAAAGGTAATTCTGTGTTGTTGTTTTGTGCATAACTTTTGGCAAGAGTTGGGTTTGCGTTGTACCCAATCAACGCATACCTTGGATTGCCTTTATGCGCATCCAAATTTTCTTTAAGAATTCTCATTCCTGCATCAATATTGATTACAGGATCATACAAGTCTTCGGGTTTTAAATTTAAACCCTTTGCATTGGTCAGCCTGACCTGCATGGGGCCAACAGCGTTTTTTGGAGACACACCCTCTGATTTAAAATTATTTTCTGCCCAACTAACAGCCAATGCAAGTTCTGGGTCAATGCCGTACTCTCTTGCCTTGTCGGCAATCATTTGTGCATTGACTTTTTGCTCTTCATTAAGTTTTGGTAATTTCATGGCCTATCACCTTATCTGTGACTCAAGAGTACCAGCGTTGCCTTGTGAGCCGCGACGGGATGTGTCAGGCGCACCCTTGAAGCCGGGGAAATACTTCTTCGCCAAATCACCCGTGACTTTGTTGTAGTGGTTGTACGAATCCTTGTACTCTTTTGAAGACTTGAAGTCGTCCACAAATTTGTTGGGGTTCTTCTGCAACCATGCTTGGTAATCTTCGGCCACATCACGGTCAAACTCAGCACGAGCCTTCACAAACTGAGACTTAGCCATCGCTGACTTGCGGGTGTCTTCCCACACATTGGGGTTCAAGTTGGCAATCAAAGCGCGTTCTCCCTCAGTGATTGCGCCCTGCTTCGACATCAATGAAATGGTATCTTGCAGATTCAGCATCGTGCTGTTTCTCAAAACCATCATTGCAGTGTTGACCAATTCAGGGTTGCCAGATGCACGCAACAGCGCGGGCTTGAGCGCCGCAATCTCGGTCGTGCCAAGCGGCGTGCGAACCCCTCCGGGGCCAGTGGTGGCCGCGATGATGGCATTACGAACCGTTGGCTTAGAGAACAACTCAAACACCTTGCCAGTGTCTTTGTTTTCTGCAATGCCATAAATTGAATTGGACGCGATAACGCGCTCTTGAGCGGTATCCCGACTCAGCATCAATCTATTGCGTTGCTCGGCATCGGACTCAATCTTTTTCTTTTCGCGCTCTATTTGTCCCGCTTTTTCAATCTCAATTTCCCCCGGTGTCTTGGGGCGCTCAAATTGCGGCTTGACAGCAGGCGCGGCTCCAGCAGGTGGTTTTGCTCCCGCTGGCGGCACTGCGCCAGCAGGCGGCGCGGTTTCAGCAGGAGGCGTTGCGCCAGCCAAATTAGGTTGGCCTTGTCCCAACTCCATCCAGCCCTTTGAGTCGTAATAGTTGTACATGACTTGAGGGTCGCGAGTCTTCCTGTACTCAGCAAGCACGGCTTTGTACTCTGCCTGCTCGTCAGCATCCAATTCAATCTCACCAAGTTTCTCAAGGCCGGGTAACTTAAACTTCCGACGCTCTCCCTGCTGGGCTTTCTGACGCTCAAGACTGACCCTCTCCGCCTCCAGATTGAGTTTGGCTTCTGCTTCCAACTCTTTTGCCAAGCCCCCTGTGGGGTCAATCATCCGAGCCTCGTCAATCATCCTCTGAGTAACCTGTCGTCCAGAGAAAGAAGGCGTCTTGGTTGGCGCGTTCTTCTGTGCGCTTTGTGCAATGGCCGCTTGAGGCACGCCAGTTGCGCCAGTCACAAGTTCTGTGCCTTCGCCAGAGCGGCTTCTGCGGTAGTCATTCAGCAAAGCCTGTTGGGCTAATGCGCTTTGCTTTTCTGCCAACGCAAGTTTTTCTTTTTGAATTTGTTGCTGGCGGGCAAATTCTTTTTCAGACTCCGCCGCATATGCCTCTGCGGCATAACCAGCAGACTCACCAAAACCACCCGTTTTTGTGGGCCTCAAAAAGCCTGATGCCGCCGCCATCAACGAGGTGTCGAATGGTGCGTTCATACGAGAGTCGAGGCTTCTTCTCAACGCTTCAATTTGCGAATTGAGTACGGCCTCTTGCTCACGCTTATTGCGCATAGCGCGCGCCAAGAAGTCCTCCTCGGCAGGAGTTTCTTGCTCTAAACCAGAGATGCGTTGTGCGGCCTGCGCAGGATTAGATGGCTGTGCGTTTGGTTGAGGAGCAGGGGCTGGAGGTCTTACGGGAGCCATTGCTCCCAACCCACCTTGTGGTTGTGTTGCCATTTATTACCTCGCCATTTTTACTGAACCGCCGCGTGCCAAATAGACATGGGCTTTTGAACGCTGGGCTTTCCCACCGTTTTTCATTATTACTGCACCACCATTTGCCTTCTTCATAAAAGCGCCAAGGCCAGTCAACAGACCAGCAATCTGAGACAGTGGGCTGTTTGAGTATGCGCCAGCCTGTGGGCCAGTTTGTTGCTGTACAGAACCTCCGGGGACTTGGTACTGCTTCAGCAACTGAGAGAACGCCTGCGCTTGTGCCATCGGGTAGTCAAGCATCTTCTGGCCGAGCGCCTGTTGCTGACCACCGTACTCGCTCATCGCCTTGAGGCCAGACAAACCCAAGCCTTGCTGTGCTTGTCCCAAGTTCTCAAACCCTTGACCAGCCTGCAAAGCGCGAGTCAGGTCTTGCTGTGCAAACTTGCCAGCCTCTGTATATCCAGACTGAAGGGCTTGCATTTGCTTGCCCAACAAGTCGGACTGAAGGTCACGCAAAGAGTTGCCAGTGATCTGTTGCTGACGGCGCGAACCAAACTGACCAGAGCCAGCCGCCGCCGCACCAAGGTTTGGCAGGATGTTCTCTTGAATGCTTCGCTGTTGCAGGCGACCCATCTCATCCACCACACCACGGGTGTAGGGGTTCATGTAGTCAGCCACCACATCAGGCATGGTGGTTGCGCCAGCCTGACCTAACAACTGAGATGCCGCGCCCATTGAGCCAGCGCCAGAGAATGCCAAATCAGGCACCATTTGGAAGGCTTGTTGTTGCAGTGGGCTGAAGCCTGCCACACCGCCCTGCTGGACGGCGTTTTGACCAAGGTTGGCAATGTCTTGAAGGTAGTTGGTATAGAACTCTGGCGCAGTCGCTTGCGTCTGCGTCGTCGTCGTTACATCTGGTAGGGGATCACCCTGAAACAGTCCAGCCATTATCTGGCTCCTTTCAAGTAGGAAGTAAGCGCCTTAGTCTTGGGCGGAATCTTATTCACGGGCGCAGACCGCTTGTGCCTTCTGATATTTTCCCTGAATTTGTCCAAAGCCTGTGCGCCTGCTTTTGTAGAACCGTTGCCAATCTGGGCCACGGTCTCAGCGTCGATCACATATTCGCCGTCAGCCAGCATCGCAGGGATGTCGTCGGACTGACCATCGCCGGGGCCATGCACTGACGCGCCCTTGCGGAAGTTCAAACGACCTTGGGTAATTGGCACATTTGAGAACGCAGGCAGGCCACCGCTCTTCATGCCTATGCCAGCAGGCGGCACGCCTTGGGGGATAGAGGGCTGTGTTGGAGCCATACCCATTTGGGGCAGTGCCTGCTGTGGAGGCGCTTGCTGTGCGTTCTGAGCGGCCTGTGGAGGCATCTGAGGCTGTTGCTGTGGCTGTTGCTGGAACGGCGCAGGGTTGCGCAGATTCTGCAAGGGGTCAACAGGTGTGCCAAAGGTGTAGTAAGTCTGAGGCGCTGTCTGGCCTAAACCGCCTTGAGGCATACCGCCGTCAGCCATGCCTTGAACCTGACCTTCATCGGCCATCTCTTGGTCTTGTGCGTCGCCTTCGATGAACTGGTCAAGGCCAGAGTCTTGGGCGTCGTAGCGTGCGTAGTCACCGGGGTTCACTTCGTTGAAGCCGGGGGCGTTTAGGTTCTGATACAACTCTTGACCATACAGTTCAGGCATCTGCTCTGGCGTGCCGTACTCGTCATAGCCAACATAGTTTGCTGGGCCAATGCCAAAGTCAGTGGTGCGTGGGTTGATTGCACCAACGCCCGTCATATCAAAACTGTGGCCTCCGCCACCACCTCCAAACAGGTCGGAGTCACTCAGCAAGGCACCTAGAACAGCGCCAGCCGCGCCCGCTCCACCGTAGGTGTTTAAGCCCGCAAGCAAGTCATCAATTGCGCTTTTGGTCGCCCTGCCTTCTTTTTGTTCATTGATTTTTCTTTGGATTTCTGATTCGGTATCAGTGCCAATCGCGCCAGAGCCGCCTGCGCCCGTTACTTGCGTAGGGCCAGTCACGCGACCACCACCCAAAGGAATCACATTGCCTTGGGGATCGTAGACGCCAACAATGTTGCCAAAGCCATCGGTCACAATTGCGTTGCCTTCATCGTCGTATTTTGTTTGGTATGCGTCAACAGCCTTGAACACATTGCCATCGGCGTCATAAACAATTTGTGAGCCATCATCAAATGTCTCAATGCTAGAGCCGTCGTCAAAGTATTGGATGTTGCCCTGACCTGATTGAGTCAAGCCACCAGTTGGTTGGCCGTCTTGCGCAACTACATCGCCGTTTGCATCAGTCACAAACACGATGTTGCTGTCAACATCAATTGTCACCGTGCTACCGTCATCGTCCACATAAGTGGCCGTGCCATCATCATTAGAAACAAAACCTTCAGGCCAGCCTTCTAATGGTGTGGTAGTGATTGCATTGGAGTCGCCACCAGTTACTGCGCTAGTTCTTGGGATGTCGTCAAGGAATGCTTGCAAGGCGTCTTGGTCTGCGCCCTCGCCAATGCCTGCGGTGCGATAGTTGGCCGCAGTGTCTGGGTTTCCATATCGCTGGCCGTTTGCGCCAACGGTAATGCCGCGAGGCGTAAATGCAGACTCGGACTCATCTGTTGCCTCTGTGACTTCAACAACTTCACCGTCGGCGTCGTAGGTAATGGAGGAGCCGTCGTCAAAGTATTGAGTGATCGTGCCGTCTTCGTTTTCCTCTTCCTCAACTGGCTCAATCTCTTCGTCCTCATAATCTTCGCCTTCTGTTTCGCCGCCTTCTTGCATATGAATTAAACCGCCTTTTTTTACATCGTAGTCAATGTCGTCGCCTTCATAAGCATACTCGTCGTCATAGGAATATTCATCTTCAGCAGAATATTCGTCGTCAGCAGAATACCCATCCTCAGAGTCATAGCCTTCGGCGTACTCAATTAGGTTTCCATCATAGTCGTAGGAATTTCCATCTTCATCGTACTGAACATAATCAGAGTGATCGCCCTCGGCAATCAATTCACCATTTTCGTCATAGGTGTTGCCGTATTCATCGGTGTAGGCCACTTCGTCTTCGGTGAACTCGTCATCACCAACAAGGGTTCCATCGGCGTACTCAACAAGATTGCCGTCAGCGTCGTACAGGTTGCCCTCGTCATCAGAGAAAAACTCTTGATTATCAGAAGAATCTGTACCGCCAACGGTTGTGCCGATGCCGCGAGTAATTACCCCGTCGGAGCCAACAACAGTGTCTGCGCCGCCAGATTGAACAACATCGCCATCTGCGTCATACATCAAGCCATCGGCGTCTGTGTAAGAAACAACATCACCATTTGCGTCAAGCGTAACAACAGTGCCGTCTTCTAAGACTTGCGTGGTCGTGTCGCCAGTGGTGGTGTCAACATCATCACCGCCTTCGTTGGCGTCGTCACCAGCGCCGTCCGCCGCTTCCATGCTGACGATGTTTCCATCGGCATCATAGGTGGTGACCATGCCATCTTCAGTGACTGAGTAAGTGCCGTCCTCGTTTTGTTCAGCGCCCTCTGGAACGCCCAATGATTCCTCTTCGGCCTTGATTCGATCCAGTTCTGCCTGAACTTGCTCTTCTGTCAACTCAGGGTTTTCGGCTTTTATTTGAGCGGCGGTCTTTGCTGTGACGCCTTTTGTTGCGGGGCCAGCAGTCTTTGAACCAGAGCCGCCTGTTTTGGGCGCGGTCTTGGTTGCAGTCTTAGTGACGGGAGTTTTAGGGCCAACTGTTTTGGTTGCGCCAGTTCCACTCTTGGGAACAAATGGAGGCGTACCAACATTGGTTCCAGTTTTCTTAACCACCGAAGTTACACCAGTATTATCAACAATTTTCTTGCCAATATTTGTGCCCAAAGGATTGGTTTTATTTGTAAGACCCGTACCGCTAGTTTTACTTGTAAGGCCCGTGCCGCTGGTTTTGCTTGTGTCCTTGGCCGTGTCTTTGGTTATGCCTCTGGTTGTGTCAACAATTTTTGATCCTACTTTGTCAACAACACCAGTTGTTATCTTGTCAACTGATTTTCCAAGGTTTCCGCCTATAGTGCTGGCATTGCCTTTAAGGCCCGTACCACTGCTTGAGCCTTTGGTAGTATTAGAAGTCTTATCAGTCCCAGCGGTTACCTTCTTTGCACCAGTCAAACTGTCAATAGCCAACTTGGTTCCAGCGCCGAGAGCGGCACCAGCCAACGCGCTGGTCAATGTCTTGCCAATGTTTGAGCCACTCGTTTTTGTGCCAGTAGTTGCAGGCGTCTTTGCGCCAATAGTCTTGGCCGCGCCAGTTCCAGTCGAGGTCAGGGTCTTGCCAGTGGTGCCCGTAGTCTTGGAAGTCAAGCCGGGCATTTTGGATGTCGTATTAGCCGCAGTAGTGCCAGTAGTCTTTCCAGCGGCTGTAGAGCCTTTTAGAGCCGATGTAACAGCAGTCTTGGGCTGACCTGCCATGTTGCCAAATTTATCGACTGTGCCCTTTCCTGCGCCGCCCATAGGGCCAGCACCGCCCATGCCTCCACGGCCACCACCCATTGGGTTGAAGCCTTCGGAGTCGCCCATCGGGCCATAGCCACTTGTGCCCGCCAGTTGGCGGATCGCTGAAGTAATGGGAGTCTCGCCACGCAACGCGGCAGAGCGGTCACCAGCACGGGTGTCCTGATACCTTTGGAACCGTGGCAATTGATTAACTGCTCTGCGTTTTTCTAAAATTGCCATGATGCTTATCCTTTACCTTTAATCAAGGTTGACAAACCAGATATGTTGGAGACTGGTGTCAACTTGCTCACATTTGCTTTAAGCGGAGCCGTTTTCTTTGTGCTTGGAACTCGGATCAATTTTGATATGTCCATTGTTTTTGGAGCAACTTTTTGTCCAAACTGTGATGCAATATTTCCCACCAACTGTTTTTTGATTGATGGTGTTTTGGCAGTCTTAACGCCAAGTGCTTTATTGATGCCGCTCTTGACTTGACCTTTAAGGGCACCAGTCACAGCCTTTGTCACTGCGCCTTTTAAAATCTTGCCAAACACATCATCTTTTGCGCCAGCGGTCTGGTTCAAGCCGCCTGTTGTTGTAGCGTCTGCGGCAGAGTCAACATTCAGATTGCCAGACTGGACTTGCGTCAATCCGCCAACGGTATCCGTTGCACTAGAGGTGTCGCCTGTATCAGCAACAGCATCTCCCGTGCGAACAACAACTTTATCCCCTGCTGTGTCTGCGGTTGCAACTGTGTCCGTACCTTGATCGCCAGATACTGCGGTCAAGCCGCCAACAACATCGTCACTGGAAACAACATCGTTATTGAGAACAACCTCATCGTTGAGAACGACATCTCCAGTGTCTGCGTCTATGTAAGCAACATCAGAATCACTGGTCAAATTATCATTTAGCACGCTCAGTCCACTTACAGTGGTATCAGCCTTTGTGTCACCTGCTGTGTCACCCGTTGTATCAAGTGTTGAATCAACCGTTGTATCAAGCGTTGTGTCGCCTGCTGTATCAAGCGTTGTATCAAGTTTTGTGTCCAATGCTGTGTCAAGCGTTGTGTCTAGTGTCGTATCTCCTGCACCAGCGTCAAGGCTTGCAATGATGTCGGCCACACTATCCAAGCCACCAGAATCACCTATAAGTGTTGAGCCTGTTGTGTTGCCACTGTTCAAAACAGAACTGGAAGTGCCGCTCGTATCTGTACCTGTAAGCGTTGTACCAGTCGTTGTGCCAGTGTTGTTCAGGGTTGTGTCAACAATATTTGTTCCGCCAGTGGTGTCGGTAATGTTTGTTGTGCCAGTGGTGCCAGAAGTATCTGTGGTTACAGTACCAGTGGTATCAACAGTGCCCGTGGTATCTGTAGTGCCAGTGGTGTCAGTTGTACCTGTGGTAGTAGTACCAGTTGTTCCAGTAGTGGTTGTGTCACCAGTGAATGTGCTGTCAACACCTGTGTTGTCAAAGCCTATGTTGGAAACAGTAACTTGAGAAACAATATCTGCCCCTATGCCAGAGCCGCCGTCTGTATTTAAATCTACAGTGCCCGTGGTTCCAGTTGTTGTTGTGCCACTTGTGTCAGTTGTGCCAGTTGTAGTGGTGCCCGTTGTGCCACTTGTGTCAACAATATCAAAGGTATCAACAGTAGTGGTGAAGGTGTCGCCAACCGTTGTGGTCGTGGTGGTTGTAGAAGTTGAGCCAGCGTCAAAGCCTGCCGTGAAATCGGTGTTGGCTGTAGTGCCAACAGAATTGATGGCATCGGTTGCCGTGGTCAGTACGGTGTCAGAAACAATATTGGCAAGTGTTGTAACGCCTCCAGTAACAAGACCGCCAGTAAAACCGCCAGTGAAGCCATCAGTAAAATCGCCGCCTTTTATTTCTGCAACCGTTCCAGCAACAAGACCTGATCCAACAGAGTTGGAAACAATCGTGGCAACAGTGCTATTGACGCCTGCATCAAGAAAAGTCTCAGACAGAGTTCCCGCAACTGGGCCAGCAACCATAGGCGCAAGGTACGATGTGCCAGCCGACAAGACGACATCCATAAGGTCGCCGCCACGAGCCGCAGTAATAAAACCAGAGGTGACCATAGGCGGGATGCCAACAGCCGCGCCAGCGATTTGCAGAAGCATTGGCAGAGGATCGTCAAGAACCTTTTGAACGGTGTCGCCAACAAACTCAACGACATCACTGACAACATCAACAACGCTTTCTACAACATCTCCGACTGCCTCAAAGACATCACCAACAACATCACTTACAAATTCAACCACTGCTGACATGATTACTCCCGATCAGGCCGTGTTGGCCCTAATTTGACCGTCACGCGAAAACCATCTTTGGTTCTCTCGGCGCGGTAGCCCATGCCTTCTCTTGGAGGATTTCTTGAAATCCCTTTAAAGAGATTCATAATTGTTGGGTCTTGGAAATCGCTTACAAGAATATCAAAACCCATGTCGTATGCGTCTTTGATAAATGTGTAGGAATTGTCCAAATAGTTTCTGGCAGTGTCAGCGTTCAGGGCGCGGAAAGTTCCAATACGACCTTTGGCGTGATGCATCAAAAACACGGTGTTGCCTTCGCGATAGGTGCTGGTGCCTTCCATGTTCATCTCTTTTACGAGAGCCGCATAGACTTGTTCCGCAGAATACTTAGACTTCGTCTGCTGTGCCGCAATCATCAAGACTGCCTCAACACTAAGTTCCTTCTTTTTGCTATCGGTCAGCATCACAACCCCTTAAATATTGCGGCGGAATAGATGTTGCCCATCCCAGCCGCCAGACTCATTATCAAACCATCAGGGGGACTTGTCGATTCCGAAAGGAATACCGAATCGCTTTCAGTTCGGTTCTCAATCGCTGGCACAAATCCTGACTTGATGTCGCCCAACAATAATAAAGTTTCAAGGAGTCCACTGCTTCCCATCGTATGACCAATCTTCTGCTTATACGAAGTTGCAATGAATCCCTGTAGCGTTTGGTTCAAGGCGCTTTTTTCGGCCTTGTTGTTGGACGCTGTTCCAGTTCCGTGGGTTTTGACAATTTTAATCTCATCTGCCCGAATATGGGAATAGTGCAATGCGCCCTCAATAACCTTTTTGAAGCCCTCACCATCCTCACACTGTCCAATGGCGTTTGTAGAGCGTTCTGACGCGTTGTAGGCACCAATCAGGGCGGCGTGTGGAGTAACCCTTTGGCGGGAAACGGCGCTCTCGGACTCGAACACCGCAAAAGCGGCTCCTTGCCCAACCCTAAACCCAGCGTTTACCGAATCAAAAGCGGATGGCTTTATGCCCTCCTGTTCCTGCTTTTCGGTCAATACCGCCTTGGAATCCCCAAAGAACTCCAGAACGGCGTTTGATACCCCGTCCTCGACCGTCAACACAATGACCCTGTCGTAGTCGTAGAAGTCGATCAGGTTGACCACATCCATCATTACCTTGAGGCTGGAGGCGCAGGCCGACGAGTCGGTGGTCACCATATCCATGTCACCGCAAGACTGAGCAATCCTGCCAGCATAGACCTGCGTTAGGGTGAATGGTAGGAACTTGTAGGTGTAGGACAGACGAGTGTCATAGGCTCTTTGGTTCAAGCCAGCAAAGTGCGCATTGCCTGCGGCCAAGATGAACGCCGTCTTGCCTACTGGGTTCTCCCGCAGGTAGGTAAGCAACTCAGGATCAAGCACCTTCTCGGCCAACTTGTGGGGGACATAGACCAAGCCAGACTTGACTCGGTTGTAAGTCTCAGGGAACCAGTTGACCTTTTGAGGGTAGACGATGTCGTCAAGCAATTCGACATTGGTCGTGGAAGCGGTGCGGTAGTGGGTCAAAAAGATCATTTGCACGCCTCGACGATTTCTTCCATTGAGACTGGCTCTTTGGTTTTGTTTGCCATCACAAGGTCGTGCAACTCTTGCACAGATGTTGGTGCCCACTCCTTGCTGACTGCGTCGTCAATTCCATAGAGGTCATCAAAGTACATCAACATGACCAAACCATCAAGACTGTCCAATCCAATTTCTTGGAAGGTGTCGGCCATTGAATCTGCAATTGCGACTTTGACATGAGCAGGTCGAGCGACCTTTGCTACATAGTTGAAAATCTCGATGAACTCTATCATTGGTCTGGGCCTTCTGTGGGCTGGTT
>Ga0247723_1000910_pt1 | contig 18485 bp, 28 predicted proteins | sample MSEWelMarce5H_FC_FD_189079 | JGI IMG/M metagenome (GOLD analysis project Ga0247723, IMG submission 189079) | Subsurface sediment microbial communities from gas well in West Virginia, United States - MSEEL Well Study Marcellus 5H_FC | ecosystem: Environmental > Terrestrial > Deep subsurface >... | reverse complement strand
TAATCTATATATAGATGGCTTTTAATCCTAAATTCGTTCAGGGTGCAACCCGAAATCAAATCCATAAGGCAATGGATTACAAGAGTTTTCTTATTACTCCCGAGCAGGAGCAGGAGTTGAAAGGAAAGAAAGTACTTGAAGTTAATGTAGATACGGACTTGAAACAAGAAGCCGTTGTTAAGGTAGATGAAGATACTCAACTATCTAACACGGTTATCTATCCGGCAGGAGCAGTTGGAGTCCCTTATCAGCACCCCTCTCCTCGTAGAGTTACAGGAACAGCCATTTATCACAATAATTAACGAACATATAAGTAATAATGACGGAGGTGGCTCGTTATACTTTTCATATCAGCAGTTCCCAGAAGACGACTGCAGGAACATTAACCGACTTCAACATTCAACTCTCACAGGTTATTACACGCTTGGCGAAGAACAGCAAGTTCAGCGTGATCGTCCATGGGATCACCATACCCTTCTCGTTCTACCAACTTTCAAGTGATATCAATCGACTTACTGTAAGTTGGCCTGGAAGCCCTCCAGGGTTATTTATCGACATGACACCTGGTAATTATACATGCGTATCCGTATTATCGGAACTATCCACCCGACTCACAGCACTGCTATTAACTTATGCGATTACTCTGACACCAAACTTTACTTATGATCTCTCTACGGGTCGTTCGACTCTACGACAGACGAATACATCGAGTGTAACCATTACTCTTGGGTTCTCTGCGAACCAGAACTTGGGACAGTTCTTTGGCTTTACATCTAACGCAGTCATTACATCGAGTTTAGTCGCATCGCAGGTCGGTGATAAGGTAGCCGTTGCGAACCCAGCGAATTATCTTCTATTACGATCGCCTACCTTACAACAGTTTGGAAATCGTGAATGGATTACAGAACGAGATGCATATAGTGACATCATCTATCGAGTACCGATTGAAACCAATGTAGGAACCTATATCCAATGGTATGGAGATCAACAGCCTTTTATTATTGTTAATGATACATTGTCGTTGATTAATTTTTATCTTACTACCAATCTTACCTATAATGCAATTGATCTACAAGGGCTTCCCTTCGCATTTCATATGACGATCTCCGAACGAATCCAACCAGAATATGAGCCCATCATGAATACAGCACTTCCTAAGATGATTACGGAGATTCCAAAGAATACGGAGGAACTCGATGCACTTAAGAAGGAACGAGATGATGCTCTCCGACGACTGGAAACCTACAGAAAAAAGCTAACACCGAAAGAGAAAGATGCCGTTTTACTACAAGGACAACGGCCAACCGATTAAGATATTGAATACCAGACCTCGCAACTATTCTGCTGGTGGATTCATTAAGGGACACCCTAAGATCGAAACTCCTAATGAAGATACGATCTCCAGTCTATTGGAATATGGCTCACTGGTAATTCCTGTACCTGTAATGCAGTCCGGCATCATGGATCGATACAAGGGAAAAACTACTGGTGAGAAAACTACGGATAAAAGTCGGTTAGCCCCTGTCATTGTCATGCCTGGTGAGGCAGTCATACATAAGAAGTATGCTCCTGCGGTTGAAAAGTATCTGAAAAAGCATGGGATAACTCTTCCGTTACCAAATTAAAACCCCTTAGTAGATTAGCATGGTGTTAGTTCAGATTCTCATTACGAGTGCTACCAACAATCAGAACTATGTGGTTCCTATTTCCGGCAAGTGTTCGATCCGTGTATTAAGCCTTGTCTATCATTCCGACGAGGCTAATACGAACTCTCGTGCCGTTCAGCTCCGATCCGATATTCTACAGTTTCCTTACTCTCCGTTGAAATGGCTTACCTTAATTTCCAATCCCCAGGCAACACTGAACTTCGATACGGCCTATCAGGAGTACAATGTAAATAACATTGTTCTTCAAGGCCAGCTTGGTTTGAATGCGGTGCAGAGTGACGGTACAGCACTGCCCGGTACATGGAGATTGCTTATTTCCCTACAGATTGAGAAGATCGGTGAGGATTTTCAGCCGATGACAAATACATCACACCCCAGTAGATGATGAAAAATCGAGGAGCTTCCGGCCATTTTCAAACTGTCCGAACTGATTTTACCAAACCGCAAACACCATGGAACCCAGCAGTACCGGTCATTGAAGAGCCACCGACCAAACCACGAATGGAGCCAGTTCGGGTTGTTCTTCCTAAGCCCAAAAAGTCTAAGTTCCAGAAGTATTAGAATTAGTGTGTTTTTGATATTTTTTTATTCTTCGCTACAAGTATAGAAAGATGTCTCTTGGTTCAATTGGTGCTGATATTCGATATGTGCTACCCGCTTCGTATGACTCCGTCCCTCAGGCGTTCCAGTCAAACAAGTCTGCTAAACCGATCCCCTGCGTTCTCCAAACGGTCAATGTTCCTTCGCTCACTACCTCGGCCTCGGCTTCCGGTACTTCAATCGTGCAACTTCCCTGCGGACAGTCGGCTGGTATCATGTTGAACCCTTACCTGCGTTTTGATGTTGCTGTGGTTGGTGGTGATGCGACATCAGATATTTCGTTTAAATGCTCTACTAAGTCGGCTACTGCTTGTATCAACAACATCAGCACCTACATCAACAGTATGCAAATAGACCAGCAGAGCAATGCAGACCACATCTACGATCAAGTCTTCGCCCACGGTACTTCAAACGACTGGGTTCGTCAAGATGCGTCTATTCTGATGCGTTCGGGTGTGACGAAGGCCGATACGGGTGCTAACCTCGATCTTGGTACGCAGTGCGTCCCTCTCTTGGGTCTCCTTGGCTCTCAGCAGGGCATTCCTCTGTACCTGTTTAATGGTACTCTCCAGATCAACATTACATGGAACGCTGTTGGCCGTGCTTTGTACTCTACGGCCACCGTTCCCACTGGCTTCACCGTTTCCAATGTGCAATTGATCTATGATCGCATTGCTGTTGAGACTGCGTTCGCCGACCGTGTCAAGATGGATATGATGTCCGGAGCTAAGTATGTTCTTGGTTACACCAACTTCCAGAACACCGCTCTTTCTCTGACAGCTGGTTCGAACAACACCCTTCAATATGGCTTGAATTGCTCTTCGCTCCGTGCCGTGGTTGCCGACCAGGTTCTTCTTCCATCAACGATTACAAGCGAAGGTCTATCTGAAGGGAACACCCTTACACAGTTTCAGGTGTCCCTCGATGGTCGCCTGGTAAATAACAATGTGTTGTCCGCCACTCAGTTCCCGATCATCTTTGCGGAACTCCAGAAGTGCTACAGCCGTCTGTTTGATGCCTCTGTGACAGACTATTCGTCCCTGTCGGCATCGGGTGCGTTGAATAGCTTTACTTCGGGTTCGTTTGCGGTTGGTGTCTCTACGACTCGTTGCAATGAGGCCTTGGCGTTCGCAGGCTCCCCTGTGTCGGTCGTCTCGCTGGCGGTCAATCTTTCGGGTGGTTCGGCTTCCACCATGTTCGTGACCTTTATTTCCGATTACCAGCTCCTCATCGATGCATCTGGCTCGGTCGAGATCGTTCGTTAATCTAAAAAAGATCGATCCTTATTTCCATGACAACTTATCTGGAGATTCCGAAGAATCTCCCCTGCGTTGTTAGAATGCCCTACCAGATCCGCAAATGCCCCCATCAAAATGCCTATAAGGTATATGCTCCGCATGGAGCCTTGTCTAAGAGGTGCTTACCATTAGAGACGGCAAAAAAGCAACGCACGGCTGTGATCTTATCAGAGATTGGCTTGTCCCGACCACAAGATGGTAAGAAGACACTCCCTCTGGGATCCCAAAAGGCAAAACGGTTTATATAATACCTATGCCGATATTTTTATTATCGCAATAGATAGTATAACAATGGGAGGTATATTTTCTGCGGAAGGAAACAAAGCCATCAAAGATAGAAACACGCAGAAACGCATCGATGAGATGGCTCAAGAGAAGGGTATTCGCTTTCCGGCACCCAGTGAAGTCCTTACGGAGGTACCTAACTTCGATAATGCAGGTGACGCATATGTATGGTTCAACAAACTTACGGCTCCACAGTTGAAACAAATCAAAGACATTCCTTTCAAGATCAGCGGTCGTCTTCCTTTGACCTTCACTCAGCGGATTAACCTTCCTTCCATGAACTTTGACTCTCTGGAGAAGACTACTACGAGTAACGCTCTTCAGCAGGTATTTAAGAAGATCAAATCGGGCGGAGAAGGAATTGAAGAGTGGGTAGGTGCAAAGAATGGCGGGCAGATTCGTCCTACGATGTTCGGTCAGAACCATAAACAGCGTGGTTTTTAATATTCTACGGTGATAATATTGTATCATAATAGAATGTATCAGATTTTACCTTATACAAAGCAACGGGCAAAAAAGATTGGTGTTACGGTACAGCCCAGTACGAACCCTAAGAAGAAACTCGATGTATTTAAAGGGGATCAGAAAGTGGCTTCTGTTGGTGCGACTAATTTTTCTGATTATCCCACCTATTTGAAAGAGGAGGGAAAAGCAGTTGCCGATGAAAGAAGGAGACTATACCATATACGGCATAGGAAGGATTCATCTAAAAAAGGATCGCCCGGATACTACGCTTCAGTCCTCTTGTGGTAGAGAGATCTCTCTTGCTCTCAGGTATCCATACTTGCATGCTCGTGCTTCTATCTCTGTAGGGAATGATCCAATAGTAAATAATCCAGCTTTAGCTAACCACTTATTTTTTTCTTTACAGAAACTAACTCCAAGATAACCATCTCTGTTTAGCATATTATCTGATTGAGAGAACCACCTCAGATTCTCCAGTGCGTTATTCTGTTTATTTCGATCTATATGATCTACATTACGCAAGTTATGCGGATTTGGTAAAAACATCTCACCCATGAGTCTATGTAAATTAATCTTACCATCTTTCTTACCAGCAGAGAAGTACATGTATCCATTCTTACCAAGACACAGATTACATATGACTTCCTTGCTTTTTAGTTTCTTCTTTACCTGTCCTCTTTTTGAAACGAAGTATCCTGGATATTTTGTTTCAAACCATTCTTCTGTTGGATCCATTCTATATGCTATATCCCCATTATTCTTTAAGCTTCTCTGGTGATGGAACCTTCTTCACATACTTCAAAGCCATGGAAAGATCATGACCCATGTTCTCTGCAGTTTTCTCCATCTCGGCAAGAGCAGGAACATCTTTATACTTGTCTGTAAGGAAGATATGGCGTAACATGCTGGTACTAATTGGCTTCTCAAAGAACGAGTACAGAATGGAAGTCAGTTGTGTCTGGGTGATCTTGTTATCCATACGGGTATTCATCAGTAACCAATCATGAGGATTCAACTCGACCCAACGCTTTATGATCTTATGGAGCTTAGCGGGAATCTCAATTACTTGCTGTTTGTACTTCTTGGCGGTCTTATAGGTGTTGAAGACAAAGTAGGGCTTTCGCTTTTCGGTTTTGAAGAAATTATCTTTGGTGGGATCGGAGTTACGAAGTTTGAACTCCGTGTAGTCCATCGATCGTCGAGGCTCAATAAGGAGAAGGCAAGAAAGTAGAACATAGAGTTGTACTCGTGCAAATTCCTTCTTATCAAGTGTGTCTTTTTTCATAATAGGAATAACCTCCTTCTCAAGAGCATGGTACTTCCCCATGACCTCGGCAAGTGGAATATAACCTTCCTTCTGACGCTCTGTCATCTCCTGCTTGCTGATCTCCTTGTCGTACTCCTTACAGTCGCCCAGCATCTGTTCTCGAAAGGAACTTACCACCTTGTCCGCACCTTTAGCTTTCTCAATAAAAACAATCAACGCCGAGAGTCGAGTCTTTCGAACATTTCCAGGGACATCAGCAAGATGCTCGATGATTTTCTTGTGGTTATCGATAACCTCCTCAGGGGTGTCAAGGGGCAAGCCGATCTGCTTACTCAGATTTTTCAGAATGCTGGTGTAGGTGCGTAGAGATCCTGCAGAAAGGTTGGGGCGATTCGCAAGTAGTACTTTATCCATCTACTCCTACCGGAGAGATTAATCTCAGGTTTAATCGCAGATCGAGTTTATAATCTTAACTTAAAAATAAATCCAGTTCATAAAGTCAATGGCGGAGCCAAAACAATATGCATCGTCCTACTACGCAAAAAATAGAGAGGCTAAGATCGCCCAGCAAATAGAATATCATAAGAAACACAGAGAGCGTTACTTAGAATACATGCGATCGTATAATAAACTTTATTGGCTCATGAATAAGCCACCCCCTAAGCCAAAGAAGGAAAAGCCAGTGAAGATCCCTAAGCCACCGAAGGAGAAGAAGCCACCGAAGGAGAAGAAGCCTCAGCAGAGAAAGCCAAAGAATGAATCATGGTTCGTTGTTCCGGAGCCAGAATATCCTATGAAGATGGAGAGGGGTAACTTCGTATTGGGGTTTGATTAGTCACATAATAGATTGAGTAACGGATTATGACATGTGTGACATATCTTTTTTTCGATCATAAGAAGACATGCAAAGTAGTAACGGCTATGTTGCATCTGAAGCCATTTAACATATCTCTTAGAATAGTTTGGGTGAAGGGTTAGTTTATCAATCATCTACTTTATTCTTAGAAAAAAGTTTGATCGATGATCGCATGAGAAAAAATTGAAATAAAAGTTCTACTTAACATCGGATTAGAACATCATACAACTTACATTACTATTCGAAACTTCAAAGTAATAGAGAATGGATTATTACATAAGCCAAAGAGGGGTGCCTTTAGCTTTTTTGTGAAGTGAAAGTTTGATGGTTTATACTATAAACTAAAATATCTACTGTTTTATGGCCTAAAGTAATTATAAAACCGGTTTTACTTATTGTTTAAGCCCTAAAAAACACACTTTACACTATAAACTACATATATTTGCGTAGTTTATAGTATAAACCATCAATCTTTTGGTTTAAGAGTATTTTGCATAAGATGCTAATGGTTTTGGTTTTGTTGGCTTCTTCAAATATTTTTCATAGTCCTTCTTCATCGTAGGACTCATTGATGCAATACGCTTATCCGCATCAGGAAGATCACCAATTGATTCAAAATATCGAATCTTAGCATTCTTCATTTCAGGAGATTCTTTTTCCTTTACAGCCACAGCTGGTTTTTGCATCTTTGGAGCCGGAGCCGGAGCAACGGCAGGCTTCTTCATCTTTGGAGGAGCAACGGCAGGCTTTTTCATCTTTGGGGCGGGAGCTGGAGCTGGTTCGACTTTTTTTCCACCCATGATTTCCTTTACTGCGTCATATTCGGCCGATCCTTTCTTTGGGATACACCACTTAGGCGATCCTTTGTTCCATTCCTTCAACGCATCGATCCAACGCATTCTATACTATCTCTAAATATTATTTTCTTTGCCGTAAGTATAACCCATGGATATTGGTCGAGTCTATGCCCCGCTACCTGCGGTCATTGGCGTACCTGCTCCAGAAGCGAAAGCGGAAGAGAAAGAAGAGAAAGAGGAGGTTCCAAAGAGTCGGATCCTTGTCGTACATTCCAAAGATGTTTCCTCCGAGGAACTTGCACTATTCAAGTTTCACGGTCGCTATTTGAAATGGGACGATCGTTACATGAATATTGATTTCGCCCAACTGCCTCCCCATGATTATCTCTTCGTAGATATGAGAGAGAGAAATGCTCGGTATGCCCTTGGTGCGGTCAATCATATGGAATACAGCGTGGTATGTTATGTTCCTTGGTTCCACAAGGGTGAGAAGTTTATCGATCAGCTATCTGCTATTGCAACAACTAAGTTCCCATTGCGTGCAGTTAGCAAAGAAGACTTTGATCGGCAACTCCTAAACGAGAAACTACGATCGCCATCATTAGCTCGGACTTTTTTCGGGTGGCTTGTTCCATGCTTACAAGCGTAGGGAAATGGTTATGGAACAACATCGTGGAATATATTAAAGGGCTTGTTCTTACAGAGATACTTACGGCCTTACAGGTTTCGTTGCCTCCTATTATTATTACGGCCATTATTTGGATCTAATCAAATGATAAAACAAAGATTCCTGTTTCAATCATTAATACCTTCGATCCGGGTGTCTTACCGGACTTAGGTTTTCTCGTGCGTTTTGGTTTTGGTTTTTCTACAGGTTTGATTTCCTCTTTCTTTTCGTCCATACTACAATTACGGAGATAATATATCTACTATCTCCGCAGATGGATATTGCCGATATCATGGGTATTACTATCTTAGGATTCTATACGATGTATGTTATTCTATCTATTTAAAAAACACCTCCGCCACGACCCATGTTTGATAAGCGTTGTTCTAATTGCCGTTCTGTTCCTGGATATTGTTGTAACTGCATAGCATCACTCAGTGCATAGTGTAATTCTGGTTCTAATTCTGGATCCACCGACGAAGACGCAGATGCCGATGATGCTTCTTTCATGGCTGGGTATCTCGTCGCCATATAACCAGCAGATGGCTGTGACGGTTCCGCTCGCATCGATTGTTGTTGAACGGGAACTTGGCGGAAAGCGGGATTAGCAGACTGCATCGGCAACTGACTCGAGATATCATAATTCACTCGACGATCCGCAAACATATCTTTTGATGGAATGGCTCTCTTGCTTGGAGTTTTATCAGGAGCAATGCCCCATGGATTTACTTCAATGCTATTCGCAATATCATCTACACGGTTCGCATTGTACTGCGATCCACCGCCTACACGGATCGAATCATCATAAATCGGTGCCTTGGACGCTGGATAGATTCCATACGAAGATGGTAACTGTACGGGCGGAGGGTTTGCATACTTTGCCCCCACACCCTGTAGAAGACGAAAGTCTCCCATACCGACATGATGCGGTGCTGGGTGTCCCTTCATGAGCTGAACTGTGTCACCTACTTTTACTTTCACATTCACGATCTGCTGTTGCGTAGCCTTAGATGACTTCTTGCCCCTACGCTTTCGACCTCCTCGCTTCATGAGATCGCCCTCATACATATGATCCTCGGTCATTCCATTTTCATACATGCGATCTTCCATCATTATACTAAGTGGTGAGATTATTCTTTCGAACGCCATTCGATCGGATCGAATCGCCTATAATACCGGATAGGCTGGCTATACATATTGATATGAAGAAATGAGTAGGGTTCTGCCGTAGCAAACTCGTAAAGCTTCAGTAATTTATGCTCGTCTGTTCCGATCTCCTTTACAAACGAATCGAGTTCGGCCTTGTTCTCAGTATGAAAGAAAGAGATGCAGTCTAAGTTGGAACGGATTAAGGTAGGCAAGTATGTATTCCATTTCTGTAGCAAGTAGATGTTCGTAAGTAACATGTGACGATTCTGTGTTGCTAACTTTGTAATTAGATTCGCCTGTTTTGACTTAATCATGTGAATGCAGTCATCATAAATGATACAATAGTTTGGTTTGCCCCTTTTACCTTTCTTCTTATGACGCTCCGTATAGGCTTCTGTTTTGGCGATGATATCTTCCAAAACGGCATTATCCAAAGTATCGTAGTATTGATCGCCGATGTCCTCAATCAATGGAGCCATCTTATCATCATTCGGTGCCGTCGGGCTAATAACGAACAAAAGATCAAAGTGTTTGTACCATGGACTCTCCTTCTTCATGATTAGATTCAGAAGTAGAGTCGTTTTACCACCACCCTTTCGTGCAATCAACGCATAGTTACAAGGCTTCATCGGAAGCGGAGAAGACTTATCCGTACATTTCTGTTGATCGAATGGAGCTAACGCTCGTGTTAATTCACTGGAGCATGCCTGCATCTTTATAGAGAATTAGATTATAATCCACCACGCCCTCTAATACGACGCTGTCCTCCCATGATCTGACCTCCTCTCTTTGCTAATACCTCTTCTCCAATGTTCGTTATATCACGGGCAACATCGGTTAGCTTCACACCCAACCACTTACTTAGATTCGGCATCTCTTCTACGAGTTCCTTCAAATCCTGTTTGATCCATGCACGAGCCTCTGGATCTAAGAACCCACTTGCATCAGCAAGGTTCATTACATACGATTGACAGTTATTTTTTAGAAAATCATAGTCATAAAAGGACTTTCCCATCTTCGTTCTCGCATTCTCCAGTAACTCTGCAATCGTAATGTTTCCCTTTTTTGCCCCCATGTCGAGTGGATAAACCTCGGCCTTTCCACCCTGGCTCAAATACGATGGATCCTCCCGGGCTTCTAACTTCTCCAGCTTCTCAAGTACATACTTGTCATTTACGACAAGACCCGTATGAAACACCTCATCAAACCCCGCTTTCTTCTTTAGATCATTCCACTTGCCCGCCGTAATCAGTTGAACGGCCATTACGCCTGGTGTAGCAACAGGAGCACGAACCATTTTCAAGCTCGTAATCGGTTCTCGGCCATGTGCTTTGATAAACTTGCGGAATCGCTTTGGAAGATGCGTATCTGACGATATCGAACTCCATAGCTCTTCAAAATAAGCACTCCATGAATCATCTTCTGCTTCTTCCAACAAAGTACCCCCTTTCTTCATCATATTCACACGATCACGCACATAGGCCATATCTCTGATCGGCTTTCCTCGCATCATTATACTATGTGCTTAGATAAAAGAAAAAGATAAGCCGTAGTAGATAGAATGTCAATCAATGGCTCTGGATCAACCTTTATTCCCTTTACTCTTTCCGGTTTAACTTCCATTACCGCATCAAACAGTAACATTGGAGATGCAACGGCTACTTCCCTTACCATGACAACAGCAACGCCTAATAAGATCGCCAGGTTTAACGGGTCGCAACAGCTGGTTAGCTCCACCGTCGATGTATCCGATATTGCGGTACTTGGTGCGAACAATACCTTTTCAACTGGTTTTACCAACAATTTGAACGGTGCGATCAAAACGGTGAATAATCCCTTAGCAATTAATAATGCGGGTATCAATGCGGAAACGATCTCTGCGATCGTTCCTTCTACTTACACCCTTGTGTCTGGTTTTTATCGATTTGTTTCTCCCAGTTCGCTCACGGGATCCATGCAGTTTCCAAATGCTTTTACTTATGGTACCACTTCCCTTCAAAAGTATATTCTTACTCTAACGAACTGTAGCACGAATGGAACCGACCCTGTTACCGCCACAGTATATAACGCAACAACGGGTTTAATCATTAGCGATGCGACACAAACGATTACCAGTACTGCTGAGACGGTTACCTTTACTTTCATGACGGGAACTTCGCCCTCTATCATCTATCTTAACTTTTCCGCTGGTGCGATCAACTACTTCGTGCAATGGTCGGCTCTCAGCGTTCAACAGTGTAATACAGAAGTTCTTGGAAACTTGGTACTCGATGCTCCCATCATTAGCAACATGACCCAATCGCCTGGAACCACTACGAACTTAGCAGGCGGTCTTCTTGTAAGCCAAACCTCAACGGGTGTATCGGCTTCCACTTTTACACAAACAGGTATGCCTGCATCTGCTCCTACTTCTACTCTTACCTTTTCCTCTCCTACTTATACATTAACTGCGACAGGAAGCTTTGCGACATGGCTTGGAGCAGGAACGACCTACATTACTGGAGCCAAATATACTTTCAACTTTGGATCTATGTTTGGAAGTCAAGCCCTACAGTTACAGGTCGTTCAATATAATGCTCTTGGATCGGCGTATGTTGATGTTGGAGATATTCCCTATAGTGTTTCGAAAACCAGCTCTACTATCAGCGGTTCCTTTACTGCTGGTTTGAATGCATCTTATCTGGGATCCATTGTATTCTTCTTTACTCCTACCAGCTTCTCACAGAATGTTAAGTTCAATACCTTTACCATGACCCGTGCTGATACTCAAATAACGGGTGTTACTACTCTTCCAACGAACGCAGGAACTGCAGTTTCTGGTATTGGGTTGAACGCATCGAATCAGATCGTCACTACAGCAGTACCAACAAACTTCTCAGCTGTGACGGTTGGATATGTTCCTTATGAATCAGCAACTGATACTTTTTCGAATAGTTTGATATCGCAGGGTACAACTGGCTTAGGTTATACTGGTGCGTCCTTTACTGCTTCGACTGGTATTGCTTCTATTACATTTAGTTCTCCTACCTATAGTGCGAACTCTAATGCCTCCTTTCAGGGTATTATTACTCTTCCAGCATTACCTTCAAGTGTTATTGGTCTTCCATGTATTGCTACGATCACAGCTTCCGCATTCCCTGTTTTTGCTGTAGCACCCTATCCATATTTCACTCTCACCAATGGTGCTACTGTTGTCTATACCAGCCCTATAGGTTCGCCTGGAACTGTTAGTATGCCTTTTACTCCCACATCAACTACACTATTTATTACCATCTATTTTAAAGCACCTCCAACTGGTTTTACTGGTAGTGTATTCACATGGACTAACTTTGTAATCACGACACCATCTATGACGACGACTGGATTTAGTAATACGACAGGAAATCTAAATGTATCAGGTGCAACAACTATTGGAACAGTAGCTAATACCGTAGCATTAACAGTTAATCAATCTGGAACAGTTCCAACAGTTCAGTTTAATTCTTCTGCTCCCGATAGTTGTATAGATTTAAATTGTACTGCAACATCAGGGCGTAAATATCGGATTGGATCAGCAGGAACTGGAACAGGTGCAGGTGTAGGCAACTTTTTTATTTATGATGCTACAGCGTCATTGCCTCGTATGGTAATTGATAGTATTGGAAAAATGGGACTTGGAACGACTGCACCAAGTTTTCAACTCCATCTCTATAATGATGGAACAAACAGTAATATATTACCAAGAATCTTAGTAGAAAGTGCATCAACTGCGAATGGATACAATGCTACATTATTATTAAAGACAGGGACAAATAGCAGTTCAATTAGCACAGGTGGATCAGGTAATCTTAATATTAACGCAAATACGCCTGGTGTAAAATGGGTTGCCGTGGGTAGCGATAATGCTTCAAAATTATCTGCTGGTGTTGCTGATCCTGAGAGTTTTATCGGATTTAGGAAGTTTATAGTTGCTGGAACATCTGGTAATTCTGATGGAGGACATGTTGCCTACTACACAACAAGTGATTATTATCCACTCTATCAGCAGTTGAACTGGACGCATGATAACATCTTTCAAGGCTATGATATGTATTATGATGGGGCTTTTCGTATGGGAGCGACAGGAACGGGATATGCCTTTTATAAACAAGGTAATGCTTTTAGACTATATGTTGGGAGTGGTTCGCAAGGAAACGGTACTGGTCTTACCACCGCAATAGAAGTTAATGCTAATTCAGCTGTTTTATTACCACAGCAACCCTTCGTCATCGTTGGTGCAGTAGGCGGTGCTTCCATTGGCTATGGAGCAGGAACGAACTTTGGAAGTGGTGGATATTTATTCGCTTATACCTCAGCAGGATATTCCAATACGCCTGGAAGTGGTTGGGCTTCTGTTGCTGGTAGATTCTGGGCGACTCTCCTTGGACGCTATCAAGTTAATTTCTGTTTTTACTGGAACAACTTCTCAGCGGGATCTCGTGCTGTTATGCTACACTATGATGCTTTTGGAAATTTATTAGAAACTCGTTATTGTGCTTTGTGGGGTGCTGGTATTGGTTCTGATACAACTCAAAACTATTCTACTATTGTCTATATGAGTGCTGGTAGTTATTTACAGTTTCAGTTTCAATCTGGTAGTGGGACTTTGTATTTTGGAGGCATCACGCATACGCATTGCTCGTTTCATTTTCTTGGCTAAGAGTAGATGGAACAACCAGTTGTAGAACCTGTTGTAGAACTCACCAGACCCCCAGAGCCAGTTCCTGATGTGTATCAGTATGTCCCAACAGAACCTGTCATTCTATCACCCCAACCTCCTATCATTCGTCCAGATCAGGAGATCGATGACCTCAAGAAGCAGTTAGCAACCCTTACGGCGATGATCGAGAAGATCCCAAACAAGTACAAAGGAATATAAAAATAGAAACCCATAGTATCAATGTCGGGTATTGGAAGTACATTAGCCATGGCTCTGAATGCACTCGTTCCGGTTTTTGGAGCAGATAAGATCACGAAGTTTTTTAGCAAGGGATTGAAACAAGGCGGAAAGGTGAAAGCACCAAAGGCCAAGAAGGACAAGAAGGCCAAGAAGCCAAAGGGGAAGAAAAAGTAGGATCCATAAAAATTGACTGACCGGTTAGTCTAAAGATTATTACCGGTCAATTAGTAGAATGACACTTATTATTAAAGACACGCAGAGTAACGAAGAGCAGATCATGGAAGGTGTTACCATCGAGCAGATTCTTCATGCGATCGATCGAGTGCAGAAGGAGAAAGCCCGTCAGGCCGAAAAGTACCAGCGATGCGTCAAGCCCAAGATGGGTACCTTACGCATATCTAATCCAGCGTCAAATTCCTAAAAAATTGACGGGGGCGAATCCTCCGGTATTTTTTACGCCCGGCGTGTTTTTCGGCCTAAACAATTTCCTCCGGTATATGTATAGAGATGCCTGCCCCCACCATTCGATGCGAGTTCTGCGAAAATCACGAGATGCGACGAGATGCTTATGCTCCTCATGTTAAGGCGAAGCACATGAAGGACATTGCCCGCCTTTTACTGGAAGACTTGAAAGAATATGAGGTTCATGCGATTGGAGCCTACGCCCAAGAGAATAGTACAAAATACATGGTGATTCAATCCAAGTTATATCAAGATGCAGAGTACTGGTTTGGAGTAAAACCATACTTCTATATTCGAGAGAGCATCGAAAAGCCCTATGACGAAACTCGTCCTGATACAACGCTGAAGCCTTACCCAGAAGATGACGAGCTTCGCCAGTACTTGAGCCGAGAAGAGAATCTTATCGCTCATCGTAAGTTCATGGAGGAAGTTCTACAGAGCATCTCTCTATTGGACTTCATACAGATTGGTAAGAATATTAAGATCAAAAATCCAGATGTCCTGAATATGAAGAAAGAACTCTCTTCTCTGCGTGACAATCATAAGGCATTGGAAGTAAGTTCTCAGAATCGGATCGAGCAACTCAAACGAGAGCTTGAGATGTGGAAGGAGACAGCCGATGAAAAGGAGTGCATTGCGGATCTGCGTAAGGATCTTCAGTCAGCCCGTTCGTATGCTAATCAGTTGGAAAAGCGTTCTAACTTGATTAGGGAAGAGATGGAGTTTCAGAAGACGGACTTCCATGAGCGTTGGTCTGGATTGAATATGGCGAGTCTCTCGAGAGAGCGAGAGTCAAACGATCGAGAGGATCGCATGCGTAAGGAGATTAGCGATCTGAAGGCACAGGTAGAGAAGTGCAAGCTCAAGATCAAGGAAGAGGCTCAGAAGCTATTTGATAAGGAGCGTGAAGCGAAGCAGAAGATCAAGGATAAGAAAGCACTCGAGAAGGCTAAGGCCAAGAAGCTTGCAAAGAAAGCCAAGAAGATGGCCGAGCTATCCGATTCAGACTCCGATTCAGACTCCGATTCAGACTAAGGCTAAGATGCTGTTTTAGTTAATATATTGGATCAAAAAGCACGCCCTCTGCTATTTTTAATACACCCAACAGTACCACCATGGTGCTGTTGGGTTTTTTTGCGTTTAACCAGAAGATATAGTGACACGCCCTTCGCATTGTAATGTATTTACTACTCTTTCTAAAAAGTATGATCCATTATTTGTTATAGGGGCTAAATAGTATATTGAAAGTATGCCTTTTGGAGTATATTATACAAAATGGAAAATGAAGTTGTCTAAAAAAAGTATAGAAAATAATAGTAAAAAAAGTACAAAATAATTTTGAGAAGTATAGCCAGGGTATTTCTAAAAAAGTGTCAAAAGGCAGGTTTTTTACTATATGTTTTAGCCCTGGTTTTTAATAGCATTAACGACTCTACTAAAGAATAGGTACTCGTAAATTGTACCCCGAATGGGTGAAGTTTTAGGAATACGCCCTTTTTTATTCATGGATCAGATATGAGTATCTGTCGATACCACTCGTTCAACATAATCAGCCTGTGCGTGGTAATACTCTAATCCAGTAGAGAGATTCTCTCCACCATTGATTCGTTTAGCAATAGCGAGAAACTCCAGGAATTTCTCAATGCATTCTCGCTGGGTAAGACCCTGCGTAGGACAGTTCATGAGTTCTTTGGGATAAGCGAGATGAATCTTCTCGAGGTACTCAACACCCTTTAAAGAGGTAATCTCATAGGAGGGATCAATTAGCCGATTGTTTCCAATATCAACAACCATATGAACGCAGATCTGATAGCCCTGTTGTTCCTGGTTAATCCATCGAGCAAGAACCGCCCGAACAGTTGCTTCTTGTCCGTTTGCATTCAAACAGTCTTTAAAGTAAAGAGCATTCGTAATGCATCGTTGTGTAATGTTATTCTCCTTCTGATAAGTAAGCATAGCACGATAAACCTTCTCCATAATAATCTGATGAATAATAGGAATGGTAACCGGTCAATTTTTATGTTTTTGGTAACCGGTGAAAAATAGAATCATATCTCACCTTTCAAAGGCGGGATATGAATCTTTTACCCTTATTAACCGGTGAAATTAACCGGTGAAATCTATTGGTGAATATCGTTGTATCCGTATGCATCTCGGAGTGCCTCAGGAACTTCCTTAATCTTCTTGCGTCGATCGCTCTCTGCCGTCTTTAGACGGCACTCCCAGCACTCTCGGACAATCATCTTAAACAACCCCCACATTCCTGGACGCTCTCGGTAGCCTGGAGGCATGAGGTTGATCGCATCACGCAGGCCGAATTCTTCGAGGTAACCCTCCCAGTGTTCGGTTAAGTGATTGCCTACACCATTAGCGAGGTCATCATCAAGATGATAGGAGAACCATAGTGATGCAATCTCGTCCTCGGTAAGACGCTCGGCCGGAGGATAGTTATCTACAAGTTCTTCTTTCAAGTGTTCCATGCATCTATTCGCATAATCGAGAAGCGTTTGCATGGCCTCTCGTTTATCTTTAATCGTAATGTAATGGAAGGGCTTAGGGGGGTTGGTAGGAATCGGTTGAGTCATTCTATTGGAGGTTTCGATATTAACCGGTGAAAAAAAAGCCGTCAATTTTTATATTTTTCGTCAATCTTTTTTCTTTTTATTTGTTCTTATATAAGGGAAGCAAATACGGCTCTTTTTTTTGTTTGCTGTTTTTTTTTTTGAAATGCATAAAAACAGTATCAACTATCTTTGAAAATAATAGTAGGTAGTAGTAGAATGTGGGGCTGGCTTAGTAGTTGGTTTCGTCGTTCCATTCCGGTCGAAAAAGAGAAAGAAATTAAGTACGATGCTCCTACTCCTATTGTGAATATACGGGTGCTACCAGATCAGTACAAAGTAAATGATAAGTGGTGGGGTACTACCCTTGCTTTAAAGGAGCAGTCGGCAAACGATAAGGGAGAGAATATTGCATCGGCGGAAAAAGTCTAATTCTTTTTTCACATCTATACTTTAGAGAATGGGAAAGTCATCGATCCAACCACCGTCCGGCGAGGTCGTCCTCGTACAGAAGAAGCAAGAGCCAGTAGCAGAACAGAAGATTCGTGAGATTAGTCATAAGGAGTATGAGAAGTTGCGTCCAAAGAAGGAGCTAAGTGAAAAGCAGAAAGAGAACCTTGCGAAGTTGGTGGAGCGTAACAAGCAACGAGCCATGGATCGTCGTGCCGTTGTGAAGGAGGCCGTTCCTGAAGAGATCCCAGAGGATAGGGAGCTTGTCATTGTAAAGCCGAAGCGTAAGTATGTTCGTAAGCTAAAGAATGAGATCATTCAACCCTCTGACTCAGAATCAGCAACAGAGACGGAAACAGAGTCAGAAGTCGAAGTACGGAAGCCAATCCCTAAGAAACCTGTACGCCCTACAAAGCCAACGAAGCAACCTCCGAAGAAGGCACCGCAGAAGTATAAGTACGAAACGGAAACAACGAGTGCAGATGAATCGGAAGAAGCCGAATCGAGCGATGATGACTATGAGGATCAGAAGGTACAGAAGTATCAGGCAAAGGCAAACGCTCGTCTGAAGGCCGTTCAAGAGATCGATAAACGCATGTCGCAGATCCAGGGTAACCCGTATGTCAGTCGCAATCTCAGCGTTTTTTAATCTCTACACTAAGTATAAAAATGCCGAAGAAAGATAAGAAAGCAAAAGCTTGCCCGCATTGTGCTATGGGTCGTGGAGGTGCTCCGGTCATGAAGCGTGGCCTTGGCGGTGATATCCTTGGTGGTATTGGTGGTAAGTTTTTTGGTGCTCCAGGTGGTGACATCGGCCGTGGTGTAGGCAATCTCCTCGGCGGTCTCTTTGGTCTCAAGAAAGGTGGTCGAGTTCCGGGCGGGTCGGGTGTGTTCTAAACCAAAAAAGAATTAAACCTAATCTATATATAGATGGCTTTTAATCCTAAATTCGTTCAGGGTGCAACCCGAAATCAAATCCATAAGGCAATGGATTACAAGAGTTTTCTTATTACTCCCGAGCAGGAGCAGGAGTTGAAAGGAAA
>Ga0247723_1000909_pt1 | contig 18493 bp, 15 predicted proteins | sample MSEWelMarce5H_FC_FD_189079 | JGI IMG/M metagenome (GOLD analysis project Ga0247723, IMG submission 189079) | Subsurface sediment microbial communities from gas well in West Virginia, United States - MSEEL Well Study Marcellus 5H_FC | ecosystem: Environmental > Terrestrial > Deep subsurface >... | reverse complement strand
ACATACCCACGAGTAACTACTGGACCATTTTCTGACGCAGCTATTGGGGAGGCAACCAATCCAACTGTTTTGGAAGATGTTGTGTCGGAGTCGTTGTCTGCTCTTTTTACAGTTGCATGGTCTCCTGTTGCTCCAAAAAGATAAACAACAGTTCCAGTCGTAAGTGTTGTTGCCTCGGCATTACGAACATAAGTTACTGTTGAAGCATGCTGATTAACCCAGTTAGTACCGTTGTAGACAAGAGATTCGTATTCTAACGGAGATGTAATAACAACATCTGAAATTTCATCAAGGCTCACACCAGAGTTGATAACGCTTGCACTGATGGTGATATCGGAAGCTCCGTTAAATGAAGCCGAACCAGACAAGTCTCCAGAAAGAGAAATTGTTCGTGCAGTAGCAAGCGCTGAAGCAGTTGAGGCGTTGCCGATTAACGGCGCTGTGACCGCTGCAAACTGAACTGAAGACGATGTTCCTACTGCTTGTCCGATTGCTACTGTCGGAGTTGCTCCCTCTCCAGAGTTATCAGCAAGAGTTACACCCGTGCCAGCAACCAATGAGGAGACATAGTTCCCTGTCGTGTCTGTCCCCAAAGCGACGGAATTTGGTTGCACCGTTGCAACCATGGAAACATTCTGCGACCCGTCAAATGAAACAGAGCCAGACACATCGCCAGTTAAGGATATTGTTCGCGCTGTTTGAAGCCTAGGAACAAAACCATTTTCCCATTCTGTTCCGTTGTATACAAGTGTTTCCCCATTGACTGGATTGTCAATTAAAACATCAACAAGTTCGTATAGTTCTTGGACACCGCTTTGCGAATCTGTTAATTGCACCCACGCATTGGAATAGTAAATATAAATTTCAAGGTCTGTCGAGTTAAACCAGAGTTCGCCTTCGCTAGCTCCGGCTGGAGGCGTATCGGAAACAGTGAGTGTTGCATCACCGCCACCCCCACCTGCAACAGATGCAGATACAAACTTTGTTCCATTGAATACAAGTGCATCGCCTACAGTTGCGCCAGTCGGGTCAATTTGTGTTCCAGCAACATATAGGCCAGCAGCCTTGAATGTGTCGTCTGTCTTTAGGACAGATTCAGCATCTCTATAGAGATTCGTGTCTCCAGCACCAGAGCCAGGACCCCATGTGATGCGCCCACCAGCTTCTACTTTTAGTCTTGCAAAAGATTCTTGGTCAAGAAATACAGTAAGACCGTCCGAGCCTGCTGACGACAGGTTTTTAATCGTTACTGGTACTGTAAATTTTTGAGCCATGACCTCAGTCAATCTCTTGTTTTAACCCCGCAGGGTTGTTTGTTTTAGCCTGTTACAACAATAGTAAAATCGTTAGTGTCTACCGTACCGTTAATCGTCACGGTAACAGTGTTGGAGTTTGTGCGAACCACATCAGCAATCACGGTCTCACCTGTTGAAACTTGATAGACCTGAACGATTACATCAGTTGTTCCAAAGTTGTGAGTCACCGTTGTTGTTGAAACCCCACCAGAATGCGCTGTGTTTCCTTGCTTGGCAATTCTTGCAAGAACTGGAGTGCTTGTTGTTCCAGATGTTGTTGCGGCAAGATTTGTTCTTGCATCCGCAGCAGATGTTGCAGCAGTGCCACCATTCGCAATGGCAATTGTCGTGCCATTCCATGTACCAGTAGTGATTGTTCCAAGAGTTGTGATACTGTCATCACCAACATAGGTGCTTGCAGAAACAGATGCGAGAGTTGCACTGTAAGCTTGAACATTTGTTCCAATAACGAGACCAAGTGTGGTTCGCATGTCTGCATAGGTGGCATCGTCAAGAAGCCCTCGTGCATCAGATGTCAAATCTGTGAGTGCTGCAGTTCCTGAACCCGTAAAGTATGGCAGTTTGTTGGCTGCTGAACTCAATCCAGCAAGTGCTGCCAGTTCTGCATCATAAGCCTGAACATCTGTGCCAATTGCCAATCCAAGGTTTGTTCTTGCAGTGGCAGCATCTGAGGCGTTTGTACCACCATTTGCAATGGCGAGTGTTCCAGTTACTGCATCAGAATCATCAAGGTCAAGAGCACCCCACTCTGCAGTTCCAGAACCCATTGAGCGAAGTACTTGACCAGCAGTTGCTGACGACTTGACAGCAAGGTCATCGTTGCCGTCAACATAGATGGTTACATCGTCGTCATTGACATTAAGGGTAGAACCGTCTTTTGACATACCCTCGCCAGCAGTGATTTGACCAGTACCAGAGAATTGTGTAAAGAGGATTGCAGTTGAACCAACAGTGATTGTTCCATTAGTTGCAACTACGAAACCAGAGTCTCCGTTTGCAGTACCTTCTTCAACGAATGTAAAGGCACCTGGAGTTACTTCTGCAGTCGAGTCAAAGTCAGTTGCGCGAGTTGGTGCACCAGTTGCATTAACGGTGTAAATACCGTTGTCAGCGTGGGCTACGCCGCCAACACCTTGGTCTTTAATGAGGATTCGGTTGCCAGTTGCAAGAGTTACACCGTCAATGATGCTTCCGTTTTGAACACCAGTTGAGAGGTTTACAGTCGCTGTAGTTGCAGCGCGAACTGACTGCTTAACATCAAGACCTGAGCGAGCAGCATCAACATATGCCTTGGTTGCTGCATGCGCATCGTCTGTAGGAGTACCAAATTTTGCTTGGCTACTTCCATCTCTGATTACAAGTTTGCTTGCAGTTGCCTCTGACGTAGCATCTGCAAGTTTTGAGAAGTCGGATGCAGTCATTAAACCAGCACTTGCAGAAGTTGCAAGGTTTGGAGTGATTGAAATTACACCATTCGCCTCGTTGATTGTGAGAGATGTTGAATAATCGCCAGCAGAATTAACACCAGTAACCATCTTGCGCCATGCGGAGGCAGTGGCATCGTAAACCTTGATTGTGCCTTCGGTGCTATTGAAGATGAGACGCCCATCAAATAGGTTGGTATTTGGGTCGCTTGCAAGTACTTCAAAGGTGCCCTTAATCAGTTGATTTTGATTAAGGTCAATATTTGTTACGAATTTTTGAGCCATTTGTCCGCCTTATGTCAGATAGGCAAAGCCAGAAAAAGCAGACGTGAAGTTCACTTCTACTTCAGAATTACTGTTATATGTTACCTCACCAACGACGACGGTATCTGCAGAATCGACAATGGTTACTTGAGGTCGGCCGCCAAGTTGATGTGTAATCACCCATGTTGTTGAAGCAGTTCCTTGCGTGTGAACATGTCTACGAGTCGCCTGTGTTGCACCAGTTCCCCCACCAAGACGAATAACAACTTGATTTGGAGCATCTTGGTTGACAATTACTTGGTTTGGGGTGTCTTCATGGATGTTGACAATATTTGGAACATTGCTCATCTAGTCACCTCTGGGATGAGGGTGAAACTACCCTGCAAGACTCTGGAGACAGTTCCCTCAGCATCAATAATCTCCAAGTCGTACACACCACTCTGGTTGATTGAGGCCGTTACGCTTGCGCTCATGAACATCTGAATCTGGTTTTCATAAATTCCAGGGATAACTCGCAATCCGCCGTTTTCTGAGGTGAGTGACACTAGGTAGTTGGCATTATCAACGGTTCTACGAACCTGCATTCTTGCTTGATACCCAACGAGGCTGTACTCAATGTATGTCTGCCCTGAAGGGTCGTTGACGAGGTCTGGTTGCTCAATCTCAATAAGCCTAGAAAAGGTCGTTCCTTGCTCGCAGGTTAAGTTGTATATGCCAGCAATCATGAACAGCCTCTCCCAATCAAATGCCTAAAAGATTGTAGATTAGGAACTGCTATTAAATAAGCAGGTTTTAAATCAAACGATGGAAGCAGAGTCCTTATTTGGGCCAACTTTCTTGAGACCCATTGCCATTGCAATAGAGAGAGCGACTGCCGTGGCACCAATTTTGAGATTGTCCATGCTGGCAAGTGAGTCTGGATTTGCTCCGGTCGCAACCCAAGCTCCCAAGTAACCCTGAATAAATGTTCGTACAGCACGTTCAACTGTGTCTTTCAGGAAGTTGGTAGTCATATTCGCCTCCTTGTTTGGCTATAAATATTTTACCATAGTGCTAATATGCAGTACCTCTATGAGAAAACCTCCTAAACCAACCATTGGGTACCTAACAAGCGACTGGGCTTGGGGGACTGACCCATTGCAACCAAATGGATGCGCGTGGTATCGGTGCAAACTTCCAGCAGACCAACTTGCTAAAAGAGGTTGGATAACCGCCCTTGGTTTGCCTGGGTTTAACCCACAAAATGGGTTCGGAATGGTTATTGACGGCGGCAGAGCGCTTCATGGATGGGACATCATAGTTTTCAAACTTTTGATGAAAAGGGAAATTCTTGAGTACATGCCAAAAGCCATGGCAATGGGACAGAAAATTGTAGTTGATGTTGACGACTGGTTTGAGGGTCTAGCACCTACGAACCGTGCATATCAAGCAACTGACCCAAATGTCAACCCAGATGAGAATCGTGAAATTTATGCGGAGATTATCCAAAATGCAACAGCAGTAATCACATCAAGTCCGTTTCTCTATGACTTCTACAAAGCCAAGAGGGACAATGTCTACATGGTGCGAAACGGCATTGATGTTGAAAGATGGAAAAAGCGAATTGGCAAAATGAACCACCGGCTACGACTTGGCTGGGTGGGTGCAACACCTTGGCGGTCAGGAGACCTTGAGACACTGTCTCCATGGATTGGTGAATATCTGCTGAGTAGGAAGATGTATTTTCATCATTCTGGGCACACAGATAACGGCGCTGCGAGAGCATGTGACCAGTTGAAGATTCACCCAAATATCACTCGAATCCAGCCACTTGTCCCAATCAATTTGTACCCAAAACTTTTTGAGCAGATTGACATCGGAATTGTTCCGCTTAATAATATTCCGTTCAACCATGCAAAATCATTTATCAAGGGGCTTGAATATGCGGCCGCTGGAGTTCCATTTGTGGCTTCGTATTCACCAGAATACCAATACTTGGCGGATAATGGAGTTGGAAGAGTTGCAAACAATCAAGACGAGTGGATATACCATCTTGATGAGGTTAAGAGATGTCCAGACTAGGCGAGATGAAATTGGACATAACTACGAAATGTTAAAAAACTTCACAATGGAGGCTAGGGCCGACGATTGGGAAGCTGTAATGACCGAAATTCGAGAGAAATTGTAGATATATATGATTGTAGTTGGAACGACAGTACATGCATTTGTGATGGACAACGAAGACCACTGGGGTTCGTGGATGCGAAATGCAGAGCAAGTTAAAGAGCAGTATCAGCAATTTGGAAATTGGACTGATGTTTTTTACTTTGCAGCAATTCAAGTTGATGCACGAGGACTTGCTCCATTTGGACCATTTCTTGAGCGACTAACAGCAATTGGTGGTGGCTACTGGACGTACTCACTTGATGATGGTCGCACTGAAGTAAGCACCAAAAATAGAGTGCGCCATATTACGGTTGGTCAAAACTTGGTAAATGACTTTGCAATGTCAAACCCTGCATGCACACATATGTTATTCCTTGCGGCTGACACAATGCCACCGGACGATATTCTCCCAAGAATGTTGGAAATGGACCACCCTCTCTGTGCTCCATACATTACGACATATGGCTTGCGTGGCCCATCAATTGACAAGTACCCATTCCCGGTCATGGATGCAATGGCATCTGCGGCGGCAATCTTTATTGCAAGGGATGTATTTTCTGGAATTCGTTGGAGATGGGACATGGACAAGAACATGTCAGACGACCCATGCTTCCATCACGATGCACTTCACTACATGAAGATTCCGACATATGTGCGCGAAGACTGTATTGCACGACACTTCCCAGAGTCTGTTGGAGCAATTGAAACCCGTGGACATGATATGACGGTTCATAGGTGATAAAAAAATTACGAGAGTTTCATACTGCTAAAGAATTAGCAGAACTCTATGCAACACCACACGACCATGCAATATATGGTCGTGGGCATGGGATTCGAGTAAATACCACGATTCAACTTGCTAAGGATATGGCTTATCAAGCAAGAGCAAAATCTGTTGCTGATTTAAGTTGCGGAAACGGTGCAATCGCTAAAGCACTTGGTATTGAAAAGACAATACTTGGTGATTTTGCAAAGGGTTATGAATACTCTGGGCCACTTGAAACCAATTTGAGAAAAATTGACAATGTTGACTTGTATATTTGCTCAGAAAGCATTGAACATGTTGAAGACCCAAGTTCAGTCTTAAATTCAATAAGAAAGAAGTCGCAAACACTTGTTCTCTCAACCCCAATTGATGCTTGGTACGACACTAATGAAGAACACTACTGGGCATGGAACCGAGGAGATGTTGAGACACTCTTAAAGAATGCTGGATGGACTCCAGATGTCTTTATTATGCTTGATACTACGGTTTTTGGAGAACCATACATATACGGAATGTGGGGATGTAAGTGAAAATTCTTATCACTGGTGATGCTGGATTTGTGGGTACACACTTTAGAAACGCCTTGTCAGAACATGAAATTGTTGGTGTTGACATTAAGAACGGGCTAGATGCACGTCACTTCTTTGCAACCGACAATACATACTTTGATTTAGTTATTCACCTCGCAGCAATTGTTGGTGGTCGAGCAACTATTGAAGGTGCACCACTTTCTGTTGCTGTTGACCTTGCAATTGATGCAGAGATGTTTCAGTGGGCACTTAGAACAAGACCAGCACGAATTGTTTACTACTCCTCATCGGCTGCTTATCCAATCAAGTTGCAAGGACATGGTTCAACACATAAGTTAAAGGAATCAGACATTGACCTTGATGACATTCAGTCACCAGACCTCACTTATGGATGGGCAAAACTAACCGGAGAGATGCTGGCAAAGTATGCAGAAAACGAAGGGCTAAGAGTTCATGTATTCCGCCCATTCTCTGGTTACGGGGAAGACCAAGCGCTTGATTATCCATTTCCATCATTCATTGCCCGTGGTGGCAGGCGAGAGAATCCATTCAAGATTTGGGGAACTGGAAATCAAACAAGAGACTTCATTCATATCAGCGATGTTGTAGCGGCAACTTTGGCCGCAGTAAAAAACGATATTCAGGGTCCAGTAAATCTTGGAACCGGCATTGCGTTTTCATTCAATGAACTCGCTGAACTGGTGTCAAAAATTTCTGGATACAGTCCAAAATTTGAACGAATCATTGGTGCACCTGAAGGTGTTCAATACAGGGTTTGTGACCCATCAAAGATGCTGGAGTTTTATGCTCCAAAGGTTTCACTTGAAGAAGGAATCAAACGCGCGCTTGACGCAAACTTTCCTCTTTAACCAAGAACTGATTGGTTAAACACTCCGAAGTCATTGTCATCGAGCACGAATGTGATTTCATCAATGGTTTGATGCATGAGTGTGTATCCAACTGGCTTTGCTGGTTCCATTGTGTAATAAACAGCAGAACTGCTTTGACCAGAACCAGACACACCAGGGGTGCTCGCTGTCAAGGTTCTCACCATAATTGACCACTCATCATTGTTCCAGTTCGGAGTAATCAGTACAGCCGCGTCTTCTCCAATGACTGAGCGAGCGGCGTTCCTAAGAGCACCTTTTGTTCCAGCAGAAAATCCATACATGCGTGATGATATTTGTTTTCGTTTAAAATCAACCGTACTTGGTATCACGTTTTCTGCTACTGTTCCTGGAATGATGTTGGTCTGGGTTCCAGCAGTAAACATTCTCACAGGTATTGCATAAACAGTATTCAATTTGCCATACATTTGTGTTACTCCTGATACACCAAAATCTTTAACCCAAGCCGTAAAGAAATTGCTTTCTGTCGAAGACCAATAGTTATCTTCATAGAAAGATATATCTAACTGCTCCCTGACAGAGTGAAGAGCCTCAAGTTCTTCTTTTGATGGAACAAACCAATCACTGTAACCACCGTATGTCAATGATGCAAATACTGTTTCAATTGTAAAGTCTCCACTAGGGCCAAGAGCAACTATTGCGGCCGTGTTGCTGTAGCCACCACCGATGGCTTCAACGCTCGCTGACGGGGTGGATGTTGCAGCATTCCCAGTGTCTGTCCACATTACTGCGGTTGCAGTGTTTAGTGCTTCAAAGTATTTTCCAGTGTTATTTCCAGGGGTGTCCGGTGTAATAAAAATTTCTCCCCCGCCTGGACCGACATCACCAATTTGATACGTTATTGGAACCTGTTGCACGACATCTTGAACGACATAGATTCCATTTTTAATCAAGTTTCCAATAAACATAGATGCCCATGCTGTGTAATGGTCGGGCATTATTTCTGGATTTGTTAATTGACTTGAAAATGAGTCGTATGCAGAGGAATTGAACTGAGATTTAATACCAACTGGTTTTTCTACATCTTCATACTGAAAGATTTTTAAATATTCTTTCATTACGGTATCTGAAACACCAGTCAAACTATGCCAAAGTTTGAAAAATGGAAAGGTTGGACTGGTCTGTTGCGAATCAACATCATAGTAAACGTCTGGAAAAAACTTTCTTGCTGGTGCATAATATGTGCTGTTTAGAAAAGGCTTGTCCTCTACCAAGTTTGGCATTGAAAAGTGCACAATTTTCCCATTATGGTTTGATACAACAATTCTTACACCAAGACCATAAACAGGTCGATTCTTATCAGCAAATTCAAATACATTTGAAAAACATGCTGTCCATTCTGAAGTTGACAAATCAGTCGTCACAGGTTCTACACTAGAAAACGACTCACCATACTCATGGAGGTATATGGATACTTGTGCTGGTGCATTGCACTTAAGCATGGCATTAAAAGAAAATTCATTTTCAATGCGGTCAGCCGGTATAACAAACTCAATACTTTCAAAAGAATAGTCTTCAATATTTGGATTTCTTATTTCAATTGAAAGTCGTGATGCATGCCTATATGTGGTGACATCAATTCTTGGTGTTGATGAGTTATTGAGAAAATTCCACTCAATAGGATATGTTGAAATATTGTATGGGGTTCCGTTCAGGTCGGTAGTATAAAGACCTGAATAATCATCAACATAGTTGAATTTTGACATTAAATATCACCAACATTTATTGTCAGCGTAATTGCCTCTTCAGCAAGCGAAGGTAAATCTCCTTTTTGTTGGAATAATAGGTTGCCAGTTTCTGCATCTACATCCATATCATTTGAAGATACTTGGATGTCCGATACATAGAGTACTGATGGAAGTTTTGATAATAAACCAACAATTGAATTCGCCCTTATTGATGTTTCTGTATAAGGGAAATATAGAGGGTTAAGATAGGACTTTAATGCCGTATTAACTGAAGTAGAAGCACTTGCCACCGAGTATGTACTCGGTACTTCAACTGAAGCGCTAATGCTGGCACTGATAATGCGAGATGGCGTAATTTTGACTGCAAGACCTGCCGATGTTTTATCATTTACATCTTTTTGAATTTGTAGTCTCTCAAGAATGTTGATTTCCGTATTATTTCCATAAACATATGCTGTTGCATAACCGGGGGCAGGGGCAGCCCCCACGTCGGAATCAAGGTCAGAGTCAGTAAGGTCGTATGCTTTAACTCGTTTTACTGCTGGATAAGTTGAAGCTATATATTTTTCAATTTGATTAGCAGTTACTAAAGCATCACTCAATGAAGATAATGCAGTTACACCTCGTGCTAAATATTCTCCATCACCCTCTGCATCTTCGCCTTGGACAAAATCAGCACCAGCAATCACCGAGGAAACTTGGGAATTGATATTGAGAATCGTTAAAGAGTCGCCTTCAACAACTGTCGGAACACTTCCAACATCCATTGCCATAATCTGAACAGCAGCGGTAGGGAGTGGCGTGGCAGGAACTGCTTCTGGGTCTTGAACCACATCGGGGATGGTTACTGCGCCAATAACTTGATAATAGGTTTGTGTTATTTCGCCAAATATTGAAGTTTCGTGAACAAATGTTGTTCCTTCGGTAATCGTTGCACCAGAATAAGTGGCAAGTTCCACATCTACGGTCACTGTTGCATTGCTCCCCTGTAAACGCGGAACGCCCATCATTGAAAGAATGCCCTCCATGAGTCGGTTTGGGAGAGCATTAATGTGGGTAACCGAAAGCGAAGTCATATATGCCATTGCTTGGAAAATGGCATCCTCAACAGTTCCAACACGTAATTCAAATTGTGGGATATTCAATTGAGCCAATTCAAGAGCATTCAAATAAATATCACTCGGTTGCTTGTCGTACAAGCGCATATTTACATATGGTGAAAAATCTGCAGCCATTATGCAACCTTTCTATATGTCACTTGCAGGAATGTTGTATTAGAGGCAGATGTTAGTTCAGTTGATACATCGGTAATTGCAATTTCAGGTATATAACGTGATGCCTGAAGAATAAATGCTCCACGATTCGTGTTGCGGAAAGATGGGTCAAATACCCCAAATTCTGGTTTTAGGGGATGAGTCCCTGGTTCGGTCAACGCTGTAAAGCTAAGCAGTTGTCGGAAATACTCATCAGAATGATGGGCATGTTTTTGTAAGCCGGTTGAGTCAAATCTAATTGGGAATGCAATTGTGTCCATTATTGGTTCTCCAAGGCAGTTACACGAGCCGCAAGAGCTGTTAACTGGTTTTGCAAAGATGTTACGCTAGTTTTACTCGCAAATACATCAACCGACACATTAATTTTACCAAGAACAACTGCATTCTCTAGCGTCTGCTCTAGAAATCCAACTATAACTGCATCGTTTAAAACTGGTCGATTCAACGCAGTTGCCGACAAGTATGGAACATCCTTGATGGTGAGGCCGAGACTTTGCACTTTTACCGAGCACTTTAAGCCACTGGTAACACCAGTAACTATGCCGAAATATAAGCCTCCACCAAAAGACGGGAATTGACTTCCATTTTGATAGTTGACATAATCTGGAATTGGTTGATTTGGATTTCCCATGTTATGTCACCGCCTTGTATGGAGGGAACGGTGCAGTAGTTTCCTGAACGGTGATTCCCTCCTCTAGGAATGGAATCAGTATCCCTGGGCCGACCATATCTCCGGTTGCAGCAAATCTTGGTCCAACTGGTAGTGGGACTACGTCTTTCGGGTCTCTTTCTGGAGTCATGAATGATATGGAAACTGGGTTGGGCGACAGTTCCTCGTAGTCAACAGACTGGATTAGGTAATAACCAACAAATGAGGGTATTCCATCAACGAAGACAGTCATGCCAGGTCGTAATGATGTGCCATTCATTCTGGCGATAACAGCACTCCCGTCTGACTCAAGTGGGTCGTTGTCTGATTTATGCATTTCCGGAAGGCTCATCAATTCAAAATCTTTACCAACTTTCCCAGGCACCAAGGGGATGAACTTGCGAACTACTGCTTTTTTCTCTTTTTGCCCAGTTTTTGTATTTTTCTTTTCAACGGATACAACAATTGATTTAGTGCCCCATTTATGCAATAGCCATTTCATTGATGCAAAATATAATGTCCCATCTGCTTCAAACAATTTGAATTTTGCATCATTAGCAAGATTCCCCAAAACCGTCCAAAGTGAATCAGCAGCATTTTTGCCACTTGCTTTATTTATTTTTACTGATTTAGATGTCTCTTCACCAACGAATTCCAAGCCGTACTTTTTTGCCGCAGCCCTCACGAATGCAGTACCGCTTGAGCCTGACAGGGCGCCTGGATTTTTATCACGTTTCATTTGTTGCACTGCTTTCGTGCGACATTTAATATTCCAAATTGGATTGAATCCTTGGCTTTGCGAGACTCGCACCTCTGCAATTTCCATTGCTAGAGTCTTATAGCGAATAGCAATTCCATCTTCAACTTGTTCAAAACTAGAAATAGATTTAGTTGTATAGTAAACATCGTTGGTAACTCTGAAATAATTATTAGCACCAAATTGGAACCCTGTATCAAAAATATTTACATCAAGTTCAGTTACCATATCCATGCTGTAATTCACTCGTGCATCTAATACTGAATCCAAAATATTCTCCATAACTTTGGCTTGAAGATTGCCTATGGAGAAACGAAATGGGTCTTGTTCAAAACTCACGACTAACCACCTGTTGCTGGTTCCGCTGCAGGTGTGGTGTCAACAGCAAACAACGGAGACTGAAGAACAAATTCTCGTGGTTTTTCTGTACATGGTTCTTTGCATGTTGGTGCTGGACACTTATCTTTTGAGCATACTGTTATTTTCGGTATGCTAATGATGTCAACTTGTTCAATTGGGCATTCTTGCAAAGTAATCGTGCATGAAGCTCTAGAAATTTGATTTGGTTGAATTGATGTGGTTTCCGTTCCACCGGATGAAACAGTTCTCTGAACTGACTGAACTGCAAAGTCTGTAATTACAAATTCAACACCCCGACCCTGGGTGTAGAGTGGATACCTTAATTCCTTTGAAAAGAATGTATCCATATTTAAGAATGAAACGGGATATGGCGCAGTTGCCATTTGTCTTAAAATATTAATTTGTTCGTCAACAGAAAAATAAAGCCCAAACCCATCTCTTGGTTGCGCTATGTCAGTTGAAGTTCTAGCGACTAATTCAAATGTAAAAGATACTTTAAGTAACTGAAAGCCAGTCCAGTCAACTATTGGATGTCTTCCTGTTCTATTTATTTCAGTCCAAACAGAACTCAGGTTTGAATATGTAACATCTTTCGGAACAAAAGGGAATACAAATCGCCTTTCAGTAGGGACAAGTGTTTGCACTTCTGCCCCAGATGCATTGGTTGATAACTGTGTATATTGATATTTTTGGACTAATTGTGGTGAGTCACCTAGTGCAGATGGTGGTGGCTGGTATCCAATTAAACCACGAACAATCGGAATACGTATCGTTGATGGCGGCGGTGGAGCACCAGCATTGCCAGCTCCTCCTGGGTTGGTATTTGGTGATGCATTAGCAAAAATTGTTGCTGCTCTTGCATTAGCAATTGCTTGTGCCTCTGGAAGCGGTGTGCCCTGAGCAACTCGATATGCGGTTCTTGCCTTTATAAATGCTGCAATGAATTTTTCTTTAGTCTGTGCAAATGTTAGTTTCTCATTAGCCATTAATTGTTTTATAAGCAAGTTAACATTTGCCTTCGTTACAGTATTCACTGCATACTGCATAGTAACTCTAAAGACTCCACCAGCACCTGCATCTCCATTTCCAGCATCTGGGGCATCTGGATTTGCTGTGACATCGACATCTTCATCAGTAACTACAGTTGGGGCTGCACCTTGATTGACGTTAGCAAGAAGTGAATTTTGTGAAACCAATCCAGATAGACCATCTGGATTAAACGAAATTTCCCAACTATCGCTATATTTTTGACTTACTACAAAAATGCGTCCTTTAACTGGTTTTATTTCACTAGATTGCTTAACCAAGAGGAGTGCATTCCAGTAAGCAACCCATGCATTTGCATCCGTTGCATTATTAAATATTCCGAAGTGTTGACCATTCGTTGGGAATTTAATATTAGCAAGAGATGCAAACCAGTTGGCTTTAGCGGCATCTTCGCCCTTAGGTAATTTATCAACTCCGACAAAATATGTTGGATAAATAATCCACATATTTTCAGCAAAAGTAACTTCTCCATTGCTTTGCCAATCTGATAGACCTGTGTACTTGGTAAATCCAGCAATATTTTGTTGCCACAATGATGAATATGCACCCATATAAAGAGGCAAACTACTTACTGCATTAGGTGCATAAAGTGGTGTTGATGTTGGCTTAACTGGAATTATTTGAGAAACTTTTTTCCATCCCTGAATTAATCCTTGCGTTGCCGAATCTACTACAACAGGCACTCTTCCGATAAAAGAATCTGGGTCTGGGGAAAGTTTTCCGACACTTACTGCAAACTCAGAGTAAAAATGATTTTGTGTTCCTTCTGAATCTGTGAATGGTGAGTCTTTGGTTATTGTTTTTCCAGCAACGGTCAACTGATTAAATGTATACAATTGAGCAATCTTTTGATTACCAACAGCTTTGTATCCAGTTTTATTTCCTACAAAAATAGTATTTACAAACGGGTTTCCCACACTGCTGCTTGAAGTTACAGTTGCTCCAGTTCCAGAAACTTCACCTTTTACAAATTCTGGATTTGAATCTGTATCTTGCCAGTAATAGTCATAATCGCCATAACTAGCAACAAAGGTTCCTGCATTACTCCCTGTCGCCGCGGTGTTGTTATTTAGTTTTGGTGAAAAGAGGTTGATATTTGATGAGTTCCCCATTTCTCCGACCCTAATGACATCAGCAATAGTTGAATTACTAGCAATTAATGGTAAAAAGAAAATTCTTCTCGTTGCAGAAAGGGCTTGAGTTGTATTGGTTCCATGACCAAAACTTGGAAGATAAAATATTTTAGATGTCAACCATCTGACAGGGTCGCCTTCAAAAAGAACAGGTAACCAAAATTCTTTAATCTCAGATACTTGAGAGGTTCCTTTTCTATACTTTACTTGCTTAACATGTTTTTTCCATTTGACCCCAGGCGCACCTGGTTCTTCTTGCGATAAAATCAGTGCTGGACTTGTGCTCCACTGCGCAGATATATCCGTCAAGTTATATGCACCATGCTTTAGGTGCCATTTTGAAATTGCATAACCGTTTGTATATTTGAACAAACCATTGACTTCTGATGCATTTGGTGCACCTGATGTAGTCCACGCCGCCATTACGACCTCTGTCTCTGGTTGTCTTGCATGAGTTTAATCTTCTTCATTGTTATTGTGGCTATCTGTTCGGCTGTTGCATTCGGGCCAGCCTCAACATTAATCGTGTAATTATTGTTGACAGTTGCACTTGAGCCACCACTAAAACCAGATTTAGACATTCTTGCTGGAACCGCAGTGTCACCCATTCCTGGACCCGGAACTACGTGTAGATGCCTGTTTGCATTTATTCCGTGGAATTCAGCGAATCCACCATTTGCATGAACCAATTTAGCATAGCCACCAAGGTTTTGGCCAGTAAGGTCATATGCTCTTCCCATTACATGGTCGGAACTTGGTGAACCAAGACCAGTTGTTCGATATGCAGAGGTTATGTTTCTTTTTCCAACTAGAGCGCTATCAAGCATGCTGTGTCGTCCAAGTGTTTGAGCAAGTCGTGATGAAGTCGTGTCACCAATTCCTTTGCCACGCGGTGAAGATGTATCTGCATTAATTGCAGCAACGAGTTCCTTAAATGCATCTGCAGTAAACCATTCTGGAGTATTTGCATCAGAGGTGAAAAAGGCTTTGTAGTCATCCATGAAACCCTTGAATGCATTCTTTAAATCCTCAGGCATATCGCTAATCTTCCCAAGACTTGAAGCCATGTCTTGGTCACTTGCAACAGTTGTTAAACCAACAGCAGAGGCTGACAACCCAAATTGCTTTAATCGCTCATCAATTAGCTTGGTATTTGACATGTCAATTCCAGTAAACAATGTATTACTCGTTATCGCTGACTCAAGAGCACCAGCTTGTGCTGAACCAAGACGTGAAGCAGCTCCAGCAAACATTTCTGCATTGACTGCATATCTATTGTCACCACCCTGACCTGTGAGTAGTGCATTATTTACAAAGCCAGCTAAATTCTTTCCAGTTTCTATAACAGCATTATCCATGTACGATATCGCTGTCTGACCAGAGGTTGTACTGAGGATAGACTCCTTGCCTTCTAGGTAGCCACCTTTTTGGGTGTAAGCAGTTCCACCCACACCATAGACATTCTTTAGTTTCAAAGCACCTTGCAGTCCGCCTCCACCTAGTTGTGCAGCATCAACAACAATGTCCTTAAAAAATGTTGCTATTTCTTTTTCGCCAGCACCACCAGCATCCATCATGTCTCTAAAGTTTCTTACTTTTTCGTCAAGGATTATCGGTGCTTCAATCTGTTTGATTACCTCGTCAAATTTTGACAGTCCATTGACAAACACATCTGTCTGCATACCCTTCATTTCTGCAGATGTTTTTACCATTGTGGCACCAAGTGTTTTCAATACCTCGGTAAATGATTTTGTAGAATCCATCAAGTTGAAATCCATGCTTCTAGCAAGATTTTCAACTTCCATTTCGGACATGCCCATTATTTTTGTCAATTCACTCATTCGTTTGGCGTAAGTGCTTTCTAAATCTGTTCCAACCTGAGTTTGAATTGACTCTTGATTTACTGCATACTTGATTGCCTCATCTGGTCTTTTGAGCATGTTTGCATATTGCTCTTCAGAAATAGTCATTCCATAGACCCCTTGGTTGCGATACATGTCTTCCACAAATCCAATTGAAGAACCCTGTCCAGACTGTACGGCTCTAGCCTTATCTGCAATACCTGTGATTTGAGCTAAGTATGAAGGCATGATGTTTGCTATTGATGATTTGCCGACACCTCCTTGATTTGCTATTGCCACACCAGCAACTCTGAATTGGTCACGAAGTATTGAGGTGAACCCAGATGCCATTGCTTCTCGTGAGTCTTCTTTTTCTTTCTTGACTCGATTGAATACACCTTTAATACCACCAGCAATAGCACCAACCACGGTTCCAACTGCTGTACCAATACCAGGGGCAATCATTGTTCCGATTGCAGCACCAGCGGCGGCACCCATTACCGCTCCACCGCCACCTGTGCGCGCATTTAATGCGGCACCACCAAATCCAACTGCGGCACCAACAAATGGGTTAATCATGGCAAGCGATGAACCAAGAGCCATTGAGCCTTGTGCGCTTTCGTCCATTTTTGAAGAAAGGAACTGCATACCAAGCGCTGTTCCCATCTGACCACCCATTGAGCCAGCAAAACCTTTTTGACCAGTCTTGCTATTACCAAGTACATTACTGCCGAAGCGACTCTCACGTAGTCCTCTGATTCCGGTTTTCATGTTTAAGATTCTGCGACCCATTTTTGTGCGTGGCTCAATTGGTCCTTCTCCACGAATGTTTGACTGTGGCGACAACCAGTTGTTATAAAGACTTCCGTCGTAGAACTTTTGCGCTCGTTTCCCTAACATGCTTGTTCCTGGACCACTTAATGCAGTTGACGAGAGTCTCCATAATTTTTTCCCCTTTGGTCCGGGTCCGTCTATGGGTGTTCCATCTGGTCCAAGGTATTGTGAACGCGCAATTTGTCTGTCGCGCATCGTGTCGGCGAATCTTCCAAGTCTTCCGCCAAGACCATTATTCGCTTGAGCAAACATTCTGTCAAAACGTGTTTTGATTGCACCGTCTTTAACAAATCCAGTTGCACCGAGTTTTTGTCCTTCGCCAATACCACGCCAGAAACGTTCACGTCGATTCATAATTCGTCCATGTCTGGTGAAACGTTTTCTTCCTTTTTCGTCAACTCTGTATTCCTCTGGAACGAATACACCGCTTCTAAATTCTTGTCCAGTTGCTCTTAGTCGTGCCTCATCGACTGGGCCAGTTCCACGACCGCCATAGACATATCTTGGGTTTTGATTTCCAACTTTTTGCTGAAGAATTTCTTGACCCTTGTATTTTCCACTACGAATGAGGTATCCACCATTTGGGCCACGTGCTGCTCCACCAGCAGTTGCTCGTGAACTGCCACTAGCGACTCCAGCAAGCGTTGAGAGCGCTGTTGCTGCCATGTTTGCAGAACCAGCAACAGATGTCATTGCTGCAGGAACACCGCCAGAAGCAAAACCTGAAGTACCGGGTCTTCCTGGAGTAACACCAGGGTATGGACCACTTGTCGTTGATGCAGACCCCCTAGTAACTGTTCCGCCAGTAGATGTTTTGGTAGTTGTATGACCAGGTACCGTTCTTTTCCTAGGACCGTATTCAGCAATATCTTTTCCATTGATGTTTACAACACCAGCAGTAACTTTCATATTTGCTGCTTCACGAATGCCACTCTGGCTGGTTCCAGAAATAAAACCACCAGCAGCGCCCTTCATTTTCTTGCCATATGTAATCAAACCAGCAAGAAGCATGAAGTTTCCAAAACCCTTACCACCAAGGAATTTTTCAACTACACCTGTTATTTGTTTGAATCCACCCAAGAAACTGGTGAAATGCTCAATAAGCGTTGTAACACCTTCAATAACTTTGTTGATAAATGGGAGTGATTCAAGGAAAATCGTCCTAACTTCATTTCCATATTCCATAATTTTGACAATGAGGTTTCCAATATTTGTTCCAAGTTGCTCAAAATCTTTCCTATATTTTTGCAACTGGTCATTAAAACTACCGAACTTACCCTTGAGTTCATCCCAAATTGGAATCATTACATTCTTGAGCATTGACTCAATTACTTTTGCACCTTCTTGAAGTGGTCTTAGGTATTCAACCATTCGCTTCCAGCCAACTGTGAATTTGTCCCACCAGTTACCGAATCGTTGAAACATTCCTTGAGCTGCAGGAAGATATTTTCTGATGAGATTGACTGTTCCGTTGGCTAGTTTTTCGACAACAACTGAAATCTTGTCAATAAATCCATTGTTTGCGAATGAAGCGAATTCACCGGTAAGTCTCTGAAG
>Ga0247723_1000908_pt1 | contig 18504 bp, 20 predicted proteins | sample MSEWelMarce5H_FC_FD_189079 | JGI IMG/M metagenome (GOLD analysis project Ga0247723, IMG submission 189079) | Subsurface sediment microbial communities from gas well in West Virginia, United States - MSEEL Well Study Marcellus 5H_FC | ecosystem: Environmental > Terrestrial > Deep subsurface >... | reverse complement strand
TATTTTTACCTGAAAATAATGATTTTAGGTATAACCAAAGTGATTTTAAAGATCCATCATTTGTTAATCTATTACCATTTGTATCTAATCGTACTTGATAATTAACGTGGTAAAATCTAATGTATGGTGTATGTGTTACTAAATCGTTGTTATGTACTATTCGTAAAGTATCTATACCACTATTATCATAGTTTTCTTTAAATACTTTATTACCAACTCTTGGGCTACCAATAGTTGTTGATCTAACATGATAATGAGGATAGTGTTTCTTTATTGAATGTGCGTATAATGTAGCTATAGCACCACCTAAACTGTGCCCGCAAACTACAATATCTGTAGCTTCGCCTTGTAGATTTTCTAATGCAGTATCAATTGCATCATATGTATCACCTACTACTGATTCCCAGCAACTTTTAAATCCAATGTGTACTTTCTCACCTTCGTTTATGAATGGTACTTTATCAATTGAAGCATCATTTTGGAAATCCTTCTTTGATTCGCTACCTCTCCACACAACATATATAGTTTTATCTTTTGTTGCTACGAATCCTTGTGTATCTGATTTTTTATGTTCGATCCATTTTACTAATTCTAATCCATATTCATCCCACTTAATTTCTTCTTGCTTAGAATAAGCTAACACTGCTAATTTTGCGTTATATAATGCTTCGTTTCTTGTCATAATGTGTTTTTGTATATAAATATATAGAAAAAGAAAAGTCCGCTAAAAGCGGACTCTCTAAATAAACAAACATTATTATGAAAAATTTTATACTTCTTCTTCTGCGTCTTCAGCACCAACAATAGCGGCAGCATCTCTAGTTTCTTTATCAGAAATTTTTGGTATACCGTATTTCTTTTTAGTGATGCGGAATTTTTTAGCTAATTCTAAAGTAACTGGATCTTGTGTTTGAATCAATCCATCAGCATATTGTTGAGCAATTTCTTGTCCTAACTCATCATCATTAGCTACCATTTTTTGCATTTTATCAACATATTGTTGTTTTGCTTCTGCGTTATCAGCCTTACGATATGCTTCACGAGCGCGTTTATAATCTAATGTTTTGGCAGCCAATGCAGCGCGATCTGCAGGTAACTGATAATCTGGATTAGCTTGAGCAGCAGCAGTATACTCAATATCACGACCGAATTTTGAACCACGGTCTTGAGATGGAGTAACCACACCTGTAGCTTTTTCGTATCCAGTTGAAACATCTTTTTGCGAGGCAGTAAATGGCAACTCATCATATGTTATTTTTTTCTTTCCTATTGCACCAATTACTAATGGACGAATAAAAGATTGTTGAGATGCATAAAAACCTCCTATTCTTTTACCATTTGCATCTTTAATAACATCAGGATTTTTTTCATTATGGATACGTAAAATATCGGTTGCTGTTAATGGTTTTCCTTCATCTTTTAATACTTTAACAATATCAACTAAACTTCTAAATTCAGCATCAGATAATTTATTTCGTACATTTTCTAAATCACCACGAAAATCTGGTTTTAATGAGTATTTTACTTCAGCAGCACGAGCCATTTCTTTTAATTTTTGACCACCTGCTGTTTCAATACCTTTAACATCAGCATTACCTTTAATAGCATCTAATTCCTTAGTATCTTTATATGAAATTGCTTCTCTACCTTTAGCGGTAGTAACAAATGCAGTATTATCTTCACCTAAGATCTCCTCACGTACTATTTTATTAATTATCTCTTTTAATTTATCTTCCATTATTTTGTTTTTTGAATAGAAATTGTCTATTATAAATATTATTATTTTTTTAATTCATTTAATATAGTAGCAATTCTTTCCTCAGTACTACCTTTAATCTCAACCACACGTTTTGGTTTATATGTCTGTAAAAACCATTTAATAGATTTATCTATCCTATCCCGATATTCAGGATCTGTTTCACGAATACCATTATTTTCTATATCTACACCTTCGGGCGATACATAAAAAATAATATCGTATTGCTTAGCCAACAACATAGCTGCGTCAAATAATATCTCCTTTTCATTAGACTTAATTGACTTAGCTTCTTTAGTAAATGCACAAACATCATATACTGTTCTGTCAGTTAATAGATTATCATTAAATAATTCACTCGCACGCTCAGCAATAAAAACCAACTGACCTTTAACACTAGAGTCAGTATTTAATGGGATACCTAAATCACTTAAATATTTAGATCGTTCAACACACCCAGTATAATCCTTAAACTCATCTAATTCTAATAATGCTTTAACCAATGTAGTTTTACCTACAGACATTGTACCTGCTAAACCTATTTTCATCGTGCTAACCCTAATTTAACTGCTTTATTATGACTAATTTCTTTACCATTCTTTGGATTAATGTATGTCCTATGGGCAACAGGAATCCAATGATTATCTCTATGAGTATAATCAAGAATATGATTATATCCCTTAGGATAAAAACATTCTACCGATATAGGTCCGGATGGGTTTTTGTCTAGGTCGTATGTCCATACATCTCTCGTACCATCTGCATGATTAAATTCACGAGTATATTTACGTTTTTGTGGTTGGATCACACCTTCAGTAATTAACGTTTCACGATTTTTGGGTCTGCCCCGTCTTTCTGTTTTCATAATATTAATGTTTGTTTAATATAAATATAATTAGGAAACGAATATTTTACTCTACTCCTGTTATTTGTTCTAGTATATCTCTTTGAATTAGTTTTTCAGCAACATAAATACCGTGTGCACCTGATACTGTAATTCCACGAGCTGATAATGCATCACCTACAAAGTGTACATTAGGATAGTCGTTTAATGATAAATCATGGTAGCGAACTAATGGTTCAGGCGATAAGTACTTAACTTCAGGAATATACATCCCCCAATCATCTCCCATTTCAGGAAATACTTTCTTCATATCTTGAATAAAATCCCAAACATATTTAAAATATCCATCAAGTGTAGGTTCAACTACGTGAGATAATGTATCTAAACTAATTGGTGTAGATGATACATCATTACCTTCAGATGTTGTAGACGGAACTCTAGAGGGTGAATAATACAATCCAGTTCCGTTTGATTGTAGTTTTTGTACTACGTTTCTACTCCAAGCAAATGGATCTTCGATACCCTTAATTTCCATTAGGATACCGAAGTTAGTCATATTGTTCCGGAATTGTTCCCCTTTTTTCGCATGACCATTGTAAGTAACATCACCATAAGTTTCCTCAACGGCCACATAAGCAGCGTTATTGTTAGTGCAGAAACTACGAAGAGATACGTTATCGAATTTCTGATAAAGTTTGAAATCATAGCTGATATCGATTAATTTTTGAAAATATTTTTGTGGTGCTTCAAATCGAACACCAATTTGTACTGATTTAGGTTCATTAGGTAATTGGTAATCATCTGCTAGTTGTTGAGCAAAATCAATACCTGATTTACCTACACCAAATATAAGTTCATCATATTGAATTGTTTTATTAATCATTTTACCACTATTAACATCATGGTAAGATAAATAATTTCCTTCAAATGTAATATCATGTACTTCAGTATTCCATTCAAATTTAACACCTTTATCAGTTAAATATGAATACCACGTTTTAGCAATTTCATGTAAATAATTTGAACCAATATGCCATACTGGAAATAAACGTAATCCAAAATATGGTTTAATAAATTCAGGTTCAGCAATAGGATCAGACATAAATATTTCGTCTGGTTTAGGATGAAAACGAGTAAAATTATCTACTACTTGTTTCATTAATTCCATTGCCTTCTCATCACCACAATATTTTGATAATTGTCCTCCAATTTCAGTATGATAAGTTAATTTACCATCTGACCACCCACCAGCACCTAACATACCTGTCATTACTTCTTCAGGTAAACGATTGTGTGGGTCATTTCCTTTATCAATGATTTTGATTAATTCACCCGGATATCCATTATCCACTAATTTAGTAGCCGCGTTAATACCCGCTACTCCAGCACCTACGATTATAATTTTTTTGTCCATAATAAATTTTAAATTGCTTTTAAACATAATTAAGAAAGGCCCAATCTTTCGATTGGGCCACAGATCCATTTTTAATATTAAGTCGAACGGCTATGAATCGTTCTAAATGTTATTTTACTTTTACAAATTCACCATTTTTAAGTTCATACACATTTGATGATGTAGTGGATACTGCTTTAGTCATTACTATAGCTTCATTATTTGGTATCCCAAACATTTCTCTATCCGCACGATATGATGATGATAAATATGGTTGATATTCACCTTCAGGTAAACTAGGTGGAGCTTGAACATGTTGTGCTGTTAGCTCATATGTGTTATTTCCTTTGGATACTAATTCAATTTCACCTTGTAAAATAATATTTACATTATCTTTACTATTTTCTTCACCGAATTTAGGACCATAAATTAATTTTTGAATTAATTCACCATCTTGTATAGGAGCAATAAATCTAGTTTTATTAGGTAATCCTTGTAAATTATTATCTTGTAAAAATTTAGTTAATGCTTCATTAAATACTTTTACTTCTGGATGCTCGGCATACATTGTATACCCACTCCATCTTATAAAATCACCGGCTGACGCACCTTTACCACCAGCTTTCTTATGTGATATAAATACTACTGGTTTATTTTCTGAATTAATTAGATTGAAATCTGCTTTAGGAGTACCAAATTGACTTTCAGCCCCTATAATATCACTAAATGTTTTACCATTTACAATAACATTAATAGGCTCACCATTATTTTTTTCAATTAATGATTGAATTTTATCATTTAATGCTCTTAAATTAGAATCTTCAACTACAGTACCTGACCCAGCTCCTTTACCTCCAAAATCTTTATCTTTTGATAAGTCTGATATTGAATATTCTTCGCCAGCTTCATCTTCAAAAAATGTAAATGTATTGACGTTAGAACCAGCTAATTGTTTTATTTTAGAATCATCAGCATTTTCGAATGCTGTTTGATATTCGGGATCAATGAATGAAAGTGTTTTTGGGCTACCTTGATTAAGAGTGAAAGGTGATTTTTTAGCAATTTTATCAGCAACAATTTTAAATCTAAAACCACCACGTTTTTTTAAATCAAAAAACGATAATGGTCTAAAATTTTCATTAATTACATCTAATTCTTCTAATATTTCATATAATAGAGCCTTATCTTCAAGATTATTCATATCAGGATATCCTTTAGGAAAACGGAATGAATAATGCTCCAAAAATCTAGTTATAACATTCATTATGCTTCTACAGGTGTTTCTTCAGCTGGAGCTTCCTCTGCTGGAGTTAACTTTTGAGATGGTGTAGCTGCTCCTTTATCAGGATTGATAGGTCCAGTAATTAATAATTCTTGTATTGCTTTAATAGCACGTTGTTCTTCACCTAAATTAGCTAAATTGTATTGAGTACCTGCTACACGAGCTGTAAATTCAGTACCATTCCAAATTAAGTGATATGTATTAAAGTTTTTTAATGTAACCTTAAATGTAGTAGGACGAGGTGCTACCCAGTCAATATTTTCTACAAATGTAGTAAAATCTTGAGACATTAATGTAATTAATGTTTCTTGCAGTTTAGGAAATTTCTCTAATAGTGGAGAATATTTAAAAGCAGCAGCTGTCGGCGTCTCTAATTTATCATTATTAGACGCAATCTTCTGAGCTGCTGCTCTTACTTTATCTGCTAATTCTTTTTTGGTCATTATTATAATTGAGTAGAATCGATTGCAATTTCTTCAACTGATTCTTCAGTTTCTAAAACTTCATCTTTTTCCTCTGGCTTCTCGTCTTTTTTGTCAGACTTAGCACTTTTCTTTTTACCTTTTTTATCAGCGTCTTTACCGCCTGACATCTTTTCCTCAAGTTCCAATCGAGCACCTTCATATTCATTTATTGATTTATCCATCTCTTCCATTACTTTAGCGTATAATTTTTCGCCTAAATAGTGAGATAAGTTAATTTTTTCCATTAATCCTTTTACTTTACCCGCTTTATCAGCTTCTTGCTGAATACGAGCCATTTTAGCTTCGTTTGCTGCAATATCACCAGCCTCATCAATTTGAGCGATACGGTGAGAAACTGCTTCAGCAATCATTGACTTAACTAAAGCACGTAATTTTTCTTTCTGATTCATTATTTTTTAAGTTTTATTTTCCAAGCTAAGTTGAAACCAATATATTTATTTAGATTATTATCCAAATATACATTCAGTCCATAAATATTGTCTTTCTTTGTTTTCAATGTAAGTTGTGGACCAAATAGTACATTTGAGTTTCCAACGACACCACCTAATCCAGCATACACTTGATTTTTAGGTAATTCTTTTACTATTTTAGTATCAGTAATTGTTCTTTCTTTAATTTGAGCGTTCCACTTTCTACCAATAATTTTATTCATAGATATAGTATCAGTTAATTCAATCGTACCTAAGTCATTATCTAATACTAACTTATCTTTATATAGTACTTTTTTATGATAATCTTGAACTATTCTAATAGTATCACCTTTTAAATAAACAGGTACTTCAACACGTTTTTCTTTTTCAACTATAGTTTCGTGGTATATATCTGAACCTTTAACGTATTTTGTTTTAAAGTGATCTATAACAACAGTATCTATTTTTTGTTTTAGCAATTCATAATTCTTACCATCCACGTTTACTAGTGGTTTATCACTATCCCCTCCTGATGTACATTGTTGAACTACAATTACACCAACCAACACCAATATAATGATAATGAAGAAATTTGCTTTAGTAATCATAAAACTAATATTTATTGATTTTTAATTTACCATTTTTTACAAGACCAATAATTAGCTTTCCAACGTGGTCCTGGGTTGCTACAATTATGTCTTGCTCTGTACGCAGCACGGCGTTTTGGGTTTTTAGCTTTAATAACCATTCGTTTACCTTTAGCTGATTTACCTCCAAAACCAAAATTTACTTTTACAACTTTACCTTTAGCGTTTTTAACGTATACTTTAAATTTTTTAATATCGCCTTGCATTATTTTACCTAATTGAACTTTACGTCCACGGTATTCAGCTTCGGTTAATTTAGATTCAGTTAATTGACGAGAATATTCTTTCATAAACATGATGAATCCCTCGTAATCCTCCTCATTTTCTACATCATATTCTTCAGTTAAATCAGCTCCAATATCATTTACATCTTGGTATGCATATTTATTTAAAGGTTCGATAGTACCTAAAATTACTTGTGGATTTATACCTTTTGCTCTAGCAACCATTAAGCGAGTATTACCACCTACTAAATAATATTTATTCGGAGAATATTGGAGAATCAACGCGGGAGGTGTTTTTTCAGCACCTAGTATGCTTTGAATATCTTTGCCGTAATGACGCGCCAATTCTATCGCTTCTTCCTCAGAATTTATATCGTATGAGTCGGTATTTTCTAAACGACTCCACATCTCATCAGTTAATGTAACTTCATCACCATTAACAAATGAATTGTATACTACATCATATGGTAAACCTAAATCTTCAGCTGTACGTTCAATTTCCTCGTTTTCAGCTTTTATAATTGGCTCCCATCCTAATGGGTTGATAGCTTCTAAACGTACTTTAGCTTTATCTGTATTTGGGACAACACGATCGCCTTTACGATCAGCAGCTGCTTTTTTACGAGCAGTAGCAGCACGTTCTGCTTTGGTTAATGAATTTGCTTTTGCACGAGGTAAACAACGAGTTGTTGCTTGTCCTTTTTTCATTGTACCACAAGGACCAGTTATATTACCTTGTGTATCGATACGAACCCAATCTTCCTTTTTAAACCAATCACGTAGTGATTCGTTCATATCATACTTTTCAACATTATCATGTCCACACTTATGACATACAAATGGTTCTTTACCACCGTCTTCTAAATTCCATTCCCAACCGCAGTTTTCACATTCGACTGTTTCTTCATCTTCTTCCATTAATCCTTTACACACTTTAACAGCACGACCTGATAGATAAGCAGATGGTACTTCACCAGCGGCTATACGACGATTATAATAAGCTTTACCCTTAGGACAAAGCTTTTTTTCCGTTATAACACTATCAACTATGGATTTTATTTTATTCTGATCCATTTTCTTCTTGTTTTGGGAGAAACCAATTTGAACACCATTTAGATGGATCTTTAATTTGGTTTCCATCATTATCAACTAATTCAGAAGTACCCATATGTTCTTGATAATTTGTACTTGAACACATATGTTTGTCATCTTGCTTGTAATAAAATTTACACACGTGACATCCAAATCCTACAGGTGAATACATGTAAGGAGGTGATACCTCAGATATTTCACTTAATATATTGACTAATTTAATCATTATTTACCTTTATTCTTTATTTTATAATATATCTGTACTCCTAACCACCCAATAGATAGGATATAAAATAGACCAGTAAGTACAGGATTTAACATAGAAAAGAAGCTATTAAATAATGCTATACACGTTGTTGCTACCCCGGCAGCATTTAGCTCATTTGATTGATGCATTTTGTTAAGAAGAGATAAAAATGTTATGACCATAAATATTAACTATTTAACTTAGCACGTGATTCTTCTACGTCTTTCATTACTTGTTCGCGTATTTTCTGTTTATCTAAAGCTTTAACATGCCAATCTTCAATATCACCTTGTTCAGTTACGAATCCATTGTTTGAATCCATTGAATCTAAAAATGAATCAAATCCATTTACAAATTCATCTAATGCAAAATTAGCATTAGCTTTAATGATTTTATCTTCGTATTCTTGATACTTACCTTCTATTTTAAGTTGTGATTCCATTTTAATCACACAATCAAAACATTGATTATGAATAAAAAACATTTTCTTATCATATTCAGTTTTCATTGGTTTAGAACATTCAGGACATAATAAAGGAGCAAATACAGCTTTTTTAGCTCTGTCTAATTTGGTGACACTCATTTTAATACCATTTTTTAATGTCCATTTTCTACCAAATTCTTCCCACACATCTCCTTCAGAACGTTTAATATATTTAGTAGTATACCCAACTTGAGTTTGGGTAGCATCACCTTGTTTACCTGATAGTAAATTACGAATACGTTGTACGTCTCGTTTTTCAAATTCTTTTTGTAATAGCGTTTCTTTAGCCATATTATAACCCTAATTTTTGTAGTTGTTTTATTGTTGATTCTGTAGATGTATGGCGAATACCAATACCACCTGCATCTATCCATTGTTGGATATTATCTTTTCTATCATCAATTAATATAGCATTTGGTTCTGCTAGATCTTTTTTATCTTTTGCTTGTCTAAATATAACTGGGGTTCCAGATATATTTTTATTAATCCATTCTTTTTTACCTATTACTGATGAATGTTCTCTAGAAGGTGCTGTTAATAATTTAGGATTGTATTGTTTAATATAATCCCATAATTGCTGACCATCAGGCATCCAATTTAAGTCTGCCCAAAATTTAGAGCCTGCTTTAGTGATTGCTCCCCAAAAATCTTCTTTATTGTATGTCGAATCAACACCAGGTGCTTGCTTACCTGTTAAGTCGTTATATCCACGTTCAAAATCAACTAATACACCATCCATATCACAATATAATTTATATTGTTGTTGTGCTTCAGCCAACATAGCAATTTTAGATTTAGCTGAATCTAATGTATCTGTTTGTGGGATTTGATTAACTAATGAAATAATATCTTGATTTAATTGTTCTGCATCTGCTTTACCTTTTGCTTGTTCTTCCGGTGTTTTAGGTTTACCTGAGAATTTAGCTGTATCAAAATATAGTTTTTTAACTTCAGCAGGATCAAATGTTTTATTAGCATCTTCAGGATCGTTATTAATTAAAATAAAACGATCACCAAATTCTTGACGATAAACATCTATATTTTTATTTGTGTCTCTCCAAGTACGTAATACGATTTGAGGTAATAATGAACGTTCGCGTTCAGCATTACGCTTTAAAGATGTCATAGGAGAAACATATAACATCAACATCATTGTATCGTATCCTAATGCTTCTAATTCTGCTTTTTTCTTTAATAGTGGTTTAGATGCAGCACCTGTACCATCAATAATAACATTATTTAATCCTTCAAGTGCTTTAGCATATTTTTCCTTAGTAGCTCCTTGGGCTTGACCCATTAATTTAGCTGCTTGAGATAATTCTTCAGGACCAAAATCTTTTAAATTAGTACCTAAACCAGATGATTTAAGTAATTCCTCGTATGTATCGTCTACATTTATTACTTGATATTTTTCAACTGGGAGTAATTGTTTTAATGTATAAGTTTTACCTGAGCCAGCAGGGCCAGCTAAAAATATTGCTTTTGGTTTTCCAGTTATTTCTTGTAATATATCAAATAATTTTATCATTTTACTATAAACATTTCAGGTCGCATTTGAGCGAAGTTTCTCATCATTATAGCGGCAGCAGCATTAGCTTCATTTTCATGAGCATGTCCTGTTTTACCAGATTCCGGTGTTAATCTATTTTGTATATCTTGTTTGTAATGAACTAATTCATGGGCTAATGTTCTAAAAACATCTGCTTGATGACGGTTAGCTACACTCAATTCAATACTTTTATTATTTGGATCATACCCACCGAATGAACGTCTTGATTCTGCTGTTGTAGGATCATAAGACATTTTTAATGGAGGTAATGATTTTAATTTTAAATATTCTCTGCAATATCCAACAAATTCTTTTAATAATGGAAATTGATTCTCATATAATGATTCATTTATTGGTTCTTTATTTCCATTGTAAACACTACCATATGCATCAAAGAATTGTTTTGTAGTAATACCAGCAGGTAAGAATTTTTCAATCTGCTTTACATTACGTGCTTGAATAGCATCTCTAAAGTCAGTAGCCGATATATTTTCAAAATTACCAGCATCAAATACTTCTACTTTAGGATTGCCGGATAATGAAGCAAAACGTGAACTTTCTTCTTTACCAAATACAACTACAAAATCTTGATCAGGATTATTTTTAATTGTACTTAATGTGTAATATACAGGAGAACCTTCAGCAGATGTAACTTTAACTTTAGGGCCTAATATATTAGTATATAATTCCCAAACCTTCAATGATTGCTCTAATGATACCCCACCACGTTCTTTAGACGAAACGGCAACTACCACCTCAGAAATATCATCTCTGTCAACTAATAATTTGACTACTTGGAAATGACCTTTGTGAGGTGGTTTAAACGCGCCTGGATAAATTGCTATCTTCATTAATTAATATACAGTATAATATACTAATAAATATTAACTTTCTGCATTTAATTTAACTGAAGTAGGTAATGTTTCAGTATATGGAGAAGCATTTGGATTTTCTAATTTATATATGTCTTGTATTTTAGTAAACATAGTAAAATTCTTTTCAATATCATCAACTATCTTAACTTGCCACCCTTTACCTTGCATTTGACCTTCTTTACCTTCTCTATGTGTTTTAGCTTTTAACCAAATAATACCAGTACGTGTAACGTGTTCGGTATGAGTTTCATTCCAAGCCTGTGCATAAGCCGCGAGTTGTAAGTCATATGATGTATGTAGTGAATTTGAAGTTTTAATGTCTAATAACCACAGTTCCCCGTTGATTCTCACAATCAAATCGGCCGTACCGGCATATTCATATTGGTCAGAAAATAAATGATATTCTTTTGATACTAATTCTGGTTTTACTTGGTTCCAAAAATCAGCAAATCGTAAAATCATCTTCCAAACATCTAATTGATATCTAGCAGTTCCGTATTGATCAATCCAGGTAATTTCTTTTCCACCTAAAAAATCTTCAATAGCATCATGTACTTGTGTTCCTTCATTAGCTGCTTTACGCATAATAATTTCACTATTATGACCAACATCTTTTAACCATGAATGAAAGAAATTGTTTTTAGGAAAATAATTCAATATGGAAGTAACAGATGGGTAGTACTTATCACTACGTCTGTAGAAGCGACTATCTAAAATATTTATTTGTTTAGAATTTGCTGTGTGTTCGACAATCCGTTTAATATTTGGATCATTGATCACATTTGAATGTTGTTCAATCATGTGATTTTTAGTTTTATACCCATTATTTTTTCAAATGTTAGTGGGTATGTGTTTTCAATTATATTTAAGAAATTCTTAAATCCGATTTCATTTGCATCTTTACCGTCCATTTCAACTAAATAAACTTCTTTACCGTAGTTCATTAATGTTTGACAGTGTTGTAATGCTTCACGTTGCGCGTCTTTATCTAAAGCAACGTATACTTTTTCTACATCTGAAGTTACTAATCGTTTCATTAGTGCTTCAGAGAGTACTTTACCAAATAATGGAATAACATTTCGTTGTATTGTTAAGGCATCAAACATACCTTCAACTAATACTACTGGTGCATCCCAATTTACAAAATATTCTAATCCAATTATGTTTTTATTCTGTACTGATGGATTTTTGTATTTGCGAGGTGAATCTTGATCGAATGAACGAGCAATAAAATAATTTAATTGTCCGTCTGAATCATATGATGGTATGATTACTCGTCCATTATATTCGCCTTCAGTACAGAATCCAATATTATATTTTCTAATGTGGTTGTCTGTAATATTTCGTTTATGGAGAAAATACAATGCTTGTTTAGCATATATTTGATCCATTTTAGATAATGGAGTAACGTCAATTAACGATTTGAATTCCTTAGGTAATGTTATTTGATTATAAACAATTTCTTGACGTTTACCAGGCACAATAATAACGTCTAATTGTTCTACTTTAGAACGATCGACTTTCATTGCTTTAAATAATGAATGAATTGATTTACCTTTAGTATTACATACCCAACAGTGCCATGGATTTTCTTTCTTCTCGTTAGTAACTACATTGATTTCTAATTTTGGCTTATGGTGCTTACAGAATGGGCAGTGAAACGAATGATTGCCTCGTGATGTAGGTTTAGATTTACCTAATACATTTTCCAATAAGTTTATCAAAACTAGATTTTCCATACTATAACAATAATTAGGAAATAATACTATATCAAATCCTTACGAAAGAATTTACCAGCTATATTATCGTTATATGAATTAATTTCTAACACATCGTATTCGAATTGTGCTTTTAATTCAAGATATGTTAGTTGTTTTTTACCTTTAGCTAGATATATAATTTCGCGACGAAATTTTTCAATTCCAAGTAATTTAATATCTGCTATTAATTCTTTAGATGAGCCATAATAAGTCTTCCAATCAGATTCTACGTGTAGTACCTCATGAGTAGCTTTTCTACCACGAGTAACTGGTTGTTCATCTAATTGTTTTTTGGTTAACTTATGTTTTTTATTATGGTATAGTGATTTTTTACCAATATATATTTTATTGGTATCTACATTGATGATTTTATAAATAAAACCAAATGTGTTTTCGGGAAATTGATCAATCGTGTTGATCTGTTTTTTAAATAATAACCAATTAGGTGTCATAACGTATTAGGAAGGTCATGTCTGTTTCTACTGATATAGGAACAGGTTGACCAAATTTTGCAACCATTAATAATTCATTATCATCATTATATAATCCAAGTGTAGTTGCATATGGAGCAAAATCAGAACCAGTAGCAAAGTTTTTTATTTCAGAATAAGCATTTGAGCCTGTCTGACGTAAAGATGGATTATATGATAAGTTAAATTCGTTTTCTTTAATTTGAGCAGTAATGTAATTTTCATACACTGTATGTTCATTAGTGAATGATAATTTAAAACTATTTTTATTTACTATTGCTGCCATATATTATAAATATTAACAAGAACAATATGGATCATCATATGTGAAAAATTCAGTTCCACTAGGAGTAAATGTTGATCCTGCTGTTATAAAACATTCACCTGCAACTCTTAAAGATGATGGAAACCCAGTTCCTTGAATATAATATGCGGCTGAAGCAGTACATCCATAGAATTGAGTATACTCAATTGGGGTTGGAGTAGGGGTTGGTGTTTCGGTTGGTGTAGGTGTTGGAGTTGGGGTAGGAGTTGGGGTTGGTGTAGGAGTTGGGGTTGGTGTAGGTGTTGGAGTTGGTGTTGCTGGTGGGGTATACCCACAAGTAGGATCATTTTCAACAAGTACAGATGTGTATTCACCACATGAACCATCAGCAAACACTCCAATTCTATCATAATTAGGAGCACCACCACAATATTCATAAAGATAAGTTCCGTAAGATGGGCAAGTTGGTGTAGGTGTTGGAGTCGGTGTTGGAGTTGGAGTTGGAGTTGGGGTTGGGGTAGGTGTTGGAGTTGGCGCTACAGCACAGTTAATATTTCTTTGAACTGTGTTTGAAGTACCATATACATTATCATAAACACCTACATAATATGTTCCATTATTTAAGTTAGAAGCATTTTGCACTCCATTAAATGGTGCTGGTGGAGTGTTTGAAATATGGAATGTGAAATTTCCTGATCCACCTGTAGCACTTGCATTAATATATCCTGTTCCTTCATACCCAACACACCCAATCGAATCAACTTGAATTGTTGGGGTTAATGGTGTTGGAGTTGGTGTTGGAGTTTCTGTTGGAGTTGGTGTTGGAGTTTCTGTTGGAGTTGGTGTTGGTGTTGGTGTTGGTGTTGGTGTTGGAGTTGGTGTTGGAGTAGGAGTAGAGGTTGCAGTTGCAGTAGCTGTAGCAGTTGCTGTTGCCGTAGCAGTTGCAGTAGCTGTAGCAGTTGCTGTTGCCGTAGGTGTTGCTGTTGCCGTAGCTGTGGCGGTAGCCGTTGCTGGAATTGGTGGGCAATCAATTTCTACAACTTGAACTTGATAAGTATAATATATGTTATCAATTACTCCCACATAATAATAAAAATTATTTGGTAAATTTTCACCAAAACTAATACCATTAAAATTAGCAGGATTTAATGGGGCGGTGCTTGGATCTGTTGTTCCTAGATGGAATGTATAATTTCCTGAACCTCCAGTAGTTCCAGCACTAAATCCACTTATCTGTCCTGTACCTTCAAATCCTACACAACTTGCAGTAACAGCTCCTAATACCGGAGTAGGATTATAAAATGGGATTTCGTTTATATCAGAATTACAACTTGGGTTATCATTATGTAAAATTACAGATGAAGCATAATCAGGTACACTTACTCTAACACCTAGTCCAATACTTATATCTTCTAAACTTATACCAGAAGCAGAAGTATTAGTGGAAAATCTTGATGAAGTAGCACGAGTAGGAGATACAGGAGACGTATAATCAATTCTATAAGTTCCTATATTTGATCCTGAAGTAAGTCTAACATCAACTATTTTACTCATATTTTTATTTTTTTAATATATTAAAATTCACAACCTGAACCTGAATTAAATGTCCATCCACTAGCTAAAGTTAATGTTCCTGTTCCGGCATTGTATGCAGATACAGTACCGGTTAAATATCTAACTGGAGATTGTACAGTATCTGTAAATGTATAGCAATTTCCAACTATTGGAGTATATTGAGGAGCTGAGGTTAAATGTATTGTAAAATTAGTATTATTATTAAAATAATATGGTCTACTAAATATAGCATAAATATTACCAGTATAAGTTGTTATACTTGAAATAACACCACTTCCACCAGTTACAGTATATATTTTACCATTAGCAAATAAGAACGTTCCGTTTGGTACTGTTGATGTATGACCTGAATTACTATATAATGTACTTCCTACAGATAATGGAGCTCCTGTACTTCTATTAGTATTACTAATAGTATAATATATTGTATTAAATGAATTAGTTAGTAATGAATCAACTGTATTTCCTGGAGGACCATATAAAGCTGGGCTAGATGTATCATTACCTGAGGTAAGAGATGTGTAAACAAACTGTTGAGCTCTATTGTATCCAACACAATCATCCCATCTAACTTCATAAGTAGCTGTTGATAATCCAAAATCTTTTAAATTCAGTGAGTTAATACCTTCATAAGTACCACTATAAGACCAAAGACTTGATCCTACAATATTAAATAACTCTACATTATATACAGGTCCATTTACAAATCTTAACAATTCTGATAATCCATCATAATTACCTACAACAGGGTTTACTAAAATAGCAGAATTACAACAATTTAAAGAATTATTTATATTATTTTGACCAGAATAAGTAGTACAAGTTGTTGTTATAATAGTAGCATCACATTCACCAAAACAAGATGAAACAGATGTTGATGTAGCTGTTGTAGTAGCAGTTGCTGTTGCAGTAGCGGTCGCCGTTGCTGTTGCAGTGGAAGTATCTGTTACTGTATTAGTAGCAGTTGCTGTTGCCGTAGTAGTAGCAGTATCTGTTGCTGTTGCAGTAACTGTTGCAGTAGTAGTCGCAGTCGCAGTCGCAGTATCTGTTATTGTCGCAGTTGCGGTATTAGTTGCCGTTGCTGTAATTGTATCTGTTGTTGTCGCAGTTGCAGTTGCAGTTGCAGTATCTGTTATTGTTGCAGTATTAGTGGTTGTTGCTGTAGTAGTTACTGTATCTGTTACTGTGTTAGTAGCAGTATTAGTTGCTGTTGTAGTAGCTGTAGCGGTAGTTGTAGTGGTAGCTGTAGCAGTTGATGTTACAGTATTAGTTGCTGTTGCAGTAGCAGTTGGTGTAGCAGCGGTTGCTGTTGCTGTTGCTGTTGCTGTTGCTGTTTCTGTTTCTGTTGCTGTTGCTGTTGCTGTTGGTGTAGCAGTGGTTGCTGTTGCTGTTGCTGTTGCTGTTGCTGTTGGTGTAGCAGTGGTTGATGTTGCTGTTGCTGTTGCTGTTGCTGTTGGTGTAGCAGTGGTTGATGTTGTTGTTGCAGTAGCAGTTGGAGTAGATGATGTAGCTGTAGCGGTTGATGTTGCTGTTGGAGTATCAGCGGTTGATGTTGCTGTTGATGTTGGAGTAGCAGAGGTTGCTGTTGCTGTTGCTGTTGCTGTTGCTGTTGCTGTTGCTGTTGGTGTAGCAGTTGGGGTTGCTGTAGCTGTTGCTGTTGGTGTAGTAGTTGGGGTTGCTGTAGCTGTAGCTGTTGGGGTTGCTGTTGGAGTTGGAGTAGGTGTTGGGGGAGTTATTGGATAAGGTATACTTACAACAGTATTACAGGTTGGTTTATTATTTATTACATCAATAAAAGTTAAATTATCACCAGCGTATATATCAAAACCACTAGTTAATTGAGCGGCACTTATGTTAGTTGCTGGTGAAAGATCAGATTCTTTTAAAGTAATATAAGTCCCAGTCGGATCAATATAATATATATCGAATGGACCTGAATTATTATTAACTGTAAGTGTTACTGTAAATCTTTTCATTTATGTATTAATAGCATCCATCAGGACAATTATTTATAGTACCGTATATTGGATATAATCCCGTTAAATCATTTGTTGATCCTCCATTTACATAATAACAATAACCACCACCAGACCAAACTTGGGCACCACTATCTAAAAGTCCACCACCGGCCCAATAATATATAGTATCACCAGCAGCACATCTTGTTAATAATTGATATGATATAGGAGTTGGAGTTGGGGTTGGGGTTGGGGTTGCAGTAGCAGTTGCAGTAGCAGTTGCAGTTGCTGTTATTGTTGTAGTTGCTGTTGTAGTTGAAGTAGCAGTTGATGTTATTGTAGATGTAATAGTTGGAGTTGCAGTTGCCGTTGCAGTAGAGGTTGATGTTGGGGTTGCAGTAGCTGTTGCTGTTGGTGTTGCTGTTGGAGTTGGAGTAGGTGTTGGAACTTCTACTACTGTAACATTAAATCCACAATTAGATCTTATTATAATTTCTAATATCCCTTGATTACTAGTGAGAGTTTTATTTTCTTCCCCACATGAAGAATCAATTACTATAGCATCAAACGCATAATAAATTGTATAAATTCCAGGATCTGTACTATTAAATGTTAGAACCCCAGTAGGAGAAATAGTACATAAACTAGCATATGGTCCTGAAACTTCTAAAGATGTTAAATCAACTTGACCTCCCCTCCCATCAATAGATGTACTTAAATCTACTGTTTTTGTAGCATCAGTATCTAAAAATGAAGCTTGAATAAATTGAGCCAACGGTGGTAAAGGCCACATCAATTGATAATCCTGATGTGTTATCACAGCAAGACCATGAGAATAAAAAATATTACCAATATAGGTATTAGAATTTTTATAATCAATTAAGTTACCTATACCGTCATCTTTAACATAATAAACAGAAGATGATAATTCAAATGCATATGGTAATACTTGTTGGCCGTATAAATCTTGATTTATAGCTAATATACGAATACCTTCCATAGCACCTGTAGGAAGAGTTCTAATTAGTCCTGGGTTATCGTTATAGTTAAAATAAGATCCAGTTAATCTGTTTTGTGAGACTCCATCATAGTATAATGATGATGCTAAAGAACTAGTATTTAAATTTTGATTACTAGATGAATAATTTTGGTAGAATAAATGATTTATCTGTGAATAGATCAATCTTT
>Ga0247723_1000907_pt1 | contig 18510 bp, 13 predicted proteins | sample MSEWelMarce5H_FC_FD_189079 | JGI IMG/M metagenome (GOLD analysis project Ga0247723, IMG submission 189079) | Subsurface sediment microbial communities from gas well in West Virginia, United States - MSEEL Well Study Marcellus 5H_FC | ecosystem: Environmental > Terrestrial > Deep subsurface >... | reverse complement strand
GATGCCGCAAGTGATGCTATTGGAATTCTTATTCCAAAGGCACAGAATCGTAGAATTGCATACGCAATTTATGGTCTTGCAGCACTGGTCGTTAGCAACATTGGTGTAGGCATCATGGCTGCTGGAGTTCAGGCTCCAGTGTGGGTCATTGTTGCTAGTGCGGTCGTTGGAAACCTTGCGGTTCCCTTCACTACACTCGCCATTGCCAATGCTAAAAAGTAATTATTAAAAAATGGAATACCCCTGGAGAAATCTGGGGGTATTTCTTTTTCACTATGCTAAAATGTATTAGGAGAACAATGATAACTAACTTATATGCAAATAAGGTTTATAAAGAAAACCCCTCTGCCCTATGGACACTAGATGAAGATATGCCAACGTCAGGTACACTTTCTGCTCTTCCAGCATCGATCAACCTTAGTGGGCTTTATGGGGTGCAGGCTGAAGTTTATGGGTTTAGTGATGACTTTGGGTATTATATTTCACCAAGTTCTTCACCATCAAGTCTTTTAGTATTTAATGATGCAATCCCAATTGTGCGTGGTGCACAAAATTCAACAAGCATTTACTCTGGAGATGGAACGCCTGCCATAGTTATTCCAGGAAAAGGGTTTATGCATGAATTTGGGAAAAACAAAAACATTACTGTAGAGTTTTGGGCAAAAATTATATCAAACGAAAACACAACAGAAAGAAAAATTTTTGGACCAATTAACTCAACAGATGGACTGTATGTCAATGGCCCTTTCTTAACTTTAAAGGTTGCAAATGCTGTTGGCTCACACTATGTTGGACAGTGGGGTAGACCAATGCTAATTGATATTTCTTACACCAATGAGAAAATTTCTTTAATAGTTAATGGGGCACCTGTGTTGTTGCTAGATTTTGACATTGATTATGCAACATTTAATACCGAGCCAGAAGACAATTGGCTAGCATTCTTTGCGTATGACTCTATTCCAGTTATTAGCCTAGACTGTGTTTCAATTTATCCATATGGTGTTTCAAATAAGCAGGCAAAGCTGCACTTTATTTACGGACAGGCAGTAGAAGAGCCAGAATCCAAAAGCACAGAAGTTTCAGATGTTCCAATACTAATAGACTACCAAATGTCAAAAACGGCAGGGAACCACAATTATCCAGATCACAGCGTTTGGTCTGACGGATATCTGAGGAATTTGTCTATAAATAATAGACAGCTTTCTGCAATTACTATGGAAAAACCAGAAATATCGTTTAACAGAGAAGGCACATCTAAGTCTGACTGGCTATACACAAATAAGATTAACAATGAGCTTGTAAATAGAAGTTCTAAGTTTTTAAGAATGAAACCAAGAAAGTATAACGATGAAGCATCTGGTGGCACAGTGTTTACGGCAGACTATTGGACAGAAAACTCAAACTTCTTTTTTGAAGGTTTGAGGGTAGGCTCAAGAAGAGCAGAGGGATTTTATTTGGTAGGAGTCGCAGATAGATACATTGCCAGTAAATCAGAGGTTATCGTAGACATTCTTGATGAACTTAAAAATAGGTTTAGTATTATTATTAACTATCCTTCAGCTGGGGGACAAACAGCAACTATTCAATATGTTTATAATGGCAATCCTATACTGTATAGTTTTACTGTTATATCTACCCAAGATTTTTCTGTTGGACTCAATATTCAAGATTTTATAGACAGCGTAAACAATGATCAAGTCGAGCAGTTCTTTTCAAATGCTGAAGATCTTTCCGTGTTTTTTGGTGGAGCAAGTGACTACTCGTCAACATTTTCCGGAAGCATATACTCATTTGGATTCTTGACATCATCAGATATTGATTTAATTGATAGCTATATTAGTGGAGGGTCCAAGGTTGGGTATGTTAGCGCAGGTCAAGGAGCACCAGCTGGATGGTCTTCCGATGGGCCTGGAGTTTTTTCAAATGGCGTACTGGAAAAAAACATTGTAAGACTGAAAACAACCATTTGTGGTGTTACCGTTAAGCCAACAATGACATTCGACGTTTACGACATTGATGTGTCTTCAAATGGGTATTGGGCTGACATTATTCCACTAAAAGTTCTGTCAAAAGAAGTTTCTAATCAATACTCTGTTGACTATCTTCAGCTTAATATAGACTTTCCAGAATTTTCAAATACATCAAACTCAGTGGTTAGATCATACATAAGCTTTCTCAATGTTGACGATACGGATACCATGTATTCAAATATGTATGATGTATCAATTCCAGCAAATGGGATTATAACAACAACAAACTGGGCAACACAAAGATATGAATTTGTTAATGGAAACATTGTCAGAATCCCACCAATTGGATCGGTAGACTCAGAACTATCTATTAAAATTGAACTAGAAGTTATTGCAAAAGATATTTTTAGAAATCCAATTAAGGTAAGAAGGCTGGAGGTCGCATCCCATGCTTTTGATGGACAACAACAGGTTGGAACTAAGTCTGGAAAAGATATTTATGGGGTGGGGTCCAACTGTTTTGTTAAACTAGATAAGTCAAGCACACCATACATGTATTTTGCAAAAAACTCTGGAATCAAATTGCTAGACTCTACAAACACTTTTAATGGAGCCTCTTTTATTAGAGTTCCTATCAATGAATATAATTCTGCTGGATACTACCTAAGCGTTCTTCAGTTTGCTTTTAGGTCAGACTTTGCTTTTACTAATACTACAAACTACGACATTATTAGAATGGTTCTTCCAGAAGAAAAAAATTATGACATATATGCAACTGGTCAGTCAAATGGAACAGCGAATATATCTATTGATACCATACTTAAAAACGACAACATAACTAACAACACTGTGACCGTATTGGTTAATGGCAAGTCTTCAGCAACCATTAAACCATTTGAGTGGAATATTGTAACTATTGGGTTTTTAGAGCCACTTAATTTTGGAAACGTTAATCCATTGATAGAAACTGGATTGAGACTGGTCAACAACTTTTCCTATAATGGGATAGCTACCTATCAAATTTCAGAACAAAAACTTGCTGCACAAGTCATTTATGATCAGTGGAACGATTACACCGCACTAGATTGGGATGGTGGGAACGCCGATGGTGACGGGCTTGACACAAACTGGTATGATATTTTTGTTAATGAAGTTATTCCTGGAGGAAACATTGCACTAAACCCAACAGCCATATATCTTGACTATATCGGTGCACTAGGGATAAACAATGTGCTTGAGTCTAGGGTTTTGTCATTTCCAGGTACAAAGTGGACATCTTATACTGGATACAACCAGGTAGCGTTAACACAGATTCCGCTATAATATGGTATACTTGTGGTTATGAGTAAAGAAAAAGTTGACCCTATTGAGCAGGCATTAAGTAAAGCCAAGGTCCAGGTTGTTGACGAAGCGTTCTCAGATTTTGGAACATATGTATGGGTAAAGGCAAACGGAAAAGCTTTTTCAGACGGACATGGAAATGTTCTATCAATTGAGTCAATGAAGAACGATCACGAAAGAGTGAAGAAGCTAAAGGACGCTGCTGCATATTATGGAGAAGCAGATGGTAAGCCAGTTTTTTATCCTGGTACTCGTCAAATTTCAGAAGAAACTCATTCTGAGCAAGTAGATAGAATGAAACAAGGACTTATTCCTAATATGAATGATCTTGGTGCCGTTATTGCTGCCAAAAAGACATTGGAACTTTATGGAGATGAAGGTTAATGTCACAAAATGTTAGAGTTAAGGTAGACAAGGTTGAAGAGTCAGAAAATGAGTTTAAGCTTTTAGATCCATTCTCTAAGAAATGGGATGACATCAAAACTCTAAAAGGTTTTGATAATAACTTTAAGCGTCGTGCGACAAGGATGTCGAAGGTTGATGTTACCCCAGCATACTTGGACAGTGCAATGGCTGTTTCTGCTGGTAAAAATGGAGCAAAGTCAAAAGAGATCAATCCTGGAACCGTATATGTAAACGGCTACAGTCTTTTTGATGTAATTACACCACCCTGGAACTTGTATGAGCTTGCAAACTACTACGACACATCATTTGCTAACCACGCAGCAATTGATGCAAAGGTAGAAAACATTGTTGGACTTGGATACGACTTCCACGTTTCAGATAGAACTATGCTCAGGCTAGAGCAGGTAATGAACGATGAGCAAAGAGATCGTGCACGTAGCCGTATTGAGCGAGCAAAGATTGAGCTTCGTGATTGGATGGAGTCACTCAATGACGATGACTCTTTTACTCACACACTAATGAAAGCCTATACAGATTATGAGGCAACAGGAAACGGATACCTAGAAATTGGTAGAACCGTTACTGGAGAAATTGGATACATCGGTCACATCCCTTCCACAACAATGCGTGTCCGTCGTTTGAAGGATGGATACGTTCAGATTATTGGAAACAAGGTTGTATACTTTAGAAATTTCGGGGCAAAGAATCCCAACCCAATTACAGAAGATCCAAGACCAAATGAGATCATTCACCTAAAACAATACTCTCCACTAAACACGTATTACGGTATTCCAGATATCATGTCTGCAATTGGTGCTCTTCATGGAGATCAATTATCGTCTCAATACAACATTGATTATTTTGCAAACAAGGCTGTGCCACGTTACGTTATTACAACAAAGGGTGTTCAGCTTTCTGACGAATCGGAAGACAAGATGTTTAGGTTCCTTCAGACAAACCTTAAGGGGCAGTCTCACAGAACTCTGTACATTCCTCTACCTGGAGATACAGAATACAACAAGGTAGAGTTTAAGATGGAGCCAATCGAGACAGGTGCTCAGGAAGCATCTTTCCGTGAATATAGCAAGCAGAACAGAGATCAGATTCTTGTTGCTCACCAGGTTCCACTTTCAAAACTTGGCGGTGGCGACTCATCTAACATTGCTGCTGCACTTGCACAAGATCGTACATTTAAAGAGCAGGTTGCAAGACCACAGCAACGCAACATTGAAAAGCAGATCAACAAGGTTATTCGTGAAAAGACTGATGTGCTTGAACTTAAGTTTAATGAGCTTACACTAACTGATGAAATTGCACAGTCACAGATCCTTGAGCGTTATGTCAAGACTCAGGTTATGACACCAAACGAGGCTCGTCAAAAGCTTGGTTTACCACAGAGACCAGATGGAGACAGTCCATTCCAAATGAGTCCAAGACAAGCCACTGACATGAGAGCTAATACTGCACAAAATAGAGAACGTGATGCAGAACGTACTAACAATAATTCAGATAGCCCTTCAACAATTTCTGGTAGAAATCCACAGGGCGAAGGTGAATCTTCTCAATAATATGCTATAATAAAAAGAATATTTAAAAATTGAAATATTCTAAAAACGCAGTATATAATTGTATTAGTATGACTATTCAAAAAGCTCACTGGAATACTGAAGGCGACAACGTTCGCCTCTCAATGCCGTTCTCAAAAATAGACAAAGAGAGACGTATGGTCTCTGGCTTTGCTACATTGGATAACGTTGACAAGCAGTCGGACATTGTTACATCTGACGCTTCCCTAAAAGCATTCTCAAAATTCCGTGGGAATATTCGTGAAATGCACCAGCCACTAGCAGTAGGCAAAATGGTGTCATTCAAAGAAGACAAATACTTTGACCCAGATACAAAGAAATTCTACAATGGTGTATACGTTTCTGCATATGTATCAAAGGGTGCTCAGGATACCTGGGAAAAGGTTTTAGACGGAACCCTTTCTGGCTTTTCTATTGGAGGAAAGATGAATAAGTGGGATGATGGCTATGACGAAAAGATGGATCAGAAGATTCGCATTATTAAAGAGTATGACTTGGTTGAGCTATCCCTTGTTGATACCCCTGCGAATCAGCTAGCAAATATTATATCAATTGAAAAAGTTGATGGTGTTGATGTTATTACTGGTCAGGGCATAGACACAGAAATTGAAAATGTTTTTTGGGATGAAGAAAACGGTATCGTAATGGTTTCTGCTAATGAAATAGAGTTTAGCCCAACAACCAACATCCCAATGAAGAATATCGGATTTGTAGAAAAGTCTGATTCAGATAAAGCAGATTTAGTAAAGTTCTTAGTTGATAGTGCTAAAGGCATCGAAACAATTAAGATAATAAAGGAGGTAAGTCCTATGACTGAAGAAACAACAACAGTCGCAGAAGCAACAGAAGAAGTCGTTGCCGATGTAGAGGTCGCTCCAGAGGTTGAAACCGTTGAAGAAACTGTAGAAGAAAATGCTGAAGAGGCTACTGAAGAGGTAGACGAGAAGGCAGATTCTGTTGAGGACACAGAAGATTCAATAGTCAAGTCAGGTGAGGTTCTTGTTGAAGCAGTTGCTGATATTAAAAAGAGCCTTACATCGGCCTTTAGCGATCTTGCTGATACTGTAAAGTCTCTACACGAGCAAGTATCAGAACTAACTAAATCACTCGATTCTGTGAAAGCAGAAGTTGCAGATGCAAAGGGTGAGTTTAATGAATTTGGAAAGAGAGTAGATGCTGTTGAGGCAGATACAGCTTTCCGTAAATCTGGCGATCTAGGCGAGATCGTTCAGGATATTCAATCAGAAAAGATTGAAAAATCCCTATGGGGCGGACGTTTCCTCAAAACTGCCGATCTATAAATACAAAAAATCACTTAGGAGGTGACAATATGTCGGAAGAAATTATTAAAAACTATCCAGGTGCTGGTGCTAACGAAGTTAACGGAGAAGGTGCTTTTGCATCTGGTGGAATTGGTGGCGTAAGCAACCCTGGTGCAGACACAGTGGGTAACATCCCAACTGCACAGTTTGGTGTTACAACTGGTTCTAACGCCGTTAACCCTTCGGGCGATGCAGGCGGTGGAATCCTACGTCCAGAACAGGCACGTCAATTTATTGACTACATCTGGGATGGAACAGTTCTCGCTAAAGATGGTCGTAGAGTTACAATGCGAGCTAACACAATGGAGCTTGAAAAGGTCAACGTTGGTGAGCGAGTTATTCGTGCTGCCAATCAGGCTAATGCCACATACACAAATGCAGGTGCTACTTTCGCAAAGGTTGAACTTACAACTAAGAAGCTACGCCTTGACTGGGAGGTCTCTGCAGAAGCACTCGAAGATAACATCGAGGGTGCAGCTCTAGAAGACCACCTCGTTCGTCTTATGACAAACGCATTTGCAAACGACATCGAGGACCTTGCCATTAATGGTACAGGTACTGGAGGCAACGCATTCCTCAACATCATGGAGGGGTTTGTTCGCAAGGTTCGTTTTGGTGGAGATGCTCACGAGTACTCAGCAACTGTTACAAGCGGTGCTTGGACTCCAGAGGTTCTTCAGGGTGTTATTTCAGCACTACCACGCAAGTACCGTGCTCTAAAGAACGGACTTAAGTTCTATGCAAGCACAGACACCTTTGCTGACATTGTGAAGCAAAATGGTACTGCATCAAACAATATCTGGACAGAGCAATACCGTAATGCATACCTTGCAGGTACTGATCAGATTGTAGGAGAGGCTCGTACGACTCGTGTACTAGGTGTTCCAGTAATGGAAGTTCCTTACTACCCAGACAACTACGTAGACCTCACCTTCCCATCAAACCGTATCTGGGGCTTCCAGCGTGACATCACAGTAAACCGTGAGTACGTTGCGAAGAAAGACACAATCGAGTACACAGTATTCGTTCGTTTCGGTCTCCAGTTCGAAGAGGAAGATGCAATTGCATGGGTTGACAGCGACAGCCAAGACTCGTCTTCATAACACAACTAAACATGTGGGGGCAGGAGGTCAAACTCCTGCCCTCTTTGTTTATATCTGATATAATTGTTCTCAGGAGGTTTTCTAATGTCAACAGAAACAGACAACACAGCTATGATTCAAGATGGAGAAGCACTAGTTTCACCAGAAGCAATAGAGTCATTCACAACAGTAAAAGATAAAATTAAAGGTATGCCAGAGGCAGATGAAGAAAATATAATTGGATCATCAAGAACTACAGCAGCTGGCGGTAAAAAGAAAGCAACAGTTGGTACAGTAAACAATGGAGCTATTGGTACAACAAAGATAGAGGATAAGAAAAAGACAGAACAGTCGTCAAAGCCAGGAATCAAGGCAGACACAGTTGCAGTCTTTTCAACAAGAAACGTATTGTGGCAGGATGTTGGATCAATTTCCAAAGGCTACAATATTTTTAGCAAGTCGGAGGCCGATAAATGGCTTACTCGTGGACATGTTAGACTTGCTACGCCACAAGAAGTGGCTCAGGAGTATGGATTATAATGGAAGTTTTAAGGTTACTGCCGTATCAAAACATAGAGGTTAAATTTACAATTCCAGCAAGCTATGTTACAAATGAAAAATTTGTGGCTACAATTACTGATTTGGCAGACCTGTCTTCTACAACGCAAACTGTCACAGACAACGCAGCGTATGTTTGGACAATATCTTTGTCTGGCAAATATGATACAGATTACCAGGTAGTTATTACAGATGCATCTGGAGATATCATACATGATGATACATATGAAGTTCGTAGACCATACATAAATCCAAATACCCTCGGAACAACGGCATCTGAGATTGCAACTGCTACATCAAACGAAGAGCTTGCACGAGCAATTATAGATTCGGTTATTCCTCAAGGATTTTACTACAAGAAGGTAGCATTAGAAACTACAGGGTTAGGTGCAGACTATCTTCCACTTTGGATAGACGCAAAAAAGATTATTAGTGTCTATGAAAATAATGTTTTAATTTATGAATTAGCTAACCCAACAGCTTATACGAGAAATTTTGAAATTACAAAAGACAAGTCTGCAATTACTCAATCATACATTGGTGAGCTAAATAGAATGGAGAATACTCCACTTGTTTTGCCAGCAGGTAGCACAGACTATCTTGATCTTAACCTAACCCCATTTGGATCATTCCCAAAAACATATGATTACAAAATCTATGTAGAGGCAGGCTATACGTCAGTTCCATCAGACATTGCAAAAGCTACAGCATTGCTGATTGAGGACATCTCGTGTGGAAAGATTGACTACTACAAGAAGTATGTGTCTGACTACAAAACAGATCAGTATAGTCTAAAGTTTGATTCACGAGTATTCGAAGGAACAGGAAATATTCTTGTAGACAAGATACTATCTAAGTATCGCAAGTCTATAACAAGACTAGGGGTGCTGTAGTTGACAAACTGTGAGACTTGCCCAGACTTTATTTTTCCATTGATAGCAGATGTCTATTATGCTATTAGCGACTCTACAGCTTATGGAACTATATCTAAAACATGGGTATTGGACAAAACAGTTTTGTGTAACATTGAGCCAACATCTGGCTTGAACAAACAAGACATTAAGCCAGTCCGAGGAGTCTATGAGCGTAGTGAGCTTTTGTCTGGACGAGTAAAAACAGACATTAGAAAGTCTTCTAGAGAAATTGACAATGCCTTTTCAAATGTTATTGTCACAAATATTAGAGACATAAATGATAACGAGATCTATGTTGAGACATCTGGACCAAGATCTGGAAAGTCTACAATTTACGAGATTGCTTCGCAAACACCATTTTTAAATCCATTCAATAGTATCGACTACTACTCAATAGTTCTTAGACGATCAGAAAATCAGGGGGTAGATGTGTAATGATTTCTATCAAGTTTAATGATAAGCAGTTTCTTAAAGACATCAACAATATTCTAGGCTATACGGATGGATTCATGGATGGGATACAAAAAGGAAAGCCTCTTTTTTTAAATGCTATGGGGGCAAGAACAGTAGAAGGGGCTAAAGACTTCATTGACTCATATGCACGAGTAAACCCAGAAATCTTACACCATGTTTATGAATGGTATAAAACTGGAAGCCCAGAGTCAAGACTGTTTGACATTTCTTACAGGCCATATGGGAACAGAATATTCTTTGATAATAAGTTTACTCAGTCTCAGACAATTAAGTCTGGATCAAAAGTGCCTTTTCAAAACAAAGCATTTGTTATGGAAAATGGTCAATCGCTTACCATTAAGCCAAAAAATTCTACAAACCTAGTATTTGATGTTGATGGAAAAACAGTTTTTACACCAAACCCTGTCACTGTCACTAGCCCAGGAGGACCTGGTGTTGTTAACGGATTTGAAAAAACTTTCGATTTATTCTTTAATAAATACTTTTCCCAGTCGTTCTTGATTAGCAGTGGTATACTAGACTATCTGAGTAAGCCACTAGCCTACAAGACTAATCTACGTGCTGGAAAGACTGGCGGTAGATCAGTAGGGGTGTCAACAGGATATAAATGGATTGTTAATGCAGGAGGTAACATCTAATGGCTATACATTATCCACCAGTATTTTTAAATAAATACTTACAGGAAAAACTTGCACTAAAAGGGTTTGGAGCAACTCCTATATTCCCAACATACCCAAGCGACTTTAGCGTTGCAACAGATTTTGTTTTAGATGTGTCTGTAAACAATGAAGTTAAAAGACATTCTTTTGGCGGTCTGGTCGGCGTATATGACAGAATGATAAAGAAAAGAAGAATGGTTTTTCCACACATCAAGTGTGAGCAACTTCTGTATTATTTTTATGCTATCCAGGAGTCTGCTGTAATTAGCATTTTAGAGACAAGTCAAATTGTTCAAGATCTTTTTGACGGTAGCGATGAATCAGCCCAAGAACTTAACGCCTGGATTGCATCAAAAGCTAGCGGAACAGTAACTGTTGACGGTGTAGAGTATAAAAAGATTACCTTTGATAACCAAGATTTCTTGCTTCCGTTTTTCCACTATATCTGTGTTTTTCAGCTTGAAGAAACAAGAGACGCAATTGATTTCAATACTGTCAGAACATACGCAGGAACAAAGCTAATTATAGACTATGACTGGCACAAGTCTTAAAACGTCCAAAACCAATGCTATAATTAATTGAGGAAACAGCCCCTTATTCTATAAGAAAAAGAGGTGAATTAATATGGCATATACTCGTGGTACAAGTGCAAACATCATTATTGGTGCTGCCGCACTTTTCACATTTGAGGCAGGGGAGCTAGCAAATAGCGACCTTCCTAGCCTTCACACAGGCGCAAACGAAAGAAAATCACTAAAAGAAATTCTTTCCGACGACGCTGATTTCCGTAACGTTGGTTATACAATGAACGGTCTTGAGCTTGTTTTTCAGCCTGACTTCGGTGAGGTATCTGTTGATCAGATTCTTGACGTTGCCAAGCTATACAAGCAGGGTATGCAGGTAAACATGAACACTGCATTCGCTGAGTCTACTCTAGAGAACCTTCTCTTTGCTATTGCTGGTGAAGATGCAGACCTTACTCCTAGAAACGGAGTAGGAAATGCTTGGGAAAGACAGCCAACACTAAACCTTGCTTCAGGTACACTCGGTGAGTGTCCAGTGGAGCGTGGTCTTGTTGCTGTTGGTCCAGGTACAGGTGACTGTGATCCAGCAGAGCAGATTGAGCGTATTTATGTTGCATACCGTGCCCTTTCAATTGAAAGTGTTACAGTAGCAGCTAAGCGTGAAGAGGCTACAATGTTTGAGGTTTCGTTCCGACTCCTTCCAAACGACTCTGGTTCATACGGTAAGATCGTAGACCGCACAGTTAAGAACGGAAGCTCTTAACAAAACTATAATTTAATAATAAGGACTGTCCAGCTTCGGCTGGGCAGTCTTTTTGGTATACTATACTTATGGCAACAAAAATTTACGAAACAGGAACCATTGAACTTCTAGACGGTACAATTCTGTACATGACACCACTAAAACTAAAATACTACAGAGAGTTTATGGATGTTCTTCTAGATGCAACAAAAGATGGCAATAGGCTAGACATTGATAATGGACTTACAGAGTGTGGATTAATCTGTATGAAGCAGTACTATCCAGAAATAAAAACAAAAGAACAGCTTGAGGATGTTGCAGACATTCAAATGATTTACGAAATGATGAAATTTGGCGGAAGTGTGTCACTAGGAAAAGACTCCAATCAAGAAGAACAGGCAGAAAAAGATACAGAGGATAGAGAAAGTTCTTGGCAAAACATTGATTTGGCAAAGATTGAGTCAGAAGTTTTCTTGTTAGGAATATACAAAGATTATGAAGAGCTAGAATCTTCTCTGTCATTGCAAGAACTTTTGGCAATTATAAACATGAGAAGAGATCTAGATTATGAAGAAAAAAAGTTTTTGGCAAGCATCCAGGGAATTGATATTGAAAAGGGTAACAAGAAGAATGTTGATCCCTGGGAAGCAATGAAGGCCAGGGTATTTAGTAGGGGTCAAACCCAAGATCCAAATGACATTACATCATTCCAGGGACCAAAAGCAGCAAAGGTTGGCTTCGGTGTAGGCATGGGGCTTGACTATGAAGATATGAGATAAAATAAAGGGCCTTTTGTGATATACTGTAATAAGCCAAACAAGGAGGAATCATGGCAACAACCGTTTATGAAACAAAAGAACTACAGCTAATTGATGGAACAACTATTAGTGTTCGACCACTAAAGATTTCACTACTAAGAGAATTCCTAAAGAAGTTTGAAACAATTGCTGAGGCTTCAGCAGACAACAATAAGTCAATGGACATTCTAATGGAGTGTGTTCAGATTGCTATGAAACAGTATCGGCCAGAGATTGCTAATGATACTGCTGCTATTGAGGAAAACATTGATCTACCGACAGTCTATGCGATTGTTGAGGCAGCGTCTGGCATTAAGATGTCAGATATTGCAAATGCCGCTGGCATTTAAAAAATAAAATAAGGAGTACGGATGAATGGCTGAAGATGTAAATGCTAGCATAGGCATAGATATTGATGCATCCCAAGCTATTGCTGCGGTTCGTCAACTATCCGCAGAGATCTCAGCCTTTCACCAACTTCATTCTAAAAAGGGTGCTGCTGTAGCAAGAAGCCTTGCTGACCAAACGCAAAACCTTACAAACCTTGTTAACCGCACTGGTTCTTATCGTGCTAGTATGACAACTGTTGCATCTGCAACTCAGACATTTACTAATGCACTTGAAAAGAACAAGCTCTCTATGGGCGAAAACATGCGTTATGCTATGGGGTCAATGAAGCCCTTTTCACGCATGTTCAAGTCAGAGTGGGAAATGGTTTCCAAGGTTGCTCGTGAAAGAGTTAAAGACCTACAGACACAGTATATTCGTTTAGGTAGAGATGCCAACGGTGCAGTTCAAGCAATTAAGATTAGGCCTCTTACGCTTGACATGGATAATCTCCAAACTAAAACAATGCTTGCTGCACAAAGAATGCAGGTATTGAATAAGCTTGTTGAGAACGGCTCTACAAATCTTCTAAACTGGGGTAAGAACACCCAATGGGCTGGTCGTCAGCTTATGGTTGGTTTCACTATTCCTCTGACAATGCTTGGTGCAGCTTCTGCCAAAACCTTTATGGATATGGAAAAAGAGATCATCAAGATACAGCGTGTTTATGGTGACTTCTCAACTACTGTTGCAGAAACAAAAGAAATGACAGACTCCTTGAGAGAGCTGTCTGTAGAATTTACTAAATGGGGTGTGTCTGTAACAGATACACTAAATCTTGCTGCCGAGGCAGCAGCAACAGGTTCGATGGGTGCAGACCTAATTAACCAGGTAACAAACGCAACTAAACTAGCAGTTCTTGGAAATGTTAGTCAGGCAGAAGCACTTGAAACAACTATGTCTGTTACAAATGCATTTGGTATTGCTACAGAAGATCTTGCCAATAAAATTAACTTCCTTAACGCAGTTGAGAACCAGTCCGTTACAAGTATTAAAGATTTGACCGTTGCTATTCCAATTGCTGCACCAGTTGTTCAGCAACTTGGTGGTAGCGTAGAAGACCTAGCATTCTTCCTTACCGCCATGAAAGAAGGTGGAATTGATGCTGGTGAAGGTGCTAACGCACTTAAGTCTGGTCTTGCTTCAATCATTAATCCAACTGAAAAAGCTTCTGAGATGCTTATGCAGTATGGAATTAACCTTAAAGGAATTGTAGAGTCAAACAAGGGTGACGTAAAGTCAATTGTTGTGGACTTTGCATCAGCACTGGATACACTTGATCCACTAAATAGGGCACAGGCTATTGAACAGCTATTTGGCAAGTTCCAGTTCTCACGTATTTCTACTCTATTCCAAAACGTTATTAAGGAAGGTACTCAGGCACAACGTGTTCTTCAACTCTCTCAGGCAAGCACAGAGCAGCTTGCTGTTCTATCACAACGAGAGCTTGCAAAGGTAGAGGATTCTACAACATTCAAGTTTGAGGCAGCTATGCAGCGATTCCAAGCAGCTTTAGCACCTGTTGGTGAAGAATTTCTTAAAGCTGTTACCCCATTACTTGATTTTGGAACTAGCCTACTTGAACAATTCAACAAATGGGATGATGGAGCAAAGACATTTGCTGTAACGTTTGCTGCAATTCTTGGCGGAATCGGCCCAGTACTTCTAATGGCAATTGGTCTAGTAGCTAATGGTGTGGCAAATATAATTAAGCTATTCCAACTATTTGCTAAGATAATGTTTGGTGCAGGGAAGAGTACAGGAACTCTTGGTATGCAAACAGACTACCTGTCACAGAACATGACTGAAGCAGCAGCTGCTGCATCATCGCTTGGTCAGACCCACAGCAACCTTACACAGATTTACACAAGCGAGGCATCTGCACTTAGAAATCTTGCAGCTGCATTAGAAACCGCAGCGGCATCTCAAAGAAAAATGGTGTCTGCACAACCAGCTGTTGGCAGAACAAGGGGTCCGAAAAAGTATATGTCTGGAACAGCGTCTGTTCCTAGATATGCACAAGGCGTTGCTATGGTTCCAGGGCCAAAGGGTAAGGGTGACGTTGTACCAGCAATGCTTTCTCCAGGAGAAGCGATTATTCCTACCGATATGGCTAAGAAATATGCCCCACTAATTGAGGGCATGATTGCAGGAAATATTCCTGGATATGCCAAGGGATATACAAGTGCAGTTTCTAAACTTCGTCGTACAACTAACAAAGCCTTAAATGAAAGCAACATGGATACAGCAGGCCTTGTTTCAGAACTTCAAAGTGGAGGAAGCAGAATTCATGGACCAATTGTTCAAGGAATTGCAAACAATCTAGGCTTGTCTCAAAGAGAAATTGATGCCCAACTTTCTGGTAATAGCGAACTAAGGCAATTTGCCGACAGATTTTCTTCAGGCTTAATTGATCAAGTTGCTGGAATTGGAACTGCAACTATGGGTGATCCAGAATACTATGCTGCAGTAGAAAAAGCAAGAAAAGCTGCAGTTAAGGGCATGTCTCCAGAATTTCAAAAAGCAACAGAAGACTTGTTTACACAAGCAACAGTTTTTGAAAATAAGTCAGTTCAGAGACAAAGAGGTAGTGGAAAATTTGAAGCAGAAGGCAGGGCAACATTACTAAAAGATAAGCCTGGATATAAAGGTATTAACTCTAGGGCAACCGAAAGGCTTTTGCAAGGGACTGTTCCAGCAGACACAGTTTTAGCTCACGGTACTGCACCAATTTATGCAGATAGCACTCAAAAATTAGCTGGCAATCGTCGAATGAGTGCTACTGCTCAAAAAGCGGCAGACTTAGAATCTAGAAAAAAAGTTGAAATTTATGGCAGAGGAGCTGACTCAGCTCTAAGAGTAGAAGTCCCAGCTGATGCAAGTCAAGATCAAAAAAGAGAGGCTTTGGCTAAAGCTAAAGGGGCAAAAGATGCTAAAGCTTATTCAGATGCTAAAAATAAAGTTCTTGATAAACCAGAAAATGATCCATACGTTCAATCTACTGACAGAAGTAGTCCACACCGAAGAGCTAAAAAAGATGGTATGGATGATGCAAAAGCCTACAATGATGGAAAAAGAAGAACAATCAGTCAGTCTGAGGCATATGGTGCTATGTCAAAATCTGAAAAGACAAAATACACTAAAGCCGTAAATGCTGGGGATCAAAAACTTGCTGCCCAACTTCTTGCAGCAAAACGAAGAGAGATTCGTGCAGCAGAAGCTTCCGCCATAGTTGCAGAAAGAGAGGCTGTGGCAGCAAAGAGAAGTGAGGCTGCCCGAAAAGGTGTTGAAACTCGTAGAGCAAATGCAGAAGCTAGGACAGCATTAGCTGCAGAGCAAGAAGCTAAGTCAAGAACTCTTGGATCTAGAATTGGCAATACAGCACGTGCTGCTGGTGCCAGAGTTAAAGGATTTGTTGGTGGTGGCAGAGGTGCTATAACAGGATCAGTAGCCTCTATGGGCCTTATGATGGGGTCTAGCATGATGCCAGAGGGTGCAGGTGCGGCTGGATCGATTATTGGTGGAGTTGGTATGGGTGCATCTATGGGGTCAATGCTAGGACCACAAGGTGCTGCTGCTGGTGCTGCTCTTGGTTTAGTTGCCTCTAGTGCAACGGCTCTTAAAGAAGCTTTTGATGGAGCACAAAGAAGTGCAGAAGCATTTGCAAAAACAACAGGTGCAAGCTCTCAAGCAATTAAAGCTCTTTCAGAAGCATCTGGTAAAGTTTCCGCTGGTGAATCTATGGACAAGCGTAGAGAAACAAGTATGCAATTTGCAAGAACTGAAGAAACAAATGCTGTTTCAGAAGAATATCTGGCTTCAGAAGCTGGACAAGCATCCGTCGAAGCACTTGGAAAGAGCCTTTCTTCTGGTGGTTCTAAGGCAGCTATATCAAATATTGTTTCTCAAATGACAACTGCTATTGCTTCTGGTGCAGTTAGTGCTACAGATGCAAGGGCAATTATTGAAGATATAGGCACACAGCTCGGGGACTCATCCTTTGCATTAAGAGCGAATGCACAAATCGAATCTATGATTGGCATAAATGGAGAAGACCTAGCAAAGGATCCAATTGGTGTAAGGCTTGAGATTCTTGGGGATACACAAAGTCAGCTATCAGATATCACCAATATGGTAGAGGGCTTTGGACAAGACATGGGGCAAATTTTTGGTGGGGTATTTGAGGGTGCAGCTAAGGGTGATATTGGTGCAAATTTGCAAGTTGGTCTAATGGCAGCAGTTCCAATAGTCGGCCTAGTTACAACTGGAATTATTGGTGGCGTACAGCAAATGCAAGAGCTTGGAACATCAACAGCTGCGTTTGCTGCTAATGTAACTATTGCTGCTCAGCAAGGTCAAGAAATGCTAGATTCCCTGCAGATTGAGTATGAGCAAAGAATTGGCATTGCAACAGCGGCAGGAGATCTTGCAGAAGCCACCAGGCTACAAGGAGAGTATGAACTTGGAAAGCAGAAAATTCTTGCACAAAATGCTGAGACATTAAAGTCTGCAAGTACAGCATACTCAGAAATGGAATCAAATGCTCAGACTGGTGTTATAGGTTCAATTGATCAACAAATTAAAGACCTATATGCAGAAGGTCCACTGGCAGCACTAGCACAGCAAAGCATATCACAAATTGGATCGCTTACACAAGATGGTGGTCAAACCGAGTTTGTACTCAAGACAACATTGAGCAGTGGTGACATTGACCCAGAAACAATGAACTCAGTGCTAGCTCTTCTTGGAAAAGAACAGATAGACGTTGCAGCAAATATTATTACGCAATTTGGTGGGGCAGAAGCAGATAGAATTTTCCAACTTTCTAAGCTTGTTGATAACCCAGAAATTGCAACAAGCCTAGTTGTTGGAATGCAGGGTATGACCCCAGAAGAAGCTTCAAAAACGTTGAACACATTCCAAGAAATAGGAAAGCTTTCTGGTCAAGATGGAATTAATGGCATAGTAAATATTGCCGTTAATGACAATGGAGAACTAGACGTTGCCAAGCTAAACGAAATAACAAATCAGATTAAAGGACTTGAGGCAGAGTTTAATGCTGGTCCAGTATCTGCAGAAAGAGTGAGGGAATACATTTTCCAGACTACTGGATTCACTATGACCCAAGAGCAGATGAATTATTACAACAGTCTTCCGCCAGATGCTCAAAGACTTTATACGTCAACATATTTGACAGTTTCAAAAAGCATTGATGCAAACTCAGCAGAAGGTATGAAACAGCTTAGAGATTGGGCAGGAGGGGACATAAAGAAATACTCCAAGACCGTTAACATGGGCGGAGGTAGAACAGGACAGGTAGTTGACTATAACGCTCTAGGTTCAGCATATGCAGCAAGTCAGGCTCAACAACAAGCTCAGGCTCAGCAGCAAGCCGCTGCAAATGCACCAGGGCCAGATAATAATGATGATAGAGGTGGAGGTGGTGGAGGAGGATCTTCTGCTCCTCAAAAAACAGCTGAAGAGATTCAATTAGAAAATCTTAATGATCAGCTTTCAAAACAACAAAAAGCACTTACTATTTTGTCATTCCAAGAAGATGACATTAATAAGAAATACGAAAAACGTAAAGAAGCACTCGCAGAGATTGCCCGACTTAACGCTCAAATTGCAGATGAGCAAAGAGGACAACTTGACCTAGCAAGTGCGCTATCTTCTGGTGACATTGCTGCTGCTGCTCGCCTTGCACAAGACATGAGAAACAAAGCTGCCGATAATGCAGTTAAAGGCC
>Ga0247723_1000906_pt1 | contig 18512 bp, 43 predicted proteins | sample MSEWelMarce5H_FC_FD_189079 | JGI IMG/M metagenome (GOLD analysis project Ga0247723, IMG submission 189079) | Subsurface sediment microbial communities from gas well in West Virginia, United States - MSEEL Well Study Marcellus 5H_FC | ecosystem: Environmental > Terrestrial > Deep subsurface >... | reverse complement strand
GTCTTGGACTTCTCTGGGGACGATTGGTATAGTTGGAACATCAGGAATTGGGGCGTGAAGTGGGACGCTAACAACGACCACATCTCATACGGCGACCCAGAGAAACTCAAAGACACCGATAGTCTCGCCTATCAGTTTGAGACGGCGTGGAGTATTCCCGAACCTGTGTTTCGTGCTATGGTCGAACAGCACCCAGAACTCTCTTTCACTTTCGGGTGCGAGGAGGAACAGGGTTGGGGTGCGGAGTTCTCTGGCACGAACGGCGAACTCTCGCTCATCAAAGAGTGGGACATACCCGAGAGCCACGCCGATTGGGTAGCACTCGGGCGTGAGGATAGTTGTATGTGTGGTTGGGGGGACGACAGCACTTTCCCTGATTGCCCATCGGCTCGCAAGCAATACCGAGTTGTCGTTCAGTATGCTTACAATGTGTCGGCACAGGACGAGGCAACGGCACGCCAGATTGTCGTAAGCGGATTGACCCCTGCGACCTTTACCACACCAGACGCAGAGACGGCTCACTTCGCAGACGAGAGCGTTAGTGCTGTGCTGATTGACAACGGCGAGGACGACATTGACCTAGCCGAATAGAAACTTGCCTAGCAGGGTCAGCCTCGTAGGACGCCCGAAGTTGAGGTGTGTATACGGATACTAGTCAATGCGTATACGCAGAGTGAGACTTCCACAAGTGCTAGGTCAAACCGACCGAGATTGTCGCTAAACGAGAGTTGCCGAGAGAGGAGCATTGCGCTCACTAAGACGCAACCGAAAGCAACGGACACCTGATACCAAGCAGAGCCACGCTGAAAGTAGTTGATGTGGATTTATCCACGAAACGAAAACTCGGTAGCACTCTCAAGAGTGGAAGTGTCCGTTTCTTTTTGTCGGGGTTTGTATTCATTTTTTCACGTAAGGGCAAACAAGGACTTGCGTTCACAAAGCATTAGTGCTACTATCAGAGTGTCTAACAGAGAGGAACAAACAAATGGGATTAGACATGTATCTACACGCAAGGAAGTATGTTTCGACCAGCATGGACATTGAGCCAGAGGGAAACACATACGAGGACATTTTGGCAAGCACAGGGCTTGGCATAAAAGACCTCGCTGACAGCGCACACAACTCGCTAAGTGTTTCTGTCCAAGCCATGTATTGGCGCAAGGCTAATGCTATCCACGATTGGTTCGTTCGTAATGTCCAAGACGGCGAGGACAATTGTGGCTCGTATGAAGTTAGTCGTGAGCAGTTGGCAGAGTTGGCGAGCCTATGTTCGCAGGTTCTCGCAGACCACGACCTCGCACAGGATTTGCTACCACCAGCAGAGGGATTTTTCTTTGGTGGCACAGAACTTGACGAGTGGTATTTCGGCTCGCTACAAGAAACAAAAGACGGGATTGACAAACTACTCAACCCTCTATCACCACTCAACTCTAAGTTGGGTTGGGGTGGCTGGTATTTCGAATACAGCAGTAGTTGGTAGGACACCACTTGACACCAAAAGGTGTAAGTGCTAAGATACGATTGTCGAAAGGACAAAAATGGAAAAGACAATTTGGGAACAAGTCCAAGAAATCGTGCGGGCTGATGTGGCACGCATACTAGCCGAGCAAGCCGAAACAGACGCAGAGGTGAAAGACTAATGCCGTCAAAGATTACGGCGACAGGATTAGTCGCCACGACACCACGCCACCTCGTTACGACAGACGGCGTGAAAATAACTTCGTTTCGGCTTGCCGATAACAGCCCACGCTACGACTACACCAAAAAGGATTGGGTAGCGGACGACACCAATTGGTTCACCATAACGGCATACGGCGACCTAGCCGTCAATGTGGCTGGCTCGGTGAACAAGGGCGAGCGGATTGTTGTATCGGGCGACCTACGGGTGCGTGATTGGGACAACGGCGAACGGGCTGGAACTTCTGTCGAAATCCAAGCCGAGACTATCGGACACGATTTGGCTTGGGGAACGGGCGTGTTTAGCCGAACTATCCTATCGGGCGCACCTAGACCTGCCCCTGCTGACGCAGAGGACAAAGATGTTTTCGAAATCGGCTAGCCTACGGCTTGCCTGATACCCACTTGACAACGGCTTGCCAATCTGGTAAGTTAGGAACTACAACAACGCACTAAGAAAAGGAACAGACATAATGACCACAATGACACCACCGACAGCGAACCGACCTCTAATCGCTCTCTACGACAAAGACGAGCGACTATCGGGTGTGGTTGCTGGTTGGCGACTAGCCGACCACGCACTAGCCAACGAGCCAGAAATCCGTAAAGCAGTTATCGCAGATGAACTGACGATTGCCGAACTCGTAGAGATTGACGACAGGATTGCCGAACTTCGGCAGTTGCGAAACACTCTCTAACAAAAGCCCAAGCCTTGTGCTTGGGTTTTCGTCAGGCAGGTTTGTATTCATTTTTTCACACCCAAAAACGCCACGAAAAAAAGTTTGTAAATGAACTTGACATTGGGGGCAAATAGGAGAATAATTGCTCTTGTAATACCCCAATGATAAATCCACGCTAGAAAGGCAAATCAAATGGGAACACGCACCACAGCAACAAAGGCAACACCAGCAGTAAAGGTATCAACCAGCACCACCACAGCAACAAAGGTTGAGAACCTCGTTCGCCTTACACCAAAGGCTCAAAAGGCAGTAAAGGCTCTTGCTCAGGCTCACGCCGTAGAGAAAGAGATTGCTGACCAGATAAAGTCTGCTCGTCAGGTTATCCTTGACGAAGTTGATTTTACCAGCACCACCATTGGCACAGACGCTAAGGGAAAGCGTTTGGTCAAGGTTCAGGTTATCGAACCAAAGTCTGCCAAGTTTGACACCACAGCACTTGTGGCACACTTGGCGACCACCAACCCCGAACTCTTGGAGATGTTCGCCTTACCACTTGGCGAACCAACCAAGCGAGTGCTGACCTTGTAATTCAGGTCAGGGCTTACACGAAACGCTGGCAGGGTATTGCCCCCCCTTTCCCCTGCCAGCGTTTTTCCTTTTGGCGAGGTTGTATTCATTTTTTCACACGAAGGCTGGCAGAGGAAACACGACTAATGCGAAGTTGGGAAATGTCAGAGGGGCGTGGTAAGGTTTGATTATGGAAAGACAATCTTGCGACACCTGTGGGGCATACCTACCAGCAGACCCTTTCACGCCTTGCGCGTGTGTATCACGACAATCCCCAGAGTTTTATGTTGGCGAGGGGGCTGTTGCTCGCAGGGGGGATTTTGTTGTCTCTGCTGTGGGTATGATGAAAATCATAATAAACGCAGACGACCCAGAGAACAGGGCTGTTTTGAGATACGCCTCTGACTTGGGCGAGGCTGGCATAGAAACAGACGAGGACTTTATCAAACTCCACGACTTAGGCGAGGACAAGTTTTATGTGGACAACAACCCGTGGTTCGAAGTCTATTCGACTTTCGAGGACGGCGAGGTTTCAGAGCCTCTCTACGAACTTGACGAGGCAGTAGCGTTGATGATAGAGTGGCACGACAAAGCAACAGAAAGGGAATAACTATGCGTTATCGTGTAGCACTAGGCGAGGTAATCCGAGAGGAACGGCTCGCACAAGAACGAACACAGCGACACCTATCAGGCAAGGGAATTATCTCTATCGGATTTCTAAGCGAAGTTGAGCGAGGCACGAAAGAGATTTCGTCTGAACTCTTAGACGGAGTTGCGTGCGGGCTTGGCGTAAAGGCATACGAACTTGTCATACGGGCAGGGCTGAAAATGGCAGGGCAAGACATACCCGACACGCCAGCCGAACTACTTGACACCGCAGAGGCTCTCTGCTAAGATAGCGATAAGACTTTCAGGGAAAGGAAAGTAAATGTCTAAACCGCAAACCATACGAGAACTCGTAGCGGAACTATCCGCAATACCCGACCAAGACCAGCCGGTCATCTGTGCCTATTGGATAACCGAGAACTACGAGTTTGGCTCTGTGTCTGGCGACTTGTTGCGACCAACACAAGAGCAGTTTGCCGAGGCGATTGAGGATTTGGAAACAACAGCAATCTTTGATGAGCCAAGCCAAATAATCAACGACTTTGTGTTTGATGTGGTGAATAGCCAACAACCAGAGTAGAAAGAACCCTGATGCGAAAGTGTCAGGGATTTTTTCTTGGCGAGGTCTGTATTCATTTTTTCACAGCCGACACGCTTAGGTGGCGAGATGGCTTGTAATGTCATTGGACTATGCTAAGATTGTCTTAGTTGGAAAGTTTCCAACGGGGAGGAAAAGATGTTCGCACTACAAATCACGGCAGAGGGCAAGTTGCTACCTGTCGAAAAGTTGGACTACCCAACATTGAGCAAGGCTGTTGGTGGCTACATTGAGCGAGTAAGTCTTGCTGGCAAGTTTCAGGGATACGCTCTCTATGTAAACGAGGAGGGCAAACTAAACGGCTTGCCTAGAAACATACTCGCAACTGCTATCTGGGAAATGGTCTATGGTATGACGGATACCATTGTTGGAAATGTTGTCTTGGTGTCTGCCAAGATTGACAAGGAGGGCAACGAAGTTGCTCTCACCTCAAAGCAACTCAACAACGCACTAGACCTGATTGAGAAAGCGTATTCACGATACGCACACCCCTCAAAACAAAACCTACGCAAGTAGAAAAGTTAGACAGGTTGGCGAAAGCCAGCCTGTCTTTCTTTCAGGCAAGCCTGTATTCATTTTTTCACACGCTTACGACACACGCACGACAGGAGTTGCGTTTGTCTGTGGCGTAGTGTAAACTCTAAGTAGTTGGAAGTTCCAACCAAAGGGAGATGAAAATGACCGAACCAAAGTATCCAGAAATCGAAGTCCAACTAACAGGACAAGATGGAAACGCCTTTGCGATTATGGGCAGAGTTGCCGGCGCACTCAAAAAGGCTGGCGTGCCAAAAGAGGAAGTTGGCGAATACATGAAAGAAAGCATGAGTGGCGATTACAACCACTTGCTACAAACAGCAATGAAGTGGGTGGCAGTTGCCTAAGTTCATAATCACCAAAACACGCACCGAGGACTTTGAGGCTGAGGTTGAGGCTGAGAACGAGGAGGAGGCTTGGGAGTTGGTAAACGACAACCAAGTTGAGTTTGAGTTCTTACAGAGCGACGACGAGTTCATAGTTCACAAAAAGAAGTAGCCACACGAAAAGTCTGCCGAGAAATTGGCAGACTTTTTTTGCTCGCTGGGGTGTATTCATTTTTTCACACGCCAGCACGACTAGCCAAACACGATTAGGTTTTTGTCGGGGGTGCGTGATAGACTTCGGGTATGACTAATTCACACAACACAAAAGAACTAGGGCAGATTGCGATTGACTTTGGCAAGTCATCACACGACCTAGAGATGAGCCTAATCAAAGTTAGTTTAGAACTAACTGACCGCCCTATGGTGGTTGCCCAGATTGTAGACCTACTTGCTTCGATAGCGAAACTTCGCAAGACTATCGCTGACCTCGCTTACGACAAAGAACAGCACTGCGAGAGTTGCTATGAGCAAGCAGACTTCATCACCGAAAAGATAGACAACTGCGAACTCTGTTTTGAGTGCCTAGTTGCGAGCAACGACAGCAAACACCTATACCAATGTTGGGGTGTTCACCAAGCAGAATAGAACTGAAAAAGTTGCTCACCGAAAGGTGGGCAATTTTTTTACGCCTCGCTCTGTATTCATTTTTTCACAAACACGACACGCCTCTTAGTGCGAAGTCTAGAAATGTCAGAGGGGTTTGGTAGAATTGTTTTATGAGAGAAACCATTATGAGCATTGGAAACGCATACTTCCAAGAGCGAGCAAGCATTGACCCAGAGAGCGATTGCCTACTTTGGCTAGGGCGTATGGCACAGCCAAAAGGTAGAGCAGACACGCAAGCAATGATGAAAGCCAAGTCGCCAAAAACTAATCAACCTACTTGGCTTAGTGTGGCTCGCTACACTTGGCAACTGATACGACCACAACTTGACCCAACCTCACGACTTCGCAAGATGTGCGACACGCCTCGCTGTGTCTTGCCTAGCCACTATGTAGAGATTTCTAAGTTTTGTCCAGCAGGGCATAAGCGAACAGAGAAAAACACCTATGTCATCTCTGGTATGACTTGGACAAATGCGAAAGGTGAAGTCCTACCCACAAAGGCTGTTCATTGTAAGATTTGCTCTGTCGAAAGCACCAGACGAATACGCTTGCGTAAAAAACAAAATTCCTGAAACGAAAGTTTCAGGTTTTTATTGTCAGGTTTGTATTCATTTTTTCACCAGAAGGCACACGACTTCGCACTAAACTTGACAAGTTGCGTTCAGGCGTGGCATAATCTAGGTAATGGCAAACAGCCAGACAGAACTGAAAGGGAACAAATGGGAAACAGAAGTTTGATAGTAATTGAGAGCGAACGCTTTCAGACACCGATTAGCCTTTACGGGCACTGGTCAGGGGCAGAGAACCTAGCCGCTGTTGCCGAAGTGCTTGGCAAGACTACACGGGTAGGCGACCCGTCTTATCTCACGGCTCAAATCTTTTACGAGTTTGCGGTAGTGCGTGGCAAGTATGACGGCGAGTTGTCGTTTGGTATTGACACCTTTGGCGTGCCAGACGGCTCGGCTGGTATGGACACGGACACGGTGTTTGTAAACGCCGACACGGGTGCGTGGCGTTGGCGAACCTTCGGCTTGTCTAGCAAAACGGGCACGGCTGACGGCGAGCCGAAAGTCGTAATCACCTCTTGCTCATAACGGGCAAGATAGACGGGTAGGTTATCCCCCTCTCCTACCCGTCTGGGGTAGCAGCGTATTCCCCCCTTTCCGCTGCTGCCCCACTTTTTTGACGGCTTGCCCGTATTCATTTTTTCATAACGGCAAGCCTAACGGCGTGCCTAACGGGCGTGCTTGGCTTGCGGATGACGGACAGGCGTGCTACTATGGGGGTATCCGACAACGGATAGAAAGCAAGGGAAGTATGACGACCTACAAGGTAGAGAACAACGGACTAGGTGTTTCGTTCGTCTGGGGTGGCGGTGCTTACATAGACATTATGTTTCGGGGCGTAGCCGTATCGGCTTGGAACGTTTGGGACTATGCTGACGACCTGCCAACAATCGCAAGAACTGAAAAGGCTCTGGCTCGCTATGTCGCCAAGCGACTAAAAGACAAAGACGAAGTGCTAGGCATAGAGCAAGCAATCGCTGAAACTGCCCCGAAGTATTGGACAATGGCAGAATAATCAAAGCCAACGCTAGACAGACTTTCCCCCCTTTGTCTGTCTAGCGTTTTTTTTGTGGGTGGTTGTATTCATTTTTTCATTGGGCGAAACTCGCTAGGCGTGGTTGTTGAGTTTTGTCTGTGGTTGCTGGTAAGATGAGATTAGTTGGAAAGTCCAACGAGAAAGGGAGTTATGAAGTTTTACTTGCGTAGGGCAATTTTCTCTGTAATCACTTTGCCAATAGTTTTCGTGGCTTATGGCGTTTTGTATTTTGGAATTGGCATTATGGCTGATAGCAACATAGCGAGCGTTGGGGCTTACCTGACCAACTTGCCTGTGCTTGGAATTGGCTACACTCTGGCAATTATTTTCTTGCCACAACTTTTGCGCCTAGTCGATAAGGTGGTTGCGTAATGCGAGAACTTTTGTTTGCTAGTGCCATTATGCTAATTGTTTCTGCTGGTCTGGCGTTTGCTTGGGCGATACGAGCCTTAGCGAAGTCCAAGCCACAGCGAAACAAGTAGGCAGAAATTATGGCGAGAGAAATCTCGTCATTTTTTTTTTACACGACTTGTGTATTCGTTTTTTCACACGAAGGCTGGCACGACTTCGACTTAGTGAGATGAAGTTGCGTTCAGGTATGTTGTTTGATACAATTGGGGAGTTGGTGAAGAATAGTAGCCACTGAAAGGGAGTTATGAGTATCACAGAAGTAATCAAGGCAGAGTTGTCTAGCGACTGCTCTTGCGAAGAATACGACGAAGAAACAGGCGAGAGCAAGTTAGACGAGCAAGGCGAAGTTGTTATGTCGATAGTTTGTTTTGGTTGCTACGACGACGACAAGACTTACATCCAAGACGAAATTATCACGACTTGGGTTGAGCGTAATGAGTGGCAGATGGACACGCCTATTCTTGTGAATGGCAAGCGAATGACTTGGCAGGGAATAGGTGGACACGCTCACACTACGCCTGAGCGACTAATCGACACGCTATCGCTGAATGGCGACTTCATTCTGCGTTTCACGCTCACAGGCAACACGCTAGAAGTTGTGCGTGCTTCTCACGACGAGTTAGGTGCGTTCTTTGAGTTTGCCAAAATTGACGAGAGTGAGTTGGAAGATGAGTAAGGCTGACCTGACTTATTGCGACCTGTGCTTGCGTAATCTGCCTGACGAGAAGTTTGACTATCGCTTCGACAAGCCTGTCTGCTTGGAGTGTGGCGAGAAAATTGAGCCTGACGACCCTGAGTATCCAAGAGAGAAAATTGAGGGTGAAGATGACTGACCCTATCACGATGAGTGAGCAAGAGTTGGACAGGCTGATAGAGAAACTCACGAAGTCGATGAAACTCTACGACACGGAGCCTGTCGAAGTGTTCTAGGCACAAAAGGGAAACGCTACTGAGAAGTGGCGTTTCTTTTTTGTTGGGGGGAGTGTATTCATTTTTTCATACAGACACGACACGAAGTAGGGCGATTAGGTTTTTGTCTGTCGCCTGTGCTATAATCGAGGTATACAGAAAGGGGGTGCCAAATGGCAACTTACAATGTAAAAGTCGTCGTCGAGTTCGAATACGAAGTCGAGGCTGACGACGAGGCTGCTGCCGAAGCAGAGGGCTGGAACTGGGAAGACCACAAGTTCTCTGGTCAGGTCGATAGTATCGAGGTCGAAGAGGTCGAGCAAGACCTCGACGAAGACGAACTAGAAGACTAATCTTCGCACGAAAGACCCCGCTCGAAAGGGCGGGGTTTTTTGCGTTGTGATACACCGCAAGTTTGTATTCATTTTTTCACTACGAAACACGACTTAGTGAGGCCACTTGACTTTTGCGAACTTGTCTGCTAGACTATGAGTATCAACAAAGCGTTGATGCTTGATAACTACATAGAGAGAGGGACACGTCCTATGTCTAAGCGCACTTGGATGACCTACCCAGAGACCGACCTAGTTAGCACTAGGAGTGGCATAAAAGTCGGTTGGCGAACATACTCGAACTTGGAAACCGCCAAGGAGTGTTCAGTAGCCGCCGAGAACAATGCTTGGATACAATGGGAAGCGGGGTATGACTTCGGCTATCAATCGCCGGGCTACATACACGCCCACAGCGACGGAACTTTCGAAGTCGTAATTCCGTAAGAACTAGCCCCCGAGCAATCGCTCGGGGGTTTTTCTTTTGCCCAGGGGCGCACGGCGTGTATTCATTTTTTCACACCCAGACACGCTGGCCTCGCTTTGATTTGACTTTGTCGGTGGTAGCGATTAGGATTACTCTTGTAATCGAAAAGATGAAGCGAAACCCGCCGAAGCGATTACACTGACCTAAGGGGTTGATTACTATGGCGGAAGCCGTAGTTTCGGGAGTGGCTTCGGCCACGACCACCGCTAAGGCGACTAGCAAGATTGTCGCCGCCGTCAGCGATTTCGCCGCCGTAAAGGCCGAGATTGTCCGCCTTGAGAAAATCAAGGCCGCTCTAGCCGAAACCATCACCGAAGCCTTTGGCGATGCCACCACGCTAGTTCACCGCAACATCGAGATTGCTCGCCTAGATGAGCGTAGCAAGACCACCACCGATGATGCCAAGTTGCTCAAGGACTTTCCAGAAGTCCACGCTGCGACCCGCAAAACCACGACCTACAAAGTGATTGTGAACATTCACCGCTAGGCCGTATCCCCAAGCGACCCGCTGCCGAACAGGCGGCGGGTTGTTTGCGTTTCGGCGTGCGGGGGTTGTATTCATTTTTTCACATAACACCACGCAGACACGGGGGGTTGGTTTGTAGTGTCAGTCGGGTGTGGTAAGATTCTTGTAGTTGCTCAAAGGGGGCAACAGAACGGGGATACAAAATGGCAATTTTTAGAGGCAGTATGTCGTGCGATAGTTGCTCGACTGCTTTTGACGGCGACCCGATTGACCTAATCGGCGTGAACGATTCGATTGCTTCGGGGATACGCAACCCAGAGCACCGCAAGATGATTCAGGACTTCTGGCTATGCCGTGATTGCGCACCAGACTACGCTGGCGGGGTCAAGGACTTCTTCGTAGCGTCTGTTTTCGAAAATGAAGAACCAGTCTGCGACTCGTGCGAGATTGACTTCGTGGAAGAATGGGGACACCTATGCGACTACTGCGACTCGTTAGAGTCAGCAGAAGCGTAGACCCGAACCAAGCAACCCTCGCTCACGAGAGCGGGGGTTTTGCTCGCTCACCGAGTTGTATTCATTTTTTCACTGGGGACACGCCTAGCACGACTTGATTATGAAAATTAGGGTTAGTGTGGTAAACTACTTATGTAGTCAAAAGCTGACTACAAACAACAGAATAGGGGTGGCAAAATGCCAGCAGAACAATTCGAAACTATCGAAGTTGATGGCGTAAAAATCGAAGTCCGTGATGGTTTTGGCGACATAGATGGCGACAAAGCATACCGACTACAAGGGTCGTTTACTTGGGTGTTTACCGACAAAGATAAGTCGCACGAACAAGTAATCGCTTGGTTAGTCAAAAGGGTCAAGAACCCGTCTACCGAAGTGTCTAGACACACAATTCGACTAACCTAACCAGCACCGAAAAAGCTCTCGCAAACCAGCGAGAGTTTTTTTCGGCAGCGAGCGTGTATTCATTTTTTCACTGACGCACGACACGCACGCGGGGGGATTTGCGGTCTGTCGGTGGGGTGTGGTAAACTTCGAGTATCAACCAACAGAAGGGGAACAAAATGGAACTAGGGTTCACTAGCAAAGAGATAGAACTAAGATGGCGTATCAAAGTTCTCACCGAGAACATCGAGTTCTTGGCTCGGCACGACTTGGACACGCAAAAAACATTTATCGAACTAGCCAAACTCCAAACCGAGTTGATTGAGTTGCTCGGTGGCGGACAAGCCGACTACAAGTAAAGGGGAACAAAATGAAAAGACTTGACCCAAACACGAGCCTAGTGTTCGACATACTTCGACAACTTGTGCTTGCTGAAAAGCCGTTAGAGTGGCGACAAGCCAACGCCGACCTAGACAAGTTTTGCCTAGCCATAGACGCCGACCCAGAACTTCTACGGCTCGCCACCATCTACCTAAACGCCCCAAGCCCCGTAGCCATACGAGTATTGGTGGACTTGGAGAACAAACTTCGAGACAAGTTCTACTAGGTCAAACAGACAAGCCCCGCAGCAATGCGGGGTTTGCTCTTGCTCGCTGGTTGTATTCATTTTTTCATCTGGCGACACGACTGGGTGGGATGTGTTGCGCAATGTCGTCGCAATGGTGTAATGTGGACTTGTTGGCGGAAATGCCAACCTAAGGGAGAGGGAAACAGATGATTGATTTCGACTTGGTAGAGGACTACCTAGACGACGCCAAAGCCATTGCTTGGGACACTTGCCACAAGATTTACTTGCTGATGGATGACGAGCAGGTTGTCGCTATGCGTGGCTATGGATACGGCGACGCCAACGACCCAGATAGCCTAATCACCAAAGACCAGATGTCTGCGAGTGAGATGTTCACGACTATCAAGCGTTGGTTCGACGAGTCTTGTTCGCTGCGTTTCGTGAACGCTGTCGCCACTATGCCAGAGGGTCAAGACCCTAATCTCGGCTACACGACCTTGATTGAGCAGGGTGCTGCCGACGAGTGCGACGATTGTGGCGAGCAGGGCTGTAAGGGCGTATGCGCCGATTACGACGAGCCAGAGGATGACGACGAGCCAGAGGAGGAGGAGGACTAATGGCACAAGATTACATCAAGTGTTCAGGTTGTGGGCTAATGTTTCGTGAGGCAGACGAGCAAGACCAGTTTGAGGCACACGACTGCGACAGCGACCCCGCACTATTCCTATCGACAGACGACGAGTAGGGCGCACCAGAGAACCTCGCAGAAATGCGAGGCTTCTCTTTGCCTCGCAGCGTGTATTCATTTTTTCACTCGATGCGACACGGCTTAGTGAGAAGTTGCGCAATGTCGGTTGTCTGGTGTAAACTTGGGGTATCAAACAAGAAAGGGGCTAGGGGATGAGATTACCTAACCACAGAATCGAAGCAGAGATTTCTGCGCTCAAGCCGTTCGTGAACTACAACGGCACAATCACCGCACACCAATCGGGCGACATTTATGCCGTCTGGCATTGGAACACCAAGATTGCGGAATTCAATACCGCAAGCCAGAAACTTGAATTTCTTCAAGTTGGCTACATCTCGCAAACCACCAGCGCCCTTGTGGGGCGTATCCTGCGTGCGCTGCCAGATGCCGCCGTTCTGGAATTCATCAACGCACTAGGCGACAACCAGCAGCGCAAGCGCCTAATGCGTATGACACGGCTAGACGATTTGCCACAAATCTACTAGCCCCCGAAACGCAAACGGCACGCAACCCCCCAAGCGTGCCGTTTGTTTTTTGCGCTGAGGGTTGTATTCATTTTTTCACCCAGCAACACGGCAAGTGTGGGGCGACTTGCTTTTGTCGGGGGTATGTGCGATAATTGACCTATCAAGCAAAGATGACTTGATAGCAACAAAGTTCTAAGGGGAAACAAATGAACAAGAAGAAGATTGTGCTTGTCTGCCAGAGCGAGGGAAGTCGTGGGCAGAACGGCAAGAAGAAGATTTACGAGATTATCGTAGACGGCAACTGCGTCATCACACGCTGGGGAAAAGCGGAAGAAGACGCACGACAGAGCAAGACCGATTGGTTCGGCTCTGTTTACTCGGCAACCAGTTTTGCCGACAGCAAGAAGTGGGATAAGTTGGCTAAGGGCTACCAAATAGTCTTAGTGGCTTAGTTCCCAGAGTTCGGGGTTTGTCCCCCCTTCCCCCGAACTCACCGCCCCTAGCAGACCCCCTCTGCTAGGGGTTTTCCCTTGCTCGTTTTTGTGGGGCTGTATTCATTTTTTCATAGGGCACACGGCTGGTGTGAGATGACTTGCTTTCGTGGGGGGCGTGTGCGATAATTGGGGGGTGGGCAACCGCTCACCCAAAACAAAAGGGGTTTCCAAATGGCTCAAAAGTTCACCTACAAAGTTGGTTCAGTTGCTCCTCAGCGTGAGGCTTACAACGACGGCGGGTGTGGCGTCTGTGCCGCCTACCTACCACGCCCACGTTGGGGTTTCCAATACAACTACGAAACTGGTCTACTCATTAGCCAGCGGGGGGACTACGACTTTGATGACCACGGCGAGGTCGTGATTTGCGGGAAGTGCGAACCTAAGTTCCACCCCGATACAATCTTAGAAGTCTAACTTCTAAGCAAGCCCCGCTTTGTGCGGGGCTTTTGCTCGCTCGGTGAAGCGTATTCATTTTTTCACAGCGTCTGGACACGCACGGCTGACGACTTGCTTTTGTCGGTGGGGTTTGGTAAACTTGGCGTAGCCAAGTCGAAAGGGGCAAAAAATGAACAAGGCAGAACAGGCAAGACTAAAAGCAGAGCGTAGTGCTCTTGCTGTTGTATTGCGTGAACGCTCACGCTCAAATGCTTCGGGCGTTCACGGCAACAAGGGCACAAAGCGTGCTCGCACTCGCTCGGCCAGCAAGGCTAAGGCTCTACGCGAGTTCTAACAGAAAGGGTATCCCAATGGGGTATTGGAAAATGAAAGGCGAACAGAGTGTTCTGTTCGTAGAAGTTCCCGAAGAAGAAATCACGGGGGCTTGGGGCGACAGGCCAGCAGACACGATTGGGTATGCGGTTGATGAGATTATTGCCCAGTTCGAAGAAGACTTGGGGCGCAAGCCAACCAAGCAAGAAATCCGTAATGGGTTGATGTTCACACTAAACGCCATAGACTATCTAGAAGACTAGGCGAACCAAAAGCGAACCCTTGCCGAAAGGCAGGGGTTTTCTTTTTGCGTGCGTGCCATAGAAGTGTATTCATTTTTTCACACTACGACACACCAGCACGGCTTCGATTTGTATTTGTCGGTGCGGGGCTGTATAATCTAAGTATCAAGTAAAAATACTTGATGTTCGTAAAACCAAAGGGGTATCACAATGGCTACAAACATCCAACTAGTGCCAGCCTACGGCAGGGACTACAAAACTCAGGCAGAAGTTCTAGCAGACTGGAACGCTAACAAGGACTTCTGGACTGCCGACATCATCCACGGATACGGCGTGGCTACAAACAAAGAAGACTGCGACGCAATGGGTATGCGGGTTGTAATTCGCTACGCTAACAAGCAGAAGTTGGTTGCGGTAAAGTAAAAGTTTCGGGGCTAGGGGTTCTATCACTTCACCTAGCCCCGATTTTTTACGCCGCATCTGTATTCATTTTTTCACACTACAACTCGCCAAGCACGGCAAGAGTTGTGTAATGTCGGGGGGATGCTATAGAATGTTTGTTAGTTGGAAGTTAGCGAATGTCTAACTCAACTAGGGAGGGTGAGACATTATGGCAAGAGTGCCAAGTGTTTCGAAGGTTGCCAAGGATGCTTGGTGGACCAAGTTTGAGAGTGACAAGGTGAAGGTCGAAATTGCCGACATTCGCTTGGCACAGGTTGTCGGCACAAGCCGTTATGAAGTTGTGGCAGTTGGCACGCCGAATTCCTTTGACGCTGAAGTTTGGCGAGTCACGGATGCTAAGTCAAAAAAGGCGAAAGTCTTTTGGGGAGAGACGGCTTGGTCGGATGCTCGCCGTTACGCAAGTGACTTCGACTTTGCGGCTTGGGGAATGAATTAGGTAAGCAACACAAGTAAGAGTTGGCAGGTAGCCTCACGGCTGCCTGTCAATTTTTTTGCTTGCTCGCTTCGGGTTGTATTCATTTTTTCACAACAAGACACGCCAAGCACGCTAGCGACTTGACTTTGTCGGTGGTAGGTGCTAAACTACAAGTGTAGTTAGAAAGCACATCAACCAAAGGGGAACACAATGAGCAAAGCAGAAGCAAAGCGAAGCGCAGTCGAAGCACGAAAACTCATCAGCCTGATGATGGCCGAGACAGACCCTAGCGAAGTCCAAGACCTAGCCAATGAGATTGTGGCGCTAGTAATCGCAGCAAGCGAGGACCTTATCGAAGCCCTTGACGCTATCGCCTAAGAGCAACGAGAAGGCCACGGCTTCGGCTGTGGTTTTTTCGCTGCCGCCAAATGTATTCATTTTTTCACAGGCCAGATTTTTTCGGCGTGTCGGGATTTGACTTTGTCGGTGGCGGCCGATAGGATTACTCTTGTAATCAAAATGATTACGGGCAACAAAGAAGGCAACACCGAAACGAAAAGGGGATTGAGATGAACATACTTCAGGCTCGTCTTATCGTTATGGGACTTGAGACGGAAATCAAGTTCGAAGGCAAGTTCCAACTCACCGCTGAACCAGCGATGAAAACCCTAACCCGCCTAGCAGGGTTCGACGCATACGGCACCTTCGGGCGTGGCGTAAAGGGTCGCCAGAAGGCTCTGGCTTGGCTCAAGGAAACTCTGGCCTTGCCAGAGAACGCACAGGCCGTCGCTGACCTAGAAGGCGACGACGACGACGACGAAGGGGGCAGGGCGTAAGCCCTGTTCCCACCCAAAAGTTATCCACAGACTTATCCACAGCCTGTGGATAACTTTTTTTTGGAAACCCTGTATTCATTTTTTCACCGCGACGCAGACACGACACGACAGGTGTTGCGAATGTCGGCGCTATGGTGTAAACTACTAGGGTAGTTGAAACACAAACCACAAACAAAGGGGAAACAAAATGATTGAAGTTGCTTACCTAAACGAAGTGAAGTTTCGCAACCAAGTCCGCCGTGATTTGAAGGGCGTGTCTGCCGTAGCCAATAAGGCAGACAGATACCACAAGGGCTACGCTCACGTCGAACCTGTGTGGCGTGAACCTGATTGGTTCAAGGTCTGGTTCTATGACGCTGGTTGGTCGCACCACGCTGGTCGCCCGCTCAAAATTGCTCAAACGCTTCACCTGCTCGGCTACGAAGTCAAGTTCATCAAGGTCAATGAGTGGGGTAGCGAAAAAGAGATTGCCGTCTATCGCAAGGCGGAAAAGTAAGCCAAGCCAAAAGATAGCCCGCACGAATTGTGCGGGTTATTTTTTTTGTGTATCACAACGACCCTGTATTCATTTTTTCACTAGCACCCCGCGACGCACGGCTCAAGGGTTTGTAATGTCGGTGGAGTGTGGTAGGCTTTGCCTGTAATCTAAACACTAATGAAGGGACTGGGATGATTACTCAAATTGTAGGGATGGGCGCAGACGCGCCTTGCGAGCACGCAGAAAGCGGGACTTGCTTACAGCACCGAATTGTCGGTGAGATTGACGGCGACCAGATTTTCTGGGCTTACGCCGAAGTGCTAGATGATGGCGAGTGGGTGCGGGATGATGGCATTGTCTCGTATCAGCGCGACAGCATTGCCGTGCCAAACTTGGAGCACGACCCTGATGTTGCTCTGTTCTTTGCGGGTCAAGGCCTTGCCAAGATAGGCGACAAGAGAACTTACGACGACTGGCTTGCCCTGCTCAAGCGTTCGCTCTGGGAGCAGCGCGTAGATGGCGAGTGCGAGATTTGCCACCACGCCTATCCAGCGAACTGCTCTTGCCCTAGCGACGCAGACTGCCCTGATTGTGAAAATGGCAGGCCTTGCTTGTATCACTAATTCCATAGGCAAGCCCCCCGCTAATGCGGGGGGTTTGTTTTTTGCTGCGAGCGCGGCGGGCTGTATTCATTTTTTCACCTAAGGCACGGCTAGGTGTGTTGCGACTTGACTTTGTCGGTGGAAGCGACTATAATTTAGTCATAACTAAATCGCTTCACTCACTACTACACATAAGGGGTTCAAAATGACGGACACAACTTACGCTTCATCTCTCGGTAAGTGCTACGCAAAATCTGAGACAGGTTTTTACCGCCTTTACAAAGTAGATGGTCTTTGGACTATCTATCTAGTTCTACGAGAGTTCTCGTATGCCAGCGGCGAGTTGGTTGAAGGCAAACGCCTTACCGCAACTTTCGGTGGCTACATCAGCGACCCAAGCAACTTCGACATCGGGGTTGCCGCTTTGGAAGCCGAGAGTGCTTGGCTAATGGCTAACGAAGCGTAGCCGAAAAAGCAGACCTAGCCGAAAGGCTAGGTTTTTGCTTATGCGGAAGTGTATTCATTTTTTCATTAGGTGGCACGGCAACCCGAGCTTGACTTGATAATGTCAGTAGAGCTGAGTAAGATTACTATGTAATCAAAAGTTGATTACGGCAATACCAAACAAAGGGGCAGAAATGTCAGTATCAGCAAAAGAGCGTAGGGCTCAAGCGGTTATCCGCTCAGTTTCATCAACCGACAGAATTGTCGAAAATTCAGTTATCTCGCTAAACACCTTGACAATGGAATTAGGTTTTGCGAGCCGTGGCTTTGCCGAAGAAGAAGTAGAAATCAACGAGTATCTTGAAGACTACTACGCCGAGTGTGTAGAAGTCTTGGCAAAAGTTGCCGAGCTCAACCAAGCACTAGCCAAGTGGCGAGAGCGGGCTGCCGATGCTACAAACGCCGCCAACTTTTATCTAGGTGTCTAACACTCACCGAAACTGAATAGGCTCACCGAGTAAATCGGTGGGCTTATTTTTTTTACCAGCCGAGCCGAGCTTTGCGGGAGCGGGGTGTGTATTCATTTTTTCATTAGCGACACATTAGCCAGCGTTTCGATTTGCGAATGTCGGTGGCACCTAGTAAGATTACTAATGTAATCGGAAGTGCCGATTACGGAAGGGGGTCCCAAGTGGGACTAATCGTAAGTATCTATCGTTCTGATTACGACAGCACGATGAATGTATTCCACGGCAAGAGCCGTATCACCTTGGTCAATGTTGATGGGCCATTCCAGCCAACCGAAAACGCACCAGCCGCCAAGTTGGTTGCGGGCTACGGCAATACCGCAATTATCGTGCCAGCAGACGAAACCGAGTTTGACGGCGTTCAGATGATGGGCGGCACTTTTGCTTCGACCAGCGACAGCCGTTTCCAGCATGCTGTTGCGGCCCTAGACGGCGGCGTTTCGCATGTGGCCGTGGCAATTCACGACCGCCGTGAAACTTGGGCGGAATACGAGCAATACAGCAGATAAGCCAGCCAGCAAAAAGCTCGCCCTAGCAATAGGGCGGGCTTTTTGTGCTTGCGGGTTTCGCTTAGTTGTATTCATTTTTTCACTAGACACCACCGAGCATACGGCTATGGTTTGTGTTTGTCGGTATTGTGTGATAGGCTGGCTTCGCAGCCTACGGGCAAAGGCGGTTTCACCACCGCTGGCGTCTGTGCCGTTGCTTGCTCTTTCGTAATTCCATAGGCTCATTTTCCCCCTCTACGGGTTTCCGTAGGGGGCATT
>Ga0247723_1000904_pt1 | contig 18570 bp, 19 predicted proteins | sample MSEWelMarce5H_FC_FD_189079 | JGI IMG/M metagenome (GOLD analysis project Ga0247723, IMG submission 189079) | Subsurface sediment microbial communities from gas well in West Virginia, United States - MSEEL Well Study Marcellus 5H_FC | ecosystem: Environmental > Terrestrial > Deep subsurface >... | reverse complement strand
ATGCTCCTGGCGCCCATCTTTGTGAATGAAAACTAATTTGAGACATTTGCTTTGGATCTTTTCCTGCCATTTCTGCAGTAACTTCAATAACTTTTTCTTTTAAAACGTCAAAGAAGTCTCCTGGAAGACCACAAGCAATAGTATCAGGATCGTTAGTCTCTGGCATACCAGAAGAGTATGATTCATAAAATGATATGGGCATCCATGCCAATTCACCCTTTTCCATTTTAATATCTAAAACTTTAATTATTGCTTTACATTCTTCTGGGGTTAAAAAGTTATCATAGGTTACTATGTCTGGTTTGTGTCTATTAATTATTAGATCTGTTGACATTACATACCGCCATGCTCATTTTTATTAACCAAGTCATCATACATGGTTGGCTTACCATCTTGCAAATATATCATATTCCTTGGATCTTCTTTGCTAATTCTTTCTTTTTCCATTTCAGCCCATTTGTATGCACCAATTGTTTTTTGATTTTTTAACCATTCTTTAGTTCCATCAAATGGAATCATAACAAAATTTCTTACAAAAAATTTTTCATTATTTTCAATTGTTTTTACGCCATGATAATATGGCTCAACGGATGGGAATACTAAAATATCTCCAGCTTGTGGCTTGTGGTTAATTAATTTACCATCAATATAAAACTCGATATCTCCACCATCATAGTCGTCATTAATATACATTGTACATGTAATAAAAAATTTGTCTCCTGGCATATCTTTCTGAGATGTGATATGGTCCGTGTGATACTGCATTGTCATATTGTTGTCCATCACATTTACTTGAGGATTATATTTAGAATATGAGCAACCGCTAAATCTCCATCCTTCTGGTAATTCTATATCATGTCTTTTTACATAATCTAAAATAACTTTATTGTATGCGCTTTCAACCTCATTAACAAAATTTTGTTCTAGCATAAACATTTCTGAATTGGCTATATCTTCTGAGTATTGACCTTGATATTTTTTTTGAGTATAGGTTCCAAAATGTGCCCACGGTTCCCATGTATTTAAAAAGTATTCTCCATTTGAAGTTTTTTCTGACTTTTTCATAACGTCATACATTTCTTTTACGTTATTTAAAACTCCTCTATATACATCTACTTTTGGATATAGCTCAACATATTTTAATTCGTTCATGGCTGTTTATCTCCTGTATGTTTCATAATTGTCCAAAAAAATGGAGAAGTAAATCTATTTCCAGATTTTATTGGTCTTACCCCGTGTGTATAATTCATATCACCTGGGAAAAAATATGCTGCTCCAGCAACTGGCTGGAATTCAATTCCGTGTTGTGGAAAATATAATTCTCCGCCTTCATAGTCGTCATTAAAATAAAACAGTCCAGCTAAGTCATACCAAGGGAAATCATTAGGTCTTCCCTTTTCTGGTCCAGAATGAAACTCTTTGTCTGCGTGAGGTTCTTGCCTAGATCCTATTGGCCATTTAACAATTGCTGGTCCAGTTTCTTTTGCGTCTACATTAAAAAATGCATCTACTTCAATCTTTAGCCTTGCAATCATACTGTAAATTAATTCTAATATAGTTGGGTCTGAGGCCATTAAAGAATTTTGAGTACAAACACGATCTTCCCAAACTGTGTGGTCGTATAAAACTAAGCCGTCTTCATCTCTATGGGTTTCTGTAATATCCCATATTTTATTAGTCAATGCAAAATTCATTAATCTTTGTCTTTCTTCAATCGAAAGAAAGTTCTTTATTTCTACAATATTATCTATTGAGTTTCCAAAAAATCCAGATGGGGTTATAGATTTAGGTGCTAAACCTCCTTTTCTATTATATCATTTTTATTTTTTATTGCATCTACAACTTTGAGCCTAATTGCTTTAACTTGATGGGCTCCTATAGAATTTTTTAAATGGTCAACAGCGTCTCTATAAAAATTAGACCATGTGCCAGACCTATTTAGGTTATATATAATGTTAGAATATTCATTTGAATCAAATTTTGATGCTGGCAAGTTTTTTATGTCGTCAATAATTACTTCTGAATTTTGTATTGCATTTAAGTCTATTGGCATTATTGCAATTACTGGTGTGCCTGCCTTAATTGTAATTATTTCATTTGGCTTTGTTATCATCCAGGCTACTGGTAATTCCCCGAAAAAAAATGATGTGCTAATCAAAGTTGTAAATGGTACCGCTCCATCAAAAAATAGATTTGGGACTGGCATTGAAAGTAGGCTTACATTCTCATCTGTTTTAAACATTAGTCCTGTGTTAAAGCTTATAGTTCCATTGGCTCTTCCTGGATATGCGTATTTTTCTCCAGATAATATTTTAACGTGTTCTGGTGAGCTGTCTGATACGCCATCCCAAATAAAAGTGATATCTTCTGGGAAAGATATACCCCAACCTAGTTGATTAGTAAGTCCTACTGGAAAACACTTATATGCGTGGGCATCATAAGTTTCGTCCATCCACTTTCTTTTTATAGAAAGAGGTTCGATTATCCCAAGGTCTTCTCTAATAAAATAAGTTTTTATTTTATACATTAAGATTTTTACCAAGCCTTGAATCTTCTTCTACCCACTTTGATCTCATTTCCATAAATTCTTGCCTGTGGGCGTGATCATTGTAATCTAACATTGTAACTATTGAAAATTTCATTCCAGAAGTTACTGGCATGGCTCTATGAGAAAACAAATAAGTTGAAGGGAATATATATAGATCTCCAGCTTTTGGTTTTATGTCTAGTCCAAGTTTTGGAAAATAAAGGTTTCCACCTTCATAATCATCATTTACATACGCAACAAGAGATACGGTTGCGCTATAAGAAAATCCATGATCTGCGTGTTCTTGAAAATGCTGTCCTTTGCCATATCTAATGCAATTCATTACTTCCCAATAATTCATTTTGACATTATATTTTTCACAATAATCTTCTACGGCTGGTGATTGTGATTCTTTTAAATCTTTCCATAGACTATTTACTAGGTGCTCGGTTTGAGTATTTGGAATTCCAATATCTCCAACCTTGATATCTTCACAGTCTCTATATTCTGGCATTTTTTCGTTGTAACCAACATATCCAAATGTCCATTTAAATCTTGGATCTTGGTCATTTATCGCAGAATTTCCAATAGCATTTAATCTATCAATAACATTTATCTCTTTTTTAATTACATCTCTATAAACCCAAACTCCTGGGGCAAGTTGTTCTTTTGAAGAGAATGCGCCTTTATTTTCTATATTATTCATATAGACATTGTATCATTTTATTATATACTTGTAAATAGTAATATAGGGCACAGTATATTCTGTGCCCTATATTAAATTACTTATTATGTACGAGGGTTCCGCCTGCAAAGTACCACTTGTATGGATCACATGTAAATGTATAAACATTTGATCCTTCTTCAACTCCGTGGTGGTGTATTGATAATACTTCTGTTTCAGTTATTGATTCATTAATAGAGTCTCCATTAAATGTTTCAGTTATATTAAGAAGAATGTCTCCCTGTACAACATCTGAAGCTTCGACTATAGAGTACTCTGAATCTCTCTTAATGAAAATTGGGTGAGTTTTTGTAAACTTACTACTTTCATTATTATTAAAATAAACTCTCTCAGATGATGAGCTTATAATAATTCGTGAAACTTGTGTAATCACTGATTTTTTATCAAATGTTAATGTGCTTGATTTAAAATCAAACATATCATGCTCAGAAGATAATTCATCTATTGAAATACTTACTAGATTGTCGCCAACCTTAATATCTTTGGCCTTAACAAGTCCATTATCTGTAAGAACTGTTGTTTCAGCATCTAGGCAAACGAATCTTGGTGGTGCAAAGAATGCTGGTGGTGAGAAGAATCTTGGTGGTGAGAAGAATCTTGGTGGGAAGAACGGTGGGAAGAACGGTGGGAAGAACGGTGGGAAGAACGGTGGGGAAAAGAATGTTGGTGGGAAGAACGGTGGGAAGAACGGTGGGAAGAACGGTGGGAAGAACGGTGGGAAGAACGGTGCTTGTGTTGTTGTTTCATTAGTATTAACTGATGCTTCTGATCTTCCATTTGCGTTATCTGCATACACGTTAAAATATTGAGTTGTATTAGCATCATCTGAAATTGGGACCGATAAAGATGCTGTATTTCCAGTTTTACCATCGTTACCAAGTACATAATAGTTTGTTATTGCTTTTCCGCCATTGGCTGGCTCTGACCAGCTAACTGTATTTTGATTAACTTGAGCTACGGCTGACGGGGAAATAGGTGCTTGTGGAACTGTGGTTGCAGTTACAGAAGATGATGTTGTAGCAGAAGAAGATCCCGCTGCATTATTTGCTATTACAGAAAATGTGTAAGAGGTATCAGATGCTAGTCCAGTAAATGTATAAGTTGTTGTGCTAGATGTCTGTGTGGTTGTAGATGGGGTGCTTGTAATTGTATAATCTACGGCTTCTGGTGATCCAGATGGCAAAGACCATGACAAGTCTACAGCTCCATTATTAAAAGCTCTATTTGTTCCTACATCTGTAGCGGTTAAATTTTCTACAGCCTTTGGCTCTAAAAAGTCATTTGCTGACTGACTCATTCTACCTGCTTGTTTTGACATAGTTATATTCCCCTTTAATTTATATTATGCTTTAAGGTCTCCAAAGACCAGCCAGCCTGTAGAAGTTTTCATTGCTGTCACAACTGAATTTGTTGTTCTAAAAGCTAACCCTGGGGTTCCAACAACATCATTTGTGCTTAAGAATTTTGCTCCAGTTCCAGAAGCCTGGTAGAAATCAATTGATTGACCAGTTGAATATCCAGTTGACGGAAGTGTTATTTCTACTGCTCCGCTTAGTGGAACAAATTTATCTTGTTCTCCAGATGCAAGAGTTGAGTTAGAAGAAATTTCTGTTGCAAAAGCTGTTATAGAAGGAACTCCTGCTTTTATTTGTGTTCCATCTGAAAATACGACACCAGATGAAGGAGTAACTGTTGTTGCCTCAAGTGCTCCAACTTCAAGAGCATCCAAAGATCCCTCTGTAAAGTCTACTGTTGTTGAAGGTTCTGTAGTTACACCCTTAAACAATTTCCACTTGTCTGCAGAAACATCTCTTACTATACCTGAGTGCTTTGCTGCGCCATCGTTGTAACCAACTACAATACCAAGGTCAACTGTGTTTGCTGCATTTGAATGAGCAATCTGTACCATATTATCTTCAATTACAATGGATGTTGAAGAAGCATTAAATGCTGTTCCATTTACAGTAAGATCACCATCTACAACTAGGTTTCCGTCTACTTCTACGTTACCTGTAAATGTTGCTCCTGCAAGTGAAGCCTTTGCATCAAGCGCTGTTTGAGTAGCTGTTGAAACTGGCTTATCTGCATCAGATGTATTATCGACACTTCCAAGGCCTACCGAAGACTTTGTAAGAGCTGCTACTGCAGTTGAAATTTTTGTATCTGCTGCTGTTCCTGCATCTGTAATAGCTTCTGATTTAGCTGTTGCTACATTTGCGGTGGTTGCAAGTAAAGATGTGTCAGATATTCCATGAACATTTGTTGTATCTGATTCGTGATTTGAAAGTGCTGTTCCTGCTGCTGTAATTTGTGTCTGAACAGAAGAGGTTATTCCATCAAGGTATCCAATTTCTGTTGAAGAAAGATCTCCTATAGATGTTGTACTTGGAAGAACTACTGTTCCAGTAAATGTTGGAGAGTCTAATGTTGCTTTTGATCCCAATGCAGTTGTTAAATTTAATATTTTGCTTTGTTCAATATCTGCTGTTGAGCTTATGTTTGCATTAGTTATTGTTCCAGATGCAATTTTTGCAGAAGTTACTGATAAATTAGATATTTTTTCTGAGGTGATAGCATCATTCTTAATCTTTATAGATGTAATCGTATCATCATCAATTTTACTAGTTGTAATTGCTCCAGTGTTAATATTTGATTCCACTATTGATAAATTGGGAAGAGTTAGTGACCCAGTCAAAGTAGTATTATTAAAGGTTGGGTCAACCAAAAGCTCTGATGCAACTTTTGAATCTAGTTGATCTTGAATGTTTGATGTAACACCATTTAGTGTTTGTATTTCTTGGTTTGATACAGAACCTATTATGGCCTGAGTAGATACAAGATTTCCTATCTCAAGAGTTTCTTTTGTATAAGTTCCAAAGTTTACTGTTGTTGTTGGTTCCGCTTCTACACCAGAGAATAATTTCCATACTCCATCTGATGCATCTCTTACTAACCCTGCGTGTTGATATGTTCCATCATTAAATGAGGCAACAAATCCCAAATCTAATACTGAGGATTGGTTATTTTCTCCAAGATAAATCATTGGATCTGTTACAGATAATGAAGTTGAGTTTACAACTGTGCTTGTACCAGAAACAGTTAAATCTCCAGTAACCTCTAAGTCTGTGGCTGTTACTGAACCAATATTAGCTGAGTTTGCTTCTAGTGAGTCTGATTCAATAGATCCAGTAGTAATAATATGTTGTGTCAGTCCTGTTAAATCTAATTGGTCTTTTATAATTTTAGTGTTTAAGTCTAACCCTGCAACTCCGCCAGCAGAGTGTCTATCTGAAACTTCAAGGTATCCAGAAAGTGAATTATTCACTCCGCTTATTGCTAAATCTGTATAGCCTTCTGCTGATCCTATCGCTGCAAGTCTTGCAGTTTCTGCTTTTGTAGTTGCTTCTGAGGTTGCAAATGATTTTGTTGCTACAACATCTGTGTCTACGTTAATTGTTATTGTATTAGCGCCGTCATTGTAAGTTTTTGTTAAACCAGATCCCATAGTTAATGCTGTGTTGATAGCATCTTGCGAAATTTCGCTTATGGCTACATCTGAGTTATTTGCGTATGAAAGGGCTGTCCAGGTGGAAGATCCATTTCCAAATTTAAATAGGTTAGTATTGGTTTCAACACCCATTTCACCTGCTGCTAAAACTGGGTTTACGGAGGTCCACTCTGTTGAGGTTCCTCTTCTTACTTGGATTCTTACTGTTGACATTTTATTTCCCCTTATTGCTTATTATAGCATTATTTTATTTAAACCAGTGCTCCAGAATCAAATGTTAAACCAGGTGTTGAGGTTGTTGGTGTTCCACCGTCAGCAAACTTAGTTGCTGTGGTGTTTACTCCATTTGCCTGAACTGTGTATATTGGTAAACCATTATAATCTATGGCCAAACCAATATCCATAAATCCTATTTCTGATGAGACATCTGGGATGTCTGCAACAAAAGCTATAGGACTCCAAGTTCCATTTAATTGGATTTGTAGTTTATTTGTTGTTGTATCAAATCTTAGGGGGGTTGATCCCAGTATAACATCAGAGTCAAATGTGGCATTTCCTGCGACATTGAGTCCATTCTTAACTTTAAAGTTCTTATTCTCTGTAGACATTTAAGTTCACATATCCCCTAATTGTTTTGGTGGGGTTTTGAAAGGACCCCTTACCTTTTATTTAATTATTTAATCCAGGATACAGCTGCTGTTGCTGTTACAGTGTGTCCTTCTACTACATTTATTATTATTTGAAATGCTCCTGATGAGCCCTTGTATGAGAAGCTAGTATCTGCAAGGACGCCATTTGTTGTTACTATAGCGTACTCTGTTTGTGCAATATTATTTGCAGAATCTAGTGTTGCTACAATTTCTGAAATTTGAGTATTTGTTCCATCTGAAAACTTTATGATTGCTTTTGCAGATCTATAAGTTGCAGAATCAACTGAGCCAAGGACGCCCAGGTTTGCTGATGTTAGTCCGACTGCTTGATATGCAGTTTCTGTAATAAATGAGTTTACATTTATTTCAGTAAATGCTGTAGTACCATTTTTAAGATCATTTACAAGACCACTTGCTGTTCCTGCTGCATCATAGTTAGATGCTAAGCCATCTGCATAGTCCTCTGCATTTTCTTGTGCTGTCGCTGCTGCTCCTGCTGCATCGTATCTTGAATCAAGCGCTGTGTGTAAATCTATTTCGCCTATAGCAATCTTTCCAGATTTTTCTGTAGTTGGAACATAACCTGCTGAGCTTCCGCCGACAAGATCAAGCACGTCAACAGAAATTGTATTTGAAGCAATATCAATACCTGTGCCAGCGGTTAGCGTATCCTGCTTTCCTGCTGCAATATCTTGAAGATCAGAAATAATATCTGGATTATCTTGAAGAGCGGCTGCTAACTCATTTAAAGTATCTAGTGTTGCTGGTGCTGAATCTACTAAGTTTGCAATTGCTTGAGTAGCAAAACCTTCTGCTGCTGTTTGAGCAAGACCAATTTCTGTACTTGTCTTATATGCTGACCAAACCTCTGTTGATGACGTAGATGCATCATCAATTAGATCATCTGCATAGTCCTTTGCATTTTGCTCTGCTGTTGCTGCAGCTCCTGCTGCATCGTACCAAGCATCTACTGTTGTGCGATTAATTTCAATTTGGCTAGAGCCATCAAGTCCAAGACCTGTTCCAAGATTAGCATCAATGTAACCAGTGGCTGAATTGTAATCAATACCAGTTCCTGCATTAATTGCTGATCTTGCACGACCTTCTGTAAAGTAAAGGTTTGTTGCACCCTCTTCAATTTGATCTGTAGATAGAGCATCTATTGCTGTTGAAATATCTGTTGTTTTAGCAAAACCGTCTGCTACAAGTGTTGACTCAACCTGATCCATACGTAATGTAAGAACAGTTCCAGCAACCATATCTTCTGCTGTTGTTAGATATGGAGACCCAATTACTAAATCTTGCTTTGTTGGAATATCTCCAGTTCTTGCAAGATCTGAAAGTGAATCAATTTGTAATTCTCCGCCTACTGTTACTTTAAAATCAGATGATACGGATTTTACAAGTGTAGCTCCTCCAACAAGATTAAGGATATAGCTATCTCCGCCTGTTTCGGTTAATACATTTTGGCCACCTACTGTAGCGGTTGATCCTTCAACTACCAGACCATGTTTAACTCTAAAGTTTTTACTTACTGTTGTCATTTTATCCCCTTTTACTGCTTATATTTTAATTGCTGTTCTCATGTATCTTGCAGTAATTGCGGTACTTGTTGGAGTAACGCATAAACTAATTATACCTGAATTTTCTTCAAATGTAATATTTGCCAAATTATTATCTGTGTTAGAGATAATGTTTGATTCTGCAATATTGATATCTGATCCTGTTTGTAGAATTGTTATCCTGGATGCATAGTGTTCAGCACCTCTTGATATTTGTATGGAGTAGTCTATTGTTCTATAAACCGATTTATTGAAAGAATCTAAAACTGTTTTATTTTCTATTCCGTTGACTGTAAGGTCATTATTGCCTTCTAGGCCCAATAAGGTCTCTGCAACTGATGTACTGTTTTCAATATCACCAAGAGTAGCCTCTATTTCAGATATTTTATACTGTAAAGAGTCCGCATCCTGTGAGCCGTCAATTCCAATTTTTGTTTGTATTGATTCTACAGCATCATTAAGATTAGCATGTTGCTGTGAATGTGACGGATTAGACAGAGAGTCTGTTGATTGTGGGTTTGATAAAACATCTATTGAATCTGGAAAATTGGTTGCCATACATACCTCTAAATTTTGACTTACTTACTTATCCTATTATATCCTATTTTTTCTATTACCACTTATTTATTGGACATGCTGCATGTTTTAATTTTGTCTTTGCTGTCATAAAGCATCCACACTTTTTACATGTTTTGGTCAAGTTAATTAGCTCTGGGCAGGCTTTACAAATTTCATATCTTTTTTCAGATACATCATGTTCGGCAAATTCAGTATTAGGATTTAAAAAGTCCCAAGGTTTTACTTCCCTGGTTGGTATTTTTTCTTTATACTTTTCCCATTCGCTTTTTTCAATCATTCCATTTCTCCTGGAATAATAAAATCTCCGTTTACGTAGCTCCAACCATCTGTAATTATTTCTGCATACTTATGCTGTTCTAAAGTATACCCAATAACTACAGGGTTAGATAAAAGTATTGCTCTAATTTTTTCTGGGCATTCTAGTGAGTCTACAACCTGATTGTCTTTAATTAAATCAATGACATAAAAGTTTTCTTTAGAATCAGTTAAGTTTTCTTGAAAAGAATCAACAGACTCCATCAAATCTGCAAACCATTTATCCGTTGCCATAGTTTCTACTACTATGCCATCAATAATAAAGGCTAATGGTTTTCCGCCCTCGATATTGTTATCAATTCGATTTTGTTTTACGCCTGGTGTGGACCAGTTTACTTCTGAATAAATAATCATATCTTTATTATATCTCCTGTAGTCGTGTTTTGCAATAGACCAGATAATTTATACTGGGTTTGTGCATCTAGTTCTTCCGCTTATATTATTTTGTGCCGAACAGTCGCCAACTGAAACACATTGATAATAATTTGCGCTGGCAGAGTTATTAACATCATAACTACTACATAAAGCTGTGTATGGCACATCTGGGCAGTTGTCCTCTTGAGTATACCCAGAAAGAGCACCAGCTCTTTGTGTTGCAAAGCCACAGTTTTCTGGAGCAAAATAGTAGCCTCCAGCATCATAATAATTACATATACAAGAATATCCACAGATACCGTTGGTTTGACTACAATCTTGATATTTTGATTCTTGAGTATCTGCACAGTTATAGTCGTATGTTCCAGTTGCTGATCCATTGGAGTATATCTGTCTTCTATTAGAAACTGTTCTGAAGACCACGTTGCATAAAAATGTGCCACTACATTCAGTATACTGAGGTGATCCATATGCTCCATAATACCAAGCTTCGCATGGCCCATATGTAATTACTGGTCCAGTATAAACTGGAGTATTGTAGGAATATGTATTAGATACACTATCTCCTAAATATGAATATGTGACATAAAGCGTTACGGATCTTCCATCTGATGGATTATCAATAGATATGTTACCAGATCCTGTGTGTGTTGCTGTTCCAGAGCTAGAGCTTACAGATATTGTTGCGCTAGAATTAAAACTTGAATGGTTATTAACAACAATAACTGCTGTAGAAGATGTTGTACCAACTAAATAATTTTGAGTAAGACTTAAAGATGGAGTTGGCATTGTAAATCTTATATTGGTGACTGCATTTCTGCCACCACCAGATATTTTTGAATTTAATGCTGTTGAAAATGGATTTGATGTGCTAAAACCTTGAACAAAAATTGATATTGCTCCACCAACATTTGGTAAATCTAAATATTTATTAACATAATCAGATCCAGGTGATGTTCCTGGTTCTTGATTTGTTGCAGAAACATCAAGTTCGGTAAATGAAACTTGAGCTCCTTGATATTGCATGTAATATCCTGTAGCACCTTTTGCTTTTTTCCACTGTACAAGGATCTTACCGTCTAAAATTATATATGCGGCTAACTCTGGAAGTTGTTGAGGACCAAAAACAATACCTGGTTGAATGATTACAGGCTGTGACTCTCCTGCTCCATTAGATGCATATACTTTACACCTTACTAGATAACCTACATATGTTTCTGGTATATAAGCCGATGGTCCTGTTTGAGGATTGCTATTATATATAAGTGTCTGCCAAGAAAACCCAGAGTTTGAATACGGAGCAACTTCCCAAACATATCTATATGATGTAGGATTATTATCCCAAGTACCAGTTGTTACAGATAATGTTTGTTCTACTCCGCCACCAATAACACCTTGAGAAAATACAGGCTCTACAGTATTTATTGGCGCACCAGTTGTAAATAAATTCCATGAGGAGCCATCCCAAACATATGAACCTTTTGACTCATTCCAAACTGATCCATCATGGACCTGTATTTTTTGAAATGGGTTCCAGTTAGAACCATCAAATATGTTTAACGGCATCTTAACCTCCTAGTACTGAATATATATATCTCCAGCAGCATTTCCACTTGAAGGTGGTGTTGCGCTGGTACCATAAGTAATTTTATTTACATTTGATCCACTAACTCCGTTAGTATATCCAGTATTTACTGAAGAACCAAGTGATATTGCAGATCCATTTATTGTAATTGAGCTATTAGCAAGCATGCTGTTAGTAATAGATGGTATTACTGAAGACAATATTTTTGCATTAGAATCTAGGCCAGCAAAACCATTTAAAATATTTCTTTCAGACTCTTCAATATAGCCACCAAGTGAGTTATTTACTCCATTAATTGCACTATCTGTATATTCTTCTAAGTCTGTAATAGCACTATTTAAAGATACTGTCGTTGCATAATTTGAAGTAATGCTATTTAATTGAGATTGAATGTTTGATGTTGATCCAGTTAAATTTTGTATTTCATTATTAGTTACAGAACCAATTATTGCAGATGAAGCTTCAAGTCCTCCGACCTGTAAATCATCTAATGATCCTTGTAAAAAGTTTATTACGGTAGTTGGTTCATCAGTAACGCCTTTAAAGAATTTCCATTTATTGGCAGATGAATCACGTACAATTCCTGAATGTTGATATCCTGAGCTATCAAGAAATGATGAAACTATTCCAAGGTCTAGTGTGTTTCCAGCATTTCCTTCTCCAAGATATATCAATGCATCTGAAGTAGAAAAATTTGCTGTATCTACTGTTGTAGTTGTTCCATTAATTGTAAGGTTGCCTTCTACAATTAAATTATTCTCTACAGTTACATCTCCAGAAAATGTTGGCGTTGAAGTTCTTGCAATATCTGATTTGATTGATGCTGATGAAATAAACCCACTAGAGTCTAAGCCAGCAACTCCTCCATTTGCATTTCTATCTGCAGATGGGATATAGTTTGATAAAGAGGTATTTATTTCTGATCTAAGATCATCTACTGCTCCTAATGCAGAAACTAAAATGTTAGTTCTAGCTGTGTTAGTAGCTGATACCGCTCTTGCATTTGTAAAATATAAATTTGTTCCTTCTGGTAAATCTGTGGTCGATGATATTGAGCTTCCGCCACCTGGAATTGCAGCAATTGCAGCAGCAATATCTGAGGCAACTGCACTTTTTGCTCTATTCTCTGTAAAATATAAACGTGTTCCTTCTTCTATGTCTGATGTAGAGAGGTTATTTATGGCTGTTTCGATAAATCCTTCTGCATGAAGGTTTGCCGACTCTAACGCAAAATTAGCTTTTGTTTCAGCGTCTAATGATGCTAAAGAAATTGCTTCTGATTTTGCAGCGTTTGCTTTTGATGTAGCATCTAGCGCTGCTGCTGCTGTGGCTAATGAAACTGCTTGAGACTGTGCGTAGTTTGCTTTTGATGTAGCATCTAGCGCTGCTGCTGCTGTGGCTGCATCTTTTGCAGCGTTTGCTTTTGATGTAGCATCTGCTAACGCATCAGCAATTGCTTCTGATTTTGCAGTTGCGGCAGAACCGTAGGTGTCAAATGTATTTGCTGGTACAGATATAGTATTATTTGAAATAGATATACCTGATCCTGTAGTTAAATTATTTTGTTTGCTAGAAACAATAGTAATTAAGCTATCAACTGCGCCTGCACCATCTTGAACTGCGGCTGCAAGTTCTGAAAGTGTATTTAATGTATCTGGGGCTGAGTTTATTAGCTGACTTAATTTTATTGTTGTTGTATTATTTGCGGAAACAAGAGCATCGTTGGCTGATCCGTAAGCATCAAAAATTCCTTCTCCAGCATTTTGTATTGCATCTTCAAGCTCTTCTATGCTTACAAAATCTGGAAGTTGAGAGCTAGGAACCTTGCCAGAGCTATCTAAAGAAGCTGCTCCGTTTGCGTTACCAAGATTAAATGCATATGCAGAAATTGAATTCCATCTATCTACACCATTTCCTATCTTAAACTTTAGTGTATCTGTTTCAATTCCTATTTCTCCACCTCTTAGCAATGGGTTATTTAATACCCAATTTGCTGCAGTGTCTCTTCTTAATTGAATTTTTAATGCCATTATGAATTACCCCCGTCGAGTGATGGAGCATCAAAATCTTCTGATCCTCCTCCTCCTATTATTGTATCTTGTGCTTCTTGTGTTCCATCAAAAAGACCTGCATCAAACAATGTTTCTTGTACAAATGATGGATCCATAAGAGTGTCTCCTGGTGTTCCTCCATCGTACCCTATAATTTCTGGAAGAACTAATGCTGGCGTATTTGGATTGGAAAGTGATTTAAAATCAATTTGATTTTGAATATCAATAGTATGAACATCTCCATCAAATGTGTGTGTATGCATGTAGAATGGAGTTGGGTCAGTGCTTGGTGGAGTAAGTTCTATCCACATATCACCATTATGAACACGTAAATTTTTAGTTAAAGTGTTTATATATATTTCCCCCTCTTGCCCAAATTCTGGGTCGTCTGACAGGGCTAGAAGCCTTAACGGAACTAACATCTGTCTGGACATTTTTAGCCTACTACTACTACTCTGTATTCTCCAGCTGTTGGTGCAACTGCAAAATTAACTACAATAGTATTTACTGAATCTCTTAGCACATCAACTTCTACTTGTGCGTATGGTGCAGATGCTTCAAAAACTTGAGCAGTAACATCTGAAGTTCCTAGGTTATGTGTTATTGTATATGATGTTGCTGATGAGCCTAATGTCTGAGCATACTTTCTAGCAATTGAATGATAGTTAGAGCCATCATTTGTTAATGTCCAGTTATCTGATGTTTCATTCCATAATAACTGTACGTCTGACTCTGTACCTCTATGTACTTTAATACCAGCATCAACTAGTGGTGATTGATCCTCAGGCATATCGCTGTTAAGATTAATTATATTATCTGATATGTTAACCTGTGTTGTGTTTACAGCATTAATGCTTCCAGTTACATTAAGATCTCCACCAACATTTAAGTTTTGAGAAATTGTAACATTGTTTGGAAGACCAATTGTTACCGCAGCGTTGTGTCCGCTATTTGGAGAAACAGTAATCTCATTTGCTGTTCCAACAATGGTTGCTACGTAATCTCCTGTTGTTTGTGAATCTAAAGGAATAACAAGGTTGCTGTCGCTTGCTGATGTTAATCTACCTTGGGCATCAACTGTAAAAGTCGGAACCTTGGTAATTGATCCATATGTTCCAGCGACTACATCGGTATCATCTAAATCTATTGTTGTAGTTCCATTAGAATCATTATATGATCTAGTTAAACCAACTCCGCCTTCTATGTAAGAACCGATTGCATCTTGAATGACTTCTAATGATCCAGATGTAGAAATCCACTCTGTGCCATTCCAGAAGTACATAATGTTGTCTTGTGAATTGTAATAAATTTGTCCAGATACAGGACTTGAAGGTGCTGAACCTAGATTTTGTATTCTAGCATTGAGTAATTCATTTTTGTTTAAATCAATGCTTACTAAATATTTTTTTGCCATTTTATTTCTCCCTTTTTAAGACAGGTATGCTGTCCCTGAAAATGGCTGAGCCATAGTCAATGTTAATGAATTTATATTTTGATAGTCTATACCTGTTTCAAGTATATCCCCTGCGCTTGATTTTATTGTAACGTTGGGATTAAACCCAAGGTTATGATTTACCGTAACAGAGTACACTCCATTAACTGGTCCAGATATTTGTGCCATTTCCCATGAATATGAAAAGTTTTCTGGCGCTGCATACAATAAAATTGTATTACAACCATCCCAACTCAAGTCTTCAAGTTTTGGACCATAGAATTGAGTAGTAACAGTATTGTAATAAAAGTCTCCAGTCAAACCAAAATTATTTGATGGAGCTGTAGAGCCACTTAGTATGGTTCTTCCTCTTGGTCCTTGTGGGCCTGGTGAAGAAACTAATACTTTATTTTTTATTTCTGTAACTATTATTTTTTCTGACATTAGATAGTTACCGATCTGCTAAGGGTTATAAAACCCTCAAGGAGTTTTATTTTATTCCCATTAGAGTCAATAACCATAATGTCATAAGAAGATTTTGGATAAAACAGTTTATTAGTTTGTGTTGGTGTCATTTTAATATCAAGAGTTCCAGTTGGTCCATCTATTACAATACCACCACTTGGTGATGTTAATGTAAATGCTAGTTGGTTTCCACCCTTTGCATCTCTTGCCTGCATTTTTGCAGATGACCCAGTAAGATCTATAGGCGTAATTTCATCCTCTAAGGTATATTGAACCTTAAAAGTGAAAGTAGCATTTTGATCTACTTCTAAATTTTTTTGTACTGCCATTTTCCATAGTCTCCTAAATAGGAATACTCCTGTACTAATTTTAGCACAGGAGTATTCTTAATCTACTAGTTATATTGTATTACTTGGTAAATCCAAAAGACGTTTCATTTGGATTTAGGGCTTTAAGGATAACTGGCGCTGTGGCGGCAATTCCTCCCATTATCAAATCTCTAGGGCTGGTATTACCAGTCATGTAAAGAGTAATTGCGGCTCCCAAAAAATGGCGTCCATAACTTGCTAGTGCTGCTAGAATTTTCTCTTGCATTGTTACCTTTCCATCATTGTTTAGATCTTGTTTCATAAGATCCTCCTTATTTCTAGGCATTGTGCCCAGGAATTTTGGGCTGCTGCCCAATTATATAATTGTACCACTAAGCATTAATATCTACTAACTCACAATTACCATCAGAACTACATGCTAGTGTGGCATTTGTTGAAGTTCCATCTTCTGTTTCATAGAATGATAAATCTTCCCAACGAATATTCTTTGGCATTTTTGATACAAGCTCTTCATATTCTTCTTTAGTAACTTCTTGATATGGAGCTTGCTTGTATGTATGGTCTGAATGTGGGAGGAATGAGATTCCAGAAACTTCATCAAAGTTCTTGTATACCCAAGCACCTACATCCATCCATTCTTCTTCTTTAACAGATACTGTTATTGATGGTTTGTGCTCACACCATGCACGTTGATACACCATCCATGTATTCAAATGGTCAATTGCGGTTAAGTCGTTTCTAACAATTGCACCGTTTGGTGCTTTGACTGGAAAAGAAAATACATATGTCTCTGAAGGCTTCATTACGTCATCTTCAACTGGTATTCCAACTTCTTTTAGAAAAGTTGAAATTGGATCTCCCTTTGAGCCACGAACTGTTCTTATATAATACTGAGAGTGCCAAGGATGCATGCCAGAAGAAACGCCAACTAGCTGTGAAACAGTTCCAGATGGCTTAACGCAAGTAATTGCTGCAGATTCTTGGATACCAATTTTTTTGGCTTCTTCTGAGTTTACTTTTCTTGCAGATTCCCTTAGTTCATTTAAAACTATTTCTAATTTATCAAGACCCTGCTGTCCAGAAAAGAATTTATGACCAAATTGACCAGTTAAAGAAACTCCTAGCAATCTTTCCTCTTCTGTATTGTCTTTCCAAATTTTACGAAGGTATTTAAAGTCTGTAAGTGTGGACTGCCATGTTCCAAGAATTGTTGCAAGTCTAACTTTGTTTTGTACATCTTCTACTGTGTCTTTATCACGCAATACAACCTCTGAAAGATTACAGAATTGATAAGGACGTAAAATAATCTCTGAACATGGGTTAGTTCCATAATGAATATCTGGATCTCTTCTTCCGTATTTAGCTGCTTGAGCTTGTGCTGCAGCAACGTTATAAATTCCACGCTCTCCTGATTTTGAGTCGTATAAATTTTTCCACTCAGTAATAAACTGTTCCATTTGTGGCTTTCTTGAATAAGCTACTGAGTTATTAGATAGTGCACGTTGTGCGTTATTCTCCCACCAATTTCCAGATTTAGCTGCTGCCATTTCAATATCATTAATATTAGATAATGAAATCATAGCTGATCTACGAACTCCACCTACTACAACTACTTCACCAATTTTGCACATGATGTCATGAGCCTCAATTGGTTTTAGCTGGCGTCCTGTTGCATTTTTAAATTTTGCAATAGTGAAATCAAAAAGATTTACTAAAGGCTGAGGTCCTGAAGATCTTCCGCCCATAGTTTTTAATCTTGCACCAGATGGTCTTACTTTGGAAACATCTATCGCTGGTATTTGTCCAGACCACAGTAATGCTAAAAGTTCACGATAAGCTCTTGCCCATCCTTGCTTTGAATCTTCTACTGTAATAACTGTAGTCGATTTTTCTAATGATTCTGGGACGGAGGGAAGTTTATTTACATATTTATATTCAACAGAAAATCCTACACCTGTTCCGCACATAAGGATATACATAGTTTCATCAAATGATCTAGGTGAATCAACTGGGACAAATGAACAGTTGTATCCAGCAACATTATCTCTTTCTAGTGCAGCTCCTGCAGTCATTACGGATCGCATTGATGGCATTACATTTCTATCAAGTACTGCTTGTTTTAATTCTGTAACTAATTTTGATGATGGTTCATATCCATGCTCTTTGAATAAATGGTCTAGCATAAATAAAAAATATCTATCTACAGTCTCTCCCCATGTTTCCCTTCTATTTTCTTCTGGGATCCATCTTGCATATCTTGACAATGCAATAAAATTTTCATAAGGATTTTCAATAGTATTTTTCATTTGTCGCCTTTTCTCCGCTTTACGGTTAATTTAAATTTGTGAGTTCTAAGTGTATCAAAGTTTTTTATAAAAGAAAAGAAAAGTATTTTTTTTATTATTTTTTGGTTAACTACAATATTTTTATGTATAATGTTACTATAT
>Ga0247723_1000903_pt1 | contig 18596 bp, 16 predicted proteins | sample MSEWelMarce5H_FC_FD_189079 | JGI IMG/M metagenome (GOLD analysis project Ga0247723, IMG submission 189079) | Subsurface sediment microbial communities from gas well in West Virginia, United States - MSEEL Well Study Marcellus 5H_FC | ecosystem: Environmental > Terrestrial > Deep subsurface >... | reverse complement strand
TGCTTCTACGACAATGACCGGCAACACAATCTCCACAACGGGAACGGGGCAAGGTGTCGTGTGTGCGACTGTAAGCAACGGTGCGACAGTCCTCAATGGTCGTGTGAATATTACTGGCTCGGCTTCCAGCATTGCGATGAATGTGAATACTGGTTCGGCAGCCACGAATGTGATAGAACTGAACGGCGGAACTTACTCTACCAACGGTGCGACAAACATCAAAATCACGCCTACCACAATCGCAAACGCAGCCAACAACACTGCGATGACCGGTGTCAATAGCATTACGATGGCGGGAACAACCCCAGCCATCACGGGTGCGAACAATATCGCAATTAGCAACGCCAATTCAACTGTCCCATTGGATATTGTGAATAGTGGAGACAATCCTCACATTCGTTGTGCGAATGCTTCTGCTTCTACTACAGTTCCAGTAGAAATCAACTTAGTAAATGGTGCTTTGACTCTTGCCTACGGCAACCAAGGCACAGACCCCCGTGGTGCGTTCTTCTTCTTCGGAGGCAAGGACATCATCCGAATCCAATCCACCCTCCAGCGAGTCCAGATGAGTTATAGCCCTTATTCCCCTACACTCGCAGTCAGTGGGGCATCGGGTGCTTGGGTTGCTGGAACGGGTGCGTTCGTGTCCGGTGTTCCCAAACTCCTCGGCACTCAGACCATTACACTGTCTGCTTCTAACTTCCCCATTATTCCCGGTGGTTTCGGCACTCCCTTCTATCTTGGTGTGAATGGCTTTATCAACACTGTTGTTCTCAATGGCGGACACGATTTCAACATCACTGCGACATACACACGCACCCGTTCGGGCATCACAACAACACCATACGCCCTCTATGGTTGTGCCTACCCAGTATCATCTCGTGCTGATGGAGCATTCTATAGTCCAGTCAATGGTGTGTCTTACAACGAGTTAGTCCCAGCAGAGCGTATCACATTCACCCACGGCGACATTCTCACACTCTACATCTACGGAACCTACACGGGTGGTTCTCCTCCAAACATCATAACACCCGGAACTGGGTTGGCTGCCGTTTTCTCCCCATTCCTCATCTAAACTTTTTCTGAACGAAGTGTATAATGGAGAAGGAGATAGTCATTAAAGTTCCACCAAGTTGTCAGTTGTCCCTCAAGCAAAGAGAACAACGAGAACATTACATTGCGGAGAAAGCAATGGTCGTCAATGACATTCAGAAAGAGAAGGAAGAAAAGGAGAAGATGTGGGCGTGGATTGCCGAAGTATTGAAGGAGCAAGAATCCTACAAGACTGCGTTAGACAAAGTCAATTCTACTTTTTAAAGTAATAAGAGAAACCCGATAGTCATTCATTGTGAATGTCTCTCGGTTTTGGTGATGGTGGGGGCGTGGTCGGGACTTCTATGGAGAGGGCGGGAACTCCTCTAACAGACGCTCTATCGCTTGGCGATGGGGGTTTGGTGTAGTCTCGGTAGATTTCAATGGAATGGAGTCCATTGGTTTCTTCGGGGAATGTAATGTCTTTGTATGTAGGGTTTGAAAACCTTTGACGGAACAAATCAATAACAACGGGAGGAATGAGAGGAGAAGTTTCGGAGAACCGGTCATACTGTTCTCGGGTATATTTTAAAAGGTCGGCTGGACTCATCCGCTCGTGCCGGGGGAGCGACATCTCAATGGAGAGGAAGCGATACAGTTTCGCATACTGAAGACTACTAATCTTGTGGGCTTCTGCTCGGCGACTCCACGAGAAGTATGACCCTATTGTGCTTAGAATAGAAGTAAGCAGTGCTACTATTCCAATCCCAACAGACGCATACTTACTATCACCAAAGAGGGACTGCGACCCAATGCTTGTCGCACCATTCAGCACACCGAGAATGATGACGGGGAGGTCAATGAAGACCGTCTTGCGACTGAATATCTCTTCGGAGCGTTTGTGTAGCCACGAAAAGCAATGGGCTTTCTCACCCGTCTGTGCGAAATACTCTTCAAGACGAGTATTCCACTTAATGTCATTCGCAATCTCAATCTCTGCTTCGGGCATCTATAGGGACAAAAGATTTTTGAACTCCTCCATAACTACTGGGTCTTGCTTCAGTGTGTCCGCAAGTGTGCTGAGGTCATTATCATCTTCCACTGACGACAAGGGGAAGGCACGACGATAATCCCTTCGCACATCCTCTAAGATACTCAAGACCTTATCCGGAGCAAAGAACTTCGGCAGCGATGCGTAGAAGTCATCACTGACCAACTGCGGAGGGAAACAGTTGCTCCGCACCAAGTCGTCAATCCATCGCTCTAACCAAGCACATCCAGCGGAATCCACATCCTTGACACACACTATCTTCTTAGCGTGTCCCTTGCTAATCTTACACTTGGGTTTCTTGAAGAGTTTCAACTCCTCCTTCTTCGCCTCTTCCTTCTCTTTGACAACGGACTTTGATTGCTTTGATGCTAAGGGCGATGCCCATTGTGATGGTTTCATTGTTCTAATGATGGTTGTGGAATTGTTTTTGGGTTGAAATCGGGAAGTGGAGGCAAGAATCCGGAGTGGAGGCAGTGGAGGCAAAATCTGAAAAGGGGGCTCGTAGGGGGGGGGTCGTAGGGATAGTTTGGGTTTTTGCCTCCACCGCCTCCACCGTCGCAAACCAGCCTCCACTTTCCCCGTTTCCGGCGGGTTGAGCGTGCGTTTTTTCTCCCGTTTCAACAGAATGAACCATTTTGAGCGTTGTAGCAAGATTGTCAGCCTTATGATTGAGATAAGGGCTTTGTGTGTTCCAGCAGATGACTTTAGTGAAGTAATTGAGTATTTCAATAAAGCATTCTTTGAATTAATGACTGTCGCAATGAAGGATTAACCGTGGTAGATGATGAGTTCTACATACCCGTTTCCACCGTTGCCTCCGAATGTGGAAGAAATCTGCCCACATCCACCGCCTCCACCTCCACCAAGGGTTCCAGCGACACCAGAGTAGTTAGGGGTAGAAGCAGAGCCACCAGCCCCGCCATACTGACCACCACCACCTCCACCACCAGAAAGGGATAGACCATAGCCACCACCATTGGCTACGAGGACACCTCCACCAGACCCACCAACGGCAGCACCATTGCCGAAGCCTTGCTGACCGTTATACTCGGGACGAGCACCAGCACCACCCGCTCCACCGGCTTGTGAGAGATTGATTGTGCCTCCACCACCTCCACCATACTGACCAGCACCACCAGCGGGCTCAGTGCTCCCATTCTCTTGGACACCGGGCTGACCGCCAGAGGCAGCAAGGATAGTAGAATTCACACCAACAATGTTGATTGTTGTTGTTCCACCCGCAGTAGCATTGATGGGATTGTAAGGAGGATTGGGGTCTTCAGACTGCCCAAGACCACCAGCACCACAAGTGATTGCGAGTGTTGTAGAAGATGGGAGATAGAATGTTCCAGTTGTTTCATAACCAGAACCACCGCCACCACCGCCCATACCACCAGTTGTAGCACCTAATTCACCAGCAGAACCACCGCCGCCACCGCCAACCGCCTTGGCTACGACTACACAGTTAGGGGTGCTGACATAATTAGAAAGGAGGATTGTCTGAGTGCTTGAGACAAGCACAGTTGCTACACCAGCACCACCACCACCGCCCGTAGCAGACACAACGGGATTCTGAGCAGTTCCAGAAAGAACAATCCCAGACCCAGCAGTTAGACCGAGAACACCAGTGTTGCTAATGACTGGATTAGCACCACCAGTTGAGTTGATGCCCGTGCCTCCACTGACGGATAGTGTGCCGGTGTTGCTCACAACGGGGTTCTGCCCCGATGACACCGCAATACCCGTTCCAGCACTCACGGAAAGGGTTCCCGTGTTCGCCAACTGTGGGGTGTTGCCTCCAGTTGTGGAAAGACCCGCACCAACTGTGATGTTCGCTACACCGGTCGCATTGATGACACGCTGCGTTCCAGTTCCAGCCGTGATGCTAATGCCCACACCATTCTGTAGGTTTGTTGAGATTGTGGGCGTAGTTGCCCCACCAGATGTTAATATACCCGCACCAGCAGTAATGCTCTGAACACCAGTTCCCGTGCCTCCACCACCAATCACCGCCCAGAATGTGGGACTTGTGTTGGGCTGATGGTTAAGATTCGGTGTAGATAAGGAAATCCACACGGCACCAGCGTAATTCACTATATCATTAGCCGAATAAGTTGTAGTTGGATTCCAATCAGCATAGCCGGACATTTCTATACCTTGCGAGAGATTTTATGTATGGAGGATTTCGGCATTCTTCTGGGCAATCATAAACTGCGGGAAACCCTTTGCGTAGGCAAGCCAACGACTGCCCAGTTTCCGCTGCCGCTTCAAGTCCTCTTCATCCACACCAACATAGTTCTTCAGTAAGTAGCGGAGGGCGTGATATGATGTGCTTAGGGGATACACAACGATGTTTGTGGCTTCGTTTAGCAGAAGTCTGGTCTTTTTGTAATTAGTGAGGTAGTGCGAAAGACAGAGCATTGTTGTGTTTGTATGACGACCCATAATCGCAAGGTCATCAACAATCTTAGAGATGACCTTCTCAGCATCACCGGTCAAAGTATCGTAGTCATCAAATATGACCATACAGTCCTTGAACTCGTCCAAATCGGGATAATCATCAACGAAGGACTGAATGTTGATTCGCTTGAGGAACTTCAGTGTGTCCAGTGTAGCATCCTCGTTCAACTTACTGACAAGATAGACACCACGCTCCGGATAGAGTTTGTGGTAGAAGTGAGCGAGACCCTTCGCAATATAAGACTTACCAGAGCCGGACTGACCGGCAATATACCACACCTCACGACGCTTCGGGTCGGGAGAAGGCAGTGGCTCAAACATTCCTCCATCATCAAGTTCAATGGACTTGTCGCTGGTGGATTCTTTCACAATGCGTTCATAGACGGACTTCACCTCATCACTGCCCACAAAGTGTTCGGGAGACACATCCTTCGCCAGTGCCTCCTCCATCTGGGCAAACGCCTTTGTGCGTTCAGATGGCTTCAGTCCAGCCAGTGCCTTGGTATAACGCTGGCGATTGAACGATGCCTTGGGACGCTTGGAACCCCCAGCACCGCCGCCGGGGGCATCTTCGTGGAGATATAGCACTTCTCCATCATACTCTCCGCCCTTCACTCGGGCAATAGGTCTGGCTCCCTTCACATTGTCAAACGATAAAGACGGCATCCGGATTTCTAAGTAGTTGTGAGATTTTACGGAATCTCAAAAATACATACAGTTTTAAGGTGGTAAATGTGGAATCCGCCGCCCGTTTCAACCAGTTGAAAAGGGACAGTAGTTCCCGATTTCCGCCGGTCGGAAATGTGGAATCTAACAACCGTTTCCCGATTCCCACCTCGGGTTTGCTGATATAGCCGCTCAAGACGCTCAGATATAGAATGGACACTTGCCGAAAGTAGCGTTGGGGCTATAGAGGGATGCGACCACCCGACAAGGCATCCCCACTCATTGCTAAGGTATTTTTCTGGAGGTATTTATTTAGTGCTTCGCCCAGTTCCTCCAAGGCAACCTTCATCTTAGCCGGAGGCATCTTGAGAATCTGTCGGATGGTGCCGATGATGTCGGACTCATTCTGGAGATAATCACGGAGGGTGTAGATGTTGGATAGACGGCTGATGAACTGGTCTATCTCGTAGCGGATGAGATTGATAGGGGGATTCTTCTGGTCTTCCAGTAAGCGAACAAGAGTGTCAATGTCGCCTATAATGTGATAGAGACGACCGAGGTCGGAGTTCAATAGTGCCGACAGTTCCTCCATTGTCTTCTGCTGGTTCTTGAACTTCGCAAGGGCGAACTTACGCTTGAGGGCTTTGAAGTAGTTGCCTTCTGTTAGATACGCATTGAAGGATTCAATGAGCGACTTCTCAATGTCAATGGGAACGGGATTCAGCACCTTACCCTTGTAGCGGAACTCATAGATGACACTGAAGTCTGTGAAGCGGTTATTAGCAATGAGGGCAATGACATCTAACTTCGTAAGACCGGGAGAATGGAATGCCTCCTCTAATGTGAATGTTCGCCCATCACGCAGCCGCTTAGCACCCGCCATTACTTCGGGAACAGACCAACGGACAATGTGGAACTTCAGTTTGTCCTTCATCACTTCAATCTGTGCGAATGTAGGGTTGTTCTTAATAATGTCCAACGCCATCTTCTCCTCGGTTGGTGTGATGATGTCTTGACGACGGAGTTCAGCAACACGGCTGCGTAGTAGGGCTGCGTTATAGTTTGTTATTTTTTTACCATCCACCTTCACACCAGCCAATATATCCCACTCTGGAACCACGCCCGATTTGATGTCATCCACGAATGCGTTCTTGTTGTCTCGCACATCCACAATAACCTTCTGGAACTGCCGAGCGAGTTTCTTGAGAGCAGCGTCCAATGTGTTCCCTTCTGCCTTCACAATCTCATAACCATCATAATCCCCCGCATACTGCTGGCTACGCAACGACATTGAACCAACTAACACAAGTTCATTGTTCATTGACATTGAATCCAATATGCGAACGGCATCTGATGGATAATCAGTCGGATAGTCCTTCTGTAAAGCCACTGACATTTCTGTAATGGTGAAAGAAAAGAACCGGATTGTTAATTGGTCGGTGGAGGGAGTGGAGGCAAAAACCGAAAAGGTGGCTCGTAGGGGGGGTTCATAGGGATAGTTTGGGTTTTTGCCTCCACCGCCTCCACTCCCTTAATACCACTCATCCACTGGGACTGGAATGAACCGTTTGTCTCTACTGTTGAGTTCATCAATAACTGGCTGGACAATCTGTTGGATGCCTTCCTTGAACTCTGTCCATTCAATGCGTTTCTCACCAACCTTTGCTGGATTGCTTCCTAATAGTGTCGCACTACTACTGTTTTTGAATGTATAATCGCCGATTGTGATTGGTTTCGGGGTGCGTTTCCATTCCACGAATGACCAATGGCTTCCGTCCTTCTGTAGCAGTGTTCTAAGTGCGAAGTTGTCTCCACTTGTGTTTAGTTTCATAGTGCGTTTTGCGAGTTCATCATACACATCTTCCTTTGTTCCGAGCAACCAACCAAAGTCTCCCGAAGGATGAACAAGAATCTTGATACGGTCTGGGAGAGGTGGTAATGGGTCTGTCTCTCTGTAGCCATCTCTATCAAGTCCAATAAGGTGGCGAGTTCCAGATGGTGCCGGCTTACCGGTTAGATAAGACTCACCCATTGGGAAGTCAGCCTCCCGTGGCTTGTAATCAACCACACTATAACCATAGAGAGGCATTGCGACTGTGAAGACCCACTCAAGATAGTCCTTCATTAATCGCAGAATCTTCTCACGGTTTGCTTTGGCGACTTCATAATCTTCTCTTGACAATTCCACTTTCTTTTCTCTTGCCCTTATTGCCTTCTCAGACTTCCCTTGTGTTTCAGCGGATGTGGGATACTCTTCGGGCATTACAAGACGGAAGAACTTCCAAATGGGGTTTGTTTCTCTTGTTCTCACCAAACCATCATCAACACGACCAGATGCCTTAATGTCCATTCCCTTGAGAATCCGAGTAATAGAAGCCCCTTTATAAACGGGGTCAGTTGGACTATATCCCCAAAAGATGTAGGTTTCCGAGAACTTGATTGCTGACTGGAGATAGTTCCACCATTCTGGCTTCTTGACCGCTTTGAGATTGGGTTCTGGTCTGGGTGCTTCAACAACTGGTGCTGGTGGCTCGGGTGCTGCTTTGGGTGGTGCTGGTTTGGGTTTCATCGGGGGATTCTCAGCCATATGATTTGATTTGCGTGGTGGTGATGGTGGTCGCTTTTTCCCGTCTTCAGCAAACCCGAATGGTCTGATTGGAACATCTTCTTCTTCATCTTCTGCTGGCTTTGGCTTTGGTGCTGGGAACAAGTCCCGAATGTCTCTTGGTGGTGTTGCTGGTTTTGGTGCTGGTGGAGGTGGTGGAGGCGTTTTCGGCAAAGTCTGGCGTGGTGGAGGGGTCGTAGGAGGAGTTTGTGTTTTTGCCTCCACCGCCTCCACCGGTGCCTTCTTACTCCGTTTCTTATTGGGGAATGGAGCAGTGGGCAATGGTTCGCCACGCTTACGCTCAAAGGGAACATATTCTGTTGTCCCGAAGTGTCGCTGGATAAAGGGCGAAGCCCCATAAGGGTTTCCCGTGCGTTTCGTGCCCTTCTGTTCCGGCGTAGCGAGTTTCTTGTAGTCAAAGGCAACCGGCTTGTTCATTGTGGAGCCGGGGGCTAATGGGTCAGTAGGTTTCCTATACTGTCCCGAATGTTTGAGGGCATTCTCAGCCATCATTCGCCGAATGAACCCCGACTGTTTGCTGAATCCACCAGTGTAGGACTTCATTTCAGCCTCTTGTTCATCAGCCTCCTTCTTGAGGTCTGGAAAACGATTATACTTCCGCAAAAGCCCGATTAAGTATTTGTGTTCCGCCATAAACTTCTTTCGGGGCATCACAATGTCTGTGAGTCCAGCCCCAGCGAGCAAATCAACAAGTTCCCGATTCATTCTGAAGATGGGCAAGAAAAAAGTTCCCGGCTAATATCAGCCCCAAATTAAATCTAATCCTCTGGTATAAGATGTCCCAGCGTATTCGGATGGCTCACAAAGCAATGGCTGATTCTCGTGCGATGGAGGAGGAGGCAGAACGAATGAACCCTCTGGATGGTCGTGGTGCTACACCCTCAATGGGTCTCTCTCAGTTCCGTGGTGGGGCAAAGAAGGCGACTGCGAAGTCGCTCGGTAAGCGTATCGCTAAGATGGAGGCAGAGTCGCCCTCAATGGCTCAGACTGAGGAGGACGCAATGGCGGTGATGCCTTCTGGCGAATATGATGGTGCTGGTATGATGGGTTGTGGTAAGTCAGAGGCAATGGCTCAAGGTCGTCAGTTGGGTCAGCACCTCCACCGGCTCCACGGCGGTGCGTATGTGAAGGAGTTTATGAGTGGAATGGGCAACCTTGTCATAACACACACTGGTGGTGCCCAGTCTGGTGCCTACGAGGGTGAGGGTAAGATGGAGGGCGGTTTCCTCGGTGCTTTAGCATCAATGGCGATTCCCCTCATTGGTTCCCTTTTCGGCAAGGGTGAGATGAAGAAGTCTGCTCACACTGCTCTAATGAAGCATTTCAGCAAGAAGCCCCGGTCAAAGAAGCCCGAACTCCAAGGAGGTTTCTGGGGTTCCCTTCTGTCTGCTGCCGTTCCCCTCATTGGTTCTCTCTTCGGTAAGGGTGCGATGACCAAGAAGGCTCACGACGACCTTGTTGCGATGGTGAAGAAGCACGAAGGCAAGGGGATGTCCGGTGCTGGTCGGATGGTCGGTGCGGGTCGTGCGGTTGGTGCGGGCAAGATGAAGATGGAGATGGAGTCCGAGTCCGAATCTGAGGGAGAGATGGAATCGCCCAAGGCACCCGCCAAGAAGAAGCGTATGGTGTCAGCCACGGATGGTCGCCGTAAGCGTGCCGAGATTGTGCGTAAGGTTATGAAGGAGAAGGGGATGAAGATGATTGAGGCATCCAAATATGTGAAGGAACACGGGCTCTATTAACCGTTTCCACCAGTAGTTAATTGAATTAGATTGATGCGATGAATAATTATCTAACGCATCAATATAAGATGAGTGCCTTTGGAACCAAGAAACCGGGCGGCGATGTCGCAGTCCAACTGACATTCCCCTCAGTATATTCCAGTGTATATGCGAACGGTGCCGACCGCCTTGCGTATTACCCTTCTGCTTCAGAGGGTGTTGAGCATCTCCCGGCGGGTAAAGACCTCCAGTCTCTCTATCACGAGCAGAAGCGTCTGGATGCGAACCGTATGGCTATGGCTGGTGTTCGTAGCCGTGCGATTGCCGACACTTATGCCCGTGCGGGCAATGCTGGTTATGGTGTAATGCCGAAGGCAGTGTTGTCCCAGCGTAAGTTCGCCAATCCCAGCAACGGCAATCAGTCCGACATCTACGCAGCCCGTTATGACCAGATGCGTGGTGCTGGCGAGATGACTGGTGGTGTTCTTCGCACTCGTAAGGGACAAGAGTATGGGCGTGAGAAACTGCGTGGTCGCATTGACCAGTTGAACGCCATCGCAGAGGCGAAGCAAGGGTTCCTTGCTGGTATGCCCATAGATGAGAGCATTGTTCCCGAGATGGTTGAGCAAGGCATCCCCGAACCCGAAGGCATCAAGGCGAAGACTGAACTGTTCGGTGCGATTAGTCAGTTCCGTTCTTCCGTTCTCAATGGCTCCCTTGACCGTATCGCCATCTCCGACTTCTACAAGTCCCTCAAACTGCTTTTCCGTGTGGCGACAGTCAGCGACCAAGAGGAACTCGGCGACTTGCTGGAGGCGTTTGATGAAGTCCAAGAGGTGCTGCGTAAGGAGGACTTTGACCGAGTCTCTGAGGGTTCCAATGAGTTCCGTCTCTTCAAAGACCTTGTTGAGAAGATTCGTGCCTACATTGAAGGTATGTTGGGAGCCATCCAGCCCAAGGATGAAAGGGGAATGGCTATAAAGGGTGCTAAACAGTCGGTGTCTCTGAAAGCCCGTAAGGCACTGTCAGCCAATCTTATCCGCTCACTGGGTCTCACTAAACTGCCTCTTGGTTTCAAGGAGACTGCGAAGGGTCGTCGTGGTGAGGATGGTGGTGATGGTGGCGATGAGTTCAGCACTGGAATGCCTCCCGGTGAGCCACCCTACCAGTCTATGCCCCGGTTTGACCCATCTCCCCGAGACCGCTTTGGTGCTCGTCAAGGTGCTTGGTTTGGCGAGGATGCTGATGAAGATGAGGGTGAAGTCGGTGTGCGTGGAATCACGGCACCACTCAATGAGATGCGTGCCCCTCTTGAATCTGCTCAGATGCCCGAGGAAGAGGCTGAGGCTGCCGCTCCCGAGTTTGAAGTTGCTGCCTCCGCTCCTCAGCCCTCTAACACAAGTCTAATTGTAATCCGTAAGGAAGACAGAGGTAAGTATAAGGAATACGAAGTAGATGGTCGTCGTCTTCTTATAGCAGCCAACGGAAGACAGTATATCCAGAGACAGAAGGGCACCGCAGTGTATCAGAAATTAGAGCCAGCCGATGCTTATCCTCTTGAGGAGGCAGAAGCCGAGGAGACTGCTGCCGCTGCTCCCGCACCACCACCCCGCACACCCGCTCCCACTTCCGCACCTCCCGGTGAGAGCAAGGCAGCCAAACTCGCAGCAGCAGTAAGCCGCTACACGGCAGCCAAGACCTACGCACCCACTGGCGACCACAGACGAATCATTGAACTGCGTGTTGAGTATGGCTACAGAAAGTCGCAGAAGGAGATTGCCGATGAGGTAGGTGTTTCCCAATCCACAGTCGCTCGTGTTCTCCAAGCCGCCAACATCTAAGCCCGGTCTGCGTAAAAAAGTGAGATTAAATATCTCCGGCGTTAGTAGAAACAAGACGCTATGGAGACCACCGAGTTTATGCTACAACTGGGAAAGCAGTTAATGGATGAGCGGAAAGTCGCAGAGAGCACCGCAAACGCCTACATCAAGTCTCTCTATCAGTTGAATGAGCGTAAGCCATTCAAGAACCTTGCCTTCCTCAAGAAGGTGGATGAGATTGACAAGATTATCTCCGGCTACGCAGAATCCACGCAGCGTGCCCTACTGGCGACAGTTGTCAGCACACTGAGCCTTGTGAAGGAGAAAGCGGGATTCAAGAAGACCTACAAGCACTATTATGACAAGATGATGGAACGCACAAAGGCTGTGCGTGAGACGGAGGACAAGCACGAGAAGACGGACAAGCAGAAGGAGAACTGGGTGTCGTGGGAGGAGATTGAGAAGCGTAAGAACGAACTGGGTGAGGAGATTGCGAAGTTCAACACGAAGAAGGCACTGTCTGCTTCGGAGTATGAGAAGACGCTCCAGCACATTGTGCTATGTCTCTACACGGACATTCAGCCCCGACGCAATCAAGACTACTTGGATATGTATATCGTGAAGAAGTGGAACGACAAGATGCCCACTGACAAGAACTATCTGGATATGACTGGTCATAAGTTCATCTATAACAAATATAAGACGGCGAAGAAGTATGGTCGCCAAGAGATTGACATTCCCGAGTCGCTCCAGTCGTGTATCAATGTGTTCCTCAAGCATCACCCACTGTGGAAGGGGATGGCGAAGCGTAAGACTGACCCAGTGAAGTTCCTTGTGAGCCAGAGTGGTGAGCCACTGACTGCGGTGAATGCGATTACTCGTCTTCTCAACAAAGTGTTTGGTAAGAAGATAGGTAGTTCAATGATTCGCCACATCTACATCAGTGATAAGTATAAGGGGGTAATGGAGGAGCAAGCCAAGGATGCCGCCAATATGGGGCATTCAATGGAACTCCAGCGTGAGTATTTCAAGAAGGACGATGAGGAGTCTGCCTAATCAAAACGAACCACAATGGGTGTTTCATAATGTATAATCTGTATCGGTATAACCGCTTTCTTCTTACGACCGGGTTTCTTTTTCTCGGTCGCAAGGGGTTTGGTTTCAGTCTTCGTCGTCGCTGGCGTAGGGGATGTTGCTTCCATCTATCTCTTCTATCACAAGCATAGGAATGTTTTGAGCCACCGGGACGCACCGAAGTAGCCACTCCAGTTGTCTGCGTGTGATAAGGTGTAGGTCGGGAGCATTGGCGAGTGTTGTGAAAAAAGCAGTGGCTTCACCGACTGCGTGTGTCATTAGATGTTTTTTTACCATAGCAGCACGGCGTTTGATATAGTTCTCTCTGTCTCGGTGTCGCCGTTCTGCGATTGCGTCCCCATCATCACGGATGGCTTCACGACGCTCACGATTGCGTTCCTTATTAGCAGTGAGGATTCGCTCACGGTTCTTTAGATAATAGGCACGATACTTCTCACCTTTGGTCATTCTATGACAAGGGGAGAGATAATTGTTAAGACCGGAAACTGGACGGTGGAGGATGGAATCCGGAGTGGAGGCGGTGGAGGCAAAAACTCAAACTCCTCCTACAACCCCCCTCACGAGCCCCCTTTTGGGTTTTTGCCTCCACTGCCTCCACTGCCTCCACCGCCTCCACCTCCCCTTCACTCTGCCTCCTCCTCTGTTCGTTCTTTGCGTTTGTAATTGACAACTCCCATTCTTCCCTTGTTAGTTCCCTTGCTAATCTTGACAATGTCAATGTCATTGAAAGCCAGACCTTGTTTTAGTTGAGAAGCAGTGAAGCGTTCCTTAGTGTCATCCTTGAAGTCCTCCAGCAGTGTGTTGCTGAGGACAATCTCACCTTCGCACACCTCGTAGTTCTCCTTGAACCAGACACCGACCTTGTTGTTGTCCTCCAGATACTCGTCAGTGCGTGCTTGGACAATGGGAGGCGTGTAGATTGCGTCAATCGCCTTGCCCGCAGCCAATGGGTAGTAGTCAAGCAAGATGTGGAAGAACGCATCACGCCACTCATCGGAGCGGCACAACACATTCTTGATGTGAGGGTCGCCCACACGCTCGTAGGAGAGTTTGGGCTCAGCCACGAAGCAGAAGGGGAACGGGATGACACGGTTGCGACGCACACCACCCTTGGTAATCTGATTGAAGAGAGGGATGTTGTTGCTCTGGACGAAGAGACCGAACTGCGGCTTGAAGGTCGTGGGCTGACCGTAGAGCATTCGTGCGGTAATGGGGTCGCCACCAGTGAAGAGTTTGATGATGCCCTCTTGGAGTTTCTCCGTAGCCTCGGGCTCTGAACTACAGACCAGACGCATTCCACGCATCTTGGCTACTTCTGCGGTTGCGGAAGTGGCGGAGTCGTTGCGAGCGGTCAATGTCTCCTTCTTCAGTGTGTAGTAGTAGCCACCGAAGGTTCGCATCACCATCTCCCAGATGAGACCCTTGCCGTTGCCGCCCTTGCCCGTCAGCATTGCGAACACCTCGGCATTGCGAGTGCCGTTGAGACACGCTGCGAGAAGGGTGAGGAGATAATCACGAGGCTCAGTGTCTTCCCAGATGCCCGTGAGCGTCTCCATTATCTTCGCACGGACTGCTTCATTCCGCTTGGGCTTTGCGTAGCCGCAAGTGATGGTGATGTAGTCAGTGGGGTGGATGGGACGGAAGTCCTTCATCTTGAAGTCGTAGAGACAGTCAGAGAAGGCGAAGATGTCTGGGTTGGTGTCAAACACACTGATGACTCCCTCACCCGGTGTGATGTTCTTCTGGGTCATCAAGAACTGGCTCTGCTCACCGTAGAAGGAGGAGAGGAACGAGATGACACCGCTCTGGAAGGATGCGTTCTCAATCTTGTCTCTGAACTCCAGACACCTCTTCTGGATGCCGTCCAGCAGTTTCAACTGGGCATCGTCTTGTGCCTCCTCTGCTTGACGCTTCTTCTTGATGAGCACACCCTCCAACTGGATGCGTTCGGCATTGAGAGACCGAGTAATCTTGTTCTTCATTGTGGAGGGAGGAGTCTGCTTGTCGGTGCTCTCCCACACATTGGACGGCAACACGCCCAGCCAACCACCCTTGGAATCGTAGAGGTAGTCGTTAGGACGGATGTTGTAGAAGTATTCGGCGACCGAGTAGTGCGTTGGGCTCTCAATCAAGCGGACGAACTCCTTGCGTTCTGCTTGGAGTTCCTTGAACTTGATGGGGTCTTCACGCTTGAGGAGCGACCAGATGTAGGTCTGCGTGATGTTGCCCTTCTTGAAGGTTCGCCACTTCGCCTCACCGTCGGCACGGCGATAGTGAGGAGAGGCAGAAGACCACTTGTCCCAGACGGAGAAGGGGAGGTCTTCATTGAACAAGCCCATTCCCACACTAATCCACTCGGTGTAGCCGAGTGTTTTGCTTGCTGCGGGGATGGCTTGGACAACACGAGTGATGAGGACTTTCTCTGGATTGAGAGCCGCCTCAACATCGGCTGGTTGTGCGACAACGAGTTGGTCTGCCGCATCAGCCACGGGCATCTCAATGCGGAGAGGCTGGGGTTTGGGTGCTGGTGCCTCAATGACCTCGCAACCCTCTGGAATGTAAGTGAGGAGTGTGTCCATTGGGGTGCCCTTGACGAGGATGTTGGGACGGTTCTGGTTGGGCTTGGTCGCATTCCAGCAACGAATCTTGCCTCGGCGATAGACCGATGAGTCCCATTCCAGATACTGGTCAGCATCGGCTGGAGTCTTCCCAGCGTAGAAGTCAATTGTGTTGGCGAGAGCCTCTTTTAGTTTTGGGCAGATGACGGACTTCGTCCATTCCTTCACTGCGTTTCGTGAGCCACACTTGTTTGTGAATGTAATCCGGTAGGACAACTTGTGTTTCTTGTCAATGACCCCCTTGGAGTTCTTGCCGTTGTAGTTGAACCGAGAGGCAGTCATCAGAGAGAATGGTGTTCCTAAGTCCAACTCGCTCAAGACGAACTGGATTGCGGTGTCCATTGCTTCAAAGTCTGCTTGCTCGGTGTCATCGGCAACCTTCCCATCAATGTCAAGGTAGGCTCGGACATTGTGGAGGAGGGCTTGCTCCTTGGTCTCACCATCCTTCTCAAGCCACACGAGTTCGCAGAACCCAGTCCCCTTAGCGAGGACGGACTCAATGGACTCAATGGGAATGTGCTTGATTGAAGAGCGGTCAAGGTCAATTGCGGCGTTGATGTCAGAGACCGGGATTGTGGGCATCGTGCTTCTACCTTGGGAGGAGAGAATCTGCGGCTCACTTTTACGCACCGGGGCTGACTTTTTTACCGTGCCGGGAGTTTCAACGGGCTCGTCGCACTCGGGGACGACGATGTTGGCGAAAGGGTTGGACTGATGTATGTAGGACATTGTGTGCTGGCTTGGGCTAATAGGTCGGTGCCGGAGAGCAATCAATTTTTACCGGAATCTTAGTCTCACAGCGAATGCTGTGCTATATCGCTGTGTCCCGACCGAAAAAAATTGACGGGGCAAAAGTGCCCTACCCCAGACCACCGAGTCCCACTCACTAAGCCACACACACACACGCACGATGTCTTCACGCCCAATGATTGATGCTCTTCTCTCTAAAACCCCCGATGATGCCTTCACGGAGGCGGAAACGGAGGCAATTGTAGAGCACTTCAACAAGATATTCCATTACGAGCCCGGCAAGGGGCTCAACGACTTCAACGGGCACTTCTGGGTAGAGATGGAGGATGGCTCTGTCTTGGACGACTACGACTGGAACAAGGAGGTCAAGCAGTTCAAGAAGTGCTTCGGCATCCGTCGCACGGACGCAGTGCTTGAGCACGACAAGTGCGAAGCCGAACTGACCCAAAAGGTCGTGATGTCCCTACTCAACAAGTATCTGACGCAGAGCGGGATGACGGTGGAGGAAGCCTACCGCTTCTTCGGCATCTACTGGTCTCCCAAGCGACTCTGTTGTATGTTCAACGCAGTCCGCAACCAAGCACTACACGGCGGCAAGGTGGTGTTCGGCTGCGTGTTTATGCGTAGCGACGACGGCAAGAAGAAGCACTACATCAGTGGTGGAGCCAACTTCACGACCTTACACGACTTCAAGAAGCCCCACAATCCTTACTTGTCCTTGCTCTAATCAAACCAATCAATGACTCTGTCCTCTTAACCCACATCTCACAAACAAACACCTCACGCTCGCAGTGAGCAATCTCATCTTTTTTGTTCTCGTCCGCCACTGCGGCTTCATAACGAGCCTTTGCCGCCTCCCATTCAGCCACTGCCGTTTGTAGTATCTCTTGTAGTGTCATCGTCGTTGCTCTACCTCTAATGGAGGGCAGCCCTTGTCATCTTTTCGGCTTCTCACAGCGATTCGCTGTGTAGGGCTGGGGGAATAAAATTGACGGGCGGTAAGCCCCCTCCCAAAAAGTTGAGCCCCGCTCAAAGCCACTTACCGTCCTTACACCCACCCCCCGCTACTACACGCCTTTCCAATCTACGATGTCTCTCTCTAAGAACGCCAAGATTATCCTCGTCCTCCCTTGCGAGGGTTCTCCCTTCATCTGGAAGAACAAGGTCTTCAACACGAAGACCAAGGAGGGTCAGTCCGACCACGCAACGCAACTCCAGAAGGCGGTGCGTGGTGGGATTGAGACCATTGACAAGAACGCACTCCGCATCCACCCGATGTTCAACGACCGTTGGCGTATCGCCGCAGACCTCCTCAAGGAGCGTGATGTGGCGGTCTATGCGAACGAAGAGGGGATGTATGAGTGCTCCCCCAATATGGCGGTGCTGCTGCTTGAGAAGGACTACAGTAGTCTCTCGGGCGGCACCATCAACGCCGCACAGTTCCGGGCTCTGCCCGTGCGTCCCCGCCCCCTCTTCGGCGATGTCGCACTGACGATGCCCTACGAGACGCTGAAGAAGCACATTGATGCCGATGCGATGAAACTCGTCCGTGTGGAAGACCACCTCGTGGAGATGGGTCTTCCCGCCGCAGAGGCACGCACTGACGAGGACTACGAACGCAGCCTCGGCGGCTACATCTACGAGCCCGAGGACTCTGAGGACTGCCGCAAGTTCCGCACCTTCGTGAAGGCGAAGGGCTGGTTCATCGGCTCGTTCGGACAAGTCTATGTGAAGCCCACGGGTCGCCCCGACCAGAAGGAGGGCACCGAATACGACTCCGAGGACGACGAGTAAGCAGTCTCACACTAAAACACAAAAACAGAAGAAAACATTAATAAACAACAAAACCCATACAATAGTCTTAGAACATTTTTTGGTTATAGAGAAAACCCATACAGCGATATGGCTGTGAGGGGTGTAGAGGAAAAACTTGAAAGGGGGTGGAGAGAAAAAGTTGAAGGGTGTCCCCCCAGACCACGATACAAGCCACGGCGACTACGACGACGATACAAGCCCCAAGCCACACAATGCTTTCCATTCAATACATTCCCCACTGGCTCTCCATCATCCGCACGGACGATAAGGACATCCTCGTGCCCTACTTCCTCGCAATGAGACTCCTCGCCGAGCGGTGCTCGGCACCCTTCGGTGATTTGACCCGGTTCAACAAGTATATGAAGGACTTGAAACACCCACTCTTCAAGATAGGGTGCGAGATGGCGTTGAAGGAACACGACCTCTGGACTCCCAACAACGGTGTCTTCATCCTCTCCGAGGAAGGGGGCACTGTAGTGGGTGCGACACTGATATGCGACCACCAACTTGACCGCATTGCCGTCCGAAAGGACAAGGAGGGCAAGGGCTACGCCAAGCAGATGATTAACTACATCGCCGAGAGGATTGACACACACATCACCAAGTTCCCCTTCCACGCCCCCGTCGCACATCACCTCGTCCCGCTCTTCAAGAGTTGTGGATGGGAGAGTGTTGATGAGATTGACCCCTTCTTCAAGCGGATGGTGGATGCTGAGGACGAGAGGCAGAAGACACCGATGGAGGAGAGGATGATTGTGATGTTCCCTCCCAAGATGAAGGACAACTACCGAGACCCCGCCGACCCCACGAAGGTGTTGATGATTACACCCGAGATGAAGGTTGATTGGCTCAAGGAGTGGATTGAGATACAGTTTGCTCCATAAACAGACAAGAACATTAATAATAAACACAAAACAAAAGGAAAATTGTATAGTTTTTGTT
>Ga0247723_1000900_pt1 | contig 18618 bp, 12 predicted proteins | sample MSEWelMarce5H_FC_FD_189079 | JGI IMG/M metagenome (GOLD analysis project Ga0247723, IMG submission 189079) | Subsurface sediment microbial communities from gas well in West Virginia, United States - MSEEL Well Study Marcellus 5H_FC | ecosystem: Environmental > Terrestrial > Deep subsurface >... | reverse complement strand
GCATCAACCACTTGCAGTTGGCAAGGTAGTTTCTTTTAAACCAGAAACATATTACGATCAAAAAACAAAAGAGTTTTATAATGGAGTTTATGTAACATCTTACATTTCTAAGGGCGCTCAAGATACTTGGGAAAAAGTTTTAGACGGAACCTTATCTGGTTTTTCAATAGGCGGAAAAATAAAAGATTTTGATAATGAAATTAATAAATCAACTGGCGAGAGTGTAAGATTTATTAAAGAATACGATCTAGTTGAACTATCAATTGTAGACTCACCAGCAAATGAAATGTGTAACATAGTTTCAATTGAAAAAATGAATGGTCAATTAATTTTTAAAGGTATGGCAGCAGATGTAGTTACAGAAAATATTTTTTATTGCGAAGAAAGCGACTCTGTTTTTATCTCAACAGACAAGACATATTCTTCTCCAGTTACTGGAAAAGAAGCTACGCTAATTGGCTGGGTTGAAAGCTCAGACATAAACAAATCAAAAGAGATAGATAAAGTTCTTGCTTCATTCAAGAAGTCAAGAGTTCCGTTGCCTGCAATACAAACAATAGCAAAACAGGCAAATGTACAAGGAGGTAATGAAGTGGAAAAACTAAACGTAAAAGATTCAGAAGCCACTACAGCAGAAGCACCAGTTGCAGAAGCAGTAGTAGTAGAAGAAGCAAAAGCCGTTGAAGAGACACTGGTAGAAGATAACTCTTCTGCCGTCGAAAGTGCAGACGATGCTGATAACTCAGCAGAAGATGCAGATTCTGCTTCTGTAAATGTCTTTAAGTCAGCAGATGCTTTAGAGGCAACCGCTGATGTTGAAGTCGAAAAACCTGATTTTGCAAAAATGTTGGTAGATCTAAAGGTATTCTTTTCAGATACACTTAGCAAAGCAGCAGAGGTAAATTCAGCACAAGTTTCAGAAATCAAAGAAACTGTTGAGACTTTTAGCAAAAGCTTAAATGGACAAATTACAGAATTAGCAGAAAAACACAACACACTTAGTGATGCTGTTTCAGAAATAAAGGGCACCATTGATGGTGTTCAAAAGCGTGTAGATGCAGTAGAAGGATCTACAGCAATTAAGAAGTCCTTAGACCTTGGCGGGTCTCAGGAAGCAACAACCAAAAAATCAAAATGGAACGGTTCTTTCCTCGGTTCCGTAAACGAAATATTTAACTAGGGTAGGTGAAACAAATATGAGTAATGAAACATTAGAAAAAGCAATTGCAGCAGGTACAACAGCTACAGGCACATTTGCTTCAACAACTGGAGGAGATGGAATCCACACAGCGTCAGAAAATGGCAATGGTGGTCTTCTTAATCCAGAACAATCAGCTCGATTCCTAGACTATATGTTCGACGCAACCGTAATTGGTAAAGTCGCACGTACTGTTAGAATGAAATCTGATACAACTGAAATTGATAGAGTTGGAGTAGGCGAGAAGCTTATGAAACTTGCAACAGAGGGTGACAACACAGGCATCAACGCCGCAGTAACATTCTCAAAGATTTCTTTGACAACAAAGAAATTACGTCTTGACTGGGAGCTCTCAACAGAGTCACTAGAGGACAACATTGAAGGACCAGATCTTGAGGATCACATTGCACGTATGATGGCGACACAAGCTGGAAATGACATCGAAGATGTTCTTCTTAACGGTGATTCATCACTTTCTTCAGATGCACTTTACAAAGCCTTTGACGGTGTAGTAAAGAAGGCTAAGGCCAATGCACACGTAGTAGACGCAGAGGGTGCAGCAATTTCACGTGCTGTATTCAACTCAGCACTTAAGGCACTTCCACGTAAGTACAAGCAACGTCGTACAGACCTTCGCTTCCTTGCAGGATCAAACTTGATCCAGGATTACCTATACTCTACTTCACAAAATATCCAAAACGTAAACCCACAAGATATTGCTTCTGGCATTATCCGTGGAGAGGTAGCACCTGTATCTGGCCCAGCTGGATACGTAGCTCCATACGCTTTCGGTATTCCAATCGTTGAAGTTCCTCTACTTCCTGAAACTCAGGATGGAGATTACGCATCCCCAACAGGATCACACGGTGATATCCACTTAACATTCCCTAACAACGTAGTTGTTGGAATTAAGCGTGACGTAACTGTTTACCGATTCTTCTGGCCACGTAAGGACTCTATCGAGTACACAATGTATACTCGTGTAGGCGTTCAAATCGAGCAAGCAGACGCTTGGGTAGTTGTAAAGAACGTTAAGGTTGCTTCCTAATTAGGAATTAACTACAGAAAGGCCCCCAATTAATTTTGGGGGCTTTTCATTTTAATTATGTAATGATATAATGGTTTTACCTAGAAAAGGAGAATTAAATGTCTTTTGACACATTAAAAGTCAATGAGCTAAAAACAATTGCAGAAGAGTTTGCTGTTGATGTAGAAGGCTTAAAAAACAAACAAGAGATTATTGCTGCACTATCAGAAGAAGGTGTAACCTACCAGGTTTACGAAAAAACATTAAATGATATAGAGGATGCAAAAGAAGAGATTGAAGTTTTACCAGTGTTTAATCCAAAAGCAAAACTTTCAGAAGACACTGTTTTAGTAAGAATGACAAGAGCTAATTTTAGATATGATATCTTGGGTCAAACTTTTACAAAAGATCACCCATTTGTAGCAATGAATAAAGATGATGCTCAGAAAGTCTTTGACAAAGAGGAGGGTTTTCGTTTAGCCACACCAAAGGAAGTTCAAGAGTACTACGGCTAAGCTTAATCACACAACATGGAAATTATAGTAGGAACAAACGCACCAGTAAAGCAAAGAGTTTTTTGGAAAGGCGGAATAGCCGAAGCCGATTCTCTACCAACTGTTAAGTTTTATGACATAACAGAAGATCCAGCAATTGTACCAAATATAAATCCAGAATCTTTATTGTTAACACAGACGGCGGAACAATCAGAAACAGACATTGGTGTATACCTTGTTTATCCCCCATTGTCTTTAACTGATAGACCAAGATCTTTAAGTTTGGTTTGGGAGTACGAGGTTGAAGGTCAAGAAGTAACTAAGCAGCATCGCATCGATGTTGTAAAGCCTTATACAGACCTTACAGAAGCAGCAGATTTATTAGGATTTGGTTTTGACCAATCTGATCCAAGATATAAAACATTTGCTGACTTAGCAGCAGCCGAGAGGTATGCAAGAAAATTAATAGAAAATTATACATCGCAACAGTTCTATTTATATAACGACACTAACGTAATATACGCCACTGGTTCAGATGTCTTGCCATTGCCATATAAAATAAATTCAATACATCAAATTTATTTAAATGATATTCTTTTAATAGATAATCTAGAAAATATTAACAATTGGAATCTATCTGTTGGAATATCAAGCAGCGGATTTGGACTAAAAGTAGACAGATCTAATATGCTTGACAACACAGTATATGTAGCAAATGGAATGATACCTCCAAGCATTAACGATACATATGGTGGAGCGTTTATTAATGGTGGAAGCTACAAGGTAACTGGTAAATATGGATGGGATGAAGTTCCATCAGAGGTAAGCCTAGCCTGTATTGAATTAATGAAAGACTTTTTCTCTAAAGATAAAGACTGGAGAAATAAGTATATAAAGAGCATTCAAACATTTGATTGGCAATTTGAGTATGACACCTCTTCATTTTCGGGCACTGGCAATAACTATGCCGATCAATTACTATCTGGATATGTTGTAAATCAAATGGTAGTTATTTAAAATGAATGACCTAGTAAATTCTATCTTCAGTATGAATCTTGACGTTTATTTTCAAGAAGACTATCAAGACGAAAATACTGGTGCTATAAAAAAGTCATGGATATATCAAAAAACATTGCCCTGCTTTGCAAAAGGAATCATATCTAATTCAGCTACCGCAAGAGGCGGAGACAATAGAAGCATTGCTACTAAATATGTTGATACACAAACAATAGAAGTTAGAACAGAATCAAGACTAACATATAGACAAAAAATTACTAACATAGTAGATTTTTCTGGAAACCCTATATGGGTAGAACTAGATTATCCAAACGATACCCCAACAGTATTTGAAATAACAAGTTCAACTCCTATTACAGATCCATTTGGCAGACTAATTGCATACAATTCAATTGCCAAGAGATGTGAGAGTCAAGTAATTGGAGACTAGTGGAGTAGCATTACTTCAAGCCGCTTCTGGTCTAGAAAGACTAATGGTCGGATCGCCAGACCCTGGCATATTAAAAGATAGTAACGTAGCACAGATATCTGCTTTTTTATATTATCAGGCAAATGTAGCAGCCAAGTTAACTGCTAACAGATCTTTTCAAAATCTTTTTAAAACAACCATATTTAATCAAATTAATAAAGACTTTGGATTATTTATAGATTCACAGGCCAGAACTAATCCAAAATCACTCCACCATGTATACGAATGGAATAAGGCGGGTCAAGAAAACTCAAGACTATTTAAACTAAATAAACTTGAAGGAGCAGGGCTATCATTTAAAGTAAATTATGAGTTTAAGCAATCAAAGTCGTCAGTACCAGCAAGCAATAGAAAGCAAAAAAGTAGATATATATTTGCAAATAAAGCTGCTGTTATGGAAAAAGGTATGCCTTTAATTATAGCTCCAAAGTCATCAGAAAGATTAGTATTTGAAATTGATGGTGAAACAATTTTTATGCCAAAGGGCAAATCAGTAACAGTTAAAAGCCCAGGAGGAACAGCATCTACCAATAGGTTTGATTTAGCATATAGCAGATACTTTAGTGGACCATTAATTACTAATTCAATTAAAACATCTGGCTTTCAGAATTTATTCGGAACTAAATTTGAAAAGGCTATGAGAGTGCCATCTTCAATATCTAAGGTGCGTTATTCCTTTTCACCAGGTACAATTAGACTACAAGCAGATTCAGCATTGGCAGAGCAATTTGGAGGAGTGGCATAATGGCAGATTATAAGATAGATGCAATTTATGAAATAAGAAAGCACCTATGGCAAGAAATTTTATCAAACGGGCTAATAGATGAAGACTCCTACTATAGCGATAACCTAGGCTCTACAATCATTCCAATAATACCAGTACAGCAAGCACCAGAAATGAACCAGTTCCTAAGTGGTAAAACTCATATTGTATATGACAAAATGGGAAGCACTTATGAAGAGAATTGGATGATCTGTTGTGAAAAAATATCCTTTACAATATACTCTCTAGACTATGCCGAAATAAATTCAATCAGAAACTTGATGATTGACGTTTTTAGAAGAATGGATGATTCGGCTAGGGATTTAAATAAGTCAAAAACAACAGATAAGTTAATATTCCATAATACGCTAATTCTAGACATGTCCCCAACGGAGCCATCAGAAGAGTTGGCAGGCTTCCTTTCAGCCGATGTGATATTAGAGGTCAAATACTCTCGTGTGGTCCAAGGAAACGGCAGATTCGAATAGTTTGCTTTTAGTATGGTTATGAGATAAAATTGTCCTAAGAGGAAATGAGCCTAGCCAGCTTGATTTATAGTAAGTCAATATATATATATTTATTTAATACAGGAGGTTTTACAAATGGCACAAAATACAGGTAATGCTAAAAATATTTTAGTTGGTGCTTCACCACTATTTATTTCAAACATCGACGTAACAGATGCAGACTATGTTGAAAATGCAGAGCCAGGTGTAGGCGATTACGCTTATATCGTTGGTGAGTCTTTCACAAAAACACTTAACGACATCGACCAGGTAGCTGGAGATTTCGGATACCGTAACGTAGGTTACACAAACAACGGTCTTCAAGTAACATACAACCCTTCATACGGTTCAGTTACAGTAGATCAGCTTCTTGATACAGCAAAGCTATTCAAGGAGTCAATGGAAGTTATGATCGCAACAGAAATGGCAGAAGGAACTCTTGAGAACGTTCTTGCCGTATTCGGTCAGCGTTCAACAACACTTGCTTCATCAGGTACAGGAACTGGCGCAACAGACAAGCTTGGTCTTGCTGGTGGTGCATTGGGTGAGGCTCCAACAGAGCGTCAACTTATTGCAGTAGGTCAGGCACCAACATCTGAAGCAACAGCAACTGAGCGTGTATATTATGCACGTCGTGTTCTTTCTGTACAACAGTCACAGTTCTCTTTGGCTCGTAACGCAGCATCAACATTCCCAGTTACATTCCGTTTGCTACCATCAGGTGATTCAGCAAACGCTGGACAGGAATATGGTTTCATCGTAGACCGTGTTTTGACAGTATAATTAATATAATTAATTAATAAATTGCCCCCTAAGAAATTAGGGGGTTTTTTATTGCTCTTGTATTTAGATTATGATACAATAATTAAGACAATCCAAGGAGGATTAAATGGCAACAACAGTATATGACGTTGAAGAAATTCAGCTACAAAATGGAGCAATAGTAAAACTAAAGCCTTTAACTATTAAAGAGCTAAGAAAGTTTATGACAGCTATTAGTAAAACAGCCGAAGTAACAACAGAAGATGAAACATTAACAATACTTATTGACGCATGTGCAGTAGCACTAGAAAAACAACTACCTGAATTGGTAGCAAATAGAGATGCATTTGAAGACGTATTAGATGTTCCAACAATCAATAGAATACTTGAAGTTTGCGGTGGCATTAAGATGGATGATCCAAATTTGCTAGCGGCAGCGGTTCTAGCTGGTCAGAACTAGATCTAGCTGCGTTAGAAGGAGAAGTATTCTTAATAGGAAACTATAAGAATTACGAGGAATTGGAAGAAAGTCTTTCAATGCCAGAATTGATTCAGACTTTTAAATCAATGCAAAAGACTGAATCTGAAAAAAGAAAGTTTCTGGCCTCCATTCAGGGAGTAGATCTTGAAGATGGAGAAGAAGAAGAAAAAGCCAAAAGCTTTGAAGATGTAAGAAGAAAAGCTCTTGGTATAGAAGCAAACGGATCAGATGTTGTTTCATTACAAGGTCAGTTTGCACAAGAAGCAGGGTTTGGTATCGGAGCAGGTCTCGGATACAAAAAGGAGTAAGGGTTGGCAGATCAAAATATAGTAACCAACATAACCGCTACGGCTAATTTTTCTAGCCTTACAGCGCAGTTACAAGCGGTTACTTCCCAGCTCCTTAAACTTCAAGCAACAACAATTGGAGTTAATAAAAATTTAACTAGCCAAGTTGGAGTAATGAATCGTCAATTTGACGAAACCATGCGCTCCACTGGCCAGTTTTCTAGACACTTTGTAACACTAACATCAGACGTATCTAAGTTTGGACAAAACCTAGACAGCGGCAGAATGAAGTTAGGCCAGTATTTTAAGACATGGCAAGGACACACACAAAAAACTAGCAGCCTAGTAAAAGAATTAGCAAAGCAACAGGTAATGCTAGAAAATGCAATAATTCAACCTCTTGGTAAAAACGCACAGGGATTAATGCAGTATAACGTTATGGTCCAATCTGGATTGGATGTAACTAAAAATAAAGCAGCTCTTATGAGACAAGAGCTTTCCATCATGAATAAGGTAATGAATGATGGAGCAAATCAATTAATTAATTGGGGTAAAAATACTCAGTGGGCTGGTAGACAGCTTACAGTCGGATTAACCGTTCCACTTGCTGCATTTGGAATGGCAGCATCTAAAGCGTTTAGAGAAGCCGATCAAGAGCTAGTTAGACTTACTAAGGTTTACGGTGGACTTACCGCTACATCAAGTGCTGATTTATTAAAAGTTAGAAAAGATGTCGCTGCATTATCAAGAGAACTCGCATCTAGTCTTGGAGCTAATTTTACCGAAACAATAGGTTTAGCTGCGGACATAGCGGCTACTGGAAAAGAAGGAACAGCACTACTAGAGTCCACTAGACAAACAACACGACTTGCAGTTTTAGGTGAAGTAGATAGACAAGAAGCAATGAAAGCAACTCTTGCAATTCAAACAGCTTTCGGACAAAATACAATGCAACTTGCAGAATCAATTGACTTCTTAAACGCAGTAGAAAACCAGACATCAACAACCCTTGAAGATTTAGTTACAGCTATTCCAAAAGCTGGGCCAGTAGTAAAAGCATTGGGCGGAGACGTACAAGATTTAGCACTATATCTAACAGCAATGCGTGAAGGCGGTATTAATGCATCAGAAGGTGCAAACGCACTCAAGTCAGCACTTGCCTCTATAATAAATCCAACAAAAGTTGCAAAAGAAATGTTTACTGGGTTTGGAATTGATCTAGGCGGAATTGTTGAAAAAAATGCTGGTAATTTAACTGGAACAATTATGGCATTAAAGGATTCACTAGACACATTAGATCCATTAAGTAGAGCAAGAGCAATTGAACAACTATTTGGAAAGTTCCAGTTTGCAAGAATAAATGCATTATTTGAGAACCTTGGCAAACAAGGTAGCCAGACTTTACAGGTTTTAGATTTGATGAAAGCCAGTACACAAGATTTGGCAAGTATATCTGATCGAGAATTAAAAACACTTACAGAGTCTGCATCTGGAAAATATAGAAGAGCATTAGAGTCTGTTAAAGCTGACCTTGCTGTTGTTGGAGAGCAGTTCTTAAAGGTTGGTACATTTGTATTAAATGCAATTGATGGAATTATTAAATTTATCGGAAACCTACCAGGACCAATTAAAGCAGTTCTAGGTTTTGTAGCATCACTCACAGCAGTAGCTGGACCAATCATTATGCTTACTGGTGTTCTTGCAAACTTTTTTGGATATATAGTTAAAGGAATATTTGCATTAAAGAATATGGGTAAAGCTGGTGGAGGATTTAAACTTCTGACACCAGAAATAATGGCGGCATCGGCTGCAGCAAAAACAGTAGAAGAATCTTTTTATAGCGACACAAAAGCAGCAGCAACATTCTCAGATGCTGTTTTAACATTAGCATCATCATTTAATAGATTAAAAGAAAATGCCATGAGTGCAACAATTGCAACCTCAAATGCAATGTCAACTGTTTCTGGAAACCCAGTCACATCTATAGGCGGAAGAATTGTAGATAAAAATAATCCATTAGTTGGAGAGCCGTATTCAAGAGATATGTCTCATATGATTCCAACTGGATCAAAGACTCCACAACAAAGAGCGTCCGAAACTATATTCTCAACAGTACCAGGACCGCAACCAGTAAATCAAAGAATTTCAAATGCTCCGCAAACTTATATGAAAAATGATCTTCCAAAGATACCAGGTGTTACATCAGTAAACTCAGTATCAACAGGAGTTGTTGCAGCAGAAGCTGCTAAATGGCACTCTATGACAGCTGCTATTGCAATGCAATCTGAAGCAGAAATAGCATTATTAAAAACAGAAGTAGCAGCAACTGGAACAATAACAAGTTCGCTATCTGATTCTTATCAAGCATTACTTCCACAAATGACCGAAATTACTTCTATGGCAGCTGACGAAACTGCATTAATTGTAAAACAGTTGCAGGCTGGTAAGTTGACAGTAGACTCTGCAAGAACAAAAATATTTGAATTGAATGCAGTTGTAGAAGCGTTAATGGTAGAAACTGCACAGAGTGTTGCAAGCATGCAAGCAAGGAATGTTAATTTAACTACAGTCCCATTAACTGCTCAATCTGTTGTAAGTGCAGCAGGTAAGTCTAATATGAAAGAGCTATTCCATAAAACAGATACCGCTGCAACAATTGATGCAATTGCTAAGAGCCTAGGAGTTAGAACTTCAGGTGCTGGATACAGCATTCAAACAACAAAGCCAAGGCAGCTTAACTCTGGAGGATATGTCTACGATCCTAGCAGGCATGGAGCGGTTGTGCCAGGAAGCACAAGTATCAAATATGACAACACACCAGCAAAACTTCCAATTGGTGGCTTCGTATTAAACCAAGCAGCATCCATGGCAAACCCAGAATTAGTTGCAAATGCAAAACAAGGTTACAGTAATGGTGGCACAGTAGATGCAATAGTAACGCCAGGAGAAACAGTAGTAAGCCCAGAAATTTATTCTCAAAATAAAGAAGCTTATGATGTAGCAAATAAAACTAAAAAGAATATATCTTTAATGAGCACTGGCGGACTTGTCGGCGGACTAGTTATGTCAAACAAGAGTAGATACGGATTAGAAGACCCAGCAGAAATTGCTGCTAGAAAAATAAGAGATAAAGATATATTAAAGAGATTTATCGAAATGATTACAAATCCAAACTACTCCGATGAGATTAGGATGAGAGCAATCATGCTAGATGCCTCAGAGCTTGCAGACCATATGGATCCTAAAAAAGCCATATCGCTAGCTTCTAGTAATTTTGATTTTGCTAAATCCAAGTCTGGCGGATCTATGGAAAAATTCTTAGAAATAAGAAGAATTCAGCTTGATGAAATAGATGAAATGCTTGGCGGGCAAGAAAGAATAAAATTAAATTCTTCTGCTCAAGCACAATCAACAGCAAGAAGCACAGCATTAAATAGAAATTTAAATAAAATAAGATCTTTGATGCTTAAGGATATTTCTTTTGATTCTGTTAAAGACATAATAAAATCAATACCAAAAACTTCTGGTACAAACAGTTCTGGAGTACCGTATTTAAGAGGAAGTGTTCGTGGGCACCTTGAAAGAAGAGGAACTCTATCTGGGTCTGGACAAAGAGGATATTTTGGTAATGCTGTAGTTCTACCAGCAGATATAAATTCATTTATGGCAATGCTACAGTCAAAGGGTTTAATGCCAGATGTAGTTCATTTAAGTCAAAAAGATGCAATACTTTCATTTGAAAAAATGTTGGCTCAAGCAGGACTGCCTAAAAATGCAAATATTGAAACCATATACCGTGGACTAACTAGCGATACTAAATTCCCAACTAAAAAAGAATTATCTGCAAACAAGCCTAGAGCAACAGTAGCAGAAAGAAAATTTATAGAAACACTGCTTGCAAATATTGGTACTAGAAGAAGATCATCAGGAGCAATGGCATTTAATTCTGGTGGTAGAATACCAGGGTTTGTTAAGGGCGGTCCTTTGCCATGGGTACGTGGTGGAGTTTCTAAACAGGCAGAAGAAGCCTCAAAAAGAGAATTTGCAAAATATCCAAATGGACAAAGATCAACAGTTGGTGAGGCACCAAGGCTAGCCAAGTTCCCACAACCTAAAGCTTATTATCAACAGTTAGCAAATGATGATCCACTACATGGTCCTTTACAAATAGGATCTTATTGGGGATCTTTACATGTAAGAAATAGATATGTTGCTCCATCAATTAGATATCGCAAAGGCCAGGGTTATGAAAAAGAAAGCGCAGCCCCAGCTTTTGAACTTGGAGATGCAGAGTCAAGAGCAAAATCAGCACTCTTTGCATATATGCAAGGAGACTATTCTAGAATAAATGATCCAGCAGTACAAGATTATCTATCTAAATTAAGAACAAAATTTACTGGCACTTTGCATAGAGGTGTATCTCACTCTGGAAGCCTGCCACCAGTTATAGCTAACTTAATACAACAGGGTAAGTGGTCTGAACTTGTTGGTAAAGAATTTATAATGCGTCGTTCATCATGGAGTAAAAATCCAGAAACCGCTAAAGGATTTATGGGCAAACAACACGATAAGGTGTTAATGACAGCAGATGTTAAAAATAGAAACGCAGTCCCAGCATCTGAAATATTCCCAGACTTAACTTTCCAAACACCACAGGGGCCAGTTAAGGTTAATGAAAATGAAGTTTATATGGGCGGAAAGTTTAGAGTCGTTGCAGCAAGTAAAAATGCAATAAAGGTACAAGCCGTAATCGATGGACAAAGAGCAAATGGCGGACCAGTATTATCTGGCAAGAGCTATCTAGTCGGAGAAAAAGGCCCAGAGTTATTTAGACCAGGACAGTCTGGACAAATTGTTCCAATGAATAACGGAGGCCAGATTCCTAAATACAATATGGGCGGTGTCATAAAACAATTAGCATTGATGACTGGACTTTCTATGGGAGCAAATCAAATAGGAAGTAAAGTTGGAGGAGGCGCTGGAAGCGTTATATCACAACTTGGAAATCTATTGCCATTCTTATTAATGGGAAATATGGGAGTAGGAAAAATAAGACCCGCAGTGTCATCTGCCAGACCATTAGGAATGGAAGGACCTTTACGTGAAGGTGGAACATTCGGTAAGGCTTCTTTAAGAGATCCAATATTTGGAAAAACTGTAGATAAACTAACTGGTTTATCAAAAGAAGGGTCTACATCTACAAAAGTTATTGGAAAATTAGGAAGCACTTTGGGAAATGCGCTTAAAATTTTCTCAAGAGCTAATTTAATATTAGCAGGAGTAACAACCGCTTTAGTTCTTGGCAAAAAGGGTTGGGATGAATATTATAAGAGACAAAAATTAAATCAGGCTACATTTGGATTAACAGCAGAATCTGCAAAAAAGGCTGGACTTAGATTTACAGACTTTGGTTTAAAAATGAAAGAAGCAATACAAACATCTAAAGACATGGTTGCAGCTAATAAATTTCTTTATGAAAGCATGAAAGATGGCGGAACTCCATTCCAAATGAGTATTATTGAAGTGCAAAAGTTAAGAGAAGAAGTAAAAGAGACGTTTGCTGAACAAGTAGAAGCTTTTAATAAATCTCCGTCAGATAAAATACCTGCAGCGGCAATAAGAATGAAAGAACAATTAATAGCAGCTGGAATGTCTGCAGAAGAAGCAACTAAAAAAATATACACGATGCTGACTCTTTCAAACGACGCAGATCAAGCTTTTTCTGCAACTATTGGAAGCGCAGCTTTTAAAAAGGTATTAGACCCACAATCAGCAGCAGTATCTTCACTTTCAAGTTTTACTGGTGCAGTAAAAAATGAAGGAGATAAAGAAAAAGCACTTTCTCTTAATACTGCATTAATGGCAACAGAGACTGGAATTAATGATTTAATTGCTAAAAGAGAAAGATTAGTTGCAAAAAATTTAGATGGGAAAGAAAAGTTATTAAGTTTTGACGAAGCAGAAAAAACTATGCTAGATCAGCTTAATGCATCAGCAGATGCTCGTACAACAATTACTCAGGGAACCGTTGATGTTTTAGCTGAAACAAACCCAGAGGTTAGGCAATTAATCAATGGATCTGATACCGTAGTTAGCGTATGGCAAAAAATTAGACTTGAAGCAAAAGGGTTTAGCGGAGATCTTTCTAAATTAAATGCAGAACAAGCAAATGCTATTTATGAATCTTTTAGGGCAGTTGGATCTACAGTTGAAGCAACTAATAGAGAAGGTATATTAAAAACACAATATACTGCCTTAGGCAAATTAAAAGATCAAATTACCAATTATACAAAAGCATTAAAGCAACAAACCGTATCACAACAAATTTCTGATAGAGACAGAATTGCATCTTTAAATAAACAAATTGATGCTAATAATAAACTTGCTGAAGCACGTAAAAAAGCTTTATCTGCAGCACAACAAGATGCAGACCTTGGAAGACAAATTGAAAAAACAAGACTTGAAATGCAAAACGCACAAGCTACTGGGGATACTGAAAAAGCTCAATCGCTTAGAATTGATCTTGAATCCCTAACAACACAACAACAAACAGAATCTCAGATAAAAGCAATCGATGCAGCAACAGAAGCAGCCAACAAGCCTCTTCAAGATGCACTGGATGCAATGAGTAAAAAGCAACAAGATTTAGCAGACTCAGCTGCTTTAGCTGGAGAAAGTTTAGATAAGATAAAAGAAAAGTATGCTAAACAACAAGCAGCAATAGATAAAGTGAATGGTGCAATGACGGCTTTGTATGTAAATGCATCTGCCGCTGGATTAACAATTGAAGAATATGTAAAAACAGTTAAGGGTGGGCAAGAAGCCGCTGGGCTAGTAGGCGCAACCGAAGAGGCTACTGGTGTCAAAATGCCTAGATACACAGGCTCAGGTACAGGTCCAGGATCTGAGAATGGCGGTCCTGGAGGAAGCCCTCGTGTAGCGGAAAGAAGAGGAGAGAACGGTGGTTCAGGAGCACCTGCTCCAGTAAGTCCACAAGCAAACGCATTAGCAATATTAGCAAAAGCAGGAGCAGGCTCTGCTGCCAATGATGCCCTTGCAAATAGCATTAAAGGTGGCGCATCTCTTAAAGATGTTGTAAACGCAATTCAAGGTAAAGAAGATGACAAAAAAATGAAAAAAATTTCTTATGGAATAAGTCAATCTGGATACAGCGCTAATAAAGTTGGTGCTGGTGCGCTTTCAGCTGCTGGAATTTCTTCACAAGAAATGGTAATAGGAAAAACATTTTTAGATAAAAATGAAGTAAAATGGAAAATATCTTCCCTACCTGCTGGCCGTAATAATCCTGATTTTGGTGTTACAAAGGCTGGGTTTGGAGCTATGAATTTAAATCCAAAAATACCAACAATTGTTGGAGACCGTGGTCCAGAGATGGTATTTGGAGGAATGGTTATTCCTAACATGGCAAAAGTTCCTTTTGCATCACCAAGATATGATGTAAAACAAGCTGCAAAAAGATTTGAGCCTATGCAACAAAGATCATCAAATGCATCATATGTTGTAAATCAAAATATATACGCTGCAGAAGGAATGGACATAGAGGCGTTATCAAATATGGTTGTTAAAAAAGCAGAAATTGTTATTGGACAAAAGGCTAAAGTTAATGTTAAAATGGTTGGACAAGGGAAGAATATATAATGGCAGCTTTAGTATTACCAGTCGGCTCAGCATTGTTTATACAAGATGCTAATAGCGTATGGCAAAAATTAACTGAACATAATAGGGCCCCAGTATCCGTAGATATTCAAAGGTTTGAGCAGACCTCTAGAATGGCCAATGGAAGCCTTAGGAAGCTGTTTATAGCCGATAAAAAGAGCCTGTCCACCTCTTGGAGCATGGTTCCCTCATACTCCACAATGACCTTAGACGGCGGCTGGGGGGCAGAGGATATTAAATCATTTTATTTAAGCTCAAAAGGCAAAGGCACATTTAATGTCAGAATCGCTTATAATTTAACTAGAACAGAAGATTTTGTAGCATCATTTTCATCATGCTCATTTAATTTGATAAAAAGAAACGTAAAAGAAAATGTCGCAGATACTGCACAGGCATTTTGGGATGTAAGTATTTCTCTGGAAGAAGTATAATGCAGTCAGTAAGCACAGATACACTAAATAAAATTAACCAGTCTTTATCCTATGAAATGGGTGGTGGATGCTGGATAGAATATAACATGAATAATTTAATAGAAGGAGCAACAGTATCTTCCCCAGTAGAAGTAGCAACTGGGAAAACATACATGAAAAAGCTTTTCCCATTAAAAAGTATAATAGATCCAAGAAGACCAGAATCATCAGGCATTAGTTATTTTATTTTAAATCCATTATACACAACCCCAATACCAGCATATAATGTATCTAAAGATTTACCAACAAGAACATATTTTTCAAGCACAAAAAATCAATATAAGTTTTGGCTATCTCCGCAGGCAACTGGATCAATATTAACAAATTGTAATTTTACTGTGGACTACCCAGTATCAAAAACTGCAGTAACTAATAATATTGTTGTAAAATTTGAAACATCTTATTCAAAGCCAGCCACATGGAATATTAAAATAGAGGACTATGCTGGTACTCAGTCTACAATATCTACAAATGGTACAGTACCATCAAACGGAGTATTTCAGTTATATTGGAACGGATCAACATGGAGTACAACAAAGTTTACAACTCCATCTCAACCAGTAAATATTAAAAAGATTATAGTAACAGTTAATACAATTGATGTTGCCAACTCTTTTCTTGGCGTAATAGAAGTGGCTGCAAAGTATATACAAGATGTTTCTAGCAGGATTGTTTCTTTTAATACATCTAAAATGTCATCTGATAGCTCATCTGGACTGGTACCCGTAGGACAAGTAACTTCTAACTCTCTTTCATTAATGTTAGAAGGGTTTGATAGGGCTGGGGTAGAGTATGATAAATCTAACTCATTTGATAAATCAAAAATAAATTTATACAAAAATGTAAAGATTACTCCATTTAATACAATAGGAACAGATATTATACCGCAAGGTGTATTTTATATTGATTCTTTTACAATATCTGAATTTGGCGATATAAGCATTCAAGGCCTTGACGGAGCAAAGTTTCTACAAGAAATAATAGCGCCAGATATAGTAATACAAAACGCCCCATCGCAAGCAATCATAAGAAGACTTCTTGATTCGATAGGATTTACTAGTTACGTATTTAACACTAAAAATAAAAACAGCACATCCATATCGGATTCAGCAACTATTGTTCCAATACACTGGTTTACAGATGATTCTAAAACAGTATGGCAGCACATACAGGATTTATGCAGAGACACTCAAATGATTGCATCTTTTGATAACTACGATACATTACAATTTTATCCAAGAGACTATATATTTGATTCAACAAGATCTTCAACATTTAAATTTAGAAGTGAAAAAAGTGGTGTAAATGTTCCAAATATAATTTCTCTAACAAAAGAAACTGTGCCGTCTGTAAAAGCTACAAAGGTTATATACACTCCAATAATAAGCACAAATTATAAAGGATCATCAGACAACTTATACATATCTCCACCAGCAGCATTGGGAGCTGCAGCACTTCAATCCACACTAGAAGCTTCGCAGCCTTCTGAAACTGGAGCTCCACTTGGAGCATTGTCGCTGGCACCAATAAGCGTTTATAGCGATTTGGCAGATACATCTTTTTATAATAAAAACGGATATTTTTTAATAAATAATGAGATTGTAGAGTATGATGCTATAGAGTTTCAATATGCACTAATATCAAACCCAACAACAATAGAAAAAAAATGGATAACATCTGATTCTGATATTGCTAAATATTTAGGAGAAAGCGTCATTGGTTCTTTTAAATCAACATTAAGATATAGAATTAAAGAAAGAAATGTTTTTAATGCTACTGGCAAAGGCGTCGGTGTTGGAGAAAAGCATATAGTTGATATAACAACACTTAAAAATGAATGGTCTGGCTCAAAAGTAAACCTTTCAGTAACACCTAAAACAAATACAGAAGATGCTTCCGTATTTTCGCTGCAGCAAACAGACAGCTCTGGTAAATCTATATCAAGATCTTTGCTTACAATAAGCTCACCATTAACCTCTAAAGAGTACTACATGGCTACCATAAACTCAGACCCATTTGCAACAGAAAGCTATTTTTCAATTGGCACCTCTATGTTTTTTAAATTGATGACTGTTAATGGAAGAGCTACTGGAAATCAACAGGTAACCGCTGGCATAGGAATTGGAATGTCAACTAATAACCTAAACGGTTATATATTGAAAATTTCAACATCACAGAATGTTGCAGCAAGAGGACTAAAATCAAAAGACGTACAGCTTTTTAAAGTTGTAAACGGAGTAGAGTCAATAGTTTCTGATAGTCAAAGCACAATAGATAATTCAATTACTGGAGTTTCTGGAGGAGAGCTTTATAGATTAGATATAAGAGTATCTCAGAAAAGCCCAAGCAAAAGAATATTTAAAATTAAATTTAACAACGCAGTAATTACAGCCACAGATACTTCACCAATATCAATTACAAACAAAATTGCTTTAATAGGAATTAATGGAGACGTAGCATTTGACTACGTGTACACATCACCACTTACGCAATCACAATATGAGCAATCATATTCATACGATAATTATGGTTCATACATAGGGTCTTCTACTTCTTTAAGAAATATATTTGGAGACTTCTTGACAGCAGGTGTAGTGCAGGCAGAAGATAAAAAACCGTGGATTAAAGAGTTTGGTCCTATAGCAAGAGAGATTAAAAAAATTGAAACAAAGTATGCCACCAGACCAGGGTATGTAAAATACCCACAAATTATATTAAACCCAAATGCCACTTTGCTTGGATATGACGCAAACTCATTTGGAATTGAAGCTTATGTATTAAATAATACTGGAACCTTCGTAGACCTAGCGGATGGCGGAGAAAAAAGCTTTATAGTTGTAGGAGAAACAATAGCCCCCACTGATCCATTTGTTTATATAGATCCAGATTTATCTGCCACTTCAAGCGAAGAGCAGGTTGCCTTTGAGTCTACTTGGATTCAGAGAGAATCTGAAGCAAAATCTCTTTCACAATGGATGAGGACACAATGGTCAAAGCAGCAGACTGTATTAACTTTAGATGTTTTTCCAAATCCACTTATTGAAAATGGCGATATTGTAGAAATATCTTACCCCAGCAATTCAGTATATTCTTCAGAAGACGCTGGCAAAACTGCAGGCAAATATATTGTTCTTGATGTAGAACAGGCTTATAGCCAAGACCCATCTACAAAGATAGTTTGTAGGTCGATTTATGTTTAAACAAATGGTAGAATCTTTACATGGTTAAAAAAAATCCAAAGATTGGCTCATCTCAAGTTGCTGGTGGAATCAAAGTCCAGTTACCAGCAGACTCACCTTTAATTGGGATTTTAAAAACAGACCAATATGATGTATTAAATGTTTTTACAAATGTAGTAGATAAAACCTATGTGCCAAGTATCCCTGGATCTGAAGAGCCAGAAGAAGATTTTGATGGAGACACGGAAGACGAGTCGCCAGGCACAGAAACCTTATTGGCTCCAAATT
>Ga0247723_1000899_pt1 | contig 18657 bp, 38 predicted proteins | sample MSEWelMarce5H_FC_FD_189079 | JGI IMG/M metagenome (GOLD analysis project Ga0247723, IMG submission 189079) | Subsurface sediment microbial communities from gas well in West Virginia, United States - MSEEL Well Study Marcellus 5H_FC | ecosystem: Environmental > Terrestrial > Deep subsurface >... | reverse complement strand
GTCTGGGCTAGAGATAACACCCAAAATAGTTGGGTTGGGCGATAGTTCAGCCCATTGGTATATTGCTTCTTTAGCGGTGGAGACTGGTATTAGTCCAGCCGCTTTGATGGAGTGTGATGACCGCATGTTGTGGACTATAGGTAGGTATTTGATTTGGCGTAGCCAGCAACAATCTCGTTGATAGAATAGATGTGATTGGTGGTGTTTTATGGCTCAAAATATACAGTATGTATCTAAAGGTCAGCGTAGCGGGCTTTACATTACTGATTATAGAGACATCATTGCCGAATTAAATCGTGTGCAACCTACTCTTATAAATCAGATGAAAAAAGAGTATAGAAGAATTGCCAAGCCTGTACAGGTTGCCGTAAAAAGCAATATCCCTAAACAGCCACCTACTAGCGGTAGACACCGTTTGAAACCTGATAATGCACCTAGGTCTGGTTTTATTCCTAGGGTTGTTCCTGGTCGTTTGACTTGGGGTGCTAACTCTGAGAATGGTGGCAAGCAGGTTGATGCTGTTGCTATTCAGACTCCTAGCGAAAAGAAAGCTGCAAGAACTTACAGAAAGAATAAAACTGATGCGGCTTCTATTGCTCGTTTGAAAGTTGAGAACGCTGGTGTTGTTTTGGCTGACATGGCTGGTAGAAGTGAAAAGTGGATTAATAAGCGACCTAGAACAAGGGTTTATAAGTATAGTCGTAGCAAGTCTGGTGAGAGAGACCACAGAATAAATAATCAGGGTCGTGGCATGATTAGGGCTTTGAATAAGGGTGCTAGTGGTAAGGCTTCTCGTTTTGTTTGGAAAGCTGCTGAGAAGGCTTTGCCGAAGGCAGAGCGTGATGCTAAACAAGTTTTGAATGTGGCTATTCAAGTTATCAATAAAAGGATGGTTGTGTAATGGCTATTTTTATTCCCTTAATTTCGGTTTTTGATGCGAAGGGTATTCGTGAAGCTAAGACGGGTATGTCTGCGCTTGCTGGTGTTGTAAAGAATCTTAAGGGTACGGCTGTTGCTGCTGCGGCTGCTTTTGCTACTGTGGGCATTACTGGTTTTGTTAAAGAGTCTGTTACTGAAGCTCGTAACCTTGAACGTAACATGGTTGGTTTGGGTAACGTGTTTGGTGCGTTGTCTCCTGAAATGCAACAGTTTTCTAAAGATGCTTCTGCTATTGGTTTGAGCCAGGTTGAAGCATCTAAGGCTTCTACTTTCTTGGGTTCGGTTTTGAAGCAGTCTGGCTTTGAGATGGGTACTGTTTCTAAGGAAACTAAGAACCTTGTAGGTTTGGCTTCTGACTTGGCGGCTACTTATGGTTATGACGTGTCTGAAGCGTTGACTGGTATGACTGCTTTGTTTCGTGGTGAGTATGACCCGATAGAAAAGTTCGGTGTTGCTATGAAGCAGTCCGAAGTTAATGCTGTGTTGGCTGCTCGTGGACAGAATAAGTTGACTGGTGCTACTTTGCGTAATGCTACTGCTCAGGCTCGTCTTGACATTTTGTATGAGCGTTCTAAGGATGCTCAGGGTGCTTATGCAGAGCAGACGGGCAGTTTGTTTGTTGCTCAAACACAGTTGAAGGCTTCTTTCGATAATTTGAAGGCTTCTTTGGGTTCAACTATGACTGGGCCGTTGGCTACTTTGTTGGCTTCTTTTGTTCCTATTGTAGATATTTTGGGTAAGGTTCTTGCACCTATTTTTGCAAGTATGGGTACTACTGTTGCACGTTTAGCACCTTTGCTTGTTGCTTTAGGTGAAGTATTTTTGATTTTGTTTGAAGCTATTGCTCCTATTCAAAAGGTGTTGATGGAGTTGATTACTCCTTTGCTTAATCCTTTAGTTGCAATTATGCGATTGTTAATTGCAGTTGTAAAGCCTTTGATTCCTGTTATTACTTTGCTTGCTAATGTTTTAGGTGCAATTCTGCTTCCTATTGTTACTGGTATAAACATTGCGTTTACTTTCTTGATTGAAGGCATTATGTCTTTCTTCAAGTTGCTTTCTAACATCCCGTTTATTGGTGATGCTTTTAAGGAGATGAATAAGGGTTTAGAGTCTTTGAACAGTCAAATGAGTGGGGTCAATGACAAGTTGATGTTTACTACTGATTCTGCTCAGTTGATGGCTGACCAGTTCTCTAAGAAGATTGACTCTAATCCTGTTGATGGTATTGGTAAGGCTGTTGAAAAGGTTGGCGATAAGGTTGGTAAAACTTCTGAGAAGATAAAAGACTTTTTAGAGAACGCTGTTGGTATACAGAAGTCGTTTATTGGTGGCATGAACATTACTGGTTTGCTTGACCAAAATAACAAAGAAATTGTTGAGAGCATTACTTACATTGACGGCAAATTTCAGACTGTTGTTTCTTCCGCAACTAAATCTTCTGGTGACATTGTTGGGGCTTTCAAAGATAAACTAAGCGGTCTAAAAGGTTTTTACACAGACCTAAACAAGTTGATTTCTGCCAAACTAGACCCTGAGTTGATTGCACAGATTTCTAGTGCTGGTGTTGAAGCTGGTGGGGCTACTGCTAAGGCTATTTTAGAGTCTGGGTCTGAAGGCATTACTAGCCTAAATAATACTTTTACTGGTATTAAGAAGATTGCTGGTGACATTGGTTTTAAGACTGCCAAGGTTATGGAGACTACTGGCTCGGACATTGGTAATGGTCTTATTGATGGTTTGGCAGCTCAGAGCGAGAGACTAAATGCTGTTGCTACTCAGATGGGTGAAAACTTTGCTGGTGCTTTTAATGCTGGTACAAAGAAGAAAGATGCACCAAAGGTGGACAGCATTATTCCAAAGGGTTTTGGTTATGCTCAAAGTACTTTTATTGGTAGCAAGGTTGCTATGGCTGAAGGTCAAAATACTTTAGGGATGAATAACTATAGCCTTAAGTTTGCTAAGGATTTTAAGAATCCTTACACTAATTTGTCTAATCCTTTTGCTAGGGGTACAAAGCAGAGTGGCGGTACTTTCGCTGAATTTAGAGACTGGGCTTCTGCTAATGCGGCTAAACAAAAAGAGTTTCAAACAAACTTAAATAAACTTACTGAATACAAGATTGCTATTAATGTTGCTCCTGGTGCTAATCAGGCTGCTATTGGTGCAGCTATGGTTTCTGCCATTCAGGAGTATGAACGTAAAACAGGCAAGGTTTTCACTAAGTAATGGGACTAAATAAAACTAAAGTTACTATTCTCTTAAATGATGAAAGTGCCAGTTGGGATGTGACTGCTAATGTCACTTCAGTTTCAACTAGCGTAGGTAAGAATAGGCAGTTAGACGAGTTTAGACCTGGTACGGCACAAATTACTTTAACTAACTTTAATCGTGAGTTTGACCCGCTAAATACGAGTTCTGCTTTTTATGGTGCTGTTATACCTAAAGCATCTAAGGTTTATGTGACCTTTGAGCGTACTGGTGTTCCTACTAGCAGGTTTATTTTTGTTGGTTACATTGATGATTGGTCTTTTGATTATTCTGTAAATGGTGAAGCAACAGCAACTTTTAGTGCTTCTGAAGCTTCGGCTTTGTTTGCTAGACAGTACATTCTTGCATATGCTACTCTTCCTGCTGAGTTGAGTGGTGCTAGGGTAAGTCGTATTTTGGCTGATGCTGGTGTTTCATATCAGAACATTGTGCCAAGTGCTGGTGCTTCAATTGATGCTGGTACGCAGATGCTTGTTGCAGACCCAACTTGTGCTGGCCAAAATGTTTTAGATTATTTAAATAACATTGCTGTTAGTGAGCAGGGTGCTTTTTTCTATGGCACTAACGGTGCTTTGACTTTTGAAGATAGTGCTAATAGTGCAACTAACACCGTAAATGATGCTAATAGGCTTTTTACTGATGACGCTACTGCTGGTGCTTACCCTTACAGCAGTATTGACATTGGTTACACTTCTGAACTTTTGTATAACAAAATTAAAGTGACTTCGTTTGATGATACTAATTCTGCGAGTGCGACTTTTTCTGCTTCTCAAACAACTTATGGTATTAGTGATTTAAATTTAACTAACATTTATTACACCAACACAACTCAACTTACAAATTTGGCTCTTTTTTTACTAAAAAAGTATAGGACTCCTGAGTATAGAGTTAGCTCTCTTGTTGTGCCTTTTATTTCTTTAAGCGATAGTTTGCAGGATAGTTTGTTGGCTTTTGCACAAATAAATAATTTTATGAAGGTTAAGTTTACACCTAATGGAATTGGTACTTCTCTTGAAAGTTATGTGCGTGTTGTTGGTATAGAACATGAAATTAGTCTTGATAATCATTTAGTAAGGTATAAACTAGAGAGTTTGCGTAATCCATTACTTGTTTTGGATGATGTTGAGTTTGGTAAACTAGACACATATTATTTGGGTTTGTAAGGAGAGATAGATGGCTGGAACTACTGTTTTTACTGCTGGGCAGGTGCTAAGTGCCGCTAGTTTGAACGGTAACTTTGATAAGTTGCCTTATGCTTTTGCTGCTGGAACTGCTACTGCTCTTACGGGTGCTTTAGCTGCTGATGGAACTGCTACTGTTTCTGTAACTTTTCCTGCCAGCCGTTTTGCTGTTGCACCTATTGTTACTGCGTGGACTAGCGGAACAAGATACATTGCTACTGCAACTACTATTGCAGCTGGTTCTGCAACTATTACTGTTCGTAACGTATCTGCTGCTACAGGTTCAACTGAAACTGTTTACTATCAGGCTGTGCAGATGACTGCTGGAACGGCTGCTGGCTAATGACTGAAGTAAAGCGACCTAATAATGGTGAACTTTTACAGAGAATTGTTGATGACATGTCCATAATCAAAACAGACATTGCTGTAATCAAAAAAGATGTAACTATTAACTCTGACCTTGTTATTGACCATGAAGCTCGTATTAGGGAGTTGGAGAAGGCTCGCTGGCAGTCGGCTTGGGTTACAGGTGTTTTGTCTGCTGTAATTACTTCTTCCATTGTTGGGGTTTTACTAAAACTAATTCAATAGAAAGGCATTATGTCAAAATTGACAAAACTTTTATTTGTTTTGTTTTTGGCATTTGCACCGATTCTGCTTTTTACACCTACGGCTAAGGCAGACCCTGTACAGGGTTTAGGTGTAGATGTTTATACATTCGACCCGTCAGCTTTACCTGAACGTCAGGCTTACACTGTTTGTGAAGGTGAGTCTGTTTGGACTTCTGTACCTAATCTTGATGCTGATTGGGGTGGGGATGTTGTTGCTGGTTGTCAGCACGATTTTGTGTTGATTCATTACACAGGTTTTTTGACTTCACCTAAATCGGGTGACATTACTTTTCAGTCTTGGGCTGATGATGGTTTCTCCTTTTCTTTAGACGGTGTGCCTGTTATTGATGACTGGACTCTAAAAGGCTGTTCGGGTAGTTCTGCTACTGTGCCTATGGTTGCAGGTCAGTCATACAAGTTTGATGCCTGGTGGTATGAGTTCGGTGGTGGAGCTTGTAACCGTTTGTGGTGGGATGCTGAAGGTGAAGGCATGAGTGTTGTGTCTGCTCAGGCGTTTAGTGGTGAGCCTGTTTTGCCAGCACCGTTTTTGAGTAAGCCTGTCGGGTTGAATGGGTCTGTGTCTGGGACTAGCGTTGATTTGGTGTGGGCTTCTGTTGTTGAAGATACTTTGATTGAACGTTATGCAGTTATGTGGACTTATGGTGATGAGCCTGGTTGGGCTTTGGCTTCTTTAGAGCAGTTTGCGACTATCAGTAATTTGCCTGAAGATACTGACATAACTTTTAGGGTTCGGTCTGATAATGATTCTTTGGGTGTGTATTCGGAGTTTTCTGATTCGTTTGTGATTCGTACTGGTTTTAATGAAGTTGTTGAGCCACCTGTTGACCCACCAGTTGACCCACCGATTGAACCTGAACCACCTGTTGAGCCTGAGCCTGTTGACCCACCTGTAGTTCAACCTGAAGAACCTGTTGTTGAAGAGCCTGTAATTGAGCCACCAGTAGTCGAGCCTGAGCCTTCTATAACCGACAAAGATTTGGCTGAAATTGACCCACAAAGCCTGTCATCTGCTGATGTGGCATTACTCCTAGAAGATGCTTTACAGACCTTTGAGACGGCTGTAGAAGGCTCTGCTGAGTATGCTCAGGCGTTGGAGCAACTAATGATTGTAGCCCAAGCAGATGACATTGTTGTTTCAGAAGAGTTGGCTGCTGTGCCTGTGTTAGGTGCGACCATTGTGGGTTTGACTAATGCTTTGAACGCTCTGGGTAACTTTGGTGCAGACATGTCCCCGAAGGTTAGAGCTTTGGCAGAGCAGTCTGTTGTGTCGGCAGTTATTGTGACACAGATAGCGACTACGGCAGTTGGGCTGACTGCTTCAGCACCATCATCTATAAGGAGAATAAATTGAGAAACTTTTTGAATGACATTATCGGTCAAATCTGGACTTTGCTAGGCATGTTTGTTGCTTGGATTGTTTTGGAAGGCTCTGCGAAGAGTGTTATTGGCTGGTGTATTCTGGTAGTTATAGCGGTGTGGATTGTCACATTTCGCTTACGCAACCCGAAGGAATAACTATGTCTGCTGTCTATTTTGAACCGTTCCCTGCTAATACTCGTAATGATGAGTTTGGTAATCTAGCTCCGTACCGTAATGGTAGACCGCATAGGGGTCAGGACTGGTCACCTAAAGAGAACAGTCCGATTAAGGCTATTACTTCTGGCACAATCTTTTTGAACGAGTGGTCTGATGTTTTGGGCTGGTTTGTTGTTCACAGTGCTAAGGATGGTATGTGGGTTTTGTATGCTCACCTAGCGAAGCAGTCACCTTTGGAAAAGGGTGCGAAGGTTGTTGGTGGCGAAACTGTTTTAGGTCTTGTTGGTGGCGGTAAGAACACTAAGAGTGGTTCTGCTTCAACTGGAGCGCATCTACATTTGAGCATTGGTAAAGCAAATAAGGCTTGGTCTAACCCTGACATTCATTTGGCTGCATACAAAGATTTAGTTGACCCGTTGAAGCACATCCTAGAGAACTCAGGCAAATAATGAAAACTCGTATCAAACAGATTATTGAAGTTTTATCTTTTCTCGCTTGGCGTGGCTTCGGTATTTTCTTGTTTATTCTTGGTGGTTCTGCTGGTGTAGGTGCAGCTTTGACAGGGAATTGGCTGGACGGTGTGGTCATTGCTTGGGGTACGTTGATGATTGGTGTTATTGGGGCTATCGGTTATGCGATTGCTACTACAGGTCAGGTCACTAAGGAAGATGTCGCTAAGGCTTCTAATGATGCTATTCAGAAGGTGAAGGATACAGAGAAGAAGTAGCGTTTTTTTCGCTTCGTCTCCAAGTTCGTCTTTCTACTGGGGTTAGTCCACCCCAAATGCCAAATGGTTCTTTTGCTTCTATGGCGTAGTCTCTGCAATTTTTGAGTACAGGACATTCTTCACATAGTTTTTTAGCCCAGATTGTGTCTTGATACCCACCGCTACCTGGTTCTGGAAAGAACATGTTTGGGGCGTTTTGGCAAGGTATTTCGCCTTTTTCTTCTATTTCTTGTAAAAGTGAAAATAATTTTTGCGAAATAGGTATCATTTGTCGGTGGTTTGTCATACACTTACCATACTGACAAATCGGTCAGAAGTAAAATTGGAAAAGGGCTATGACTAATAAATTGAATCACAACCTATTTGGTAAAGCTACGCTGATTGGTGACTTTGAGAATCAGAGTGCAGAGTGGCATGAGTTACGCAGTAAAGGTATTGGTGGGTCTCAGGTAGGAACTATTCTTGGTGTGAATCCTTGGGAGTCTGCGTACACTATGTGGGCTAAGTTGACTAACAAGATTGAAGATAGTTTTCAGCAGAATGAGAAGATGCGTTGGGGAACTCTTGTCGAACCAGTAATCTTCAAAGAGTGGGGTTTGTTGAACCCTGAGTATGAGATGTTTGAGACTGGTACTTGGGCTGATGGTTGGAAACATGCTAATCCTGACGGCATTTTGTTGAAGGATGGCGAGTATGGTTTGCTGGAGATTAAGACTGCTGGCTATCGTTGGGACAGTATTCCTGACCATTATGCAGCTCAGTGTATGTGGTACATGGAGTTACTTGGTTTGAAGTGGTGCAAAATTGTTGTGTTGTTCCAGGGCAATGAGTTGCAAACTTTTCATCTTGATTATGACCCTGAGTTTGCTTTCTACATGAACGCTCGTGTTGAAGACTTTTGGGACAAGTTGGCTAAGGATGAAGCTCCTGATTGGGATGGCTCTGATTCAACGTTTCAGACTGTTCGTGTTATGAACCCTGACATTGTGGATGAAGAAGTTGAGTTAGATGTACTTGCATCTGATTTGATTTATGCTCAGGCAGAGCTAGATTTGACTACTGCAACTGTTACAGAGTTGAAAAGCAAGATATTAGACAAAATGGGCAAAGCAAAGTATGGTTTGCTTAACGGCAAGGTTATTGCTACTCGTTCTTCCAGAGCTGGTGGAGTGCCGTATCTAACAATCAAGAAGGGAAACTAATGAAGAAAATAACTGACCTAAAGGGTCTTTCTGTTGGTGACAAGGTCGCTATTTCTATCCATAACAGCGATAAGAAAACTACTCATGTTACTGGTGTTTTGTCTGGTATTCAGGTTTTAGATACTGGGTCTGTGGGCTTGACTGTGCAGGGTTTGGGTCAATGGGTTTGGCTTGAAGATAACATGACTGTCACTTGGTCGGTGGCATAATGCAAGCGAGAGAACTTGTCGTTGAAGTTATGAAGGAAGTCCAGGGTCTCGCTAAGAGAGATAAGAACACTTCTCAGGGATTTAATTTTCGTGGCATTGATGCTGTAATGAATGTGGTTGGCCCTGCTTTGCGTAAGCATGGTGGGTTTATCACTCCTACGGTGACTGATGTTTCTACTTCGGTTGCACCTACTAAGAGTGGTGGTTCGTTGAACATTTGCCGTTTACAGGTGACTTATTCTGTTTATGGTAGTGAAGGTGACCCTATTGTTGGGACTGTAGCTGCTGAAGCTATGGATTCGGGCGATAAGGCTACTGCTAAGGCTATGAGCGTTGCATACCGTACATTCTTGTTGCAGTTGTTGTGTCTTCCTACTGATGAGCCTGACCCTGATACATACAGTTATGAGTTGGCTGGCAAGGACATTTACACTCTGGCTAGTGAAGCGTATTTCAATAAGGACTTGGCTAAGTTAAAGACTTTGTATGTTGAAGCACAACAGGCTAAGTTACCTAAAGATAAGTTGGATTTGATTGTGATGTGGGGTAAAGAACTTGGAAATAGTTAGTCCTGACCACATCATTGCCAAACTTAATGAACTTATCCAATCTGGCGAAAAGGGTGTCAATGCTCTTTATGATGCTGAAGCTAAAGTCGCTGACAGGGATTTGACTTATGAGAAAGCTTATCAATCTGCGTTTCTTGAAGCTCAGGGTACGGTAGCCGATAGGACTGCTGTAGCCCGTCTAAAGACTGCTGAATTAAAGTTTGAGCATGACATGGCTAAGGTCGAATTAGGTCGTGTCAAGGCTAAGATAAAGCAGATTTCGGATGCAGGTACTTTGACGGCTGTTATTGCTAAACAGGTTGAACTTACTTTCCGTCATGGTTAGTAAAACTGTTTGGGCTAAAGTTCTTGAACGTGATGTGTGCTGTTGGCATTGTGGGCGCATAGATGATACTCTCGTTCCGCAACACAGAATTAATCGGGGGATGGGTGGGTCTAAACTTTTAGACACTCCATCTAACCTGGTTGCTTTGTGTAGTGAATCTAATGTTTTGATGGAATCTGATTCAGAGTTTCGTGAGAAAGCTTTGATGTATGGCTGGAAGTTGATGCGATACCAGATACCTGAGCAAACACCGATTTACGATTTCTATAAGGGTGACTGGTTTTTGGTTGACGATAACTGGAATAAGACACCTTACCGACTTTTTATGGCTTGAAAGGGAAACAAAATGGATTACGGTTCGGATGAGTGGATTAATTATTCGCTGGGTTTAGAAGTGGAACGAGTTGATTTGACTCACACGAAAAAACCTTTGACTGAGCAACAGTTGAATTTTCAAAAGTTTGCGCAGGGTAAACGTGAGTTGAAGGCTAAAGCAGCTCAACTGGAGTCTATGCGTGAGCAGAGAGATAAGTTGTTTTTTAATGCTGGTCGTTACGCTGGTGGTGCTAGGGATGATGTTGCTACTCAGGCCAGTAAGGTTATTGATGCTTTGTTGGAAAGTGAAGGCTAGACATGAGTGTAGAAATGATTTCACTTGTGCTAAATAATAGTCGGGCTGATGGTCGTGCGAAGTTGGTGTTGATTGGGATTGCTAATCATCATGGCGATAATGGTGCTTGGCCGTCTATTGCTACTTTGGCTCGTTATGCTAATGCTTCTGAGCGTTCTATTCAACGTGACATTAAGCATTTGCAGGATTTGGGTGAGCTTGTGGTTGAAGTTCATGGTGGGGAATCGAAGGGTCAGTACAAATCTAACAAGTATTGGATAAGTATTTCTGGTGTTTCTGAGAGTCAAATCAGGGGTGACAAACTAGGTTCAGGGGTGACAGACCAGGCAATCAGGGGTGACAAACTAGGTAAGTCAGGGGTGACACATCTGTCGTCTAAACCATCAATAGAAACATATATAGAAACATATACTCATTTTGAACAATTTTGGAGTGTGTATCCGAGACGGACTTCTAAACGAGCAGCTATGAAGGCTTTTGAGTCTGCTGTGGCTCGTGCTTCGGTTGATGACATTTTGGCTGGTGCTATCAGGTTCGCTAATGACCCAAATCTTCCACAGGGTGAGTTTATTCCGTATCCGACTACTTGGTTGAATGGTGACCGTTGGGATGATGGGCCGTTGCCTGAGAGAACGAAATCTAAGGAAGAACTCCAAAATGAAGCGAGAATGGCTGAGAAAGCCCGACAAGAGCGTTTACGGGAATCAGAGCGTATTCGTAAGTTAGAAGCCTTAGAGCAGGAAAAGAAGGCTGTTTTGACCCCACCGAAGGATTGTTCACATGGGAAGATTGTTTGGAATTGTCGTGAGTGTGGGTTCGGCAAGGTTGCGAAAGGGCAATAAATGGCTAGAATTGGCTTGTGGATGACAACAAGATTCTTTGTAATCGTTGCGGATACTCTTGGGTGGTTGCCCCTGAGAAACGTGAGCGTAAGGACTTGTTTTGTGCTTCTTGTCGTGCCAAGCCAGCTACAGTTGTGCAGTATGGCAAAATGAAATGTATACCCCATCAAGGCAGTTTTGCTGATGATGAGATAACACCAATGTCTGGTGGGACTGTTGTTCTGCCAGGTAAAAGAATATGCAATCATTCCGATTGTGTAAATCCAAAACACATAGAAAAATAGAAAGGGCCAAAATGCCCAACGTAATTAAAGCAACAAATCTCACAGTAACTAAAGCATTTGGCAAGTTTTTTATTGCACAAGATGTTTTTAAAAAGGTTGATGGTTCTGAAGGTAAATTGAACTACAAAGTTTGGTCTACTACACCTGTTTCTGAAGGTCAGGTCGTTGATGTCCTTGGTAATGCTTCGGCAAATGTTAACGAGTTTACTGACCAGTCTGGTAAGCATGTTGTTTATGCTCAGTTGAGTATCAATGCTAAGGAAGTTAATGTTATTGCAGCAGCTCCTGTTCCACCGTCATCTAATTGGGATACATTTTGAAATTAGCGTATTTTAGCGTTTTTGCTACTGTATGTGTTTTTTTGTTTCTTGGCTTTGAAGCGCCTGACCTTGAAAAGAAATTGTTTATGTTTGCTTTTGCTTCATGGTGGTTTCTGATACTTTGTGTCACTTACTATAGAAAGCATGATAAGTAAGTTTTCGGTAGAAGGTCTGCCAGCACCACAAGGCTCTAAACGTCATGTGGGTAATGGTCGAATGATTGAAGCCAGCAAGTATCTTCCTGCTTGGCGTAAAGCTATTGAAACTGAATGTAGGTCTTTGTTTGATGAACCTATGGATGGGGCTTTGGAAGTGGAACTTTGGTTTTACATTCCAAGGCCTTCTTCCGTTTCTAGGGTGTTTCCGACTGTGATGCCTGATACGGATAAATTGTGTAGGGGTGTTTTAGATGGTTTGACCCAGGGTGGGGCGATTGTGGATGACAAACTGGTTGTTGACCTTCATGCTTATAAACGCTATTCGGTTGATGGTTGGACTGGTGTTCATGTGCAGATTAGTCACATAAAAGATTAATTTATTTTGGCGTTTCGCTATTGACTTTGGGGTGATTGTAGGACTAGGTTTAGGGGTATGAGAAAAAATTGGTTTCAAACATACCTACGACTCAAAAACCGTTGGCTGTTTTTTACTAAGCCAAACATCAAGAAAGGGATAAGAAATGTCTTGGACAGAAAATGAGAAACTCAATGAATGGATTGAGCGAGCTTACCAGAATGGTAGGCGTGAAGAGCAAGAACGCATTATAAATTTACTGGTAGAACTAAAAGCTGCTAGGCGTTGTGCAGCCACAGACAAACTTGTTGCCTTTGACACCAATGGAGAGAATGTTATTTATCTCACAGGTTTGGAAACTAATGTGCCAAAAGTGTAACAAAAACTTTTTTCATGGGGGCAGACTTTCTGGTCAACTATCTATGCAAAACACAATAATAAAAAGTTTAGAGAAACTGCCTTTTATTTGGATGGGCGATAAGCAGCTCATACAGATAGACAAACGTGAAGTAATCCAGATGGTCAGGGATGCGAGCGTAAATGAAGATAGGTAGTTTGTTTTCTGGTTACGGTGGCTTAGACCTAGCAGTAACGGCTGTTACTGGTGGAAAAGTTGTTTGGCATTGTGAATGGGATGATGCCCCGTCAAAGATTCTTGAACATAACTTTCCAGGTATTCCAAACTATCGGGATGTTTCAAAAGTTGATTTTACACAAGTAGAAAAAGTGGACATTCTTACTGGTGGTTTTCCTTGTCAAGACTTAAGTTTGGCAGGTAAAAGGGCAGGTCTCAAAGAAGGAACTAGGTCGGGGCTTTGGCATGAGTTTGCTAGAGCTATTGAAGAACTACAACCTAAATTGGTTGTTATAGAAAATGTTAGGGGTTTACTAAGTGCTAAAGCAGATAACGGAATGGAATACAGTCAAGAAGATTTGGATGATTGGGGAGATAGACCTGTTTTCACAGCAATTCAAGCCGTTCTCGGGTCGCTGGCCGACATGGGGTATGATGCGAAATGGTGTAGTTTACGAGCTGCAGATGCAGGAGCTCCACATAACAGATACAGAGTCTTCATCATTGCCTACCCTTCCAACACCGAACACAATGGAACATAGAGAAGTAAAGACACCTGAGCAAATTGCAGAACTGAAAGCACGTTCGCCTGGTGGATACAGAAATTTGCGTGAATCTGTAATTAACGAATTACCTGACACTTTGTTTATGACTCCTACTGCCGTTGAAGGTGAAGGTGGTTCTGTGGGTGAGCGAGTCAAGATTGCTAAAGGTCATTTTGTGATGTTGCGTGACCAAGTAAAAGATTTGGCTGAAGACGAATTACTGCGTACTCCTAGCGTTGTTGATTCTACTGGTGGTGCTATCAGTGAAACTCAGGCTAAGGAGCGTGGCAGGATGGTTAAGGTTGCTGACCAAGTGGTCGAGTTAGCTGCTGAGAATGGGCTTCAGGTTAGTGACAGTATTGCTAATTCCCTTCTTCCTACTCCTAGAGCGCAAGAACCTGGTTCAACAAATGTTGGTTATGGTGATTGTCTGAATGATGTTGCTAATCGTTTGGTCAATGGTTATGCACCTAAAGATTTGTTGCCTACTCCTGCTGTTGGTCACATTCGTAACCATGATGAGCCGATAGAAGATTACTTAGGGCGTAGACAAGATTATATAGACGGCAAGACTAAAGGTATGCCTGGTGCAAGTCTTGGCGTTGCTGTTCGTATGGAAGTTTTGCCTACACCTACAACTAGAGATTTTAAAGATGGTCAGGCAGAGCATGTGAGAGATGGTGTTGTGCAGACGGATACTGTTGCTAGGGCTGTGTTTAATTCAGGTGAAGTTACTAAAACTAATTGGGGTAAGTTTACTCAAGCTATAAAACGCTGGGAAAGCCTTACGCGCCCTGCTCCTGCACCTACTAAGCCTGACGGTAAAGACGGTAATCACCGTTTGTCTGCCGAGTTTACTGAGTGGATGATGGGGCTACCTGCTGGTTGGGTTACAGGCGAAGAAATAGGGCTAAAACGTAATGATGCTTTAAAGGCTTGTGGTAATGGTGTTGTGCCACAGCAAGCAGAACTGGCTTTACGCATACTGCTTGAAGATGTAATTCTGGAAGGAAACTGATGATTGAGTTTGTAGCATCTATAAGTCTTATGGGCTTGTTCGGTGTAATGATTTTAGTATTTGGTTACATAGCAATTTTTTGGTTGGCACAAGTTATAGATGCACGAGAACCATATGATGATGAAGGAGAAAAGGATGAGTAACAAAGCACAAGAAGCAGTAAAACTACTTAGGGATGACAACCTGGTTTGGTCAGCCGATTTTGATTTGGTTCGACACAAGATAGCAGATGTCATTGAAGAAGCTAACACGATAACTCACCCAGTTATTTTGGCTTCAATCAGGAATCTGTGTCATGGTTTGACTAGCCCTGTACTTCAGGAAAAATCTGATGCTTGAAAACCTGAAACCAACAATTAGGCATTACCCCTGCAAGATGAAAACCATTTTGGAGTCGTTAAGTGAAGCAGACAGAAAAACACTTACTGATGCGTTAGAATCGCCTTTGTGGAACAATTCGGCTCTTACTACTGCTCTAAATGAGCGTGGCTTGAAACTAAGTCGTTATACCGTTGATGCACATACAGGAAAGCGTTGCTCATGTTGGAGAACTTAGTTACCCCTGCACCTAAAGTTCAAGCCCCTGAAGGTTGGAGTCCGTCTGTCGTGTTTGATGGTGACGGTGGCGAAGCTACTCTTCCTGCTGTTGAAGGCGATAACCCTGTTGACATTGAAGGGTTTTTGCGTGATGCAGGTATCAATCCTGATGAGATAGACATTGTGGGTGAACCTAGAATAAGTCGCTGGCAGGTGGCTAGACCTTTTCCATTAGACCCTATGTGGATGACGGCTGTTCGTATTCGTTGGCGTAGGAAGAACGCAAAACTTGATTTACCTTTGCTTTATGCGTTGGCTAAAAAAACTAAGGTTGTAGCACCTAAGCCTGTTGCTTCTGGTAAGGCTTTAGTTGTTTTGTGGTCAGATTTACAGGTTGGCAAGGTTGACCATAGGGGCGGAACGGAAGCAATGTTTATGCGTATTGCTGAAACTCAGGTCAAATTGATAAACAAGGTAAAAGAAATTAAACCTGAACGCATCATTTTCTGTGATGTTGGTGACACTATCGAGAACTTTGGTAACGTAGCAGACCTTCATCAGCTCGCCACAAATTCTATGTCGCTCATGCAGCAGGTTGATGTGGCTACTAGCATGGCGTGGGAAACTTTAAAGCAACTGGTCAAGTATGCTCCTGTAACTTACCTTTCGGTTGGAAGCAATCACTGTCAGTTTCGAGTGAACAAGCAGAAAGTTGGTACACCTACAGATGATTGGGGCATACACATTGGTAGAACTCTTGCCAGGCTAAGTAAGGAAGTTGGACTTGACATAACTTTCCATGAGCCAGCAACCCAAGACGAGTCACTCGCCCTAGATATATTCGGAGATTCCTTCCATGTTTTAGGCATGGTTCATGGACATCAAGCCAACAGACCTGAAGGCATCCCAGATTGGTGGCGTAAACAGTCATTTGGTAAGCAACCGATTACAGCTTCAACAGTTCTGGTTTCTGGTCATTTCCACCATCTACGAGTTCAAGAACTTGGTTCAACAAATAGGGGAACAAGCAGGTTTTGGGTTCAAGCAGCAACCCTAGATAACGGTTCTAACTGGTGGAGACTAAATTCTGGTGAAGATTCACAGCCAGGTTTGGTTTGTTTCACATTAGAGAAAGAAAAAGACTTTACAGGGACTGTCTGGAAGTTGTAATGATTCGTGAAGTGTGTTCTTGTGGCGCAGAGTTTGAAACTGATGACCGAGATTCGGTTAGTTTGGTTAAAAACTGGCGTAGAACACACAAACACACTGAAAAGCAGCCTACACAAGAAACAAAAGATTCAACACTACTTAGCAACACAGAAGTAGCTTTAGGTTTTCAAGCCATCTATAATCCTTTGGAAGAAGAAGAATAATGCCAGTTTATGAATACCAATGCTCTAATGGGCATAAATTTATTATTACCGAGCCAATAGCAAATGCCCATAAACCACCTAAAAAGTGTAAGCAATGTAAAGAAAATTTGGTTAGACTATTTGGTACTCCATCTGTACAGTTCAAGGGGACTGGGTGGGGTAAAGATTGAAAGGGAATTATGAAGTATCTAGTTTTAGCTTTATCAGCGTTTATGGTTTTGGTTGGCAGTTTGGCAAGTTTTGGTTCAACTAAACCTGTTGTAGAGACACAGCAAATAGATTTGGTTGAAAAATTTACTGCTATTGAAAAACATAAACATTTGGTTCAAATGACCAAAAATTTGGTTCGATTCGCAGATAAGACACCTTACGTCTTTTCTGGTTCGACACCTTCTGGTTGGGATTGTTCAGGTATGGTTGTGTGGGCTTACAGCAAGGTTGGTGTAGAGCTTCCACATTCAGCAAATAAGCAAGCACATTTAGGTAAGCGTGTGAGTAAAGCACAAGTAGGAGACATTGTTGTTTTTGCTTATCCTGGTTCAACACAGTTTTATCATTCAGCAATTTACATAGGCAATAACAAGATAATCAACGCTAATTTGATGTTTGGAACAACTAAAATCCAGTTGCTTACAGATTTTAGGAAAAGCCAAATTCGGTTCGTTAGGATAACAAGATGAGATTGTTTGAAAAAGTTTTGGTTGGAATCAACATAATTTTGGTTGGATTTATTATCAGCCTATTTTTTGGTTGGACAGAAAATCTGGTTGAAAATTGTTGGGACAAATACCACACAGAATTTGAAGCTATAAGTCATTGTGAGAAACATAATGGGTAGGTTTCCTAAGCCTTGCCTTGATTGCGGTATTCTTACTTCTGGCGGTAATCGGTGTGATGAACACGAAAATTTGGTTGTAAATCTTCATAACGCTAAAAGAGCTGCCGTAAAAAAATTGACGGGACAATATTCTGGTGATTACAAGAAAAGGGCTAAATTGGTTCGTGAAACAGCTTTGGTATGCCATTTGTGTTCTGGGAGCGCTCGCTTTGATGACCCTTGGGTTGCTGACCACGCTAATCCTGGTTCTTTTGGTAGTGATGCTATCCTGCTACCAGCTCATAAGAGTTGTAATGAAAAGCGCGGCAACAAGCCGCTAACCTAAGTTTTGGTTATTTGGTTGTAAAATTCGGTTGTGATACCCGATACCAGATACCACGCCTAACCCCTTATATACCTCTCGTATAGGGGGTTTTGGCGTTTATAACGGTTTTATAACGGTCTTGAAAATAAGCTTGTGTCGCAACCTGGCTAGACATACTATTTTCTTGTAGCCAACAACGGCTGCCTAAACAAAGGGAAACAAATGAAAAAAATTGTTGTAATGGATAGGCATATTGCTAATCTTGGAGAACAGGCAGGTATGGGTGATGATTGGCCTGAACTGTTTTTAGATGAAGAATTTATGGCTATGGTTATGAAACATTATAAAGAAGCTCACCGTTATCTAACTAAGAAATATGGAAAGGGAAACTAATGGAAATCAGTTATGAGAAAAATAGTCAAGGCGCTTGGGTACTAACTACGATTTACCAAAATCGTTTTGTTAGACAAGCTTACTTTTTCTATACTAAGAAAGAAGCAACACAACAATTTAGACAATTCGTAAAGGGAGATAACTAATGAACGATTGTTTATGTGTTGCTTGTGGAACACAATGTGAACTATGTCTTAAGCGTTATCCTACCGATTGTGTCTGCCCTAATGAAAATGGAGAGAACTAATGAGCAACCTAACTACTGAACAGACTTGGGAACTGTTAGAGATACACAGGCTACTAATAGATAGAGACGAGCATAAGAAAGGTATTGGCGTTTCTCTCTTAGTTGATTTTATTGAAACTCACCTATTCCGCGCAGAAGTTATTGGCTGGGTGGCTTGTGTAAAGTGTAAAGCTGCTATACAGAAAGACATAGCCGAAGAAGAACTGTATATGTGTGTTGAGTGTTCTAACGCTTACTACACACACGAAGACGAAAAGGGAGAAAATGAAAATGTATAAGGTTAGGCTGAAACACGATACAGGTTTTGTTAGTGTGATTGTTGCCGCGCAAGATACAGACCAGGCTATAAAGTTAGCTTGTAAGTTAGAGAAAGCGCCATTAGTGGCTGTTCGTTCTGTTAGATTAGCAAGATAAGGGAAAAGGAAAAAGGCAAATGAGTGATGGATTAGTTCCGTTTAGAAAATGTAAAACTGATACCTGCTATAACGATAAAGAATTCAACATTACAAATACAGGAAGATTAGAATATTGTATTTTTTGTAAGTTGGAAATAAAAAAGGGAAAAGGGAATGAAAAGATTATGTAATCGTTGCGACACACAAGTTAGCTATAAAAATGTTTCTGTCGGCTATTCTTGTGTCTGTAAT
>Ga0247723_1000897_pt1 | contig 18698 bp, 16 predicted proteins | sample MSEWelMarce5H_FC_FD_189079 | JGI IMG/M metagenome (GOLD analysis project Ga0247723, IMG submission 189079) | Subsurface sediment microbial communities from gas well in West Virginia, United States - MSEEL Well Study Marcellus 5H_FC | ecosystem: Environmental > Terrestrial > Deep subsurface >... | reverse complement strand
GCCACAAAAGCATTGCCGCTTACAAACAGGTTACTGAGATCGCTACCAAATGGGGTTGTCGATAAAAAGTTTTGGGCGAATACAGGAGTGTAAGGCATTACTACTATTAATACATAAAGTCTTTATATCAAGCGAGGCGCTACTGAAGGTCGGAGTGGAACTTGTGGTACAAATCGCTGTGGCTGATTTATGACTTGGGGTGGTCTTAAGAATGTAAAGGCGGCAAGGCCTATGACGATGAATAGGATCAGGTACATCATGAATCGCGGAATGACAATCTTTTTAACCTCTGGCTTAGGAGGTGCTGGTGGGGGGAGCAAGTCTTCAATCATACGCTGGAGCTGAACCTCTGTGATGCTTCTGGAAGTCTCCTCTGGAGTCTCCTCTGGGGGTGGCATCTCATGGACTCGGAGTACAAAGGCATTATTCTCGAACCCATTAAAGTTTAGGAGCTGACCAGTCTTATCGTACCATCTGACGGTAAGCCTGGAGAGTTTGACGATCGGCTGAGGGTAGGTGATCGAGATGACATAGTCTGGACCTTCCTTGAAGTTTTTGATACAGCCAGAGCTGACATCCATAGGGATCATGGCGAAGGTTGAGCTGATGGTCCTGGATGAGTAGGTTTCTCCGACGAGAGCCTTCGAGTCTGTGACCTGGGTTGTCCGGAGCTCGTCAATGTCCAGAAAGACAAACTCGTTGGTCGAGAGGTCCACTACGTTGTCCGACTTGATAAAGTATCCAGGAGTTCCGATATTGTACTCGGGTACAAGGGTTGTGAGCTGGGCTGTGTAGACGGTGTTGGATGCGAGGCCACAGACTCTCTGAAGTTCTGGAGAGAGAGTCTGGATGGTGAATGAGGAGGCTGAGCTGAAGAACCAGAGCTTGCCTTCGTCAGGGAGGTATCGGACTTCGACACCTATCCGGTTGTTCAGAGCCTCGGCTATTCCGTAGGCTGAGTAGAAACCGTTAGGGATACTGAAAGGTGTGGCTCCAACCGATATGCAGTTGGTTCCGGTGTTGATGTTGTACATGGCGTTCGGGACTTTGGCAGCAACGAGGTCGACCTGGGTTACACTCTTCGCAGGGGTTGTCAAGTGAAGTGTGTAACTATTTCCTGAAGGGTACAGTAGCGTGTCGCGATTTGTTGAGTCGGCGTACACGTACATCTAGTATTACTAGATAGAATCTGTAGACTCTGCAAAGTTTATCCAGCCTGTTACGATGTATTTTGTCTGAGTTGACGAAGGAATACCTCTATGTGTATGGGTCCAGTCAACAGGCCATATGAGAGTTAGACCTTTTTTTGGTTGAAATTTCATATTTTGATAGAAAAATTCAGTTTCACCTTGATCAGTCACATCATTTAGATATGTCATAAACACAAGATGTCTTTTTGAAAAAGCAGGATTAGCACTTATTCTTTCACAGTGCCATCTATAATAAGCATCACCGGGCTCATATCTCTGAATATTAATAAAAGGATCTATAGATACAGTGGCTTCTGAATACCGATATATTTCATAATATGTTTTAATACATTTATGAAGCTCTTGTTTGTACTTATCAACGAGTGTAACATCATTAAGAATACAATCAACAGATTTTTTTGTAAATTGATCTACAACACTATTACCACTTATTCCTGCGATTTTTTTTCCATATTTTTCCATATATACTATCATGTCATCACATAAATCTAAATCTATATAAAATTGTTCTATGAAATTCATACTTTAAGAATTGGTTAATATATTTTTATATGTCTTTACCCGATGAACTTTCTAGATTTATATCAGATCAAAGATATTCACGAGTTCCATGTGAATTTCCGGACAAGAAGTTATATAAAACATATTACGAAGCCGAAAAGATAGAAATTAGACTTGAGAAAGGTGACTATCTTTTTATACCATCTGATTGGTTCCATTTCGTTTATTCGGAAGATACATCTGGACCTCATGATGTAAACTTGGCTGTTAATTTTTGGTATAACAAATCTCGAGAAAATTCTGAAAATATAAAACCTTCAACAGGTAAACATGACATAACTATTAATCTTGACGAATATGCAAATGACATAGTAGATGTTAGTGAATCGAGTTGTTCATTTTTTGTTTCAAATTATGCACATTCAGAAAAGTTTTTTCCTCAAATAGATATGAAGTGTGAATCATCTACAATATCAAAATTTCTTAGAAAGAGAAATCCTTATACATATATTCAGCAAAATTCACTCAAACATAAAGTTAATGAACCATCACATAGCGAAATTCATGGTGATATTATGCTCACAAATTTCTGGCTGAATTTTGGAAATGTCAACACACAACTTCATAGTGACGGTTATGATAATCTTTTGTGCCAAGTAGAAGGTTCTAAACGAGTCATCTTAATTAACCCCAATCAAAGAGATAAACTATACTTGTACAATCATTATCACCCGGATCTTATTAAAAAAATAGAACTTCAAGCAATTACAACTATAATAGATGACACCTTTATACTCAATCTAAAAAATATAGATTCGAGTGATTTTATAGTAAGATATACAAAACTGTTAGTAGATACTGGATATCTTAAAGGACGACAAGTAAGAAATGGTAATATACAAGTCTTGAATTTTTATTCGGACACTGTATTTTCATATAAGAATAATTCAGATTTTACATTTTTTGAAATAGAAGAAGGATCATGCGATATTGAGTTTGTTAATAGAAAGACATATACACTTGAAAAAGGTTCGAGTATAATATTTCCGGATGAATATTATTATCAGTATAGACTTAAATTGTCTTCATCGCATGTAAAGATTAAATACTATCCTATTAGTTATTACAATACACGTTATTACAATTTTACATTTAATGATGTATTTGTAAAGAAAAATACATTACTCGAAGATATGCCGATGGTGGTTGCTGAAGCTAATAATAAATTATTCTTTTTTGAGATTTTTGGTAATGTTTTTAAACATGACATGTTAATTGATAGCCAGAGTAAACTATGGTGTATCTATATATATAAGGGTATCGTGTCTGTTAATGATACGATTTATTCTGAACCGGGTACGATGCTAGTTTTCCCTATTTACATGCGTATGAACTTTGATGGTCAAATCCTATGTGGACTGGTACAAGGTCCACCTTTTAAATAGAGTCTACTGCAGTAGGATAGAGTTTTTTAAGTTCACGATACGCCAGATCATAAATTGGAATTGTTGAAATATCATTCTTTGATACAAAGAATTGTACATTTGAATGTTCATAATTTATAGTCTTGTCCTTGTTGAAAAATTCAATTGTATTCGAGATAACATAGCTATCCGGTGATACTCCTACTATTATATCATTTTCCGGTGTCTTGTTAACATAGAACTTATATTGTACAATAGAAAATGTTCTCATACCGAAAGTAACATATACATTAGATGTAACAAGACCAGTCTCAGGAAGTTCAATTTCATCCTGTATGAGTAAGCCCATTAATAGACAAAAAGATTATAAATCAGTGGATCCGGGAAACACTTCTTTGAGCTTGTCATAAAGTATCTTATGAATATTTACACCACTTACTTTATCAGCTGGTGTTATACAGTTGATAAATTTTACTTCTAGTGGTTTCTTGTTATTCAAATAAGCTTTCTGGCTTGCATATAGATTATAATCGACCATTACATTGTATAGACCAGGGATTGGACTAACAATATTAGTGGTGATATCCAGAGTCTTCGCCTGTTCAATATTGATACGACTATCACCGACGGTGACATATTTTCCATCCACCGTCAAAATACCCATATTACTAACTTAAGAAAAAATAATTACATACCCACCACGTCACATATCCGTTTTCACCAGAATAAGCTTTATCACAACCTATATACCATTGATATCCGTCGCCGTAAGCGTAAACATATTGTAACGAATTGTTTGTATAACAAACGTGTCCAGTGGATGCAACTCTACCAAAGTTTCCGTAAGTAATACCTATAGCAGCATTACCACCATTTCCTGGAAAGTTGGTTTGGCCACCGTATATACAAACATCATCACCTGTACCTCTCAGACGTGAATTATTACTGTATAACCAGTGTCCACGTAGATAACTAGCCTGATTAGCATATACTCGGTTGGAATCACCCGATACTGGTGCATAACCATTGATATTACCTGCTACTGGTGCATAACCACCAATGTTTCCGTTTGTGTAATTGGCCGTTCCGACTGTAATCTGGCCGGGCTGCCATACAGTGTACTGCCCAGATGCATTACCAGCCCACAGCCAGGATGGTGTACCTGGCTGACCAGACCAGGCCCATGTTGATCCGTTAATTCCCTGAGCATTGTTAATGTTTGTTGCAGAAGGGGCTGTTCCACCTATGTTTCCGTTTGTGTAATTGGCTGTTCCTACAGTCATCTGACCAGCCTGCCACACATACATCTGGGAACCCTGATTGGATCCCCAAAAGTGGTTAGGAGTTCCTGACTGACCAGCCCACGTCCAAGTCGAACCTCCTATGCCCTGTACAGTCAAACTTGGAGCATTTCCATTAATATTTCCTGCTACAGGAGCATATCCGTTGATGTTTCCAGCACCGTTTGCGTATCCTACAGTAAACTGTGCTGAATATCCCGAGATTCCGGTTCCAGGCCCCTGGAAGGACATTTAAAATATCCGTATATAATAAAATGGGAATCCTCGTTCCACGTTATATTAAAATGGATATTATGAACCCGACTGTTTATAATAATGCGTATGTCTCCCTTCGGTTTGAAAACCCAGTTGTTCAGCACAACTGGGATGGTACATATACTATTCAGGGACGTGCAAAGGTGTACCGGAATAGAACTGATATGTTTGTAGTAGACATGATAAATTTCAATTTTGTGCTACAGAAAGATCAGCTTAATGCCCCTCTGCATCAGCTGATTTACAACAATATAAAACAACAGTACGAAGGTGCAACTGATGCAATCTAAAGAGTTCTCCACATCCATCCTGTAATTATATATTTGTCGGTTGCATCAAACCCACAGTGTACATAATCCCAAGTTGAAGGGAAGAAGACAAATTTTCCTGCTTCTGGTTTTACATTTTTAAATATAAACCCAGTATCACCGTTTACTGTATTTAAATACCATATGAAAGTCAGGATTCTTTCTCTACCATATTCTATTTTAGAATCGTGATGCCATCTGTAATATCCACTTTTTTGTATTTGATATGAAGAGTGCCATGTATCAAGAATATTATAGCCATTAGGAAGTTTAGAATACAGAAACTCTTGATAAATCATCATATTTCTCTTTAATTTATCATCTAGCATTCGAACAATATCTTCCCATTCAACCAGATTAGAAATCATTAAGTCTATTGAATTTTTCATATCAAGATTAACTCCGGCTGCAGTTGACCCTGGTCCTTTTCTATTGTCATTTTCAAATCTCTCTATGATCTGATTACATATATCTACTGGTAAATTATTCCGAGTTTCAAAAATCAAATCCATAATTACAAAGGTATATATAACTTTAAGTTTCCTTCTATGACAAATGGGAAGAGAAATGATGATGGAAATACAATAGTATTTCCCGGATCCAGTGTATGAGAGCCTCTACCTAAAAATGTAATGGTTCCTTTTCCTTCTGTGATATAAAAAAAGTTGACAGGATAAGGTTGTGATTGTGAATACTGCTGATTACAAGTATCTATACATTGTAGTCTGATCGGAATGTTAAATTGCGGAAGTCCTGTTTTAGCGGGTATAAGTTTAGTATCGTTATAGTTTATAATACTCTGTCTATAAAATTCACCAGTAGGAACAATAATAGGTCCAGTATGAACCATAACAAATTGTTCTTTCATACTTAATAAGTCTTGTATTTCTGTAAATACATTAGCAGGAATTTTCCAAAACATGTATAGTTTGTCTTTGTCCTCATGCGGAAACAAAATAACCCGTTTTGAACCCTTAATCTGACATAACCAATTATCGTGCTCATCACAATGAATGAGACTACGACAATTTCCATAATTTATCCAGCTAGATGAAAGATAAATAGGAGTAGGATATTTTGGAGCATAATTTACCAAATCTTTATTTTCATCCTGAACTATATACATCTTAGGATTTTTTGCTGTATAAAAATCATCGAATGTCATGTAATCATTTCGTACTTTTCCCTTGAAGAAATCAAATGTCCTATCTGCAGGGAATAAACCATTTAAATCAGACCATGTACTTCTGACCGGTCGATCTCCTAAAACATCTTTCGGGTCTAAATTTGGTATATCATGTTTTTCGACACGTGGGAGTAAATTAGAAGGCTTACCATGAGACCAGTTATTAAGTGGATAGTACCAAAAATTCATCGCAAAATTAAGACCTGACTCTTCCTCAACATCTTCAGAAAATACAAAGTGAAACCAACCAGCCGGTATAAACAATTTTTGACCAGCACTGATCGTAAATTCCTGTTTGGATGTTTCGTAATACAAAGGATACTTTTCTTTGTCAGGAAATTCCTCTGTAATTTCCGAGTATTTGTGACACCCCATAAAGGCTTTCAAATCCATTATCTGTTTAAAGAATTAAGTTTTTAAGTATTGAATGGATATAATAACATACACGTATCCCGTTCCATTCTGTTTAATAAAAAATTTATGCGGTAGTGAAAAGGTGGAGCAGATTAAAAATGAACTGAATACACTAAGACCTTTTTTACTCTCTGCAGGTGATACGAATCCTGCTAAAAATAGCTCCGGCGATCTAGCAGTGAAGCGTAAAGGTATCTTTTTACATGAACATAATTACTTGAAAGGTAATAGCGGTATAAATAGTATTTTAGATACAGTTATAAGTAAACCGGTTGTTGATCATCTTGTCAAACAAAATTGGGTATTTAATTATCTTACAAATAAACCTAGGTTAGGAACTCTTATAAGCTTGTATGAAGATGGTGATACTTATAAATACCATCAGGACCGTTCAACACTGAGTATAATATATTACTTATTTGACGGTGAATTTGAAGGGGGTGACTTTTACTTAAGGAATGTGAAGATTCCCATCGAAAACAATTCACTTATAATTTTTCCTTCATGTGTTGATCATTGTGTACAGCCAATGAAAGGTCCGGGGTCTAGATGGTCTATTACTACATTCTTTAATATCGCTGAAGAACTACCAAAGTCTCCACCAGATATTGTAAAGGTTAAAAATTTTACATCACCCGAAGAATGGAATACTATTCAGACTAATATGCCGTTGGCTCCTTGGATACTACAAGGAAATTCAACGCTTGGTGAAGAAGCTGATAAATTCTGGTATACCGATTTGTCACATAACGAGTTTTTTACAAATACACTATTCGAAAGAATACCGAACGGCCCATGGATACTTGAACGAGTGTACGCAAATGGCCAGACATTTGGACAGAATGGTAAGTTTCATCAAGATTCTACAAATCCCAGGTGTTGGACATTTCTATTATATACAAATCCTATAGAATCCAATATTATCAATGAATGGGGTGGTCAAACTGAATTTGAAACAAACGATGGTAGATTTTCTCAAATACCTGAACCTAATTTAGGTATACTGTTCAAGTCTGACATGTTTCACAGAGGATTCGGACCTTCTAAAAAAGTGAGCGGTCTTCGAATTACCATAGCGTGGAAACTTATAAAGGCTTAAAATAAACAATTCATCTATATTATATGAAGTATGTCATTATAGGTGCTGGACCGGCCGGTCTTCAAATGGGATCCTTTCTCGACGATTATATAATTCTCGAGAAAGGACAAAGTGTATGTTCATTTTTTCGTCATTTTCCTAGACAGAGAGGATTTATATCGATTAACAAAGCTAAAAATCTTAGATTTGACTGGAATTCGTTTTTAGGTGATTCCAAGTCTTTCAGGGACTACTCGGAAGATCTTTACCCAACTGCAGATGATTATCTTAGATATGCGGAAGATTTTGTCACTCGAAAAAATCTCAATATCCGCTTTAATTATGAGGTTAAAAGTATAGAAAAGTTACAGGATGGGACTTTTTCAATCAACGGGGGAGAGTATGTTACTGAAGAAGTGTTTTTTGGTATAGGCCTTGTACCTAGAGAACCTACAATCAACGTCCATGATTCTATTACTGCATATACGTATGCTAATATGCCCCTCAATAAAGAGGTTTATAGAGACAAGAATGTAGTTATTATAGGGACAGGAAATGCAGCACTTGAAACGGCTGATTATATAGCACCTATGACAAAATTTACATCGATATTTGGTAGAAATATAAATGCATGGCAAACTCATTATCCTGGTCACGCTCGTAGTAAAAATTACACATCAATTGATAGTTTCTTTCTAAAGGCGGCATCATTTACAGTTTTTGCAGCAACTCCCGGTGAAAGATATGTTGATACACTTGATTACAAATTAATAAAAGAACAACTCGAAACGGCCAAGAGTGACATCTTGCATAAGGTTGATATTGTCATATTCTGTACTGGTTTCCAGTTTAATCCTAATCTAGTCAAGGATCTTGTAGAATTGTGTCCTAAATCCGGGTTTCCACTTCTGACGGACAATTTTGAAAGCACAAAGACACCTGGTCTTTTCTTCATCGGTGCAGCTTCACAAGCGAGAGATTACAAAAAGGGAACTTCGGCGTTTATTCACGGGTTTAGATATAACTGTGAGTACATTGCGAGATCACTCAGAGGTATAGAGCCCATGTTTCTTAGTCGTGACGAAATGATTAAAATGTTATTTAGACAGATGAACGAAAGTTCATGTCTATTTCATAGATTTGATTATTTCTGTGATGTGATAGAAAGAGTATCTGATGATCTATGGAAATATACAAAAGAGATACCTATGTGTGCAGCCCCTAAGAATGGGTTTACTATGAGACTTGGTTATACGAATAAATTTCGTGGTGATTCATTTGTTCAACCGTCTTTCATTTATCCGAGAGATGCACATTTATGTGTATTCATTCATCCGATCCTAAATACACCTGACATACAGTTTGAACTTCCAGAAGATATATATAACGAATTTTCTGACAAAAACTGGCACATCACCCCGTTAATGTATTTTATTGATTTTATTGAAGGTAATAAAAGTGCTCTAGAAGTTAGAGACTTGATAAGAATTATTCCTGAATCGAGGGGAGGTCGGGACTTGTTTTGGAAGAGTGAATCTTTTCAAGAACATCAATGAGTCGCGGAGCTGTTTCAACTTCAATTTCCCACATCTTATAATCATAATCAAGCGATACGAAATCTTGTTTGAAAATCTCTTTCCAATTTGCATTTTTAGGAAAAGCGCGTGTCCAAAAATACGTTTCATCAAAAAAGTAATATTCAAGACCATGGACTATACAATTCAGACCTGGCCAAGTTCCACCAAATCTATCTTCAATCTGAAAGGAATCCCATAAGAATTTTTCATCCATAGGAAAGGATGTCTCTCCGATTGATTTCCAGTATTTAGTATCGCGCCGTGCACTAAGTGCATAGTGCATACCTACAAAATATACTGTTTTTTCCCATTGCATCTGACATGCTTTATTAAGCATGTCACGGTCATGTTGACTTGGGAGAGCTCCCCTATAAAGAATTCTTAAAAGCATATATGCAAATTGATGTGTAAACCAGAGACCTGTGGATTCTAAAGGTTCGATAAACCCAGCCGCCAGCCCTATTGCGACAACATTCTTGTGCCATATCTTTTCGTGTATTCCATTTTTCATATATATTTTCTTATATGAAAGAGTTTCTGGATCTCTACCGTTTTTTCTAATATGGTTTTTAAATTCATCAAGTGCTTCACCATCAGTCACAAACTTGTTTGAATATACATAACCAGCACCTATACGAGACCATAAAGGGATATTCCACGCCCACCCATTTTCAAGAGTAGTGCAAGTAGTAAGAGCTGTTAATTCCTTCTCTTTATCGATATAAGGTAAATGTGTTGACCAGGCCATGTTATTCGGAATCACATTTGAATAATCTTTGAATGGTACTTTAAGTGCACCCTCCAGAAGCATCGATTTGAAACCTGTACAATCGATGAATAAGTCAGCCGTAACCTTTTCACCATTCGACAAAACAAGCCACTCGATACCGATATCACCAACTCTAATATCTATTACTTCCATTTGTATATGCTTAACTCCCCTTGGTTTACAATATTTTTCACAAAGCCAAGGTCCAAACTTTGCAGCGTCAAAATGTAGGGCGTGACAGTTGTGACTGAATGTTGACGAATCTTTTTTCATTTTGTTATGTCTCACAAGAGCCATATTCGGACAAAACGTATCTGTAAAAGATTTATGCTGTTCAGGTGAAACTATTTTACGCTTTGCCCATGATTCATACTTTTTCTTGTCTATGCCTTGTGTCCCAAATGGATAATAAAATGAATGACCAGGTTCAATAAAGTCTTCAAATTTAATAGCTAATTTATAAGATGCATCAGTGTCTTTCATCATATCCTCTGGACATATACCTACAAGGTTCATCCAGTCGATAAATCCATCGATAGTTGATTCGCCAACTCCGATAATAGGCGTGTTTGGTGATTCTATAACAGTTACTTCTGCATTAGGAACACCAAGAAGAGTTGTTGCTGCAATCCATCCAGAAGATCCTCCACCTACAACGACAATCTTAGGCATTTTTATATATTTAGATTTTTCTAATTGAAAGGAAACCCAGTAACCCACACAACGAGTGAATATCTCTTCCCATGAGTAACTTTCGTTACCCTGTGTCTTACGAGTGAACAAAAAATAGTTGCGCTTCCCTGATCATTTGATGCCTTCATGATATTAGTGTCATTCATACCAAATTCAAGGTTCCCACCCTTGTAGGATGCAGGATCTGAAAGCTCTATAGTAATACTTAATTTCCGGCAGCATGTTTCCTTAGTAGGTCCAGTATCTACATGCCAGTCATAATAACTGCCCTCTTCGTATTTTGTAAATTGTACACCAAGAATACAGTTATAATCTATATTGAATCTAAACTTGGCCTGGTTTGTTTCGTGCGCAACTTTTAACAGACGCTCATAAATCCATTCACTATTATCGTTTCTAGGTATCATTAGACTCTGACTCTTGCGAACGTCACTAGCTCCATTTACTATACTAGACGGCTTAAGATCTGAATCTAGAGTAGCAATAATTCTTTCACACTCCTTAACAGTAAAAACATTATTAAGACCATAAAAGGAACCAAGTTCCATTAAAGAAATAGATGTCTAATTCTTTAATGGCTATTAAATTTATAAAAGATATTTTTACGCCTCAAGAAATATATACCCTTTATAAATATATTTCAAATCCTGAAAATGAATCAAAATGGTCAATTAATAAACATTTTTGGGAAGATGGGATCCAAAATAAATCACTTGGTGTAGTGAATATTCTTAGACTCGAAGGTTCTATTCGTGATATGATTGAAAATAATCTTAAAAAATATCTGGAGCCAGGTGAGCAATTCCAGTATATTCAATACTATGAATGGAATCAATTAAGTCAGATTAACTGGCACTCGGATTATGGCAAAAAAGCCGCCATTACAGTTTATTTAAATGAAATATGGAATCCTAACGATGGTGGTTTTTTTTGTTGGCAAGAAAACAATGAAAAGGCTCACATGATTATACCACAATTTAACACTGGTGTTGTCGTTCGCGGTAATCCACCTCACCACGTCTCACTCATAAGTCCTCTTGCGCCAGTTAGAAGAACTCTTCAAATATGGATAACTGATTCTCCGCAATTGACTACTATAGACGAATAATGCAGTTTCTTTTCGAGCTCTTCACGTTTGGCCGACTCTTCCTTGAGAGCTTCTATCAATAGTGCAACTATGTTTCCGTACGAGACTGAATATATTCCTTCATCATTCTTATGCACAACTTCCGGTAAAACCTCTAACAACTCTTGGGCTATGACACCAGCCTGACGAGGTAAATCGGCATCCGTCCTTTTGAAAGTATAACCTGATATCCTCTTCACCTTTTCTAATGCGTTTGGTATAACTTGAAGGTCAGTCTTGATTCTTCTGTCCGAGTTGGCTGACACAGATGCAGATGCCGTAAAGTTTCCGGACCGATCCATCGTAAAAATTGTAGCAGTCGTCATGTCCCACGAAGCCCTAAATACTAAATTCTGATTGGAACCCAAAATACCATGTGAAAAGCCTGCAACTCCTGATACATCATATGAATAATAACAGTTTCGTGCACTCGAACCTGCTAATCTAACACCTACTGATGCATCCTGATTTGCAGAGTTGGTCGGGTTGTAAAAGTAAGCCTGACCAGTTGCTGGAGAATTTGTACCCTGAGCATAACTCGTCTGGATTGTTCCACCAGACGATGTTATAGATGTACACGAAATAGTATTCGACCCCGCAAGAACGCCATATATAGAACCGCTACTAACACCCAGATTTCCGGACACATTCACATTACTGCTAGTTATGTTGAGATTGTTATAAGTACCAGCTGGGTATGTCTGTGTAGTAATATTTGTATAACCACCTGGTGTAGTAGCCGCATAAACTGTCTGTATAGTTAACTGAGACTGCCAACCTGGACTTGACCCCATAGCTCTCATAATAATTGAAGGACCCCCGGTAAAAGCTCCAAGGCCAGTTGCATCAAAATAACAAGTTGCACCACCTGGCGCAGAGACGTGAAATGTTCCAGCCGGACTCACTGTTCCGATTCCGACCTGAGCATTCGAATTCAGTATCATAACGTTTGAACCCCCATAAGTGTTCGAACATACAAAAACATTAGAACCTTGAATGATGCTCGAAGGAAATCCAGGTGCTATAATTACATTCGAACAAGAAACATTACCTGAAACTTGTAAATTTGATGTTGGATTTGTTGTTCCGATACCGACAAAGGCACTTAGACCTGTGCCTGTCTGGTACAAAGCCATACTACTTTGTTCCAATATTTTAATAGTTGTCGAGTGCTTGTATCTCCACGTAATCTATACTAATGTTGAATGCAGCTGATGAACTAAAGTTTGAAGGGTTTGCTCTCACAACAAAATATCCATTAAGGGCCGATGTTATATTCAACTCATCAGAATACCCATCCTGATAAACAGTTGATGAAGATGATGTAATTGTAAAATCTGCTGTAGATGCGTCAGAAAAGTAACACCGAATCTTGAATGTACTGTACGTTGTTGCGCCGTACAAAGTATACACGACAAATAAGCGATAACGACGTGTTGCACCAGTCGCTACAGTTATAGTTGTAAATGGTGAATACACATTTGAAATTGTTAGACCATCCACCTCTGAAATTCCATATGGTATCGACGTTCTGAAACCACCTACTCGACTTCCGACTCCCCATACAGGTCTTCGGTACACTATATTCTTATAGCCCGCAAGCGCCACCTGGGTCGATGTGATAATACCAGAACTGATCGTGCCGACATTTGTAAAGTTGCGGCTTGCATCAATAAGCTGTGTACCATTGATTAACACTGATCCGACATTTGCAAAACCGACACACGTCACATTCGTCGTCGAAGCAATATTGCCCGTCACGAAAAGATTAGAGGTTGGTGTTGCAGTCCCTATACCTATAAGTCCACTCACAATGAATGAGTTGGCCGGTGCAGCAACTCCTGTCAACCCGTAAGATCCGAGAGCCATATTGCCCCCGACCGACAAGTTGCTCGTAGGATTCGTCGTACCGATACCGACCGAAGCCATGTTATAGATGTTCGACGACGCAATCACATTCACCCAGCTCGATGGATACTGAAGAGACTGTGGTATAAATGTCCCGTAAGGAGAAATACTAAAGAACGTCCCGCTCGTTGTCCCGAGTGTCGCATATGTCGGTGCAATAGTCGTAGTATTCGTTCCACAGTAAACATCTATATAGTAATATAAACTCTGATCCGTAATCACAAGCGGAATGTTGAACCGATCAGCTGATGTGAACGACTGAATATAAAGGTAATTCTTTGTCAGTGGTACAGTATCAGTTAGGGATGATCCAACAGCCACCTTTGTAATTGTGTTTGTGGCCGGGAAGAAACCAGTCAGAACGTACGTGCCTGGAAGCTGAACCTTTATATTACCAGCACCTGTAATGTAAATAAAGGCTGACGTACCCTTGACCTCGTACGTACTGGCTAAATTCATCGAAAAGGCGTTTCCGTTCGAGTCGTTTGCGAATGGCGATGACAGTGTTATGCTCGACGGCGTCGTAAGTGTTAAGCCGCTAATCGTTCCAAGAGCACCCGATGTAAAGAAAATGTTACCCTGGACGACCAAGTTGCCAGTGACCAACACATTACCCTGGTTTGTACCACCCGCACCGGATACGATATTCGATCCGACAATCACATTGCCAGGTGTCGAAATGTTCGAGAGGGTATTAATCTGACCGGTTGTGTTCTGGGATCCCTTGATGACCAGATTTCCTTCGATCACCTCATTGCCATAGACACCAAGCTGGGCCAGGTTCGACAAACCAGGTACCACGAGTGATGCCGCATTCAGGTAAGAGTAAAGATTGGCGCCACCAATAACAGTAATTGACTGATTGAGGTTGGATGCGGCCGAGACGTTCAGAGTCTGGATATTGGCCGAGGCTCCAACACCGAGCGAAGATATGACGTTCATTGTCGAGAGGACGTTTGTAGCGCCGGCGACAGTCAGTGTAGTGAATGCGTTAATCGCACCTTGTATACCGACAATTCCTACAAGGTTCGACTGACCAACGACGTTCAGAGTCGAAAACAAGTTGGCCCCGCTCATCAGATTCGTCTGGCCAGTCACCGTCAGAGCATTGTTGATGTTGGACGTTCCTGCGATGTTGATCGTGCCGGTCATGAATGTGTTGCTCGCGCTCACATTCACGTTGCCGATCAGGTTTGCCGTTCCTATGAGCATCAGGTTGCTCAGAAGGTTTGCGTTCGAAACTACATTGAGTGACAGTAAATTGGCCCAGTTCTGGACTGAGAGGTTACTGGCCGTATTGATGTTCGACGCCACGTTCAGGGTCGAGAGGAGCCACGTGCGGTCCGTCACCCCGAGAGTCGAAAACAGATTTGCGGCCGAGGTGACACCGAGCGTCGAGAGTAGATTCGCCTGGCCTGTTACGCCGACAACCGACAAAAGATTCGTCTGGCCAGTCACACCCAGAGTCGAAAGCAGATTCGCCTGACCGATAACTCCGAGCGTATTCAGGTTCGACCGACCTGATGCGTTAGCATTCACAGAATACGTGTTGTTCAGGAAAAACGTATTTCCGTTGATTGTCACGTTTCCAACAAGGTTAGAAACAGTCGCGACGTTAAGAGTGTAGATGTTTGCCGTCTGATTTACATTCAGATTACCAAGCAAGTTTGAATACTGGCTTAGTACTATGAGGTTCCCCTGTGACACCAGGTTGCCGATGATATTCGCATCGCCTATAGTCGATACGATAGGCATCTTATCTACTGGATGTCTACATTTTAGTTGTATTCAACGATAACAAGTCCCTGAAATCCAGTGCCTCCATTTGGATTTGTACCATTACCACCACCAGCTCCTCCACCACTTCCATAATAGGTTGCGTCATATCCAGGACCAGTTCCGTTTCCGGCTCCGCCACCCCCAGATCCACCCGAAGAAACTCCTGAGCCGCGAAGGCTTCCACCACCACCACCACAATACGTCTTTGTCATTCCCATGATCGTGATGCTTCGGCCAGCCCCTCCATTACCAGCTACGCTTGCCGTTGAATTAGAGCCAACTCCTCCAGCCCCTCCGCCACCTCCACCTACAAACGGATTTGCGCTATACCCTTGTCCACCGTTATTTCCCTGACCAGCCGTTCCGGATCCTACAAATGTATTACCAGAAGGTACGCCATGACTTCCGCCACCACCGGACCCACCTGAACGAGGATCGCTCTGGTATGGCTGTATTGAAGCTGTATTCGCTTCGGAACCAGCAGCACCTCCTCCTATAGCTGTAGCTGTTCCGAATACTGAATTTTCACCATTCTGTACGAGCGAGTAACGTCTCGAGCCATATCCTCCCTTGCCTACAATAACCTGGATCCAGGTACCGGCTGTCACTGCATATCCAGTTTGATAAATGAGGCCACCGGCACCACCGCCACCGCCTTGCCAACCACCACCACCGCCTCCACCACCGGCAATTACCAATATATTGACTGATGTGACACCTGTTGGAACGAGCCACATCCCGCTTCTCGTAAATATTTGACCACGACCAGTCGGGGTTGGCTGTACTAATGGTGATGGCAGATCGTATCGGGGTGCGAAACGACGGTACGTCTCGACGAGCTCTTCGTCGGACAACTCACGATTGTACCAGAAAGCACACGCAATTTGCCCCCACATCTGAGATGGTGCTGCTACACTTAAATGCGATCCCAAAGTTTGAAATCCATGTGTATATATATTTGCACGACCATCTGTAATTATTCCGGTGGGGAAACATGGAGCTGTCGAAGGGTTGAAATAGTATTGGTAGTATGGACTTTGAGTAGAAAACTTCCAGACGTGCATGTTGAAACGAGTATAAACCTGATCGAGTGACGAAATGTCAACATTCGCATCACATTTAATGTATCCACTAGACTGATTATACATTCCAAGGCGATTTGATCCTGCCTCTATGAGTACATGGTGATCAATAGAATATCCTCGGAGGAGGGTTCGCCAGTTTGCAGTCGAATTGAGAACGGTCGAAAATATGACAAGTGTATTATGGGTTGACGCTGGTGTATCTACACCGGATGCAAGACCAGATGTATATGAACCGGTAAAATTCATGTACTGAAATTGTGCAGAAGTTGGGATATATGATGCTGTATTTGTCAGTGTAAAATTAAGAGCATACGGACTCCGATCCTTCCAGCTCGTTCCGTTGAGACCAACAAGATATTCGTTCGCATCCAAAGAAACGACGAGACCCTCTTGAATCGGGATAGGAACCTTGAAACGGGTCGCTATGTAATCTTCAACCTGCTGCATTTCTTTTGTAGTTAGTGTTCGATTGTATACGAGTGTAACTTGATTTGCCCATTTCGAAGGTTCATTTGAAATTGCTATTCTGTTTATTGATATGGCGGGGTCATATGTTTGACCGTAGTATCCAGCTGGTGAATCACCTGGAAGTGACCCGGACAATGCGTGATTTGTTGTGAGAGAACGCAATAGAGAGTTTTGATCGGTAGAGAGTAACCACTGAGGTGTTCCGGAAGGGTAAGGATAGTAATTTTGGTAATTCTGAAGCCAGCCGTTATGAAAAGCTATACCTTGATAGGCACTCCAATGACCAGATAACCAATTAGTAGTACTTCCAGTAAAAATACGGCCACCATATGTGTTATTGTTGTACCGAGTCAGATGAAAAAGCGTATAGGTCGCTGGCAGAACTCCGTTGGGAAAAGTTATAGATGCATTACTTTCTCCATAAAGAGACGGGAGAGTCTTTGATGCATTCATGATGGTGTTTTCGACACTAAGACGGTCAGTATCAGAAAGATTTGTTGCAAATATCCATATGTCATAGATCGTACCGTTAAAGTATTCGTTCACTGTTGTTTTACCTATAAATTCGTTTCCAGCAGTTCCAAGCCACCCACTGCGAGCACCTGAATTGATTTGTACACTATTTAAAAAAACGTATGTTGTTCCTGCAGTTGTAGGTCCGTCATATCGAAAAGTAATCGTATTTTCAGGTCTGTAAACTGCGGAACCTGCACCGACATCGTTAAAGTACCAGTAATTCCAGTACCCATTTGAACCATCAAGCCGAAAGTTATTTGTATAATTTGTTGCGTTTGTCCCACCAGCCCCTAGAAGCCCACCACCTGTATTAGATGAATATCCGTGACGCATTGTAACGGTATAAGTAGTCTGCATAGGCACAGTTCCATTTGGTAAATTCAGGAACAGTGAGGCATTGAAATCAACCCGTTTAGATGCTGCCCGATAAATCGGTTGAGAAGCCTGTGTTCCTTGGGAAGCATGACGCCCCTGACCAGATTGATCATACCAATAATATACATATGGAATAGCACCACCAAGCCATTCAGCCAACGACTGACCAGTGGCTCCTACGGTAGTTCCCAGATCACCATTACCGTTTGCATAAAAGTCCTGCGTCACGTTATCACTTCCTCGGCGAAAGTTGAATGTTGGACCCGTATAACCAGTATTGATTCGGCGACACGAATATATTCCTCTAACTCCTGATCGAGCACCGGCCGAAAGATTTGTAAAAATATTTTCCATATTCACAGTCGATGACAGGGTAGGAGTTCCCACAATAGACGTCGCGTTATAAGAACCCAGAGAGTCTGACCATTGACTGCCTGTCCAGTTTTCTGGGGCGTACGAAGCAATCAGTCCGTTTCTCCAATTGGGGATGTGAGTCGTTTTCCAGAACAGGTCATAGTCTGGTGCGGTCGTTACACTCGAAGCCGTCAAAGTCATAAGTGATGTACTCATAGTGATAACCTCCGACATGTACCCGTTGAATGATCTGTTTGCAAGCCAATTCCATGAATAATCAACATTACCAATGTGAGTTATTTGAAGTTGTGAGTTAGAATTACGACTTGCACACATTGTATTCCATGCACCATCTACGTTAGTCATATAT
>Ga0247723_1000896_pt1 | contig 18720 bp, 13 predicted proteins | sample MSEWelMarce5H_FC_FD_189079 | JGI IMG/M metagenome (GOLD analysis project Ga0247723, IMG submission 189079) | Subsurface sediment microbial communities from gas well in West Virginia, United States - MSEEL Well Study Marcellus 5H_FC | ecosystem: Environmental > Terrestrial > Deep subsurface >... | reverse complement strand
CTTTTAATAGTAATGAGTATCCATTAGGTATTTTCTTTATGTATGATGGAAATATTTACAGAACATTTAGCTGTCAAAATGCAGGTAGAGTGTCGATAATATCAACATCAACTCCTGAATTTATCTACATAGGAAGGTCTCTTTTTGATTGTGGTATTGTAGGTTCTCCTTATAATGCAATAGCTTATACTTATAATCCTGTAACAAATTCTTTTACTACTACAGGCTCTTCTACTATAATAACTCCTGATGTATCACAATATAGTCTTTCTTTTCCTTCACCGGGAAAATATGTAATGGTCATACCTAAAACATCTCCTGCTGCTAATATTATAGAGTACATAGCAGCTATTTTATGTCCATCAATAACTAATGTTGATATATCTATAAAATGTCCTGCTGCTTTACCTTCATTTACTTCTACTGAAGATTACGCTTTAAGTATAGATGCGTGTGGTGCAGGAACTTTTGAAACATACTATTCTGCTGATGTTAACGGAACAACTTCATCAGGAGGTTTTTTTGGATTATACGATTGGGTGTTCTCTGATTCATTTGGTCAAACAATATTACCTGATGGATGGTATAGGTCTCCAAGTTGTCCATCTCCGTATGATTTATTTGAAGTGCAAGATGGTGTTATTATATCATTTGATACGTGTGCCTCATATCCTCAATGGACGATTGACTATGAAGTAGAGAACGCAATCTTAGGTCCTTGTAATGCAACCATTGTAAATTTATTCCTTGAAATATCTCAGCCTCCATTCCCATCGTATGTAAATAATAATGCTCCATCAACGGGAAGTGTATTAGTTCCTGAAGGGATTACACATATTCAGCTAAGAGCAGAATACGATAACAGATTTATTTCCTGCGCTCAATTTAAAATGGTCATAGAAAGAAATGGTGTTATCATTGCATCTAAGACATACACTCCAATAGATGGTGTTTATGAGTACTTGGATGTGGATATAAACTTGGATAATGACGCAATTATTTATGGATATATTACCTTAGCATAATGGAATACACACTTACATATAGTGAAATGGTACAAGGATGGGTGTCCTTCTACTCTTTTATCCCCGATTGGATGATTGGGATGAACAACTACTTCTATACTTTCAAGGGAGGAAATCTCTATCGACATAATACTAACGCTACAAGGAATAACTTCTATGGCGTTCAGTATAGCTCGTCAATTCAAAGTGTGTTCAACGATGCTGTCCTTGAGAACAAGTTGTTCAAGACGGTAGCTATTCAGGGTGATGATGTATGGGAAGCAACGCTTATAACGGACATCCAAGATTCAGGCTCTGTTCAAGCATCTTGGTATGAGAAGAAGGAGCAGGTGTACTTTGCCTTTGTTCGCAATTTGGGAACTTCTCCTGCAAATCCATCGGAATATGCGTTAAGGTCGTTGGGTGGTATAGGAAGGAGTAGTAGTGTAGGAAGTTTTGGTGCTTACATTTATTTCCCTAACAATATATCATTAGGTTCTATTATGAGTGTTGGTGATTACCTATACTTTGCGATACCACCTAACTATAACGCTCCAATATTGGCAGGGCAGATTGTAGCTATATCTCAGAATATTATTACTGCAAATACTAATTACATTCAGATAAACACTACCATACCGGGCACATCGCCAATTCTTGGTCAGACACCATACTTCCTTTATATGAAGAACTCGGTGGCTGAGTCGCACGGGGTGTTAGGACACTACTGCGTTTTTACGCTTGAAAACACTAATACCAACAAGGTTGAGCTGTTCCAATTCCAATCGGACATAATGAAAAGTTATCCATAGAATTTTAATATATTTGTGAGGATGGAATTAACGATACAGCGTCTTACGGAAAGCGATTACGATAACATCCTTGTCGGATGGTGGAACGATTGGAAGTGGACACCACCACAGCAGGACTTCCTGCCCGACAATGGAACGGGAGGTTTTATTGTTTACGATGGGGAGATTCCTGTATGTGCAGGATTTGTTTATGTAACAAACTCAAAGGCAGCGTGGGTAGATTGGATTATTTCAAATAAGAATTATACTGATAGGGAGGGAAGAAGATTGGCATTACGATTATTGATACAATCGCTGACCAATATTTCCATCAGGTCAGGTAGTAAGTATATTTACGCATTAATTAAAAACCAACATCTTATCAAGGTGTACGAGGAAATCGGATATATCAAAGGCGATTCGTACACGAGTGAGATGATAAAAATAGTATGATATGGGAGTAGCAACATCAATAGCAATAGGCACTACCTTAGCAACGGCAGGTATGTCGGCAGCACAGGCATCTAAACAATCAAGGTTGCAGAAACAAGCAGAGGCAGCAGCAGCAAAAGCGATGTCTGATGCTCGTAAAAAACTTGAGGTAAATGTTTATGATAAGCTATCGGTTAAGAAAGAACCGTATGAGTTAGCGATTGAGGCTTCTAACGTAGCAGCAGCACAGGCTCTTGAGGCAGGTCGTGAGAGCGAACGTGGGGTGGCAGCTACGGCAGGTCGTGTGCAGATGGCTAAAAACGAACAACAACGTCAGATAGCAACAGCCTTTGGTCAGGAGTTAACGGACCTTGAAAGATTGAGTGCTACTGAAGATTCACGACTAAGAGATATAGGAGTTCAACTTGATTTATCGGAGGCTGAAGGTGCTCAGAAGGCGGCTCGTGATGCTCAGGAGGCTAAGACAGCAGCTACTGAGGCTGCTATAAAAGGTGGTATCAGTGCTGTAGGGCAAGGTATCAACGCTGCTAATTTGTATAGCAAGAATACTGCGTTGCAAAGACAAGCACTTGGACAGTCAACATTAACTGACCAACAAATGGCTGATTTTGGTGTTGTAAAAAATGGAGAGCAATTTGGTTTTAAATCGGCAGGATTAACACAATCTCCATTGTTAGGAGATGATGGAAAAATTATAAAAGCAGGAACAAGTAATTTAGATATGAATGTTATTGCTAATATGGACAAAGGAACATATAAGGATTTTATAAAGAGCTTAGACGAAAACCAAAGAGGGATTTTATTTACCAATAAATCTTTTATGGATAACTACAATCCGTTTAAGTACGACACAATATTAAAACAATAACAGATGGCAACATATTACGGATACGCAGAAAGGGACGCAAACTCCTACGTCGATTGGGGTCAGCTCGGTCAGAATCTTACTGAGACGGTACAGACTGCTTATGCTTTAAGAGAAAAGAAAAAGCAGGAGTTAGATAAAGCAATGCAGGATAATTATGCTGAGTTAGCTAATTCGCCTACAGGAGAGAATACAGATATAAATGGTGCTATAACAGGATTTGCTGATAATTCAAAACAATACCTTCTACAAGTAAACAAGTTGTTAAAGGCAGGGGTGCTAAAGCCAAAGGACTATACTTTGATAATGCAGAATATTCAAGAGGATACTAAATCTCTTTTTGATAACGCAAAGAATTGGCAAACTGCTTATGGTAAGATATTAGAAAGAAATAAGAATAATACAGGAAGTAAGGCAGAGTTAGACTTGGCTGCTGATGTAGCCGCTTTTGGTAAGTTCAAGAATTTAAACCTTATGATTACCCCAACTACAGGAAGGGTCAGTGGTGCTCAGATGACAACAGGTCCTAATGGAGAGCAAATCAAAGGCGATACCAAGTCTATGCAGCAGTTGAACGTACTGATGAATCAACCGATTGATAAGTACCAACTGACGGAAAAGTTATCGGGATTAGAAGAAAAATTGGGTGCAAATCAAATATCAATATTTAGAGCTGCTCGTATTCAAGCAAATGGTCAGATAACCGAGATACAAGATAAATCATTAAAGGCAAGTTTTGATGCTGCTAAGAATGGGTTTATTAATGAGGTGATGGCGAATCCATTTAATGTAATGTCCATCCTTACGGATTATCAGGGAGTTGTTCCCGGCACTACGGATGCGTATAAGGTATCAACCAATCCTGCTGACAAAGGGAAGCCAAATATTATTTATTATAGTGACCCCGATGGTGATGGAAGTTACACTCCTGAGTTTTCTGCTGCACAAAGAAAGGCTGCTGAACAATATGCTACAGACCAATTCTTAGGTTTGATAGACCGTAAAGAAGCTAATCAAGCTATTGGAGAAATATCTCAGACAAGTCAAGCAGGATATAATTATTCTAAAGAGCAACAAAAATCAGCAGAGATAGGAAGACAAATGGGATTGTTGGCATCAGGAAGTGATAAAGACAAAATACAAGCTGCTTCATTTTTTAATAACCAAAGAGATGACGAGGGCAACTATATTTTTGAAGAAGTTACTCTTGACGATAATGGTAAACTTAGACTTAGAACAAAAGATACAGATATTGTATATGACATCTCAGGAAATAATAAAGAAAATTCAGGTATGCAAGTGTTTAGTGCATTTGAAAATGCTTATGGAGATGGGTTGTATAGGGATGTGTTTAGAAGAGAAATGTTAAACGCAGGTGGTAAAGATGTAAGACTACCAACAAAAGGAACAAGAGTTGTTGCAAGGTCAGGACAGAGAAAAGCAGCTACTGATAATACAGGAACAGGTGCAGCAGAAGGAGGAATGGAAAGATATAATAAAGCAAATCAACAACCAACAAAATAAATATGAACGAACAAGCATTTAAAGACGCATTTAGATTATTTGTAGAAAATGGATATGCTGATGGAGAAGAAGACTTCAGAAAACTTATAAGTGAAAATCCTGAAGCATTAAACGATTCATATAAACTATTTAAAGCAAATGGTTATGGAGATGGTATTGAGGACTTCAAATCATTGATTGGTGTTGAAGCTCCTAAGCAAGAAGAGCCGGGCTTTGCTGTGAGCAATACAATGATGGGAAAGGTTGGAGCTTACGAGCCTGACGTAAAAAAAAAAGTACAACAAGGTTCTACGGAATCGCAATCGGAAGAGCCTTCATCGGTATCACCATCAAAGCCTAAGGATGAATTTCAACTTGCTGCTGCAAAGATGCGTGGCGAGTTTATTCCTCCAACCGGCACTTTAGAAGAACAAGCTAAGTCGGTAGGAGGAACGCAATCGTATATGGGAGGCACTGCTCCATTAGAACCTGCGAAGAAGTCTGAGAAGAAAACATACGTAGAGAATCTTGGAACTAACTTAATGTCGGGTCTCAATCAGCTTAATGAAATGATTGTATCAGTACCTGAGTCAGCTTATGATTTGTTTAGTATTCCACAGAATTTTTTATCGTATGTTACAGGATGGGATATATCTACCAACTCTGATAAATTAAAAAAGACGTTAGGTGTTGAAAATCCTGTTTTAGATTATTATAAAGAAGAAGGTAAAAAATTAGAAACAGAAATTCAAAAATTTAACGAGGAAAACTATAAGTCATCTTCTGTATTTGAAAACATTAAAGAAGGTAATTATGGTGATGCGTTTGAATTGCTTGGTAGTGGTATAGTAAACTCTGCTCCTGTAAGTGTTGCAATGATGCTTGGTGGAGCTACGCTTTCGCCAATGGAATTAGCAGCAGCAGGTACGGTTGGTTTTTATGGACCTAATCAACAACAATTACAAGAAGAAAATCCTAATGCTTCTGACATTGAAAATAATATTAAAGCATTAACTATGTCTGCTGCTGAAACAGTATTCAGTGCAGTGGGAGAAGGGCAGATAGGAGCTGTTTACAGAGATATTATTAAGAAGGAAGGAGTAGAAGCAGGAACACAGGTATTCAAAACAGGTCTTGTTGATATGTATAAGGAAGCCATCAAGAAGTATGGTATTCCTGTCGGTTTATTAGGGGAAGGTCTTGAAGAAGCGGCTACTCAGATAACTCAAAATATGGTTAGAAATAGACCTGCTTTTGAAGGAGCTGCTGATGCTTTTATATTAGGAGGCGGTAGTGGTGTGGCTTTCACAGCACCTATCACTTTAAAAAATGCGAAGGACAGACTTACTAATGAGGTTGCTAAGATTGACGACAAGAAGCAGATAAACACAATACTTGGTAATAACGAGGCTAAACTACATACGATGTTTGATGTAGCAAAAGATAGTCCTATTGATGAATCTCAATTCAAGATTGCTTCTCTTGGAAAGTCAAGAGATTTATTAGTGAAAGACCTTCAGCAGAATGTTCGCAAGGGAGTTATTACGCAGGACCAAGCAAATCAATCGTTATATGTTTTTGACAAGACACAGCAAGTTGCAGGACAACTTAGGGATATTGACATTGACGAGCCATCAAAGGTAAAGGTTGCTAATCTTTTAAAGGAGCGTGAGTCATTATCTGAAAAGATACAAGGGAAGGATGAGGCGTTATCTGTTTTAGAGAAGGAAAGAATCGGTCAGATAAACGAGGAGATTAAGCAAACAATTATAGACTCAAAGGCGAAGGCTCAAGCTGCTACACCATCTTATTCAATCAACGGAAAAGAGATGACTGAGCAGGAGTTTACTAAGGCTGTTAGCGAGATGAGTCCTGAGGATGTAAAGAAGGCGGACATCAAAGCAAACAATGCAACAGAGGGCGTTACAACATTATTAAAAGAAGTTGCAACACGTAGTGGTGTAGAGTCAGCACCGATGATGGAGACGACTGCACCTGCTGAAGTTACTGTTGAAGTAAAACCTTTAGAATTAAATAAAGGAGATGAGATAAAATGGGATGTTTTTGGTAATGAAGAAAAAGGAACTTGGACTGTTGGTGAAAAAGTAAAAACAAGAGGTGGTCAAGATGCTGTTGAATTATCAAAAGTTTATGTTGAAAGTTCTAAAGATGGTCAATCTTATACTAAAGAATATGCTGATGCTAATAATATTAAATATGATAATGAGCGTACAGTTACTCATACTGTTCCGCTATCTGATTTACAATCTAAAATAAAGGAAGAAAATGCCATTCAAAAGCCAACAACAGAGGAAGGCGTGTTACGCACAGAACAACCCCAAGTGGAACTGCCAACAATGGGAGAAGGAAACGCCAAAGGGGAAACTACCCAAGAAGGTGTCGCTCCTGCGAAGCCGCAAGAAGTAAAACCAATCGAGCAGGAACTTGCTGAGTTAGAGCAGATGTTCCCTACGGAAGGTCCTACGGGAGAGAATAGGGGCGTTGCTGCATCCGATACTAAAGCGATGGAGGATATAGCTTCACGTGCTACGGATGAGCGAGTGCAGAAGGTTATTAAGACAGCACAGCGATTAACAAAGACATTGAAGTCATTGTTCCCAACGGCAGAGATTAATCTTCACGAAACGGAGGAGTCGTACAACGGTGCAGTGGAAGAGATGAATGGAGTGAAGGACAGTAATGGGAACTTTGCTTTTGGTGTTGATGCTAATGGGAAAGTGTTTGTTCGTATTGATATAAACACAAGCAGTGCTACAGCTACTGACGTTGCTCACGAGGTTGCTCACGCTGTATTGCAGAAAACATTTGGCGATAATCAGAAGTTATTCCAATCGTTCCAAGAAAAGATTGCTAAGGTATTAAGTACTGAATCAAATCAAAAGTTACTTGACTTTGCAAACAATCCTGTGTACAAAGAGCAAGGAGTAACGTATGAGGAGTATATGGTTCAGTTGAAGGCATTGCTTTCTGAGCAGGGCGTTAAACTTGAATTGAGCACTGCTAAGAAGATTGCTGCTGTCATCAATGAGTACGTATCAAGGATTACTAAGGGTGCGTTCAAACCATTCCAAGAGGTTACTGATGTGAAGCAGGTTGTTGACTTCGTTAACAAGGTTACTGAGGCGATGGCTAAAGGAGAGGAGATTAATATTGAAGAGGGAGGAAAGATAGGGAAAGGTTCAAGGTCTTCGTTGGGTCAAGAAGGTAAACCTGTTGAAGAGACTGCTGAAAAGTTAAGAATTCTATCTCCTATTGAAGAGAATATAGTATATAGGATTATAGGTGGTTCAGGTGAAGTAAAATTTTATAAAAACTTTATTGATAGAAAATTAAATGAGGCTTATTTAAAATTAGGCAAAAATAAATTTTCAGCATTAGTTAGAAAATATATAGACCCTGACTTTACAGTAGCAAATAGAAAGAGAGGGAATATGACTTTATCTGATGTGATTTCAAATTCAATTGAAGAATTTGGTCATTTTTTATATGGTAAGGATGATATTACAAAGTCTTTTCTAAAAGAAGCAGAGATTGAAATACCTAATATAAACTCAGATAATGTTAATATAATAGGTGCAGATGCTATTGCTGAAAAATATCACAAAGCTGATGGTTCTAATCCTGAGTTGGTAAAGGCTGTTGAGGATTTAGTTGGTAAGCCAACTGAATTAACATCAAGGTCTTCACTAAGAACGCAGACTCAGGTTGATGATATTGTTAAACAAGCGAGAGCAAGTGGTTACTCTGAGAAAGCAATCGAAGAGTTCCTCAACAAGCGTGGTGTTGACCCATCAATAATTGAGAAGTCGTTAGGCAAGAAAGCAGCAGGAACAAAGATTGTTACCAACGACAAGATGATGCCGGGCTACGACAAGATGATGGAGGATGTCAATAGTGAAATCCTAAGAGGACTTAACAGAAAGACAAAGGAAACAACCATCGAGAAGAATGTGATGAAGATTGTTGAAAGTAGCGATGCTTACAAGAACGCTACCGACCAACAGCGTGAGCAGATTACTCGTGATGTTAAAGAGGCGTTTGGCGAGAAGATTAAACCTGCTCCATCGGCAAAGAAGATATTAGGTCTATCAGAAGGTATAAAAAAAATAACGATGACTTTATCTAAGTATCAAAAACAACGATACGAGGATATGGAGAAGGCTGAAGCCAACAAGGAGAAAGCTATTAAGAAGGCTTCTAAGGAAGTTGTAGATACAGTAAAGGAGTTGGTTCGTAAAGGAAAGATAACTACGAAACAAATGACTGCCGTGCTTCGTAAGTTCGCTAAGACAAATGTACTATCTGAATCATCGGTTAAAGATTTTACAGACTATATGTCGAAAGTATTTAACAATGCAGAGTACGCAAATAAATTAGCAGAAGCACGTAAGTTAAAGAAAATTATATCAAGAGCGTCTAAGAATAAAGCAAAGGATGCCAACCTAACTAAGTTAGCAGCAGAGTTCAAAAAGATAGACCCTGCAATGGTTGAAGATATCGACCAATATAATAAGATGGCTTCAGAGCTTAGAAATGCTATCAAAGGTTCTTCTCTTACTAAAGAAGGTGTTAAGTTTACTGATACGGTTAAGATTGCAGAGGTTGGTGAGTATGCAAGTAAAGTTATCGAAGCTCAAAGAGAAAAGTATATGGAGTCGTTGCGTAAGGAAGTTCAAGACCTATTAGGTGTTGATGCTTCTAAGATGAGCTACAACGAAATGATTAAGATGTTAAATGAAAATGCTAAAAAGGAATTTACTGACGAGCAAAAAGAAGCCATTATAAAAGCAACGAAGGATATGTTTGAAGCACATTCAGACACCATCAAGAAGATGCTTGAAACAGGTAAAGACACGACAGGAGAAGATATTGACATCAGCAAATCCAATAAGGATATTGTAGAGCGATTTATGAAGATGGATGTTTCCAAGATGAAAATATTGGAGGCTATTGCTGCTGTTGATGCACTCAAGAACTTTATTGAGAATGGCTCTATGGCTAAGATGGCTGATGTGGTTAACAAGTATGAAGGTCGTGAGAATAGTAAGATTGTAAAAGCTGCAAAAATTGTAAGCAAACCACTTAGATTATACTTTAGTAAAAGAGGAGGTAGAGGAATGACTGAGCAGTTTAGCACTTTACCTATGGTATTTGAACGATTATTTAAGAGTCCTGCCGTTGGTGCTTACGTTCAGAAGATGATGGGCGTTACAGACTTAATAAACCATAAAGCATTAGCTGCTGCCATATCAAGAGTAGCAACTAAAAAATATACAGATGAATTTTATAAAAAGAAAGCAAACGGAGAAAAATTCAACTCGTCATTTAATGATATTGAAAGAGGTATGTTTGCTGATTTTTTTAGAACTATAGTAGGAACACCTGAACAATTAAAAGCAGAGTTTGATAGAAAAAAAGGATTAGCAGAACAGACTATAAAAATATTAAAAAAAGGAACTAAAACTCAAAAGAAAAAAGCAGAGATAAACCAAAAAGTATATGACAAAATATTAAAAAATTCTGAGTCTATTGATGATGTAAGAGCTAAAGTTGACCCCACAAATGTAGAAGCTATTGAATCTTGGGTAAAAGAATGGGGAAGGCATTATGAAAAATTAGCTGATGTATCTGAAAACGTATATAATAGGATTTTAGAAAAAGAATTAAACTATACTCCTGTTAGAATGTCGAAGATAAAACAACGCAAAGGAGTTGAGTCAGAAGAATCTGCTTTTCATATGAATAACGGAACTATATTTAAACAAAAGACAGGTTCTTTAATGGAGTCAACAAGACCTGATGAACTTCCTGACAATAGATACATAGATTATTCTTTTGACAGCAAAATGGTTAATTCTTTTCACGATGCGTTAATTGATATTTATACTGCTGCCGATATAAGAAAAGTTGAAGCGTTTGCAAAGTCTGAAGCATTTGAAGACATATTCCCTGATACAGAAGATAGAGAAATGTTGGAAGGAAGGATTCAATTAATGGTAGAGAATTTTAGAAATAAAAACCATTATGACTATGATGAACTTAGTAAGGCAATGAAGTATGTTAACAAGTTAGGAAATGTTGGTGTTGCTTCTGCCTTAACTTCTGTATTCCAACCTATAAAACAAACAGTTCCTGTTGCTGTAAATACCTTAGTAAATGCAGGTGATTTGAATTTAAAAATGCTTTATAGCAAAGCTGAAAGACAAGATATTTATAAATTTCTTGATGAGTCAGGATATGCTATTGCTATTAGAGGTAAAGAATCATCATCAGATATAAAAGCTGTTGATGCGATGATTGAAGATGTTGCTCAAAATGCAGCTTCAAAAGGATTAGAATGGACTACTGATGGTTTAAAAAAATTACAAGAAGCATACTTAAATACACTATTAGTTAATCCTGATGTTGCCGTTGCAAGAATGTCTTGGATTACTTACTATGAAAAGGCTTTAAAAAAGCAAGGCGAGGACGTTTCAGATATTGATTATAGTGACCACGAATTAAATAAAGATGCTGCTGACTACGCTCAAAAAATGGTTGACCGTCAACAGAATGTTTCTGATGCTGATTTAAAAGGTAAATTCTTTTCAAACAAAGACGCTGCCTCTCAAATAATATCAAAAGTAATATTCCCGTTTGCAAGTTTTCGTATGAACCAATCGGCTCGTCTTGCTTCTGATTTTATCACTCTTACAAGTAAAACAACAACACTTGAAGACAAAAGAATAGCAGCATCATCTCTTGCAGGAGCATCATTTGAAATAGCAATGTTTAATGCTATTGGTGGTTTTTCAGCATCGTTGTTATATGGTATAGTAAAATCTGCAATAGCCGGTGATGATGAAGATGAAGAAGATAAAAAGAAAAGAGAAGAGGCAGATGAAAAGTATATTCAAAATCTTATAAAAGGACGTGCTACAAGTGTTGTTCAAGACTTCTTATCTCCATTACCTGCATTAGATTATGCTTTACAAATTGGTGTATATAATATTGTTGATATGTTAAATGGGGAGGAAAAGAAAGGCAAAAAAAATGAGCAATTTAATATTCTTAAACCAAGAGTAAGAGGATTTCTTGAATCATTAGGAGTATTAGGGATTAATGCTGTAAGAGCTAACGACCTAATGAATATTACAAGTATAGCTAACAAAGGAACATACGAAGATGAATATGGAAATACAAAAAATATTAGAAGCAAGGATAAAGATTTAGTAAAAAAATTAATTCCTCTTGCTGTTCTTAATACTGCCGGTGCTTTGCCTACTGATGCTTATACTGTTCAAAATATCATATTAAGAGATATCAAGAAACAAGCAAGTACACAGACAGAAGCTGAAATCATCCAAGAGAAAGCGAAAAAGAGAGAGAGTCGTGCTGATAACATTGAGAAGATACAGGTTATCAATCGAGCTATCAACACTGCTAATGACCAAGCTGTAGTCAATGAGTTGCTTAAAATGAGAAGAGAAACTCGTATGGAACTATTCCCTCAAAAGATGAGCGATGAAGCAAAAGAGGTTTTAGATAGAAAACGAAAAAGAGAGAAGGCTTCATACAAAGGATTACTTGGTGGGTATGATACCAAGACTGATTTGAAACGCTACGACCCTGACTTATACGAACAGAATTTTGGGGAAGGCTCAGACTACTATGATACGCACGAGGCAGAGGTAAAAGCTGAAAAGTTATTTGATGCTATGATGAAGAAGACTAAAGATGAACAGTATGGATATACTCCTAAGCCAAAAAAAAAGAGTAAGTCAAAAAGAAAAAGGAATAGCGATGGTTCTTACAAGTCAAGTTACTTCAGGAGTTCTTCTCGTTAAACTTGATGTACTTAAATCCTTTCTGCTTGGGGTAGTAAATCATTAACTCAACATCACTGACAGCACCTTCACGGGGTGGGCGACCACCCCGTTTTACTTCTCCTACAAGTTCATACGCCTTTCCGTATATAATACCATCAGTACACGCCCATATGATAACGGGATTCATACGCTTTGCCATTAGCTTTGCTACCTTCTCTAATGAGATTGGTAACGGGTAAGCGTTAGACATATCACAGTTACGTCCTTTGACCTCTGCAAAAGCAATATGTTTTTTATTCTCATCGAATATCTTAAAGTCAATATCGAATTGGTCTAACTTCTTGTACGACCCCTTGAACATATTAACGAAGTACTCTATGGCGTTCCTCTCTCTTTCGAGGTCTGTCTTTTGTTCAAAAATCATCTTGCTGTATTGATTTTAACATAAGCCTCATCTCGTTTATGACTTGCCTTATTTCTTTTTCTGATACGCTGAACTCTCTATCGACTAAAGTTTCATAGACAACTGTTAACGCCTGATGGCAGGAGTTAATCCTGAAGGATATCCTATAGGCTCTCCTGTCTTCTGAGTCGTTCAGCTCTTGGTTCATATACCGTTTAAGAATGATATTATTTTCTTCTCTAATACATCCTCCTTGCCGTAAGGAGTTCTCTCATTCATTATATCAAGGATATGCTTAAATCGCTTGTACTTATTCTCGATAGCAGACATCTTATCTTTCTCAGCATACAATTTATCTACCGGACGCTTCTGAAAGAAAGCCTCACGACATACGACATACTTCTTCTTTAGTGATTGCTCACTGAAGTAGTTGTCAAAGTTTGCCATATAGTTAAGTATGCTTGAATGATTCTTACCCAAGTATTGTCCTATTGATACAACGGTTGCTCCTCTATCGTGGATTATCTTGGAGAATACCATTCGTGCATCTACATATTCTTTCTTACGAACTGTATTGGTGATGTCCACATTGAAGATGGTATCTACAATACCTTTTAGTTCGTTCATCTCAAGATATAAATTAATCTTGTCTAAATATTTCTGTTGTGATTCCGTGTTCATTTAATTCTTTGATTCTAAAGTCCTGTAATTTTGATGTTGTGTTTTTTCCTGCTTTGACCTCAATGAATAGCACGTCAGAGTTACGAGGAATAGCAATAAGGTCAGGCAATCCGTTTTTATTGGTCTTCATCAACTTGATAACATAGTATCCTTGAGCCTCAAGCTCCTTAATCTTTTTGGTCTGTATTTGTTGCTCCGTCATCCTGAAGTATATCGTCTTTTTTTCTGAAGTAAAGATACGTCAGATATGTTAAAACGATTGTGTTCAATGCACAGATAATACTAACTACGTTTATTATTATTGCTTTCATTTTTTTCTTTATCAGATAGTTCAATAAACATTTTCAACAGCCCTAAGCCGATTCCCATTCCTACAAGGAAGGATATTGCGATATATATCATTTTTGTTATCATAGATTAGATATAACTCTAAGAAACGCTCTCTTGTAGTAAGCCATATAAGTTATGTTGCATCTTTTGCATTGAAATAACTTAACCCACTTGCCTGATGGTCTTTCTTTGAAATAGCTATCGTTTAGCGTATCTATTTTATGAAACCATCTACATATTAATCCTCTCATTTTTTAGTTGATTTTCCATTATGCCCATTACGAGCACGATTAGTTCTTGCTTTCTCTAACACTAATTTCCCACTTTTAGTATGGCTTACATCTTTACCATCGCCATTGCCGTATGTGCCACGTCTGCGATTTTCTCTGTTAAGTTCTACACGACGATTTTTACTCTCCTCCGTTGCAGAATACTCTTTATCGTAAGCTAATTTTTTCTTCTTGGTTTCTTCTGACCAATTACGTTTGTCGTATGAGGGATGTTTCCCTGCTAAACTATTTCTTTTACTTCTCATAATATTTTTTTTTAGTGCTATGTGCAAGGCTCGAACTTGCATCTCCTTTTCCACGCTTTGAAAAGCCTCTTGGTTTTTCTTTTGCAGGTATGTTGCTTACACCAACATGGCTTTTTGGAAATGTTTTACAGTATAATCTTTTTTCTTAATAACGGCTTTGTAAATATCGTATTCTATCCCTCCTTTTGCAAATATCCAATAGATATTATTTTTAAGTCGGTCCTTCGTAGTCATCCTATCCCTGCTCTGCCAATAGCTCGTAGCACTGAAGTCAATATTGTAGTACACCAAACACTCAGCATCCTTCAATGATATGCCTTCACGCCCTGATACAATCTGAAGAGCAATGTTCTTTTCTGTTTCTTCAAAGATACTTAATTCAGTAGTTAGGTTTTCACCGAATACTTTCTTGAGTGCTTCCAACTCTTCCTTAAACTTATAGAATATACCTATCTTCTGTCCTTTAAAATGTTCCTTGATGAAGTCAGCCTTCGATGTATCAATCACCATTGAGTTACCACTCTCGAACTTAATTGTTCCTGAGTACATCTGATGTACCTTACTCATCAGCTTTACTGCTGTGTCTGCTAACACGACTTCCACTGCTCCTTCCAATACCAAGTCCTTCTTTAGTCGGTCAATCATATTATAGGTGCTTACACTCATATCTACCTCAAGGATGTGCTCGGTTGTTTCTACTACGAATCCTGCGTCCTTTTGAGAATAGTTGATGGTGTATGGTTTCATCGCAGTGATGATATCCTCAAGCCCACGAGAGTAATCACGCAACATTAGTCCGTTGATTTTTTTCTCCGTTACCTTAACGTACTTATCGCAGAAGCGATAGAACGATGCGAACTCCTTGAATGGATTGTTTGGTATGCCATACACCTGATGGTACATCTGAGAGTAGGACTCAGGCGTTGGCGTTCCCGACAATAGTATAACGTATGGGTTGATATTTTTTACAAGGCTTCCAACTAATTTTGCTCGTTCACTCGGCTTGGGAAACGCTCCCATCGAATGAGCTTCATCACAAATTATCACATCCCAAATGGAATCGTCCATCACAATGTGGAGGCTCTCGTAATTGATGATAGTAATCCGGTATGAAGGATTCAGTTTATCGAAGTCTGCTTTGATAGAACTGATAGCTTTCTTCTTGGTAATAAACAATACTTCTGTCGCACCCATCTTATCTGCTAATGAAAGACTTGTCAATGTCTTTCCTGTACGCACCTCCATAGCAAGATAGAGGAATCGGTACTTGTTTAGAATACCGAACCCTCTCTCTACTATCTCTTGTTGATATGGTCTTAACTGAATAGAATCCTTTAAGCTATTGTAGTACTCACAACTCTTCATTATCTCATTTAATTTTTCTTTAGCGTCCTTGTACTTGGGTACATCGACCTCTTGCTTGGTCTTCCCTCTGCCGATAGTTTTCTTCTCCTTTTGATTAAGTACATTGAGAAGTGATTGGCAATGTTGGACCATCATCTGATTATTGTATCCCGGTCTTCGTTCAATCATACTATTTTTATTTTACAGTTTTCACATTCGATAGTCTCATCATCGAGTAGGTTGTACTTAGGTACACTGCACTCACATAAAATCTTAGGCATCCTCTCGTGAAATAGTAGTTCATATTCTTTATTCAACTCCTCACACTTCTCGTACTCCTCCGTCATTATGAAGTACATTACCATTACCTTGATTGATGCCTTGTCGATATCCCTATCGGGGAAGTGAACGAAGACGGGCATACCATCATCCTCAATATCTTCAACGGTGCACTTATGTGTGATTACGCTATACGAGTTATGCATCGCATAGTCTAATAATTCTTTCTCATCCATTTTCGTCAGTGTTTTTATTTCCAATTACAATCCAACGTCCTTGTTGGTCTCTGCCCTCTTCAGGCATAGCACCACCACGATATATGCCATAAGCAATCAACCACTTGTAGAACCTCGTCCTGCTGATGGTCAGCTTTGCCTTCGGTCCATAGTCAGGATACTCGCTAACAAACTCATTATATAATTCATTCTTGTAGTATCTCACATTTGGGTGTATGTTATAATGACCTTCGTGGTTGTCTATCAAACCTACCCATTCTATGAAGTCGTGGCACGTTTCGGCAGACAGTTGACGTATCTGTAAATTTACAAATTTTGATTTAACTAATCCGTTCATCAAAAAGAACTGCAAACATCCAATCATATAGTTGTCAAAATCGCACCAATCGTCATCATTCCAATCCCCGAACATCATACGCCCGAACTCATCGTATGGTGTGTGGTTCTTGTTGTAGTGCTGATGAAGCTCCAACTCCCACTTACGACGAGCGAACGAGTTCCCTGCTCCCTTGATGGCATAGTTGGTGGTGATGGCAATCTTCGGTGATTTGCTGAATGGTATCTTGATAGCGTCCTTGTTCTTCTTTTCTAACGTAAGTCCCTCAGTAACAACAGAGAATAATCGCTCGAACTCGAAGTACTTCTTCACGTCATCGAAGCATAGTATCTGCGTGTCGGCTGATACGAGCTGATAGGCGAAGCTACGCTCAAAGGCAAATGCTTTACCATCAATCACGACTAACTTCTTCATTTTGGATAGAGCGTTCATAATCAATCCTTTTCCTGTTCCACCCTCAGGATTGTCGCTGATGACCTCATCATTGAAGATGACGGCAGGGCAGTAGGACTGATTCTTATGTGCGTGAAGGAGAAACCCGATAGTACTCTCCATCGAAGCAATACGTCCTGAGTCCTTATGACATATATTGGATATGAATGTATAGAAATCTCCTTGACCGGTAACATCGCATATATTGAAGTTACGGTCTATCACGTGGTCCTTCCACACGTATCCACCCAAGTCCAAGTAGTCGATTGGCATAATCTCGTTCTTTGTAACTTTTACGGCACAATTACGGAAGTATAGGTACGCTGCATCTTTGGTATCCTCGATGAAGTAGATGTCGATGGTTGACAGCAACGATAGGAACTCTTCTTTGAAGAACCTCGTTTGGTCAGCGAAGTAATTATAAACGGTGATGTCATCCAACTCAAGCAGGTGGTTCAGGACGTAGTCCTTAATCTCTTTCTCTGAGGTATGGTCGATTAGGTTATTAGTAACCTTCACGAACACGTAGTTCTTACTACCTTCGGGGCAGTACTTGTAGAACCCTGAGTCCTCAAGGAAGTGCTTGAATAGGATGTGAATTATTTTAACGACTCCCTTATCGTTCTTATTCCAAAATATCTGCATCTCGTTCTCCTCTTCTACCTTGCTAAGAACCGATTCGATTATCTCGCTATCCAAGTTGGAGTCCTGTAGTTGGATGCGAACCTCCTTTTTTGGCACACCACGTCTTAGCTTTGCACGTATCTGATTGACACGCTCCTCGTCCTCATAGTATTTGGTGTTAAAGTTCTGCGTGTTGCGATAGGCAGAGTCAATAGTGGTTTGAATTTCGCTTGTGGGGAACGTAGATGAGGCGTACTGCGATAAAATGTATAAGGCGAGGGCTTTGTTCACCCCGAAGTCATTTAACGCCATAGCGAGGATATATGCGTTTTGGTTACGCTCTCCTTCATTCATTGGGTATTTCTTCAGCCACCACTTGGTTAGTATCTCCACAATTTTATTCTCGTCCGTGATTGGGATAGTAGGCTTGTCTCTAAATTTAGAAACCTCTACGTATTCTGTTTCCTCAATCTTATCCCATATCGAAGAGTTCTCGTTGATGTGGATGAGTGGGTCATAGGACTCGTAGCAAACACGGCTCAGGTTCTTTGATGTCTTGTCGAAGCGTTCTGAGTTGAAGTATTTTTCCAACGAGTTGAAGTAGTTGACGTGATTCTCAGCATCGGCAGGTATCTTTACCAATACCTTTAAGCCATCTCCGGATGGAGATATGAATACGGAGAATACGTATTTATTCTTGCATAGGTTCTCCTTGTCCTGAAGAACGTCCTTCATTTTGGCGTAGCCATCGAAGTCGAGGCATATTAAACCACTATGCTCAATAAGGGAACTGTCGTTCCGTTTATTGAACTTTCCTGAGAAACAGATGGCAGGTAAGTTCTTCTTGAGTTCGTTACGTTCTGTCTTGCCTGATGTGGCTCTGATTTCTTTTGCCAATTCCTTAGAGCTACCATTCTTGATACGCTCAAGGATTGCTGTTACATCCCGAAAGAACGGAGTAGCCGTTTCTTTGATGTTTTGAAAGATTGTGACCGTGTATGTCGTCATAATGTCGATTTGTGTACGATTATTTTTTTGTAACTAATTGATTACTAATATTAATGTCGATTATTC
>Ga0247723_1000895_pt1 | contig 18745 bp, 34 predicted proteins | sample MSEWelMarce5H_FC_FD_189079 | JGI IMG/M metagenome (GOLD analysis project Ga0247723, IMG submission 189079) | Subsurface sediment microbial communities from gas well in West Virginia, United States - MSEEL Well Study Marcellus 5H_FC | ecosystem: Environmental > Terrestrial > Deep subsurface >... | reverse complement strand
TCCGTCAGCCCTACCCATGTGCGCTGTGCCAACTTGCAATCAGGATGATGGTTAGTCCAAACGCAATGTGAATCGCAGAACTTCTCCCAAGGCTCATCCTTTGCTTCTAGTGAGGCTTTAATTCCGTTGATGGCTTGTTGGGCACGATACGAACCACCCAATCGCCATACGGCAACATCACCCCCACCTTCACCAGTCCACTTGTCAGGAATGCCGAATAGTTTTTCCAACGCCTGCAATGCAAGGCGTAATGCTTCTGTCTGCATCATTTTCTTGCGGGGCAATCCCGTCCTTGGTTACAGTTCCCATGGCAGGGAGGGCATTTCTTCAGTTGGCGCACATAAGTGGCAAAGCTTTCAGCGGTGGTTCCAAAGGCTTTCATCTTGTCAAACTCCTTTGCGACTTCTTCGAGGGTGTCATTTCTAGTCTGGTTATCAGTCATACAAAATCCTTAACAAATAAACCACAAGCGCCCAAAAGGCGGCTAAAAAAACAACAATTAATTTCCAAGCTCTTTTCATGGCTCGTAGTTCACAACTTCCCACTCACGTTGGGTTTTAATGGCCTCCATACCTTGGGCTTCGAGTTCTGAAAACTGCTCTTCAGTCATCAAACCCATGATGTCCATGCCATTGAATGTGACCATGTCAATGTTTTCAGCCCAAGATGTGTACTTGTCTGCCTCAAAAGACATGGTGACGTTGACTTCTACGCTACCTGCACCTGTTTTGGCTTGGAATTCGATTGTGTGCATTACTTTCTCCTTGTTGATGTATTTACTGTATCTTGAATTCTTGAATATTTGTATTAGGACTTTCCCTTAGTCCAAATCCTCTTTGACCATGACCTCGACCATACCAACAGTCCCATAGACTTTGGTTATATGCAGGGTAAGAACCTGCGTGTCATCCTTGTAGACAATCTCATTCATGGCATCTAGGAAGCATTTCGCAACATTGTCGATGTCTGGCTTCTTAATTGGCCTCTCAAAACCGCTTAAACAGGCTTCTGTGCGTTTTTTGGAGTATGAGGAAGGGATTGGTACTGTGATGTAGATTGCGACTGTTACAGGCGTTTCTAAGAGTTCGTTGCTTCCCATGGCTTTTCGGGCAGCGTCTTTGATCAGGTCCTCATAATCTCGGGTTTTGGTGGGTGTGTAGGTGGATACAAAGTTACCCCGCCTTGCAAACTTTGGGCGACCTTTGCCGACAGGGTTACCTTCGACAAGGTATGTGACCATGAATGTCATTCGAGTGTTCCTTCTTTCATTTGTGCCATGTAAGCCCTAATTCTGTCTCTAGCGCCTCTGCCGTAGATTCGTTCTGCCCTTTCCAGTCTGGCACGAATTAAATCTCGGTTTTGGCTGTGTTCCCAGTTGTGAAAGAGTTCTCTGGCCTCGGCTTGCTCCAAAGTAACTCTATCGCTTGGGTTTTCAATGTTCTTTCGGCTGTAGGTCACCAGTCAACTCCAAGGCCATGCGGATAATTTTGATTGGGTAAGGCACTCCGTCTTTAACCTTGTCCAAGATTCTCATTGCGTCTTTGTGGGTCATGCTTTGCCTTTTATTTTTAAAAAAATCTTTATTCCAAAAATAATATAAAAAAATGCAACTGCAATTTCAGGCATCCACATTTGAATAAACTCAATCATGCTTTTCTCCTGTAAGCATTAAGAATTGCTCGTTCTTCAGGTGTCGGAGGCCGAGTAACTTTTGCATCTGCCTTAATTTTCTCAAGAGCAGGGTCTGGCTCATTTGATGGTGGAACTGTGAGCTTCACAATGTCTGCAGGGTTTTGCTTTGGTGCATTGGTGTTCCTAACCCAATTACGCCACGTTGCATCCCAATCAAGTTTCACACCCTTTTGACCAGGTTGAGCAACCCAATAATCTTTAAATTGCTCAAATGTTCTTTGTGGCTGAAGGTCAGGTCTTTCCTGTTTGCAAAACAAAAGCCATTCACCTGTAAAAAGTAAATCCTTAGAGAGGCGTGAGCCGACCTTTCTATTCTTCTGTTTCTTGTCTGTATCTGTTTCTGTATCTATAGCGTTACTTGGGCGTTCCTGTAACGTTTCAGTAGCGTTACTTGCCTGTTTCTTTTTCTGCCGATGCTTTGCAACCCGCATGGTGCTTGAGTCTGATACAAATTGACGTTTATCCCAGTTCAACAAATTCCACTGCTTATCAATAAATTTCTTACTGATAAACAATAGTTTTGTTTCTTCTAGTTCTTTGTCTGATAAACGCAATTGAAACGCTATCTCTGTTTCTTGTAACGTTTCAAGTGTCTCGCTACATCTAAGGCAAAGTAGCATGACATAACGTCTTTGCATTGCCTCTGAAAGCATTTGAACTTTAGGGTCGTGTGCGAACTCTGAATAGAGCCGAAACCATGGGTTAGCCATAATGTGTGCCGCTTTTTAAAACACCCTTAAAGGAATTGCCAGCAGGAGAAGGGGTAACTCTTTTCGCTCGGGTAATTAGTCCGAACTAGCTGGATTCCATAATACATTATTTAGGTCCACGTTTCAAGCTTCTCATTTTGGACGTTGAATGTCCAATATGAAAGAAGCCACAAGCGGGGCATTTGTATATCTGAAAAGAATTATCTCTTTTTTTGCTAATAGTTGATTCAGCAATAGAGAATGTAGGGAAAGGATGTTTTCCAACACACTGTACCTCTGGGTTGTACCTGTCTGTTGTTTTCATTATTCCCTTGCTTTCATCATTGCGTCTGCCATCTTGTAGGCCATCATTGAAACAGCCGTGTAACCGCCTTGTTCTAGACTGCCTGATCCTTTGCCCTCAACCATTGATTGCATAGCTTTAGCCGCAAAGTAATCACGCAAAGTCATGCCCTGTGTCAAATTACGTTCTGTTGGAAATGCTGGTTCATTTTTATTAGTCATTGGTACATTCCTGAAATGTTAATTGGGCGTTCCACATGGATTTCCAAAGCTCTAGCTATCAACCCCACCATGGCAGCATCTCTGTCACCCTCGTGATGGTTGTAAGTTATAACTAAGTTATAGGCGTAAGCTAGGAGAGCTTCAGCGCAGTCTTGTTCAGATTGTTCGATGTTCATACCAATAGCCTATCAAAAATAAATCTGTTGTCTATTAGGGTTTGTCCTAATACTTTTATTTAAACAATCATGGCACATTACAGGTTCTTTAAGGAGAAAGTAATGGCAACACTAGACGGCAGAAAAGTAATAGACATCGAAGTTGATGGTGTCGATAGTAGGGATTATCCCGATTTCAGCGATGCGTATTTCAGTTACGCTTGCTACGAGGATGGAACACCACTCACTGAGCAGGAACTAGACAAACTAGCCGATCAGAATGGCGACATCCTTCACGAGAAAGCATTTGATTCACTTCACTAAGGAGAAAGTAACATGAACACAGTAGCCCTAAAATATGTCCGTAACCTGTTTCAGACATACCAAGCCCCACCACAAACAATTCGCAGCTACCAACGTCAATGGGTTCGCTCTGTGCGATACCTTGGCGATAACTGGTTGCTTGCCAAGAAAATCCAACGATTCGATGCTCAAAAATCTAATTGAACGGCAAGGTGATATCGTGAACAACTACATCATCGAATACAAAGAGCAATACGCTCACGAGCAATACTGCCCATACTGCGTCACTCCAAAGGGCAAAAAGTTTGTCTGCTGCGGTGAAATGGATTGGGTAGATTTCAAAGACCTTGATGACGATACCCAGTTAGAAATCATCAAAGAAGAATACGACAACGCTTTTAAAAACCACAAGGTATAACATGACAGTAACTGATTTACTCAAGCTCAATGTAAACGAGCATACAGAGAAGAAAGGTAACCTTACCTATCTCTCATGGGCATGGGCATGGGCAGAAGCTCTCAAAGCCGATCCACAGGCACACTTCCAAGTACATATATTTGGAGAAAAGTGTTATATCGACATTAATGGCACTTACATGGTTTGGGTGACAGTGACTTTGTTTGGCAAACCAATGACCTGCCAACTGCCTGTTATGGACAACCGCAACAAGGCTATTCAACACCCTGATGCGTTTGCTGTTAACACTGCCATCATGCGGTGCATGACCAAAGCTTTGAGCCTCCATGGCCTTGGTTTATACATTTATGCGGGTGAAGACCTGCCAGAGTTTGATACAAGTTTGGTGGACGCAATTGTTGCTGCCATCAGAGAGAGATACGATGCTGGCGATGAAGTCGGTGCGTATGGCGAATGGGAATCCGTCACGGATAACGAAGTTCGCATTAGGGTTTGGGATACGCTCAAGCCTGAAAGTAAGTTACGGGCAAGTCTTAAAGCCCAAAAAGAGAAATTAAAGGAAAGTAAATGAAACGCTTAGACGCAATTGCAGTAGTTGGTGAATACAAAGACCCAAAGACTGGTGACCTAAAAAAACGATTTGCTAAATGCGGGTCAGTGTTTATTAATGATGAGGGTGCAATCTCATTCAAGATGGACGCAGTACCTGTGGCAGGTTGGGATGGCTGGATTAATGCCAAAGAACCCTACGATGGAGAGAAGCCCGCCCGTCAAAGTTCTGCCCCTACCCGTAAAAGTTCAAGCCCTAGTGGATTTGATGACATGGATGACGACATCCCATTTTAAGGAACTAACATGAAAAAATTTGTAATTGGTATTTATCTAGCAACAGTTGCATCAATGGTTTGGGCTTCATGCACAACCCATACATATATGTACAACGGCAAAATGGTCACTTGCACCACTTGCTGTTATGGCGAAGGCCAGTTCAGGTCTTGCAGTACTAATTGTTTCTAATATTCGAGGGGAAAGCGGATGCTGTGACCCTGCCAAGGGTATGGCAGCGGCTAATTAAGCCGTTCACAGACGCAGCGAGTACCTTCACCATTTTAAGGAAATAAAAATGAGTGATGAACGAGAAATGTCTTATGGTGAAAAAGCCGTAGGTCTTACATTTAACCCAAGCAATAGCCATGAGGTTGACAAGTGCAAACAAGAGTTTGCTGCCGTTATTGATCGCATGAACTATTTGCGAAACCTTACGGATAACCCCGAGGTCAAACGCATGGCTAGTGTTGCCATTACAGAAGCTCAAACTGCTCAAATGTGGGCGGTAAAAGCTATTACTTGGAAGTTTTAATTAACGAGGGGAAAACGGGCAGCAATGCCGGACGAACGCCAGTACCCTCACCCTTTTAGGAGAAAGTAATGATTGATTTATTTAAACTGTTTCGCAAAGATGCTAAAGACACTTCAGTAGAAGCCGCCAAAAGCATAGCCCCCGCCCTTCCAAATATTGAGAGCCTGGTCTTTGAATATGCCACCATGCGTGGCAAACAAGGATTTACAGACGATCAATTGAATGAGCATTTCCAAACCCACAAATCGACCTACAGAGCTAGACGAGCTACATTGGTAGACAAAGGGTTAATCGAGGACTCTGGCGAGCGTGTAAAGGGTCCTAATGGTCGCCACATGACTATCTGGAGAATAGTATGAAATCAATCATTGATCTCTTTTCAGGCAAGGTCTACACCAAGACCGATACCATGGTCATTGCCGAGAATGGTGATGTGTTCAATAAGGTTGGAGACAACTACATTGGTAGCGATGGCGACCTCATCATCAAGCAAGGTGACCACCTATTTAATACCAGAACTGGAATAGGTTCCAATTTTGGTGATCCATTTTTAGAGGACTTCTAATGTCTAAAGACGAAGCATTACGTTTTGCATTGAAGGCGTTGGAATCGGTAAGCATTGAGTTTGTTTGTAATGGAGCACACCATGCAAAAAAAGATAGGCATGAATGGCTTGACCCTTGTCCTATTGTTGACCGATACAAAGATGCCATCACCGCCATTAAAGCCGCACTAGAATTGCCTGAAGAAAAGTACGTTTATGGAACACCCTTGTTGGACGCAATGATTAAGGAAAAAAACACATGAGTTATGCAAACGTAGAAATGGTATAATTTGCCATCTAAACTTAGGGGTAAGTTATGTCGTTAAAAGATAAATGCCTTGAAAAATTGTCTTATGACCAAGAAACAGGAATTTTTACTTGGAATTACGATGGGACTCGAGGTGTAAAAGCTGGTGATGTTGCAGGTTACAAAATGCAAAATGGGTACATCATGTTATCTGTGGGTGGCAGAAAAATAATTGCGCATAAAGTTGCTTGGCTTTTTGTCTATGGTGAATTCCCAGAAGGGAATCTTGATCACATAAACAGAAATAAAGCAGACAACAGGATTTCAAATTTAAGAAATGCAACGTATGAACAAAATGCCCAAAACAGAGAAAAGAATTGTAAAAACACTTCAGGATATAAAGGTGTTACATGGCATAAAAGAGATCAACGATGGCAAGCTGCAATAACAATAAAAAGAAAAGTCATTCATCTTGGTTATTATCAAGACCCACAAGACGCTTACAGTGCATACATTGAAGCATCTAAAAAATATCAATCACATTCAATCTTTAAAGAAAATTAAATGTCATACGCAAAATTAGAAATGTTGACGATCCAGTGGGGTGAGGCTAGACAGATTGTCCAGAACAGCACCCCATATGCCCAAGCTAAAAAGACTCAGGAAGAGTTGTACGAGTTGTTTGAGGCCATAGAAGATAACGACAAAGCAGCCATGGCAGACGCATATGGTGACATCTTAGTTACCCTCATTATGGGTTGTGCCACTGCAGACCTTGATCTAGTTAAGTGCCTAGAAGGTGCTTATAACGAGATCAAAGACCGCAAAGGCCATCTTAGTAAAGAAGGTCTATTCATTAAGGAATAAAGCTTTTTCTTCTTCTCTACGCTTCTTTAGGCCAGCAAGCACTTTACCCCCGCCCATGCAATAAAGTAACAGTGCATTTGCTGCGCCTTCCCAATCACCCCTGTTTAACTTCATCCGAATAGACGAACGCTGAAAAGTGCCCAATCCGGCATTGAAGGCAAAGCTGACACACGAGTCGAAAGCGCCTTGGCGACCAGTAACAGGGGGAGCAAGTCTAAGAACACCGCGTTCAAAATTAGCGACATCATTTGCGAATAATTTATCGATCTCTTCTTTAGTCCAGACACGATTGTCCTCCGGTTTCAAAGGCATTTCTTTACGAATCATTCCTGTATATCCATCTACACGAACTACAGGCAATCTAATTTGCTCTTGGTATAGGACATGACCATAACCAATAGTCCAAATGTGAGCAGGGCACAGGTAAGGCTTGGTCCTATAACCCTCATAGCGGTGCATTAAATCAGCCCCAGCCTTACTCAATTTCATTTCTTGGCCCAACCACGAGAGCCAAACCAGAATCCAACAATAGCGCCTAACATTGCCATTTCATCGCTTGAGAAGATAATGTCAGCAACACGAACCAAATCTTCAATGGTCACGACAAGACCAGGGTTTGAGTACACAAAGTACGCTAGCCATGCGTTGATTGCACACAACTCAATAATAAAGATATAGGTCACTGTCGGACGCACAGTGCCAATATAACTTGCCACCCAAGTACTAGCTTTGGCAAGGATGGCTTTATCGTGGTCATAAGCCGCCACTGTCATCTTGGCATCAGTCTCCATGGCAATTTGATCAGTGCGAATCTCTTCCATGCGCTCTTGAGCTGCAAAGCCTTGAGCCATCATCTGAAGTTGCATTTGTACCTGAATTTGCGCTAAAGCCAACTCATGCTTTTGATCGTCTTTATTTTGGAAATAATCCAAAAGCTTTGGTAAGCCTGAAATAAGCAAGCCACCTAGTGTAGAAAATAGTGAGAGCATTATCCTAATCCTATGTATGAGAGAAATTTATTAACGATCCTATCCGACAAGTCATCAGGAAGGTAGCGGAGCAGTCCAAGCACATACCATGCAATGCACATACGCACAAAGATTTTGAGCCATTGGTCGAACTGTTTCTGATACTCATTCATCGACCACAGCGTTTAGTTGTTTGGCAGAAATCTAATAACTCATTGATGCCGATACCAACGAGTAGGAGAACGAACGCTATACCGCCAATAAGAGCCGCCATCTCCATCTGCTCTTGTTCTTTCTGTTTCCTTTTTTTTTCAGCAACCTTTGCATCTCTAGCAGCAATGGCATCGTCTCTGTCCATTTCAGCTTTCCGAGCCATCATTTTATTGTAGACATCTATATTGCCAGTCTGCATGTAGAGGAGCTGGATTTCTTTTAAGAGCTTTCTACTATTCATCAATGCGTTTTCAATACGCATCGCAACTTCAAAGTTAGATTTGCCACCTGCTTTTTTGGCGGCAAGCATAGACTTAGTAGCACCACTCTCAGCATCGAGCATGCGCCCGACCATTACCGACAAGCCACCAATATCGTTAGCGACCTTACTGGCTTTCTTAACGAGACTAACTGCTTTTTCTAAGCCTTCTAGAGCGGCAAGTGGGTCTATTGGTAACATAGTTTGTCCTCAGTTTATATAACATTCCAATGCCATGCCATTACATAAACTGCCCATAGGACAAGTAGTAGAAGACTAACCGCTGCCATGATGACAACGGCATCCTCTTTCATTTTTTGTTTCGTGCTGAAATATTCTTTGCTTTTGCTTTTGCATCGGCCTTGGATGAAGCACCCCAAGCCTTCAATGACAATAATAATCTTGTTGGTTTGCCGTCCTTGTATTCAGGACCAGCCATGTTGCCCATACGAGCCAAGAAGCTTGCTCGTCTAGGATTGTCGCCAGACTTAACAGGCGCTTTGAGATTCATACCTTCAGCTTTAGCACTTGCTCTGCCTTTAGCATTGAGGCCACCCTTAGGGTTCTTGCCTTCAGATCGTTGCCATGCAGGGGATTTCATTACTTACCCTTCTTGGCGGTCTTGGCAGACTGTTTAAATGCCTTGGCAATAGGTGCGCCCTTAGTGCCAGGCTTTCTCATCTTCTCACCAGAACCTTCAGCGATACGTTTTTTCTTTGCATGGATATTTGCATACAAACCTGTAGCCATGATGCATCCTTAAAAATGAGATTTAAAGTTTTGCCAAGCAATGCCAACAGCGGTAATCACTGCGGCACACCACAGAATAGGTTTAGCCAATGAAGCTATCCAGTTGAGTACTTTGACAGCACCATTGGCGGCATTGATGGCCTCCACAAGACCTTTAGTATTCTTGTCGATACTGTCTACTTTGTTTTCAACTGCAATCAGGCGCTCATAGATTTGGGCGTGTGATACTTCAGACATATTTACCTCATGTAAGCAGATGGGGGAGCGACACCACGGCCAGCGCCAACTTTCTTTGTATAGACTCGGTCAAACAAAGCTTTAGACTCTGGTGAATCCAATGTACCAGAACCTAATGTTGTTGGGGCCATCAAGGCAAAAGGTGTAGCCATTTTAGGCGCAACATTACCAATGATTTGGCCTGTAACGCCAAGACCTAAGTCTGACCAATCACCAGTTTTCTTGCCATGCTTGTAGGCTTCAAATAAAGCCAAAGCACCTAATGTATTACCTGCAGTACGAGCAGCCAATGCCAAGTCAGCAAATCCTTGTTGTGCTTTAGCAATCTGTGCAGGAGTTTTAGCTTCAGCCATTTCCTTCTGCAAAGCAGTGTGCATTTTGCTTAAGTTTTCATCAGTAAAGCGGAAATTCTTAAAGTCATCTGCACTCATGTTTGTGCCCATCAACTTATTGGTCATGGACAAAACGTGTTCTTTATTTGGCATACCACCTTTGCTGATGCCCTTTTCATTGACATCAAAAGCCAGTGGTGTGTTCTCAGGCAAGCCACCCTTAACGCTATTCAAAATAGCTTGGGCCCGTTCAGGATTTGAACCATAACCAAAAGTACCAAGCAATTGGCGTTCAGCGCCTGGTATTGCTTTCTTCTCAGCAGGAGTAAAGATACTAGCTTTAGCTGGTTTAGCTGGAGGTGCAACTGCTTCTTTAGCTTTTTCAACTGCTTGTGTAGCAGTAGTAACACCTTCAGGTGTAGCAGCAGTAGCCACCACAGAACCAGTTGGACTACCTGCTGAAACAGGTGGAGCGCCCACAGGTGCAATAGGTGCAGCGGCTGGTGGTTGTACAGGTGGTGGCAATGGAGATTTAGCTTGTGCAGGTGCTGTATCGGCAACTACTGGAGCTTGCGGTGCTGGTGCAACAGGCGAAGCAACAGGTGGCAACTCAGCCATTGCAGAAGGTCCTGCTGGCGCAGTAACAATAGGAGCAGAAGAAGGAGTTGGTGCAACAGTAGGAGCAACGCCAGATTGTTGTTGCAATACTTTCTGCATCAATTGCAATTCAGCAGGGTCTTTAGCTTTGCGACCAAACATTTGCTCTGCATCAGACAATGTGTTTTTAGCCAAGAAAGCATCATGCTTAACTTGTGCTTGCTGCGTCTTCATTTGCTCACGCTTAAGCCTCAAATCCTCAATTTGTTTTTGAGCTTCAGACTGAGAAATAGTAAGGCCACCGCCTGAGGGTGGAGGTGGAGGTGGCTCATTAGGAGGAGTGCTACCGCCAAATAGCTTTCTACCTGCCATACCAACACCGACTGCAGCAGCACCACCTGCAGCAGAAGCCAATGGCACTTGAAGCCATTCAGGAATAGCAAAGCTTTGACCTGCTACATCAACAGTAACTTCTTTGCTTTTCTTATCAGCCGCACGTTTTTCAGTTTCTTGAGCAGCAAACTCATCAGTCTTCTTGCCAAAACCTTCACTAACACCTTCATTGGTTGGTGTGGCAGCTTCAATAGGTGGGCGCTTATAGTAATTATTTGCCCATGCTTTATGGGTGGGGTCATCTGATTGATCTAGATGAGCAGCAAGGTCTTTTAGCTTTGCGCCTTTGCGAATAGCATCTTCAATTTGTGTGTCTAGATCGCTCATTTTTCTTTCCTTTTAATCGGAATCAATGTATTGAGGTCAAGTACTGCAGGTGCTGTTGAGCCCGAAGAGCCAGGCGCTACCGCAGTTCTAGGTTTAGGTGCTACAGGCTTTTCAGGTTTAGCACTTGATTCAAATTTACGAGGCTCAGAAAGAATTCCTCTCGTGATCCCTTTGTACTTTTCTTGAATTTTTGCGAATTCTTCACTGTTAGTAAAAGCATTCTCAATTTCATTTGGCTTTGGCGCTTGGCCTGGTCCATAGTTCTGGATCGCTTTGTTGTAAAACCTACTAAAAGCGTCCATAACTTCAGCATTAGAAGCGCCTTGCAAAGCTTGCACACGGCCTCGTGAATACTGGTCTTCCAAGTTAAAAGCAGAAGGCAATGTTAGAAATGTTGGAGTTCCATATTTACCAACAAGTTCAATTTGCTCACGGCTAATGTCTCGTGATAACTCTAAAGCTCTAAGCAATTGAGTTTGATCAGCATCATTTAACTTTGCTGTCTTTAAATATTTCAGCAAATCAGCTTGAGTCTGATTAAAGTTTTTGGTGTTTTCTTGGCTGACATTGTTAGTGTTTTGAGCTTGCTCTAATTCACTAAAACTTTTTGTTTCACCTTTTTCATTGGTAACACCACCTTTGCCATTAAAGGTCCAAGTTCCAGCAGGTAAACCAAATTGACTTGCAACTGATTTGCTAACTTGCTCACCCTCTCTAAAACCAACACCTTTTTGATATTGGCTTAAAAGGCTTTTGTTGTTACTTTGAGCAGCAGTTGCACCCATTGATTGATTAGCAAATTGGAATACTTTTGCTAATGCCTCAGGCGCAATATCTTTGTTTTTAAGTGATGTAAAAATGTCACCAAGCTCAGTGTACTTAGGTGTCAATGCAACAGTCTTTGCACTCCATGCATTGTTTCTTTCGACATTCTCATTAAGCTTAGTAATGTTGGTTTTAAGGTTTTCCTTTTCCAACAAATTACCTAGTGTGTTTTCCCATGCGGGAAGGCCACCACCACGCTTGGCATACTCAGCCATGTCGATAGGCTTGCCAGTTTCCAAATCAATAACATCTACTTTTTCACCCAAAGCATTTACTTGTTCTTTGATTTGTTTACCAAATTTGTCAAAAGTAATCTTGGTAGTTACATCACCACCAGTAATCATTTTGGCAGCGCCTTGCTTGTCACCCAATACATAGCGCAACAAAGCATCACCCCATTGTGGATTGTCTTTAACTGTCTTCCAAGTATTGGCAACAGCCATACGGCCTTCAGGCGTACCTGCGCCACCTGCAGCAGCAATTTTGCTAGTTAAAGAATCAAACTCTTGCAGTTTGGTGTTAATGTTGTTAGCAGCAAACAATGAAATCTGTGACAAAGGTGTGCCCACAGTTTCTTTAGCCAAACTTACCAAAGCATTTGGGTCACGATTGGCAACAGCTACTTCATACTTTTCATCGGGCGTAGCAGGTGTAGCAGGAGTCGTAGGAGCAACATCCTGTTGTGCTACTGGAGCGTTAGGCATTACAGCTTGTACAGGCATTTCAATCTCCAATTAATATGGTTTTTTCCAACCCCAAGCAGCAGTTACTTGATCATCAAGACTAGGCAATGGAGTTAATGAAGGTGTTGCTAATGTAGACCCCATAGCATTTGGAAGGCCAAAAGGTTTAAATGGTGTGCCCATAGAGGTTGATGGTGGCACTGCAGACATAGAAGGAGGCTTAACACCTTCTTGCATGGGCGCTTGCATTCCATAATTGGCAGGTGGCATCACACCAGACGATGGCGTGTAATCAGCAGGTAACTCTTCTTTTTTGCTAAATAGATTATTTAAAAAATCTTGTAGACCTGATTCTTTAACGCCATAACCAATAGCTATGTTTTTAGCATTAGACAAAGCTTCACCCAAAGGGCCTGGTGGCAAAGAAGTCCAACTTGCAAACTCCATCCCTGGTGCTGATTTTTCTGCCATGATTTTTCCTTAAATACGGAAGCCTTTGCTTGTACCAGTAGAGCCCTGAGTACCTGCGAAGTTAGGCGTAGTAGAACCTTGTGGTGTGCCATAAATGACAGATGCATACTTGCTAAACACATCTTGCGGTGTCTGAGCCAAACCAACACGGCCTGAATACAGTTGGCTTGCAATTGGAATATTGCTTGTACCAACATCAGCCAACTTACCTGCAGCAGCGGCACGATTAGCTTCAACACCAGAAGAGGCGGCAGCAGCGGCAGTAGCCAATCGTTGCTCACCAAGTTGCTTCAAGTTCTCACGAGCCAAGGCATAACGAGAGCTTCCTGCACCACCAGCGCCACCAAACATAGCGTTTTGTGTACCAATGTCCTCACGAATCTGCTCACGAGCAGGTTGCATGGCGGCTTCAATTTGCTCTTGCTTGTAATTAGGATTAAACAACTGTTGGAGGCCAGTGACACCACTTGCCAAACCTTGCTCACCTGCAGTTTGAGCTACCTGACCACCACGCTCTGTAACACCCAAAGCTTGTTGCATAGCAGGTAATGCGTTAGCCGCAGTGCCGTAAAGCACATCTTTAGCACCTGCAATGGTGTTTTTGTAAGCAGGAAGAAAGGTTTCCTTTAACGCAGCAGTTTGCGTCTGAAGTAGGTCTTTCTGTTCTGGGGTTAATACGGCATTTTGACTGCCCGAGGATTTTCCACCGCCCATGATTAAGCTCCTTTACCGGTTCTACCGGATGCGCCCATACCTTTGCCTGAAGGTTGGCCTTGTTGATTAGATGAATTATCCCATGGTTGTATGGTGTTTGAATAGGCATTAGGCATACCTAATTTGGGTTGACCGCCTTGGCCTGACATAGTCACCCGACCACCCATCATCCCACCCAATGGAGGGCCCATTTCTTGAGGCATTTGATTAGCTTGAGGAAAATTGGGTTGTTCAGCCTGTAATTGCTGAGTTTTAAGCAATTGTTCTTCAGGACTAATCTCAATTGGGTTCATGCCCAAACGATTGGCGCTAACCCCTGCGCCTTTACTGGCGGGTCCAGACACCTGAGTTGGTTGCACTTGTGATGTAAATCCACCCATGATTAGTCCTTCATTAAATCGATAAAGTGCCACAAATCTTCATTAAAGTAGGTTCCGGCAGGTTTGTCAGGATGCCATGAAGGATTTGCAGAGTTTAATTCCACATACTGTTCACCAGTAATTAAGTACTCACGGCACTGGCTAGGAACGATAAATTCACCCTGCTGAGTAGTCACACAGACAACAACACGAACACTTTGGTTGTCAGGTAATTCTTGCAAAGAGTAAATATCTTCATAAATCTGCTGTGCGGGTATATTAATTTCTCTTGGCATTATTTCACCTTTGCTTCCAATGCTTCTACTTTAGCAGTCAATTCTTGAATTGCTTTGGTCAAAACAGCAATATACGAGGGGTAATGGATGGTTTTAAAACCAATTTCATCACCCACTTTCCAATCTGGCTCTTCATAAACCAAAGATGAAGGATTAGGAATCAAAGTTTCTACTTCTTGAGCAATGAAACCATAACCTTTTTGGTGCTTTGGATCGGCTTTTAGCTTGTAGGAAACAGGTCTAAGTTGCTTAACAAAGGCCAAACCAACATCAATATCTGTAATTTCTTCCTTCAAACGCAGGTCTGAAGGGCTTGTTGTGCGTACATCAAAGGTAACTGTATTGCCTGAACCTGTGGTTCCTACATAAGCGCCAGCAATACCTGTAGAAGCAGAACCTAAAAGGTTTAAACCTGAACCTGCAGCATTAGCAGTTCCTGAGTTGGTCGGAAAAATCCTTGCCCATCCTGAATCAGCAACACCACCCAAATAGCTTGCATAAGTCGCATTGGTTGCGTTTGTGGGAGTGCCTGACAGCGTAAGGGTAACTGCGCCTGTAGACGAGGATGCCGACAAACTTAGGCCACTAGAACTGTTGCTAGTTGCAAGACTTGTTACACCACCACTAGAAGCAGGAGTTGCCCACTGACCATCATTGCGTAGGAAAGTGGTTGTAGAACCTGCAGGAGCAGCAATGTCGTATACACCCCAACGAATAGTTCCATTGGAAATGTAAAGCGCAGGTAAGGCAAATGCGTGTTCTGCACGAATGGCATAAGCAGTAGAGCCAAAACTGTAGGCTTCTATGCCGTTTCCACCACCACCATAGGCATAAAGAGCAATCTTGCCTGTACCGCCATTGGCAGATACCGCACGACCACCAGTACCAGCAGAGAACCAACCACCACCAGTTTGGTTATTTGTTTGGTTAATCACAATAGCGTAGCCTGTGCCACCAGCATTGTTGTAGCCATCAAACTGAGCTACACCACGACCATAGACGCTGTTCAAGAACATATCGCCTGTAGACCGCTGAATGTAATATCCGGCAGTACCATGGGTTGCAGGATTACCCGCTACAGGTGGATTGCTACCATTCCAGTTGTCAGAACGAATGTCTTGGAAGACAGAAGCGGCAGTTGGTGTACCCCACTGGGTTTGTCCTGCAGGAATGCCACTAATAGTTCCGCTTGATGAGTTGTACTGACCAAAGGAATACCATAGAACATCACCCACAGTAACGCTAGGAGCTGTTAAAGACCACCCAGAAGGCGCTGTAGGACCTGTGGTGTTACTTGGGGTGCTTGGAGCCGCACTAGCTTGATTCTGAGCCAAATAAGCAGTAAGCGCCGCCAAGCCATTTGCACCTGTAGTGCCAGCCGCACCATTAGAACCTGCCACATAAATGGCATACGAGGTGTTTGTCCAGTCCAATGTCGATGTGACAGTGGCTGAAGTGACCACCAAAGGAATGGTAATGGCCCACAAATATGAACCTGCTGTCGTGTTAACAGGTTGAGTTGTTGACCAACCAGAAGGTGCGGTGTATGCGCCCGTTGACCATGTGTAGGTCGATGTTGTTGTGGGTCTAGCAGGTGGAGTTGATGAAGATGTCCACTGATAGATTGTTGGGGCGGCAGTGTTATACGCAGTTGTCGTTGTGACAATGTCTAGGTCAATTGAAACACCTGCATCTTGGACATAGGTTGCATCAGGAGCTGTCGTGCCAACATAGAAGTTAATCTGCCGACCACCGCTTGTCTGATACCAAAGAAACTTTGTTGTGCCAAACCCACCAGTAGCCTTGTACCAAATGTAGTCAGCATAGTCTGTAGACTCTACAGAGCTATTGGTATTACGCAAACCATAGTACTCACGATTGGTAGGACTGTTGCTAAAGTTAACCGATCCATCAAAACTATCAGCATATTTGACTGCTAGATATTGATACAAATAGGCAATAAGAACCCCTGACGGCCCAGCAATAATTCCATTATTAGGATCGGCAACAAGGTTTGATCCAAAGTTAGCCAACAAGTAGTTGATGGCCTCAGATATCTCTGATTGCGATGGGTTACTGTCTAGAGCGAATGGCATTAGAAGGCATCCTCAGTAACTGTTGCTTGCCAGTTCATAGCACTGACTTTCCATGTATCAGTAGCATCGTTTGATCCAAACTTGATAGACACTGTACGCACAGAATTTTGCTGAGTTGTCACCCATGGCGTATCTGTATCAATACTTGTCACACCAGTCTGACCATATACAGGTGTCTGGGCAGTAGAGTTAGCACCGCCAACAGTAATGTCAATCTTGCCTGTACCTGCAATCTCAGGCAATAACCGATGGACATAAACCTTGTTTGAGTAAGGCACAGGACCTTTATCAGTCTGCAAGGTCACATTGGTACGCTCAAACTGGGCATCAATGGCAGCAGAATCAATAAATGAGTTGCCAATATTGGTTTCAATCAGTTTAGAACTAGCTATTCCACGAGCGTAAACAACAGTCCTAGAGCCCAAATTAAAGTAATCGGGTGAGCTATCTATCCAACGAGGTCCTTCAGTGCCCATAACAGCGTTTGCAATGTCTTTAGGGGCATTCCATACTTGGAGGTCATATCTCCAAGACAGCATCTTGTTGCAGAAACCTGTAGATGTCAGATCAGGATAGTAAATCTCAATCTGATTCTTTTGGGTGTTGTTGACCATGAACAGTCGGTCAGCATAGACAGGTGACAGGTTGCCAAAGAAATAATCTTTGACCCTTTGGTTAGCCAAAGATGTAAAGCTTGAACCATCAAAAACCCAGATATCACGAGCATCAATGCCGTAGACATTGGAATCAGTATTTGTCCAACAATTATTGTTAAACAGTCCCCGACCTTGATTTAGCAGTCTGACACCAAAGATAGGCGCAGTACTGTTTTGGTAGGAAATAGGGGAGAAAACTACTGTATCCCAATAGGAACACACATAGAAATTGCCACCAAAGAAGAACCCATCAATCAAAGGACCACGAACAGGAACTTCTTGCTCGTTAGCCACGTTAGACAGAGTTGGCTCCCATGTTGTTGGATAGCCTGAACCTGCAAAAGCCTGTGACCAACGAACAGTTGTTGGGTAGTTATAGGTTGTGCCACCGATAACCTTGGTCAAATTACCTGCAATCAGGATGTTGCCCACATTGGGAGAACAGAAATTCCTGACAAAACCTGCAGTTGTTGAGGTCACGCTAGGCTCATAGTTCCATGAGGCATTGCTACTGACAGTAATCTCATTGGCTGTAGGCAGGAAATACATAGGATTTCCAAGTGTGTCATTGATGAAAAAGACACTTCCAACCCATGCTGTGGTGATATTGAGGCCATCTACATAACCAGAGATATAGACAGAGGGGTTAGCTCCCACACCTGGCGTGATATTGGTAATACCAGTTGCAGTAATCATCCACCATTTACCCTGATTGGATGAATTGCGGGTAGCTACGATGTATACCCAAGATGTCTCAGACCGAAAACCGCCTTCCATAAAGATAGGCTGATCGGTAATTGTTGAAGCAATCTGTTTTTCACCAAAGATTTTCTTGATGGAGCGTACATCTGCCTCTACGTTTTTACCAATGTTGTATTCATTAGGACCCAATGCGTTACTAGGAACGTCTGGGGTAAATGACATTGAGGTAAAAGGTGTTCGTAAAGGCGTGTACATATCAGTCCATTGTATTTAGAAAGTGATTGATCCGCTAGATGTCCACTTGTAAATTCTAAAGCCACCACTTACTGTAATTGTGGGTGAGCCTGTTGTGCTTGTGGCAGCATTAAATGTGTCTGGATAGCGAATGATGACAATACCGCTACCGCCTAAACCACCAGAAGTTGCGTTATATGAACCGCCAGCGCCACCGCCACCAGTATTAGCAGTTCCGCTACTACCTTCATAACCCGCTACTGCGCTACCGCCTCCACCAACACCGCCAACAGAATTAGCACCAGAAGAATATCCGCCTCCAGCACCACCACCTCCGTATGCAGTTACTGTTCCAGATATAGAAGATGCAATACCAGCTCCGCCATTACCTGTACCATCTGCGCTTGCAATTGCAGTTGAGCCAATAGTTCCAGCGCCTCCACCACCAGCACCTCGTGATGAGCCACCAGCATCTCCTGATGCGCTTGTTCCACCACGATTGCCTTGTCCAGATAATCCTGAACCACCTATAAAAGCCCCACGACCACCGCCTCCTCCACCAGAACCCCCAGCAGTTCCAGCAGTTGAACCTGTGGTAGCCCCTGCACCTACGCCGCCGCCGCCGCCTCCAGATGCAACAATGTTTCCTGTATATGCACCAGAAGAACTAGCAAGTAAAACAGAGCTATAACCAACGCCGCCTTGTGTGTAAGTATTTAACCCCCTAGCGCCTCCAGCACCAACAGTAACCCAAAGTTGAGAGCCAACAGTCACACCTGAGAATCCTGCAAGTAATCCTCCCGCACCACCACCACCACCACCATCACCACCAC
>Ga0247723_1000894_pt1 | contig 18755 bp, 21 predicted proteins | sample MSEWelMarce5H_FC_FD_189079 | JGI IMG/M metagenome (GOLD analysis project Ga0247723, IMG submission 189079) | Subsurface sediment microbial communities from gas well in West Virginia, United States - MSEEL Well Study Marcellus 5H_FC | ecosystem: Environmental > Terrestrial > Deep subsurface >... | reverse complement strand
ATAAACTATATACTAATACTGTAAAAATCGAAAGAAACTTGAAAAACTTCTTGTTAAAGGAAGTCATCTTATTTCCTAATACTTGTTAAACTTGAGAGGGTATTATCCAGTGACTCCCCACACTGGTGTCCGAAGACAAAAAAACCTACTATGCGTGCTTTTTCAAGTAGAGGCGTAGTAGGTCATGCAAATATTTATAAGTGCAGAACCGTAGTGGAACTCGGTCCACCTTCTTACTAGAACGGTTGATAGTTTTATTCTGTTTCGAGGAAAAACTATCAAAAACCCAATGCTAGCTTAAGCAGCTAGAGCAAAGGCAACGTTATCGTTTGCATTTACAGTTTGTGGGCGCTTTACCCAGTCAATCAGTCTACTCTCGCCTTCAACTCGCAGTCGAATCCTAAGTACACCCCCATCAACTATACACTGGATCATTGAGTATTATCAGGCATCTTACGCCCTCTCCCCAATGTATAGATGGTGGAGGTGAGGGGAGTTGCACCCCTGTCCTACGCAGCATTCAGTTTGTATCAACAACTGATAATCTATTTATACTATACATGACGTAGGAAGTCAAGTCTTTTATGCTTCCCAAGGAAGTTTTTTTCCTACCGAACCCCATTTACCCTTGGGGCAGGATGCACGATTAAGTTTTGTTTTCACAGGCATCAAACATCCGCATTGACTGCATATGCGTTTATGCATTAAATGCTCGCATTCCAAACAAATTTTCATTCTTTGTTCGGACAGTTCACTCACTGGTATAATACCCATTTTCATAATAGTCGCGAGTGCGAAGAAGTTTCTTCACCCAATCATCACGCTTTTCAATGAACACTTGTGGAGCATCGTCCTCGACTGCGATTAGGATTACCAACCACGGAACAGGAATACCAGTACGTTCTTCATACATGATAGCATATGCTGCTGTCTGCATGAAGTAACTTTCGATGTAAGATCTAGATTTCGCTTTGTTGGAAGTCTTGAAATCGATAACAGCACGTTTACCGTGATACTCAGCGATACAGTCGACACGACCTGCCATACGCAGGTGATCACTGTAGAGCGCAAGTTCCTGACAATGAATATTGCTGATTGGTTCTAAGATAGTTTTGAATTTGTTGAACATCTCAACATCAAGCATCGACGCTTTGACTTCATCAATTTTGTCGCTAACATTTTCGTTCTTGAGATACGTTTCAGTTAGCGTGTGGATCTTAGTTCCACGAGTCGATGCTTTGTTTGAGATTTTATTTGCTTCTTCCTCACCAACACGCTTTCGCCAAGCAGCGATAGAGTCGCGAGAGAGAACACCCAGAACGGTGGTGGCAGAGGGATATGCAGTGCCGCTGGCATTTACATAAACTCTGCCACCATCTTCGCTCGTAGTTGATTGGGCAAAATCTTCATACTCATATATCGTTTCAAACATCATAAATCCATTATACTATAATTGACAGAAAAGTCAAGCCCTTAATTATGTTTTTCTTCGTATTCTAACCGAGCAAGGATATATTCCTTGACCAGTTTCGACCTGACAATATCATTAACAGAAAATTCAACCGTCTTGAATGATGGCATCAGTTCTGCGATTGCGATAAATTTCTGGAGACCAGACATATCGTTCTTCTTATTTAGGTCGGTTTGACGGAAGTCTCCGCAGAAGATAATCTTGGAGTTCTTGCCGATACGAGTCATAATAGAGTTGAGTTCCATGTCAGTCATATTCTGGCATTCGTCAACGATTATGATTGAATTATCAAGTGTAATACCACGCACGAACGAGGTGATTAGGAAATGAACGGTCTTTTGCTCCTGCATGCGCAGGAAGGGTTGGATGTGATTGAACAAGTCATCACAGATCTCAACATATGGTAAAGTATAGACCTCTGTTTTTTCCTTCTCGTCACCTGGAAGGTGTCCGATATCTCTTGATGGTACTGCTGAACGCACAACAACAACACGTTCAAAATCTGTTGTTGGGTCCAGAACTTCTTCAAGTGCCTTATACATGGAAATGAAAGTTTTTCCTGTTCCTGCTACACCATGTAGTAGCATTGCAGTGGACTGTTGATTGTAAAGATCGAAGAAAAGTCGTTGATTCTGTGTCTTTGGTTGGATATGTCTTAGGTCGTCATATTTAACTTTACATAGTTTGCTTTTTTCGATAGTTACCTTTGGTTCAGAATTCGATACAACTTGGAGATTGTTTTTTCTTCTCGTCATAAACAGTCCTTATTCTTACTAGAGTGAATACAAAAAAGGCGACTCCACACAAGGTGGGGTCGCCCTTTGTTACCGAGGAAGTTCGGTATCTGAAATTGGAATGGGGATACTATTTTTTAAACTCATACAGGTATTTATTAAACTGTATCGCTCCACCACTCTGGAATAGGACGATTTTTCCATTTTGCCATAGTTTTTTTTGCCCCGACATAATAGTTACGATATGACTGTAAAGAGTCACCTTGTACCTTGTATTCATCGGGCATAGCAGGAGTAGGTTGCGTCAAATAATCAACAGGAATATTAACAGGAGGTTTACGCAACCAATAGACTAGACGATTGCAAGAATGCATCTTGCCGTATCGATGAGTGTACTCCATAAGAAGGGACTGGAATAGACACATAAGCCAAGTATAATTATTGTTAGACTGGCGAACCCAGACAGCACTCGGATGATTGATGTGTGTTGCCTTGTATAATTGTGCCTCAAGAGAAGTATCCTCTAATCGCCAACGTTTGATTTTTCGTCCACTGGAAGCATCAATATATTCTTTACCATCAAGAACACGATGTGCTGTTGAAAGTAATTGGGCATACTCTAGAATCATCTTGACAACATGCTTGTCGTTGTGGTACTCTGCACATTTAGCGACATTGCTGTCGAGGTAAAAAATATTCATAATATATTAGTTCTCAATTGTAAAGGGAATTTCCTCGATTGACTTTCGAATGCATTCGATATGTGCTTTCGTAGTATTAGAAATATACTCTGATTCAAGCGAAAAGTCAATACATTTTATGACATCGACGGGATCCATTTTGATCAGATCGTCAATAATTACACGATTATCTGTTTCGCCGAATGCGTTTACGCAGAATAAAACAACATCAATGTCCATATCCGAATATAATGGTATTCGGTATAACCGCTTTCCGTTAACAAACTTATCAGGGAATTTTAGAATATCCGCCATAGATCTATTTATTAAAATGCGTTGAAAAAACTAGATGAAGTCTGTTAGCAGAAATGGAAGCATTTATCGCAGTATGTTTAACATTGGTTTGCAAACTATACAATCTACCAATATCTGGCATTCGTTCTACCATGTCATCTACAACAAAGAACGCATCTGCATCAGTGATCAGAGGTATGTGATACCTAATAGAATCGGGATCAATGTGATAACTCAAGCATGTTATCGGCGTCATGTTCATGAATCTAATTCGATCTATCGTCAGGTTACCATTAGAATAGTTGTATATTTGATTCTCTAATTTTTTGATCAACGGGAAAATATGCTGCGTATAATCCTGTCTTTTGAGAGTATTCTGATCGCGCAGACTACCTGCTCCAAGTTGAAGTTTTTCTTCAAAACTTAGCGCCTCATCACCTTCTCTATATTTGAGATTGTGTTGTTTCATTGCTGGTAATTCTGACCATAGTTTAATGTATGGCGCAGGATCTATAGTAAATTCTAATTCTTTAATATACCTTGACATTATAAAGTCCCTCGAACATCTTAGCGTCCTTAGTATCATTTACCATAGGAAATCCTTTGATGTTAAGACTAGTATTAAGCAACATCGGGCAACCTGTTTCTTCATACCAGCGTGACAACAATTCAAATAATCCTGGATGCTGCTCTTTGTTTACAGTTTGGACGCGAGATGTGCCATCAACGTGAATGATAGCAGGGAACTCTGTAGGAAATTTGCATCTTGCAGTAAACTGCATGTAAGGGGATACTTCAACTGGCATGTCAAAATACTCTGCTGCATGCTGCTCAAGGATGACTGGGGCAAAGGGTCTAAACTTTTGTCTGCGTTTGATTGCATTTACTCTATCCTTAATATCTGGTCTAGATGGATCAGCAAGAAGACTTCGGTTACCGAATGCTCTCGGACCAAACTCTGCTCTTCCACTAGCAACTCCAACTATACCCTCTTTACGCAAAGAAGTCAATAGATTTTCTACGGGATATTCGGTTTCAATATTCTCACCGAGATATGGACCTTGCCAGTTTAGTTTTCTGCGGTTGTTTGCAGCAATAGCACCAAGAGAACTACCAGCATCTCCTGGGTTAGGAATAATCCAGATATTTTTGAAGTATTTTTTAGCGATGTGATTCGCAGAGCAATTAAGTGCGCAACCCCCTGATAACACTAGATTATTTTGTGCTGGATCATTCTTCTTTGCGCGATGTAGAAGTTTATCAAATTCTTCTTCATATATCTTTTGCGCCGATGCAGCAAGATCGTAGTGATCAGGATCTTCTTTTTTCATCCACCACTTACAACCACGATGTAGATTTACTCGCTCATAGAGTTCGCGCATATCCCAATAATGTGTATCAGAATTACCATATGCTGCCATACCCATAAGGATATACTCATCCTCGTTCGGTTTCAATCCAACTCTGTCTGTTATAGCGGAATAAAACAATCCAAGAGATTTCGGATAATCCATGCTCCACTGTTTCTTCATAACATGTGCGTAACATGTCCAAATAGATGCCGTATCAAACTCACCGATAGCATCAATTACTAGAGTGGTTGCTGATTGAAATGGAGAGGTATAGAAACCTGCTGCGGCATGCGACTCATGGTGCGAAGCAAATTCGACTGGAACTTCGAGTCCGAATTCTTTCAGATATTGTCTTACACTAAAGCGAACAATTCCTTGCCCTGATAGTAGTCTGCGCATTCCTCGAAGTTTTGGTTTTTCATACCAATGAATCTTTTCTGGTTTGCCGAACTTCAATGCTGCATTGATCAGATCGTCATTTAGATGCTTGTCATTTTTGATTCCGCTATACCGTTCTGCGTGCGAAGCAAATAAAATTCGTTCACCATGCACTACAGTAAGGGCAGCATCATGCACTGCAGCAGATATACCCCACTCAATCATTTGTATAACCACTCCAGTTCTGGAAATGTTTCCTTGAAGTTCGTGCCACGAGCAATATCCATTTTCGAATATTCTTCCATGAATATTAAGTAATCTTCTGTAGGATACTCAAAAAATTTAAAATCAGACTGCTGCATCTTTCGCATATTTCTAATTTTACTCATTGCAGTTTTAATTTTTTTCTTCTTGTTAGATAACGCAGGAGTGCCATTCACAACACAAGACAAATACCAATCTTCAAATTCAGTCAAACAATTATCAACATATTGCCAATGCTGCTCTGGCATATTAACAATACTTAAATGTGTTGGGTTGCGAAGAAGATTTTGAAACATGTATGATTCAAACAAAGTGGTATTACATAAACTTGTTTGGTAAATTCCACAATCAATAAATTCTTGCACAATTTCTTTCAACCGATGTATATTGAACGCACTCAGAACAGGAACATATACTAATTTTTGTTTTGCCCATCCGACAGATCTATTTACTACTTCGAATGAATCGTGTATTTTTTTAAGATTCTCTGAGATTTTGTTCCAATCTCCAGGCCAGCGAATATAATTAAATCGTTCACCGACTTCGTCGATACTCGCCATTATCATTACGCTTTTGAATTGTTTCCAATATTCTAAAACGTCTTTACCACGATAAGTTAGAGTACTACAATTGGTGGAATATACTAGAGTAACTTGGTTTGCTCTACCACATTCTATGAGTTTTTCTAATGTATACCAATGGTATTTAGATATCATCGGTTCCCCACCTGCAAAATAGATATCCCTAACGCTATCTAAATTGTCATCAATAAGTTTAAATGCAATACTCTCGTCAGTTGGTTCAATAAACTTTGGATCTGATTGAGTTCTACCCAATTTTTCATTTAGATCATACCACTTAGAACTCAACCCATGTCCGCAAGTAATACATGCTTGGTTGCATCTATTACTGAATCTGAAATCCATGTACTTTAATTTGTCTGTTGTCATTTCACCAGATGGTAGGAGATGCGAAATATAATGATCATACTCATCCGCATAAACATTGTTTCTATGCGTCCTAGAACTTTCTGAAGCAAATTTTTCAGTATCATAACACCCAGAACAAATGGGATTTTCTACGCCATCTATCATATTTTTTCTGAATTGCTTGTACTCTTCTCCGTTCCAGATCTCATCCCATGAAGAAACTTTGTTTATGTTTCCCAGCGGTTTCTGTAACGTATCACCCACGCAACATGGCATAACATTACCATCAGGAGAAACGTATGTGTGCAGCAATCCTAACATACAAAATGACGGATTTTTTTTGAGATTGTATTCTCTAGTCATAGATAAATGGATCTAATTCCTGTAATTTTTTAATTTTTCTTTTGATTTTTCTATCTAGGAAAAACTGTCGTATAATGGCAAACAATTTCATTGTAGTACGCCTTTCGAAACCAATTCATTGTAGATTTTATCTGCGTAGATAATATGACTTTGCAGTTTTGGATGAGACCAAGTGTGAGGTTCTAACTTATGTTCTTCCCGTATATTCTGAAATGCAAAATCTGGAAGAAGTAAATTGTCGAACTTGAAAGAATCTAACCATGGAAGTTTCTTCTTGTATCCAGAGAAAAAGTTTTTCCATCCATCCAACGAATGCACAGTCATTGTCAAGAACATTCTACCATTAAAATATTTGGTTGCCATATCATCTAGGCATTTTAAGTCCCGTATATACTGATAAATTAGATTAACATCATTCACATAATCTACCATTAACGCATCATAAAGTTTGGGATCTCCCCAAGTTTCTCTAAAATTGAACACTTGGTTCACTTCATTTACATTCTCTGTCAAATAGAAAAACCTATTGGGAGATGTGATTCCGACCAGAATCAAATCGGTTTCTTTTATACTTCCTTCGTGCATATCTCTTTGGATTCTAAACATAACATTTGAGATATTAGAACCATTTACTGCCCTATTCGAACAGGGTATATTTACTTTTTTTGCCAGTTGACTCGGCCATGCAAGAGTTTTACCATATTCTTCTGCTTCTCTTGCCAAACCACCATATACTTTACGATACGCTTTATCACCCAACCCATGTTCTGCTTTCAATCGATCAACTTCATCGTGGGTTTTACCCAAAATCTCTGCATCACCAAGTTCTTGTCCCGCAGTAAAACTGCATCCATATGCAATTATTTTGTTAAAATTGGATACCATTCTGCAAAACTTTCTTTAAAATAATTATTCCTATACTTATCATGCTTCTCTGTGGTAGATAACATCACCTTAAATTCTTCCGCATTGTGAACAGAAGTATTTAACATGTTTGTTATGTTGGTCAGTTTATCTGAGTAATCCAGCAACCGTTTAGATACTAGTGGTTTTATCTCTTCGGGAATATTAGTAATACTAAATTGCGTTGGGTGAAACAACATATTATAATAGATTCCGATATTCGGATAATGTTCTCTAACAAACATATCAAACTCCACAACATCCCAAATATTATATATGCTAACAGTATAACAAAAGTCTATTCGAATATGATCATTTTGCTTAGACAAGTTGGAATACTTCTCAATAACATCTAGTGCAGTATTCCACTTTCCAGGATATCTCATGTATTCAAATTTCTCGCCGATCCCATCTATGGAAAGAGAGATATTTACTTTTTTGAAATTCTTGAGAGCAGTTTCCTGCTTGCTATTCAAATACATTGTTGCGTTAGTATTAAAATGGATTTCTTGATCAGTAGAATACCCATCAAGAACACACTTATCGAGAATTTCCCAAGATCTTTCTACTAGTAATGGTTCGCCACCATAAAAATCAATAACACTACATTGTGGAATCCATTCTTCCAATGTATTCCAAAAATCTGTATTCTCGGCAGAATAGATTTGGCGTATGTTTTTAAATTTTTGCATAAACGCATTTTTAGGTACATGCGAATTGTTTACATCATACCACTCTGTCACCCAAGAACTGCTTATTTCTGGATTGCATGTTCGACACTTTAGATTACAAGTATTTCCTAATTTCAAATCTAAAATTTGTGGAGTTTCTTTAATCTGCAGAGTTCTAGTGTTTTCTCGTTCTCGTTTACTTTCTCTACCATGGTGTTCTTCAGACCAACAAACTTCACAAGTTGAATTTTCAATACCATTTTCTAGATCTTGTAATAGTTTTTTTCTGGCGTCAGAATTCCAGATTTCAGTTAATGTATTTGTAGATAGATTATATTCCTTGCCCGTATCATCTGCGAATGGTTTCGCCAGACAACAAGGCCTGACTCTACCAACAGTATCAACTTCTAATCCGCAAGATGCATGCAGGCAGGTTTTCATATTTGCTTTGCCCACGGATGAGTTTCAAATACGTCTTGGTTTCTAATCTTGTCTAACAATAGTTGTTTTTGAACAAACTTCTTTTGTAGATCCGAATTGTGCAAGTTAGACTTGTTGCTTTCTAGGTAGTTAATGGTATTATTAATTTCTACTACATTAATTTTTATCTGTGGTTTGATGTTTTTGAATTCTTGTAGATAGTACTCATAGATTTCTTCTGGCATAACATCTGCTTGTAGAAAATCAGGTCTATTAACAGGAATTACGCCCATAGAAAGTCCAAGATCTTCGCACCAAAGAAATAGATCACGAAGAGAATTATTGGATATTGTTAAATTCTGTAATGTTGGCGTAACTCCGCATTCTATATTTCTAAGATCCTTAATTTCTGCCATCAACAATTTCATATTTGATTCAATAGTTTCCCATTTCGCGGGATTACGAATATACTCATATTGCTTACCAACACCATCGATGCTAACATTAAGTTGAACAAATCTGAATTTTTTCCACATATCAATGAATTTTTTACCAAGAAAAATACCATTTGTGTTATACACCAATTTAATCTTGGATGCAGATCCAGTTTCTAACAAATAGGTAAGCAGTTCTTCGTGGGCATCAATGATAAGAGGTTCTCCTCCGATCATATAGATTTCCTGTAGTGTGTCAAGATGCGGAGAAACAACATCGCGCATACTCACAGCATCAACCCACTCAGTGCTGTCATAATCCATTTCGTAATACGACCTAGATTCAGGGTGTTTTTGTGTTTCTTTGCCGATCAGAGAACTGCTAAATGGCGCACACATTCTACATCTCAGGTTACACTTTTTACCAAGGTCAAATTCAATTCTGTGAATGCCCAAAGGAGTCTCATCATGGATCCTCTCGCGCAACTCTGGATATCTCTGATTAATAGATTCCCTAAAACTCTTCATACCAGAGTCTTCCATTTTCCAACAACGACCGCACATTGGATGACGTTCGCCCACCAACATAGATTCACGCAATTCTTTGTGAGTGTGTGTGTTTAGAAAACTGTCGAGGGTGTAATCTTTCATTTCAGTTATATTTGCTCGAACACCCTTCTCGCTCTCAATATCAGCATGCAGTGCATTACAACAGGGTCGTAACCCTCCATTAGATCCTACGCTCAGTAGAATCCATGGATACACACAAACTGTATTATTTTGCATTAGATTTTTCCCGTTGTTCGTGTTCTTGCTGTTTTACCAACCCTCTGCTTGTTGTTCCAAGTTCGCCTTGGTCTAAGTGATTGTATTCATCACCACAACATGCAGTACACTGGTGACTTCTCATCGAACTTCCCTTTTGGAAACTCAGCGGGAGAAATCTTTGATACAATGGAGAATCTACAATATCCCGAATAGAATTTTTCTTCAACGATATCGAATCCATACCGCCGTTTAGTTCTATCATCTGCAAAGATGTGTCATTGGGGTTCCAATGTTCTGAATTCGCTCTCCACAATTCACCACCAAGGAAACAGCAAGGATACACATTACCTGCGCCATCAACAAAAATTTCGTTCAGTTGTTGATACTTCGATTTCTTTGCACGACACACAATTCCCAAAGAATTGTGTGGAATAGAAATAGATGTGTTGTTTTCGTTGTCATAGACATCTATATCTGTTTTTCCAGGTTTGGGTATCATTCTATTAAATTCATCATTAGTAATATACTGAGGAATTATACCGAACGATCTTTTAAATTCAACAGAATTCTCATGTTGATATATCGGGTTTCTTGGTTGCCGCAATGTATGAGTTTTTACTCCATTGTCCAAGACGTCATACAGTCCACGACCTTCATCGTCATACCGATGCCAGCGAGTTGTCTTTTTAATATTAAAATATTGGAAACCTAGTTCTTTTGCGATTTGTTTCGCTTGCTCGACCTGATGCTCATTGTGTTCAAATACAATATAATCCCACTTAGCGATACCACCTGCAGCAGTATATGCCTTCATGTTTTCATGGATTTTTTCAAAACTGGTATTTCTGCGGTATAGATGATTCGTATCCCATAGACCATCAACTGAAAAGATAACATAGTCTTGTCTAGTACCATCTGGTCCGCCATTCATGATTTTCGCTAGTTCTTCCCACCATGACTTTGGTCTTGCACTACCATTGGTATGAATTACTAATCCTACCTTATCATTACATTCGCGAATATATTTGTAAATTTCTAACGTGTCTCTGGCGGCAAGAGGATCCCCATAGTTACCACAGGCATAAACTCTGCGCATTTGTTGCAGAAATTCTTTTGGAAACCAACTTTTAAATTGATCCAATGTAATTTCTGTCATAGGCAATCGTGGATTAATCTCGGATCCATTTTTAATATGCCTTGGACACATAGGACATGCTGCATTACATCGAGTTGTTAACTCTAAATGCATCCCATTTAAATCGCGATACGACTCGTATAGCGGTTCAATTCGCATCATTAATTTCCTTGCACATGTAATAGAAGTCTTTATATTCAGGAAACAGTTCTAGAAGACCCAATCCAACAGATCTCTTATCGTATTCAGTAAAGAATTTGTAAAAATCCTTTCTTCCGTTCTCAATTAACTTATCATCAATTCGCGGACCACCCTGATAAAAGTAATTACGAACACGCTTGAGTTTTTCGTATTCTTGCTCTTGGAATCCATGGACCAATCCTGGTTCGGCAATATTATTTTGAATGTATTGAAGATCGGAATCGATATACCGACCAAATTCTTCTTTTGGTAGAAGATTGATCATCCAGTGCGGTGGTTCCTTGAGATAAGGAGTATCAAACATAATACGGTTTTGGTATGGGTTGACGTTCCACTTCTTACGCAGTTCCAGAATTTTCTCTAGGAACGGACGGAACGATGCAACACAAAGAATATTATATGTGCACATAATGCTAATTGAAACATCAGGAACTGTCTCAAGAAACGTCTCAACATTCTTCAACCAAAGATCCTGATTTAACCCACGACGCATATACTCTGCTTGTGGACCCCATGCTTCCAACGAGGTATACATCTTAAAGTCTTTGATTTTTTTCTTATCAAGAAGATTCTTCACAGAGTCAGAAAGACGCTGCACTCGATTATTGCTTACACCCATATTACTGTTGATGTTCAATTCTAGATGCTGTGTATCATCACCTGATTCAATTTCCTTAAACAACTTCATTGTGTTGGGATTGATCAATGCTTCACCGCCTGTTAGACGAAGAACACGGAGATCTTTCTTCAAGTCAGGCCACCATTTCCAGAATGCATCAACATAGGGATTATCTTCGTCATCTTTATAGACCTTTGTAGTCTTAAGATAATCGATACCATACTGATTGTAACTAATGTCATAGTTACCATGATCACGAATTTCTTGTTCCCAAAGAGATGATGCTTGTGGGCAACAGTAACCACACTTAAAGTTGCAACCATTGCCAAAACTTACTTCTAAGAAATATGGATTATAATCCTGATCCCACGGGAGACTTTTAACCATTTCGGTTTCTGACTTGGCATCAATCCAAGTACTGGCATTGTGGAACATTCGATCGCTGAAGTTTTCTCCAGGAAGGTTTTCTACGTTCCAACAGTAATAACATTCTTCCGGACGTCCGCCCTCGAGCATGATCTTGCGCTGCTGTTTCTTCCATTTTGTGTTATGTAGTGCGGAAGGATTCTCTGCAATTTCTTCCAATGGAATGCGTTGTGGGCGAGGATGATAGCAACTGTGGTTGTCGCCCATGTGCAAATACAATGTTTCATGGCGCCATTTCTGCAAACAGAATCCATTTCCAACTGTATTGAGAGTGTCCCGAACTTCGCGGACTTTGTCGAGATAACTATTGCTCATTCTTGCATCTTTCATAAAAATTAATCAATTCGGGGAAGGTTTCTTTGAAATTTGTATTTCTTCGCCTATCCAACTCGTCAACATATTGAGCAAATCGAATCATACTAGTATTTAGTCGACTCTGCTCCATTCCTTGTCGCATTATATCTAGGTCTCGTCTAACTTTGTCGATTTCATACTGCTTAAATCCACGGAAACTGGTGGAGTAATCATCTCCTTGTATATTTTTTTCCATAAATTCTACACTATGTTCCATCATAGTTATCATCTCAGAATCTGCCATCTTTATGCTCAACCAACTTGGAGTATGAAGAATAGGTATATCAAACCAAATTCTTTGACTGCGAGGTTTAACTATGGGTTTCTGCCCAGGAACATCAAAGACAATATCATTTTGTTTATCGTATGCGAATTCTTCGCGTAAGTCAAGAATCCATTCTAGAAAATTCTGCAATCCTGGGATACTCAGAAGATTAAAAGTATTAATTATTGTAATATTAGTGCAGTTTGTTTCTCTCAAGAATGTTCTGACGTTTGTGTCCAACACATCGAAGTCCATCCCAGTTCGAATATACTCAGCTTGCGGACCTACGCTATCACAACTTACAAACAATGAAAAATGCTTCATCACAGGAGCAGTGCATTGAAACTCATAAGAAAATCCGCCATCCTTTTTACTTTTTCCGGATTCTGTTAGTTCGGGGATGTTTTCTTGTTCTATTGATGGTAACTCGCTATGGTAAAGACGCTTATTCTTATCGCCAATGATATAGTGTTGCCACTCTTTCCACTCAGTTCCATTTTTAGGATCGGGAACAAAACATTTTACCGTATGGTGTGCTGTTTCCATTTTCTTTACTTGGGTCAGAAACCTATCAAACAATTCTTGCTTAGGTGGACACAAATTGCTGGTAATACTCAATTCAAGATCTGGATTGGGGTGATGATAAACGTAATCCAATACTTTAAATGTATTGTTATCCATTAGAGGTTCGCCACCAGTCATTCTAAAAATCTTTAGCGTTTTATATAATTCAGGCCACCATTTCCAGAATGCTTCTACGTATGGATTTTCTTTCTGCGAAACTTTCTTTGGCATCAATCCATAGTCAGTTAATGCACCAAGATGATTATGTGCTGCATCCTTCAGAATATATGCACCATATTTTTCTGCTTCTTCTTGCCAAGAGGTACTAAGATGCGGAGAACAATATACACATTTAAAATTACACGCCTGATTGAAATTTACTTCAACATACGCTGGTGTGATTGTTTTGTCTAGGGATTTATTAGTTGCAATTTTTTCAAAGTCGGGTGAATTCCACCACTCACTGCTACGATAGTGTCGATCACTTGTATGACCTGCATCTTCGATACGCCAACAATACGAACATCCGTCAGGACGTTCGCCTTTACGCATCTTGGCACGTTCTTCAATTTTCTGTGGGGTATTGTGGAGCAATCCTGGATTTTCCGACAATCCCTCTAGAGGAATATCGTGTGTCGGCGGATGATAGCAACTATGTGTCTTACCATTAGTAAGATGCATACTCACCATATTCCATTTTGCCAAACAGAATGTAGAACTTACTGTTTCTAGTTTCTGCTTGGTTTCTTCTGCCGAGTCTCTATAATCCATTATTTAAAACCAACTGCCATGTATCTATAGAAATGCCCACACTTCAACATACCAGCGTATTCTGGGGTTTCAATTCTGTTGATTGTTAAGAATTCTTCTAGATTATCAGCAATACGGACATGCTCAGGATTAACTAGATTATTTCCTTGGACGATATATTTAGTCGTACTAGGAATAGAGTCCCACCAAGCATCGTAAACTTCTTGTGTTACATGTTCGCTACTGGTGTTTATCACCAGATCGGGATGTACGTTGATTGGCATACCGTTTTTCATGTCATGTTGACGAAAGACAATATCGTGATAACACTCGTCGATAGCAGCGAATACATGCCTACAACTAGAATCCAAGTCGGTAGTTAGAATTCGAACATCAGGATACTTATGTGCAATAAATTGCGCAAGAATCCCATACCATCCACCAAAAATTACGATAGATCTATCCATAGGAGTTACATGCTCGAGTAACCACTTCTTACTTTCGATCTGACTTGGCCAGAAGTTCTCTGAGAATCTGTATGCATTCTCTGGATTATTGCGGATATATTCCATCCAATTCATCACAACATCAAAATTAACCACGGCGCATCCTCGCTACTTCAATTGCTTGTTCTTCGTTGATGATAGGAACCGCATTTGATTTATGCATAGTCGCGATACCCTTAATCAATGTTCCAGTATATGTATTCTCCTTGCGAGCAAAGGTTACACCAATGCCGTCACCAGAAGGATATTTTTGACGATGGTCGCTGACTTGATAGTCGGGAAGAGGTGTACCACGCAACTTTGGTTTGTAATTGCCTTGGCGATATTGCACATACTCATTGAACGTCTTGGTCTTGCTGCCAATCCGCTTCATCTGCTTATTGTAATCTACCCAGTCCTGTGCATACTTGGCAGTTACACCCTTGTTCGTGGTCTTGCGCTTCTTGGTATTAGTGGTGGTGTACGCATGAGACATGAGGTGCATAGTCATAAAAGTTCTCCTAGATCAACATACCTTTATACCCTATTCGAACGAAATTGTCAAGCCATAAAACATGAAAAATAGGGGCTTGACAAATTAACGTGTTTTTAGTATAATGGTGGTTTGTTTGAGGAGAAGAAAAAATGAATATTTTTTATGAAACTGGTAATGCGAAAAATAGCGATTTCGATCCATTCGTTATTCGTAGAATGAACCCGAATAGTGCGTGGGCGAATCATTCTTATAATCATTTTGTTTTGCGTCATATTTTTCACAATTCGTCTGACCCTCGGGAAAAAATTCAAGCCGGAAAGGAAATTGAAATCGCTGAACGGAAAATGACCTTCTGGGAACGTCATCGTAATTTCGACCTTGAGATCGCTGAATTTTATCGAAAAAAATATTACCGAATGTAATTTGGGGCTTGACTTTTCCCCAGTTATAGGGTATAGTGATTATATTGAAATGGAGAATGTGATGGTTGTTGATAATATTGTGAGTCGCGAAGAAGAACTCCTAGAACTCCTCGGAATTCCGTGGAATGGTTGGGGATACGAACTTGAAGAGTTCGCCCAAATAAACTTCGAACTCGAAGCGAACGGTGTTCCCACTTATAAATCATTCGAGGAATATCTCGAAGGTCGTCTTGAATATAAGAAAAGGATTGCAGCATAATGGTTAGTATTACTACTGAAGTCGAAGTTTATATGGACGACTTTGACGATCAAGACCTGATCGAAGAACTCACAGATCGAGGTTACTACGTTAGCAAATCGAGTAGCGATATTCCTGTCGCTCAGAATCTTTATGATGCATGGGTCTACAAAACTGGCAATTTTGAGGATCTATTTCGCGAATTTTGCCGAGCAACAATTGGGAGAAGTTTTTAATGACCGTTTCTTTTCTTGAAGAAGATGCACCATTGTTTGACGAATTGGTCGATGGTAGCGTTGGCGCATTACAGAATGCATTGTTTGATGCAGACCTGGACGAAGAAGCAAACATCATAGAACAGATTATGTGGAAGTTAGTAAATAAGATAGAACTGGAAAAGCAATGAGCACATCAATTCACCAACAAGAACTAGATACGCATTTCGACAAGATCGAGAGCGAAATGACACAACAGGAAGTTACGGAAACGCCTGTCGTGTATTTCCGCTTCGGCGAGGAAAGTTCTCTACTTACTTCGACGTTGCTCTATAAACCCCGTCAAAGTTAGCAGGAGGTTCGTCTTCCATGCGCTCGAGCATCATGTCATAATAATTATTCAACTCTCCACGCCAGCAATCTTTAAGATCGCTGGCGTATTTTTTAGCAACTTCCCATTTACCTTGGCGATAAAGTTCGATGAATTTCTTGTGCTGTAACTCTGATGCTGCTTCAAAGAATGGCAGAACTGTGTAGATTGAAACTGGTTTGGTCTTACCCTTAACAGCAATGAGGTCGAGTTCGATTACCTGGTATACATCCCCCACCGATTCGGCAGTTTGTGGTCCGACGACGAGTTTGACGCCATAAGGTTTGGATTGACCTTCGAGACGAGCAGCCAGATTAACGCCGTCACCCAGACAAGTATAATCGAAACGCTGATCGCTGCCCATATTACCAACAACCACAGTGGCAGTGTTAATGCCAAGACCCATACCGAAAGCGGGAACGCCTTCTTCTTTAATGTCTTCATTGAAAGTCTCCAAATCTTTTAGCATCTGAAAGGAAGTTCGAACTGCGTCCAGTGCATGTTGTTTATTATCCAAAGGTGCATTCCAGAATGCCATCTGCGCATCACCGATATACTTGTCTAGCGTACCTTTATTTTCAAGAATTGCTCTTGTCATGACTGTCATGTAACGATTCATAATCTTAGTGAGACCTTGAACGTCTTCACCGTAGTGTTCAGAGATTGTAGTAAATCCACGAACGTCAGTGAACATAATTGATAGTTCTCTCGAATCACCACCAAGCGCCAGAAGTTCTGGTTGACGTTGTAGTTGAGCAACAAGATCTGGTGACAGGTAAGTGCCGAACTGCTTCTTAATTTGTTGCTTCTGCAGATACTCGCTGATGAACTTAGCAGTATAGAGATGAATATAGATTAAAGCAATCGCGAATACGTTAAACGTAACATCGAGAAGAATGCCTTGAGACGCAAACAGATATACTGGTAAATAGAAATAACCACCTAGCAGAACTGCGATAAATATGATTGAGAATCTGAATCTAGAAAGAATGATCAATGCCAGCGCAAGACCCAGAAAAGCAGCAAGATCTGCTAGTTGACCCCAAAGCGGAATCGACGCAGAGTCTCCATTTATCAGAGTTTCAAGAATACTCGCCTGAAGGACGTGGGGATGTTGCTCACCTTGTGGAGTCGCTACAGGGTTCGCTATACCAGCAGCAGTTACGCCAACAATCACAATTTTCCCGTCAAGACGAGGAATATCACCACCTACTTCAACAGATGGAAATACGTAATTGGGGTTGATGAACACCCGACTATATTCATCTGTTTTAATTGTTTCAAAAGAAGGAATTCGTAATGCTTCAACCCCAGTCTGATTTATCTTGGCTTGATATGAAGAGTCTCCTGCAGCTACACGCAGCATCTCTATCGCAAATGCAGGATAGTATTCGCCTGATGATTGAGATAGAAGAGGAACTCGCCTTACTACCCCATCACTCTCAGGTAGGGTTGACGTTATCCCAACACCGACTGCGGCTTCTTGAAGAATTGAGATATTACTTAGAACGCACGGGTATTGAGGAAGAAATTCAGTTGCTTCTCCATCGCCGATTACGGCAACGCCTGTCTTCCGAATTGTCGCACTTGAACGCGAACAAGAGTCACTTACCGTCTGACTCAAAACGACTGGATACTGATTTAGGGTATCCGCAAGAACTCGATCAGTCCCCATCCGATCAGACTCAGGCATAAGTATAGTGCTACCAACAACAGCAGCCCCTCGACTATAAAGGTCGTTAATAATTTTAGCATGGACTTCCCTCGGGAAAGGCCACTGACCATATTTTTCAATTGCTTTCTCCCCGATATTGACGGTTACAATTTGTTCGGATTGCGTCGGCGAACCGAGCATCAAATAATCATAAAACTTCAATCTCGTGGATTCAACCATGTATGGATCAGATAGTTTTACCCAAAGAAGAATACCAAAAGTAAATAGTGCCAACCATGGCGAGAGTAAAACTTTTTTAGTTCTTTGTGTAAGAGTATCCATTACATGGTCCAGTCGTGCATGTTATTTCCATTTTCGCAGAGTCGGTGGCAGTCAAGTTGTTTTGCGTGACAGTTACACCAATTCCTGGACTATTTAGTAAAAGTTGAAATTGCTTTGCAGAAGCACCCAGTTGAGTTACGGATGCAGTAACTCCGCCAAATGGAGCATTTATTTCCAAGAAGTGACTGCCAGTTCCCTGTTGTAAGGTACTGATATTATTAGAGTTTCCTAAAGCATTGATAAACAACGATTTTCCGTTAGCATCTTTTTGTTGGGCAGAAATTTGATTGCCCAGACCATTAGTTACAATCTCAGCATATTTGCCGTTATATTGTTGTGTCAGTGATACGATGTTGTTATCGCCAGTAACAGAAACTTCTGCTAGGTTTTTACCGATTGGTGTTGTTGCTGTACCTTGATTAATAGTAATACTGTTGCCACTACCATTGATCAACATTGCTTGTGCACCATTAACTCCACGAATCTGATTCTGCTTAGAAAACTGCTCAATATAAACTGAGTTGTTGGATCCAGTTGCATTAATGTAGATGGAGTTTT
>Ga0247723_1000893_pt1 | contig 18755 bp, 42 predicted proteins | sample MSEWelMarce5H_FC_FD_189079 | JGI IMG/M metagenome (GOLD analysis project Ga0247723, IMG submission 189079) | Subsurface sediment microbial communities from gas well in West Virginia, United States - MSEEL Well Study Marcellus 5H_FC | ecosystem: Environmental > Terrestrial > Deep subsurface >... | reverse complement strand
ACACCGGGCAACAAAGACAATGTGCCTGATGGCTTAACAGTGGTGAGCTTCACAGACTTATTGAAGCCATGCTTTTGGCTGTAGAAAGCATCGTAGTTACGCAGCTTCTTATAAGCCAAAGCTAACCAGCTTTTTTGTTCTTCGGTGGATTGAAGCAAACCAGTGATGCCAATACCCATACGCATGTTCTCATGAACAATGGCCTCTGTTTGCGGTAGATGGCAAGGCAGAGCAAGACTGTGTTTGTTAATCCGATAAAGCAATGTAGCCACATCATTAAACTCTTCTTCACTTTCAATGTTAGGCAGATAGATTTCTGCTAAGCAACAGGTTTCTTTATCAGCCAAGCTTTGCTCAGCACATGGGTTATAGCCCTGCACTTTAGGATCAGGATATTCTGTCTCACCTAAGCGTCCAACTTTACGTGACAGCTTCAGGTTGATGAGTCCATAAGGTTCTCCCTTACCTTCATAGCCATCCCAAAAGAATTCATGAAGATCACTGATGTCATCACAGACAACAGAGTTGTTTGACATTGCTCTCCATGATGGAATGTTTCCCATGTCCCATCGTTTAGCTAACAGATATTCAACATCGTCTGCGTCACCAATAGCAATCTGTGCTGACCTACGTACATTACCAGCAACAACAATGGAGCCAATGATGTTCATAATGTCTAAGCAATCAATGGGACGTAGCTGCTTTCCTTTGCGCTTCTCCAACACATCAGAGATGTTGTTGATGCCGTTGCACAAATCTTCAGGGCCACTAGCTGTACCACCAAAGCCTTTGATGGGTGCTCCCTTACCACGAATAAGCTGTGTGCTGTAGGTAAAGGTGCAGCCATTCTCTGAGTCGCTTAAGAACGCTGCCTTAAGTGTTTTGCCCAAAAGTTTAACCCACCCTTCACGGCTATCTGGCACAATAAAAGAAGCGTCAGCGGTATCAAGGCGAGTAGGACGAACAAATCTAGAATTAACGAGCGGAAGTTTATCAACATTATTCCTTTGAATGTTATAGCCAACACCACTACCCAACATCAACAAGTCCATAGCCCATGTGAAAGGCTCAACAGGTTTATCAATGACAGTGAATGCACAGTTTTGTAGGCTAGCTAAGCCAAGTTTAGAGACAGTGGGAGTACCCAATTGCCACAGGAAACGTCCTGCAACAATGCCTTTTAAACCCAACAGATAGTCCCTTAAACGCTCTTGTTCTGCTTCGGTGAAGTCACACCCTAGCTGATCGTTAGTGGCTCTTACAACCCTGTCTACTACGTCTGTAAACTCCTCCGTCTTACTGTTTAAATCTGTCTCATTAAGTCTTCGTGCATATGTTCTTTTCATGGTCAAGTAGCCGACAGTAGACCAAGGGGTTATTACATTAGTATTCATTTTACTCCAGTGTGTGAATGTTAAGGGAAAATAAAAGGAGCAGAATTGCTCCTAGAGGGGGATGCAGTTATACACTACTTTATTCTTCGTGGCTTTTCTTTTTTGGTTTCCAGTTAGTGGTCACTAACCTTTCAGAAGTTACACTAATACCTGCATACACTGGATCGTACAGCACCTGATCTTTGATTGGGTAGCCATAAATAATTTCCACGAAAGAAAGAAAAGATTCCACAGCAGTAATCCAATCACTATCTTCATCTACTGAATAAGAAAGCTCAGTGGATTTTCCATCTCCTGAAGAGTAACTGAAATTGTACCGAGCAGTGGAGGAGGTAGGTAAATACTCTCTCATGTTAAGACCTTTCAAATAAGTTGGGGTACAAAGATGATAGCACAACTTTACATTGCTCTGCTATTTCCCTGTGTTCTTTTTGAGTAGACTCATCACAACGAATGTCTACATAATGCAACCAACTACGCAGCGTACCATTCATATACATGCGAGACATGGTCAAACCCTCAGGCAACACTTTCCTAGCCACCTCCTTAGCAACTCCTTCAGACAGAGCAACCTTATATGCATTAGTAGCTAGCTTCCATACGGCTGTTTGTTGTTCTTCCCACCACCGCTGAAGCTCTCTGTCCTGTGTAGGCAAGCTGTTCTGTCTGTTCTTATTGTCTTGAAGCCTAACTTCTCCTCGTTCCCAATCAACCACCTCAGCATAGCGTTGGCTAAATTCTTGGAAGCTGAAGCTTCTGTGCCTCAAGATTTGTCTAGCGATGTCTCTGGTGGTTTCAATTTCCATGCAGATATTCACCATTTCAAAAGGACTCCAATGCTTGTGCTTCATTAAATACTTAAGAAGCTTGGGCGCTGTTTCCTTGTTGTCTTGATTGTCAGGGTTAGAAACCCGTGCCATATAAGCAACGAGTTCCTCCCCATTTGGTGTTGACCAAATAAGCTTAACTGCCATAGTATCCATCTACAATTAAAAAGAACATTTCTGCATCTTTAGAAACCATGTAGTAATTGAGAAGAGTTTTACATGCTTCACGTACAGCAAGGTTGTTATCCATGTCTTCTTGCATAGACCATGTAAATGTGTAAGTGTTTCTGTAGGTATTCTTCAATTCCTCAACAATGATTTCATCAAGTTGTTCTGTAGTGAGGGACACCCACACATGCTTATCACTTGCTGCTTCTGGATCTGTGTATGCATATGTCTCTTCTTCCTCAGCAACCCAATCTTCTTCTTCCTCATCATAGTAATACCAAGTATCTTCTTCTTCAACAAAGTACCACTCAACACCCTCTTCCTCATCGTAGTAATAGTTGGGGTCAGCTTCTTCTTCTTCTTTGTTAAACTCAGGGCTGTACAACTTACCTGCCTCAACAGCTTCAGTGAGCATCTTCAACAAGCCATAGTTAAGCAAACTATGTGAAGCTTCTTTATCCATATCAACATGGAAGTCTGCGCTTCCGTCTGGATTTTCTTGATACTGTGTCAGTTCAATTTTCACTTTTCTTCCTTTCAGTTTTTTCCTTGTCAGTTTTTATTTTGTGACAAGGTTTACATAACACCTGCAACTCAGGCAACTCACAAAACATTCTATCAATATACACATCCCAACTGATAAACCCCACACGGGGGTCAACCACTGGATGTATATGATCTACCTGTACATCTCCAGCAACAAACTCTTCCTTACACATAGCACACTTATAATGCTGTGCCATTAGTCCTGTCTTCTTGTTAGTCTTCCTACCAATCAATGCAGCCTTAAGAGCTGTATATTTCGGAGGCCACTTACGTGACGCTGCTCTTAAAGCAGACGTAATGAAGCTTCTGAATCTAGCGTCAGTCCACTGACCACTGTTTCTATTCTTTGGGGATAGTTTCGTCAAGGATGTTAGACATATTAGCAGAAGACTCTTCCTGTGAGAAGAGATCATGAGCAATGCTCAACGCTTCATCAAGAGACACAGCAACAAACTCAGCACATACCTCTACATTATTTTTTATTTCTGTGTAGAAAACAACATAGCCATTAGCCACTGGTCTTAATTCAATTGAACTATCTTGTATCACGTTAGACCTTCAATGTCTATATGATTGAAAGTAATCTCTCTTGGATACAATGTTTCTAGACCATCAGTGACTACCTCTTCAACATATTCAGTTAAAGAAACTTCATCTAAATAGATGGAGGGTAAATCTTCAGGGTCTATAAACACAGTGACTGATACATTTATCTTAATCATTCCATAGCCTCCAAACGTACATCAATTAGCTTGGCATATCCCATAATGTCATGCCAACTATCACGATGATAACAATCTCCGTTAACAAGGCGTGACATTTTGTGAGCAATCATATCCAAAGCTTCTGCCATATCAGGTTCTAACAGATGATAGTTAACTCCATATTTCAGGACAGCCTTTAAATCTTGGGCAGTGGCAGCAATGTTCACAAATTCTCCATAATGTCTAGCTCTTCTATCTAAAGTTTCTTCGATGTTCATATTAATGCTTTCCACCTACAGTTTTAGTTGTCTCTGTTAAGACAACACCATCCCCAAAACTATCGTGGTTGGGGTCGTATTCAAACTCACCAACATCACCATAAAATTTACTACAGTATTCCATAACTTGTTTAGCAATTTCTTCATGCTCTTCCATAAAAGGTATGACGGACGCAAGAAGAACACCCATTCCAATCATGTCGTCCATGTTTTCTTTAGTGATAGTGATAGGGCCAAAGCCACTAACCAACACATCAAATCCACCCGCCCACTCACCATCATCTAAAGTGGGACGAAGAATAACAGCTACGTCATTGGGTCTTAGGTCTGATTTATTTTCCATGTTCTTCTTTCATTGGTGGTTGCCATTCCTGCCCTTCGTATCTACGAAGCCAAAGCAGTCTAGCGTTTTCTAAAACTCTTGCTTCGTTTCCATCATAAGCAAGAACACAAGCAGCATACATATCTTCTTCAGATGTTGTCTCAGATAAAAGCGTCTCTGCTTTAGCAGGGCCAATGCCACGTAGTCCAATGATATTATCAGCAGCATCACCTGTCAATATTTGTTTGTAAAAAGAATGCATGCCTGCCTCATGGGTAACATGATATCCAATCTTCTTAACAAAGTTGTAATGCCAGCCTGCTATCTGATCTAAGTCTTTGTCCACAGAAGCTATCACACATTCTTCTTTAAGAAGAGTTGCTTCAATAGCTATAGCATCATCTGCTTCTTGTCCTTCAATAACGACAGCACCCCACTCCTTTACCATGTGCTGGCGTAGGGCAGGGAGATGCTCTGGTTTAGGCGCTGTTCTGTTGCCTTTATAAACGGCAGTGGTTGCTATGTTATTCCTGAAGTTATTCTTTCCTGTGAGAAAGAGTTTCCACTGGCTTACATAGCAACCATCAAAGGTGTTATCTACACCACACATAAGGATGTCAGCAATGTAACTGTTAAGAGTAAACTTAGCAGTGGTTATGCTTTCATCCTTACATGCAAAAGCGATGCGATATCCTATGATATCGGCATCAACTAAAGCTATCATTAGTCAGCAGTTTGCTCGGAGAACAAAGGAAGCTGTGCTTCTTTAGCTTTAGCTTCTTGCTGAGCAGCCTCAACTTGAGGAGCAGCTTGCTGTTGGATAACAGTGATATGTTGGGCAGAAAACTCAAAGGGGAGTTTACCCAATCCTGTTAAAGCAGCATTAACAGTTTCAATGTGGAGGTCAAGTTTAATTTGCATTTTGTTTTCCTTTAAAGAACGTCTTCATCATCGGCAGAGATACCACCGCCACCTTCATATTCAACCAAGTCAGTGATAACCAACTTAATCAAAGATGGACTAATACCTTTTTTAGTTTTGTATGTCCAAGAGTATGTACCAACCAAAGCCTTAGCCTTGCTACCATTGCCAATGTCTTCAGTGATTTCATCACCATCAACATCGAATGCTTTCATTGGTTTGTTTTTAGACTTACAGGTAATGTACTTACCCATGTCAGCCTTCTTCTCACTGTCTTGATTAACAGACAAACCCATTTCTTCCAATGCTTCTGCTGCTGCATCAGACAAGTTACACAAGTTAACTTGATAAGCACCGCTCATCTCATTCATCTTGTTCAATTGCGCCCAATAAATGTCGCACTTAATCTTCAACTTCTTTTTTTCGTCAGTCATTTCAATTTCCTTTATCAAAACCCACCAGTAACGTCAGTGGCAATCACGCCAGTTGTTGCCAATCTTTCCTTCAGCATCAACCGGACACCTAAATTGTAACACTTCTCCTGCTTTTGTTGCAGCTTTTTCTATTATATCTACAGCTTGTTGTGCCTGAGATACATCTACTTCCCATTGTGTTTCATCATGTACAAAAGCTACCAGCTTTGCATCTATGTTAGCTTCATTCAAAGCCTTCGTAGATTCTATAAGCCATTGCTTAGCCACCACTGCACCAGCGCATTGAAGCAAAGTGTTTAAGGCAGCATGCTGTGATCTTATCCACAATATTCTACCATCAAGGCCGGGCAACTTTCCATTACTGCCTATCTTATTTATCTTGTCCTTCAGCTTCTTTAAAGCTGGAGTATTCTCAAGAAAGTTTTCAATAAGTTTCTTACCCTTTGTTGGAGACACACCAGCAGTGATTCCAATCTTAGCAGCACCAGCACCATACAACATTGCATATGTCATGGTCTTCGTTTGATTACGAAACTTCTTGTGCTCACTATTACCATCGTCTTTCACTGTGCCTTTAGGAACAAGCCCAAAAGCTTGGCAGTTCTTCCAATGTATGTCACCCTTCAAGAGTTCTTCTTGCCACTCTAGATCACGCATGTAGTGGGCTAGGCAGCGCAGCTCAATACCACTCAAGTCCACACCCACCTGCACCTTTCCTTTAGGCACAGTCCACATCTCTCTGCACTCAGCACCATAAGGATTACCTACGGCTGGAACCTGTGCCATGTTAGGACTACTGTGTGTACACCTACCTGTCACTGCACCGTTGGTAATCACCCTACCATGCACCCTGCCATCAGGTTGTACAAGCTCAAGCCAACTACTAATCTGTGCTGCACGTTTCTGTAGCATAAGATATTCAGCAACAAGCTTTGCTTCAGGAAGATCAATGCCCTCAAGCACTGCCTCATCCACAATGATGTTACCCTTCTCTGTCTTCTTATTGAACACAATACCTAAGCCCTGTAAACGCTCAGCTATTTGCTGCCTACTGCCCGGATTAAAGATGGTAGTTTTGTCTTTCAATTGCTTACCTGTTTTATCAGACCAGCGTTGTTCAACAATAGGCTTAAACACTTCTTGCATCCGTCCTTCAATGTTAGCCATGCGTCCACTAAGCTCAGCTTGTAATAGCATAGCCTTGCGCTCATCAAGCATGAAGCCTGTGTCCTCCATCTTCTTACAGACAATGGCTACTTCATGTTCAAGTTGTATGCTCTTAGCACTGAAGCCTTCATCAGCCATCACTGTGACTAGATGATTGTGTAGTCTTCTAAGCAACAACACATCTTGCTCACAATACTGAGCCATCTCTTCAGACCATCCACCATCAAAGTCTGTGAAACCAATCTTGTGTTCACCCAAACGAATACCCCATGCTTCAAGGCTGTGCAATGATGGTGCTCTCTGTCCTTCAATACAAACCATTTCAATGTCAGGCTTGTATAGTCTAGACATAACAAGTGTATCAACCAGCTTGCTTGGTTGTATCACTATGCCCCACACCTTCTGTAACACTGGTGCATCAAAGCCAATGATGTTGTGTCCACACACTTCGTCATCACCCAAATATTCAAGCAGCCCTTCAGGATTTCTCCAGTGTGTAAGCACACCGTCTTGCATAGTTACACAAAGCCAGATGGTGTCATGGCTTGTGTTTGTTTCTATGTCAAGATAGATCATGAGGAACGTAGATTGTGTTCAGTGTTTCAAAGCTGCCATCGTGGTTCTTCTTAACCACAACACTTGTTCTAACCCTACCTCTTCCAAGTTTAGGATGGTTGACGGCATAGACAGCAGCCACCTCCACCACTGCTCCCTCTGCTGTCTCTATGGAATAGAAATAGGGATCACCTGAGAAACAAACCACTGGCTTTATCATAACAAATCTCCTTCTTCAACGTAATCGTTTCCAATTTTTAGCCATCAAAAGAAACTCTTCAAGTGTTGAATTGCTTTTCATGGTGTTCGCTTTAAAAGAAATTATCCAGACATTTCCTTTCACATATCCTTTAGTTGGGTCTATTCTATCAAGACTAGCGGAGTTTGACTTAACAGCTTTTCTTCCTTCTGCAACAAATAAAGGTATGTTTAACAAGGGGCAAAATTCAGGGATGTCAAAATCATCTATAGAAATATCAAAAGCAAGTCCTGATTTTTTAGATCGTGCCCTTGCTGCATTTAATAAACGATTCTTTAGGTTTCGCCTGTAATATTGCTTACCTTTCTCATGGATAATCTCTTTGTTTTCATCTCTGTATTTATGAACAACAGCAAGAACTTTTTCTTTGTTGTTTTCATAATACTTTAATGCATCTTTTTTAAATTTCTCTTTATTTTTTTGATAGTATGTTTGATTGTATTGTTGAGCTTGCTCTTTAGTTCTCATGTGATCTCCTTAGAGATCTAAGTTATAGCACTTAAAAACATAAATAGCAAACTCTGTTTTATAGGAGATCCACCTCAGGTTCATCTTCTATTTCAAACATCCGACCTGTTTCTCTGTTATATAGAAGATTACACGCTGGCCCTGTCTGTCCACTATGCCTTGATTTAAGTACCCGCACTTTTGTAGTGTTACGAACTCTCATGTCTTCTGCTTGACCATTACGTTCAAGACCAATCACCATATCACTAAGCTGAGCAATGGAACCACTGCCTCTAAGCTGTGCCAATGAAGTGACAGCACCTTCTTCATGTCCCTTATCAGAGGGACGCTTCAAGTGGCTGACAATAACAAGAGCTACATTCGTTTCTTGTACAAGCATACGAAGCTTGGTCATGATTTCATCAATGGCTTTACGTTCATCACCACTCTCTTGTGCAGACACAATGATGGATACGTGATCAAGGAAGATGTACTTACAGCTAAGTCCTTTAGCCATGTAACGAACACGATTGATAATGTTATCTGTTGATGTGCTTCCGAAGTGGTCAAACAAAAACAATCTGCCTGTTCCTAACGTATTATCGAAAGCTCTCTTACGTTCTTCCTCACCAACTTCATGATCAGGCAAGTGCAATGGAACATTAGCTGCAAGAGACATGATGGATAAGCCTGTCTTACGAATGCTCTCTTCCAAGAACATAAGACCAATGTTGTCCTCTGTCTTCTGCACAATGTGCCACACAATTTCTCGCAGCACTTGGCTCTTACCCAATCCACTACCAGCAGTGATAGTTACTAGCTCACCAAAGCGCATACCATAGGTAAGTTCATTCAGTCCTTGCCAAGGATAGAAGCAATCTGCTGGAGCCAGAGGCTTAGACATTTCATCCCATAGTGTAGAGCCAGAGACAATACCATCTGGTACAAATTGCTCAGCCCTCCACCATCTGTCTACAAAGGCAGCTTCTTTGCTTTCAGAGAGCCAATCACATGCGTCCTTGTAATCAGGCAAGGGCTTAAATATTTTGCACTTGCTACCAAAAAGTTCAGCCACTTCCTTAGCTGCCTTCACCCCATGCTCATCACCATCGAAACATACTATGATGTTTTCAAAGCTGTTGATGTATTCATAATGTTGCTTGCAATCTTTCAATGCAGAGCCAGCGCCATTACGTATAGACACAACAGGATACTTAGACCCTGTCATTTGGTATGCAGCCAGTGCATCAAACTCACCTTCCACTATTGTGAGGTAGCGTCCACCAATGGGGAACAGGTGTTGCCCAAACAATGTACCCTTAGCCCACGCACCAGCAGTGGAGAAAGATTTTTCTTTTGTGCTTCTAACTTTTGCAGCCACAAGCTGATTATCCTTATCGTGATAAGGGAAATATAAATTGTTGTCACACTTAACAACACCATACTTATCCATTGTTGCTTTGGTAATACGTCTGTCAGAGACAGACACTGATACACCTTCTCTATATTGTTTAAGAAAAGATATGTCCTTCACTTCTGTTTCTTCTGCAAGCATTGTGTGTGTTTCCTCTGAGGCTATGGTTGATGGCGTGAATGTATTACATACAAAGCACTTGGTTGACATGTCATCATTTATTGATAGCCCATCTGAGCTACCACAAGTGTGACAAGGTTGATGTGTTTTTATAAATTTAGTTCCCACTCCACTCCTTTGTAATTGATATCGTTTGTTCTTAACACAGCAGTGTAAGTTTCTAAAAGCTTGTGCATCCTACTGTTGTGTAATGCTGTGATGCCAATAATCATATTGGCTTGTTCATCCTCTGTCATAGGTGTTGGTCTGTCCATCATTGCCCACAACAAAAGATCAAGGTCTTCTGATGTGCTCCATGCTTGCATGATGAGATCTTCAAGTTTATGAAACTGCATTTGGTTTTCCTTTACATGGGTGCTGCTTAGCTTCTTCTTCGTCAAGAAATACTGTTGAGCATTTGCGACAACGCCAAGCAATACTCTCTACCATTATAGTTTGTTTTCTTCCATAGACACCACGCATCTTTCCAAAGAGTGTACGTATCTTTTCAATCATGTGTTCTTCTCCTTGAGTTTGGCTTCCACCATATCAATCAAATTACTAGGTGTTCGGCAGTTGTCATAAAGCCATTGCGCTTCCTCATCCGTCAGCCCTACCCATGTGCGCTGTGGTGGGGCGGTGTAGAGAGGTACGAGTTTGCGGGATTCATCTGGGTATTCTTGATTCCGTTGTCGAAATTCTTCAATGGCTTCGTCTTGTTTGTCAAAAAAACCAACAATTCCACCGCAAAACCAAATGCACCACGCCACAGGCTCTTGGCTTTCCACCTCTGCAATGCTTCGCTGTTCCAGCTCGCTTATGGCTTGCTTACCTGCTTGGATGGCTTCAAAGTAATAGCCATCAGCGTTGTCTTCATCGTATGTCCATGCCGTTTCCAACGCCTCTACCATTTGTTTCAATACTTCAATCATGCTTGTCCCCTTGCTCTGATGGCTTCAATCACATCATCTGAAAACCAGTTGCTAAATGGTGTTTCTTTGATGATTTTGATTGCGGCTTCACGTTCTTTGTCGGCTACCAGTTTGGCAAAGGCTTCAAGTTCTTCTAAATAGTTTGACCCGTTAATAAAATGTCCAATTTCTCCATCATGTGTCAAAGTTGTTCCAAAACGAACTTGTCTAGCCATTTGCATGGTTTCATCCTGTGTCATGTTTTATCCTTCACCCACAAGCAATCAAAACAGATACGCATCATCCAGCGCACAAACAAATTTGGAACCTTGCCTTTTGATGGGCGATACACAATGCCCACACTGTTGGGTCTGTTGCCAAACATATAGCACTGCCATTCAGATTGTTCAGGTTGAATTTGAAATTTGTATTCAGTCATGCTTCCCTCGCTTTCATCATTGCGTCTGCCATTCGGTAAGCAAACTTAGCGATGTATTGCTCACGAGTTTCCCGACTAAGGTTTGAATAGTTATTCATATTAACAGTGTCCATAGCCTTGGCAGCAAAATAGTCACGCAGCTCCATGCCTTTGTGGTGTTCAATGACACCGCCTTCTTTATCTACAACAACTGTGTTGTGTGGGAATGCGTATGTCATTCTGCTCCTCCCACTGCCCACACAGCCCTACCACCAGTGGCTTCAATCTCACCAAACTTCAAGCGGATATACTGCTGCCCCTCAACACCAGCAGATTGAACATACCCTTGAATGCCCCAGTCTTTCACTTCTGTAACTACAACCATGCAAGCACCAAACATTTCATAGTCAGGGCTGACCTGCACAACATCACCAACTTTAATTTCACTCATCCTTCCCTCACTTTCATCACACCAATTACATTTATCTTCGTATGCAATCCATGCTTTCTCGACAGAACAAAAATGCTCTTTCATACTTGCCCCTTCGCTGCTAAATATAAACCAACATTACCTAAGCTATAACCAACAAAGGCTATACCCAACCCCATGTTGCCCTTCAATAGCAAATCTACAGCCACCACTAAATAGACAACACCAATAATTGCTATGAGCCAAGCACTCATGCTTTCACCTCATATTGTTTAAGCACAAGCTGCAAAGCAGCAAGCAACTCTTTGTCTTTACTGTCTTCATCTAACAAGCGTTGTTCCCACTTAATTAAAAACTTAAGCTCATCAATAACAACTGCTTCAATTTCTTCTCTAGTCATCTAGGTTCTCCAAGAACATAACAACAGCTACAAATACAACACCACCAACAAAAGCCCCTAATGCACTCAGTGCTAGGAAAGTCATCATAGATTCAATCATACAAATCCCCTCATCCTTGCTGCCACTGTAGCACCCTTCAGCGTATGCTTCAAGTATGGTGCAACACTTTGGGGAGTGGCATGCCCCGTCATAGCCATGATGTTAGGCAGTGGTACTTCTGCCTCAATCATCTCAGTCACTGCTGTCCTACGTAGATCCATAAGCTTTATATCCTCAGATATATTTGCTTCAGTTTTTATTACATCACCAACTCTTGATAAGTTTTCTAGTGAGTAAGGAACAAGCCCACCATTTCTATCTGACATATTACTTGGTGCAACATATTGTTGCCATCCATACTCTTCATGTTGCTGCTTAAGCATTGCTTGCAGTCCCTCAGATGTAGGTAAAGTGATACGTGCTCTACGTTTGCTCTGCTCAAGGGTTAGAACACCTGTCTCCATGTTGTAATCTACCCACTTCAACATACGCATGTCTCCCATACGCTGTCCCCATTCGTATGCCATCTGCACAATCAGCCCTACATTACGCCATTTAAACTGGCTGTAAGCCACATCAAGGAATGCTTTGACATCTTCCCTTGTCCAAACAATTTTACGTGCCTTCTCAATCCTTCTCTGTACCTTGCTGAATGGATTGTAGTTGGTGTAGCCTTGTCTTATGGCATAGTTAAATAACAAACGATAGACAGCTAAGGTGTGGTTAGCTAAGCTAACACTGTGAGCAGCATGCTCTTCATAGACACGCTGACACATGGGTGTCTGTATGTCTTCAAGCTTAGCCCACAACAATGGAACACCACCTATCCTGCTTTGATACCACATCTTCAGATAATAAAGATAGTCTTGTCTTGTTTGAGGAGCAAGCTTAGCAAAGCTCAAGCTATTTTCATAGCTCTTGATCACTTCACTAAGCTTCGCATTAGTGGATAGATTTTTCAAATGCTTTCGCTCTTGTCTCCACCCATCCAATATTTTGTTCTGCTCTTCAGCCATAGCATAAGCTGTTTGATAGGTGCTACCAAGTTCCATACGCTTGACAACACCAGCATCAATGGCATCTTGTGGTGGGTTGTACCTCCACTTGGTCTTACCTGCCACTTTAAAGCGCATGACATAGCGAGGCATGCTCATTCTTGTTTCTCTCCAATGTAGCCAACAAGCCTTGCTGTCCTACGTAAGTCTTCTATGACAAGCTCAGCATGCTCTGCTGATATGGCATAGACAATGCAAGTACGAAGCCCTTCATCAGTGATGTAACCAGCAACAAATGGCTTCCACTCAATGCCTTTGTCGTCTTTGAAATTCATTGCCCACCCATTTCATAAAGTGTTTCTGCCATCTGCAATAGTTCGTCATGCTTCATCAGCTTGTTAAGCCAACGCTTTGGTATAGCACTGTATCCATAGTGTCTACCAGCTAGCATACCTGTCACTGCACCTACGGTGTCAGCGTCATAGCCTTTGTTAACTGCCCTGATCAGTGCATCTTGGAAGCTAAAGGTGACATCGACACATTCCCATGCTGCATTGTATGCATGCATAATAGAACCTTTGCCTTTGCGAATGTCATACTCATCATCTATCAAATGAGTAAACTCATCAAGCTGCTTACCAGCATACAGCTCAGCCACAAAAGCTGCCATGTAATGGACGGTGTCAGTGTTACCATGTGTCATGAGAGACACAGCAATGGCTTCGCCAAGACCAATGTTGGGTTTGTTGTGGTTGGCTAATACAACAGGAGCAATACGCATGATGGAGCCATTGCCACTTGCTCTACCATCTGTCCTGCCCTGATATGGTTGCTCTGTTGTCATGCTTCCAATGGCTTCATAACAAGTGCGTCCAATGTCAAACCGATAATCCCTTGTGCCGAAGTGTCCTGTCTTTGCCCATGTCTTGAAGTTAAGTGCAATTTCTTGCGGAGCAAACTTACCTCTTGTAGCATATGCATCTGCAATGCACATTGCCATAGCACCATCGTCTGTCCACTCGCCTATCTCAGCAGAGTGAACACCACCACCAATCATGTCTGTCACTTTATCAAACTCATGAGGACGCATGAATTCCAATGGCGCTCCCAATGCATCGCCAACGAACAGTCCCATGAACATACCAATTGCTTTATCTTTTTCCATGTGTTACCTAAAGAGAGGGGGACTAAGCCCCTCTTGTTGATTAAGCTGCTTGTAAAAGCAGATCGTTGAATGCACCCTTGAGCACAGCATCAATGTCTTGCTCAATACGCAGTTGCTTACGTCCTACATCAGCACCTTCACGGCTTGTCTCCACATGGGTAGAGATGTGAGTGAGAGTGTTGTAAACACGGTAGGCATTGTGTCCCATGTCATAGCTGTTGTGTATCTGCATGACACGCTCCAGCATTTTCTCATTGAACTTCCAGCCTGTTGAGGTGCGGTATTTTGTGACATGTTCACGGTAGAAATGCACAGCAGTGTCTACATCCACCTTCACCACAGTCATCTGCTTCATGAGGTCAACCTCATTCTCAAGTTGTGGTATCCAGTTGCTAGCCACTTGACCAATCATCTGTGGGTCACTGAATGTAGTGTGCTTCTGTGAGAAGCCAATGTTCTCTCGCACTGCAATCATGCCATTCAAGCAAGCCAAACGCAAGATCATTGCTTGCACACTGCGCTTCACAGACTGGTCATGGCTGTCGCTAATAACAATCTTCATCTTGGCAGCTTCGCCAAGCTGACCAGTGAAGTCATGGTTGGGCAGAATAATTTCTGCTCGCATGGCAGCACCATTGTCAATGCTACGTGCCTTCACTTCCACTGTGGACAGGTCAAGCACAGACTCTGACAAGCCTTGCCACAAGCTATCCCACATGGTGCGGTAGTTCTGTGGATTGTGGACACGCTTACCATCACCAATGACAGAGTCATTCAATGGATTGACCACCCAAAAGCGTCCTTCAACAGGCATACCATTGCGGGTTGCTTGTTCACGGATGGGTTGGAAGTCTAAGTCAGCGGGGAGGGAGGGGATTGTGTTCATGTGGATGCTCCTTTTATGAACGGTTGGGGGAAGTGAGGGGTGAACAACAACTGATGCTGTTGTGGCTACAAATTATAGCCATGTTAGAAAGGGGCTGTCAAACCCCTGTTGAAATTACCTGACAAAACTTGTCGGGATTGGTCTTACTGAGTTGTCTCTTGCCCACAAGAGAGTGAGCTTACCCATGTGCAGTGCATTGAAACAGTCACCACGGATGAGTTCAATGGGTCTAGTCTTATAGACACGCTTTCGCAGTAGGTATGCCCTACCAAAAAGCTTGAAACGCTTTTCAAAATACTTCATACATCCTTTCGTTTAAGTGGAACAACGACAGTAAATGCTGCTATGTGTACAACTTCGTTGGCTGCATTCATACAGAAGCTATACATGCCATCAATGTGATCAAAGAACAGTGTCTCATCACCCACTTGTACATAGCTCTTGTTTGGCACACTGTACAGAGGGATGGGATCTTGCTTGTCCCAATCGTTGATATCAATTTCACTAATCATGCTGTCTGCCTTTCACGTTTCATATTATCTACAAAGCCATTCCACTTGTCAAGCTCAAGCTTTGCCTGAGCAACACCATTTGCATAGCCTTTCTTACAACTGATGTCTTCCTTACTATACTCAGCATATCTTTCTACGAAAGCTAGTCCTAAATAGCCACGCTTAAAGCCCTCTTCATATGGCACATCACTCATGCTTATCCTTATAGAAAATGTGGTTGTTAATCTGCACTGTCAGCACCTTGTGCTTCGCCCAAAAGGGCTTCACATAGGTGGCATGATAGAACGTAGCACCGTCAGTTACATCCACAAGCACACCACTCAGTGCCTTGTGTGTGATGGATAGTATGTCCATGATGTCACCTTTGATACGCCTGTCCTTTGTTACGTGTGTCCATGAGAATTGTTTTCTTTCGTAAACAATTGAGCACACAGACTTACGTGATTGCTTAGCCCTGTTCATGACGACAGAGGCAACAGCCTCCATACCCCGCACACCCTCACCTCTTGCCTCATGGTAGAGTGTTGCTACCATACAACGGAAGTCTGCTTCGTTGTGTGTGGATAAGGGAGGTTGTGCCATTGGGGACATGAACAAAGCTAAGCTTATTGTGGATAAGAGTTTAATCATACCCTGTTATAAAGGCTTATGTGATCTTCGCAAACACATAATAAGCAACATTGCCTGTCTGCTCCATGTAAAACATGGCTTCAGCTTCAGCCTCTTCTTTGGTAACAAACTCACCTAGAAAGGTGTCGTTGTGGTTGAACACTTGATACATAACCTGCTCCTTAATCAAAAGAATACACTGCTATAACACGCTTACCTGCCCTGCTAGCAAACGTATCAATGACAGCACCGTTGCACACTGCCAAGGCATGACCCTTAATCAGCACAATGTGTCTACCCTTTGGTCTTTTAGACACAAAGGTTTTGAGGGTGAAGCCTTTGTCAAAGTGCTTGACGTTGTGCTTGGTAGAGAAACGCACCATCTTGCTACCATAGTAGGCAACGTCCTTAGCACCAGCCTCTGTATAGGCAGTGTGTAAAGCTGCCCAAGGTGTGCCTCTGTTCTTACGTCTACCCAATTGTGTCATCCTTGCATGGGCTTCGGGGTATGTCATAGTGGACACATTGGCTAGTGCTCTGATGGCACAGTCATTCTTGTCTTTGATACCAAAGTCTGTAGGTATGTAGCCTACATCAACAGGTTTGATTTCGTAATGTCCGTTCATATTTCATCCACTTGGTTAACAAACTCTTCTGCATGAACTACTTTGTAGTTGTCGTAGTCACCATCGCAAAACAATTCCTCTGCTTTTTCCGCAGCTTCGTCCTTGCTGTCGGCTTCTACCTCAATGAGGTAGACCTGATGCTCAATACGTACATAGTGGACTTGATATTTCATGTTGTTCCCCTTAACAAGCGTCTAAGAATGTGCCATCATCATCTAACAGCACGTACCGAATGACAGACTTTTCATCCATCATCTTCGATGTTTTATGGATGGCTTCCAGTGTGTCAGCCAAGTCACCACCTACGTCATAAAGACTACGATATTCAGTGGTGAGTCCACTGATTTCCCTAAGTGCATCCTTTGCATTGGCTTCAGCATATGAGCCATACATGTCTTGTCGATAAAAATAGAGTATCATTTTGTTTCCTTTTAGGAGAGGTAAAGTTTATCTAACAGAGCATCACGTTCACAATTTAGCTTAGCAACATAGTTGCTGTCATCCTTGTGGATGGAGAGACATTCTTCAATGTCTTTGAGAGCAAACCTACATTGTGTTGGTGTGTACTGCTTCACCTTGTTGGCAAAGAGTTTCATCATGTCGGTGTAGTTCATGTGTTTCCTTTCAGGAGGGGTGTTGAGGCTTTCAATTATCTGTGCTTACAACAGATTGTAAATAGGGACAAACCCTAATCTCCACTTCCACAACAGATGGATGGGTGTACAAGCCAAAAATCAGAGCATGAGTCATTGCCTCTTCTTCAGAGTCAAAGGTCTTCACCCATTCATGATCGTTTATAAACTTCCAACGTAGTTGGTAACGTGTCATGCTACATACCTTTCATAAGAACGAATGCGACTGTCTCTGTTGGTGTGCTTTTCTACAAATTTAATTTGTACATCGGAATTAAACAGCAAGTGCCGACACACCAATGACAAGTCAGCATCCTCTTCTAGATACACGTTGTCTTTGTACTGGTAGCTGTAGCTTGATATCTCTTGGGCAACACCTAAGTTTTCCAGCACTTTACGTTTCACTTTACCCCATGCATGGGATGGGTCATTGTAAACAATGATGGTGAATGTTTTCATGCTATCACTCCCTCATATTCAAACACATAGTCCATCATCAAACGCAGGGCATCCTTGATGTCTTCGACATCCTTGAACACAACCCTACCATTCAAGAAGCCTGAGCTTCTCCATAGGTAGTACGTACCATCATCTTCCATACACAATTGGTAGGAATAGTTTAGGTTGTTATCATCTTCGATGTTTGCTATCACTGTGCTCATGTTGTTTCCTTTGGAACTTCGTTGTTGCTGATGCGATATTCCATGCTCTGACCGAAGTCTTCAGCAATGGCAATCAACCTCTGTTGAGCAAGCTCAAATGCTTTGCTCATGGTGTAAGCAATTTCAATGTCAGTGACATCCTTGTTCACACCACCTGCTGACCAGTGCAACCTTGTGGTTGGCACAGTGTCAAAGCGATAGTCTTCGACTACCTTACATATACCATCGCTGCCCCAATGGGTAGGAGCAGTGTAGGTGTACACAATTTGCCCAAATGGTTTGCCATTGTCTTTTAAGACAACATAGTCAACCACATTCTCTTTCACATTAAACTTACGTATCATTTTGTTTCCTCAAAATCTAGGTCAACACTCAAAAAATACAAAGCCCTGCCATCTTTTAATTGAACATAACAAAAGGCATGGTCATCAGGGTCAGCACTGTCATTACCAATGACAGCACCTACCAGCTCCTCTGCATTGACATAGACAACATCAACCTGAGTGTCATAGTCTTTGAATGTTCTAGATGCAGGAATGGCTAAGCCATCCTCTGCCAAGTCATCTCTCATTCGTACTTTCATTTTGTTTCCTTTCAGGAAAGTTGTTCTTGGATAATATAAGTTGATGCAACCAGTGCATCTTTGATGGAATCTACAGCCCATCCAGTGTATGTCTGTCCTTCGTTGTCAAAGAACAACTCATAAACCTGTGCAGATTGGTCAAACTGAGCCCATATTTCGATGCCCTTTTTCTTTGTGATCAAACGCATTTTGTTTCCTTTCAGGACTTGAATGTCATATCACCATCAGCCATATCAAAGAGCAAAGCTTTCGCTTTATTCAGAGTTTGCCTAGCACCGAAGTCTTGACCAT
>Ga0247723_1000891_pt1 | contig 18831 bp, 24 predicted proteins | sample MSEWelMarce5H_FC_FD_189079 | JGI IMG/M metagenome (GOLD analysis project Ga0247723, IMG submission 189079) | Subsurface sediment microbial communities from gas well in West Virginia, United States - MSEEL Well Study Marcellus 5H_FC | ecosystem: Environmental > Terrestrial > Deep subsurface >... | reverse complement strand
TACATCGACCATGATGTCTCAAAGGAAATTGGCCACATTGGCACATTTGAGTTTCGCCATGACCACACCTGGATTGTGAAAGAGGAAATGGAAAAAGAGGCGAAAGATGGCACTTAGCACCTATGCGGAACTGAAAACTTCAATCGGGGACTGGCTCAATCGCTCAGACCTGACTTCTGTCATTCCTGACTTTATTTCCCTGGCTGAAGCGCAAATCGAAAGAACATTGCGCACCAGGCAAATGTTGACCAGGACAACATTAACAATTGACTCAGAATTTGAGTCAATACCCAGTGATTTCCTGGAAGTCAAAGCGCTCAAATTGACCAGCACAAATCCAGACACACCATTGTCTTTTATGACAATGGATGCCTTGGACCAGGAATCGACAAAATTCACAGCCAGTGGAAAACCAAAGTTTTTTGGTGTGGTTGGCACTCAATTCAGATTTGTCCCAACACCAGACTCAAGCTATACGGCTGAAATTGTTTACTTTGCAAATTTGAACAAATTGTCTGGAAGTGTTTCAACCAATTTTGTTTTGACATCAAGTCCTGACATTTATCTGTATGGATCACTGTTACAGGCTGCACCATATTTGCAAGATGATGCGAGAATCCAGACATGGGCGACTCTTTATGAGCGTGCGTTAAACGACTTGCAACTGGCCGATGATCGAGGCTCGACTTCTGGAGGCACTTTGTTGACGCGCGCAAAAACTTTTGGTTAAGGACTAAAAATGGCAGATACAACCACCACCAATCTATTGCTTACAAAACCAGAGGTTGGCGCATCAACAGATACCTGGGGAACAAAGATCAATAATGATCTGGACACCATTGATGCATTGTTTGACGCTGGGCCATTGCTCAAAGTCACAAAGGGTGGTACTGGTGTTGGCACAAGCACTGGCTCTGGAAGCAATGTGTTGTCAAATTCGCCAACACTTGTCACGCCAGCTCTTGGCACTCCATCTGCTGCTGTATTGACCAATGCAACGGGCCTGCCAATATCCACTGGTGTCAGTGGATTAGGCACTGGCATCGCCACATTCCTGGCCACGCCATCATCAGCCAATTTGGCAGCTGCCGTGACTGATGAAACAGGCACTGGAGATTTGGTATTTACAAATTCACCAACTTTGGTGACACCAGCTCTTGGAACACCATCAGCTGCTGTGCTGACAAATGCAACTGGTTTGCCATTGTCAACTGGTGTGACTGGATCACTGGCAGTGGCCAATGGTGGCACTGGCCAGACGAGTTTTACTGATGGCCAGCTTTTGATTGGCAATAGCACCGGCAACACTTTGACCAAGGCATCGCTGACTGCTGGCTCTGGTGTGACCATTACGCCAGGCGCTGGATCAATTGAGATTGCATTTACTGGTCCAGGTGCTGGATCAGTCACAAGTGTGGATGTGTCTGGTGGCACTACTGGCTTGACAGCCACTGGTGGCCCAATCACATCATCAGGAACAATTACCTTGGCAGGGACATTGGCTGTGGCCAATGGTGGCACTGGTGCAACTACTTTGGCTGGGGCTAACATCCCAGTTGTCAATGTCGCCAACACTTTCACTGGCACTCAGACTTTCTCAGGAACATCATCTGCAACAGCCATTGTTCTAAACGATGCAGCAGAGGTAGCGACAGTATCTGCAACAGCAGCTACAGGCACGATTAACTACGACATTACAACTCAGTCTGTCTTGTATTACACAAGTAACGCAAGTGCTAACTGGACAGTTAACTTCAGAGCCTCTAGCGGTACATCATTGAATACTTTGATGAGTACAGGTCAATCAATGACTGTGGCTTTCTTGGTTACTCAAGGCTCTACCGCTTACTACAACTCTGCTGTGCAAGTTGATGGCACTACATCTGGTGTTACAACTAGGTGGTTAGGTGGTGCGCCTACTGCTGGTAATGCAAGCGGTATTGATTCTTATCGTTATCTGATTATCAAGACAGGTAGCGCAACATTTACAGTCTTGGCAAGCAACACACAATTTAAGGCTTAATCCTATGCCATTACAAGCAACTAGCGGTGCAGCTTCTTATGATGGGTTTGGTGGTGGTGTAGCTGCTGTTCCTAACTACATTGAGGATATGTTCAGCACATACCTCTACACAGGAAATGGCTCTACACAGACCATTACCAATGGCATTGACTTGTCCACTAAGGGTGGAATGGTTTGGCAAAAAAGCAGAAACACAACAGCGGGATATCAACACGTTTTGTATGACACAGTTCGTGGTAGCACTAGCGCATTATTTTCATCTTTAACTAATGCCGCTGTAACATCTGGCGGTACATATACAACTACATTTAATACTACTGGATTTACTACAAATACATCTGGTGGCAATATAAATCAAAGCGGAAACACTCAAGTTTCATGGACATTCCGCAAGCAACCAAAGTTCTTTGATATTGTGACTTATACGGGTAATAGTTCTGTTCGAAACATTGCGCATAATCTTGGCTCGGTTCCAGCATGCATCATCATCAAAAACATTTCGGTTTCTGGTGATGCGTGGCAGGTTTATCATCAAAGCCTAGGGAACACGGCTAGATTGTTGCTCAATACCACAGACGCCAGTTTGGGCGGCGTTTGGAACTCTACCAGCCCAACCGCTACAGAATTTACAATAAACAGCAGCGGATTCGTCAACCGCTCAGGCGAAACCTATGTCGCCTACCTATTCGCCCACAACGCAGGAGGCTTTGGTCTGACTGGTACAGACAATGTGATTTCGTGTGGGTCTTATACAGGTACTGGTGCGGCAGGAAACGCAATTACTTTGGGTTACGAGCCACAGTTCATTATTGTCAAACCTGCATCGACTACTGGCAACTGGACGATGTACGACAATATGAGAGGGATTAGTCAAACATCGTCACCTCGTTTGTCTCCTAACACCTCTGACGCTGAAGTTGATGCATCGTTTTTAAAGCTAACAGCCACTGGTTTTACGACAGAAACTTCCCCGCTTGTAAACGCCTCTGGGGCTACATACATCTACATAGCCATTCGTAGAGGCCCGATGAAAGTGCCTACGGATGCGACTAAGGTTTACAACGCAATTTCACGAACAGGAACAGGAGCAACTGCAAATGTGACTGGTGTTGGATTCCCTCCAGATATGTTGCTTGACACAATGCGTTCAACAAGCTGGACTCGCAGTATGTGGGACAGATTGCGTGGGCCAAACTTGCGGATAGCGACTAACCAGACAAGTGCAGAAACATCGTACACAGACGCTGTTATGGCTTATGGGCAAGATGGAGTAACACTTGGTGCTGATGGAAATTTTGATGTAAACGGAAGCGGATACACATACATCAATTGGTTCTTCAGACGAGCCCCCAGCTTCTTTGATGAGGTTTGCTATACAGGGACGGGTTCTGCCGCAACATTTACACACAACTTAACAGCAGTGCCTGAGTTGATTATCGTGAAAAGACGGGACACAGCTACTATTTGGCCCGTGTACAGCAGCGCTATAGGAAACACTGGATTTTTACAATTACAGTCTGATACTACTGTAGTTACAAATTCTGGATATTGGAATAACACCACTCCTACTTCTTCTGTTTTTACTGTTGGCACAAACAGTAACGTCAATGCATCTGCGGCAACCTACGTTGCCTACCTTTTTGCCACTTGTGCAGGTGTTTCCAAAGTAGGCTCATACACAGGCACAGCCACTACTAAGCAAATTGATTGCGGGTTTACTGGTGGTGCAAGGTTTGTTCTTATCAAGCGTACAGACTCAACTGGCGATTGGTATGTATGGGATACAGCACGAGGAATCGTAAGTGGTAATGACCCTTACTTGCTCTTGAACAGCACAGCTGCTGAAGTAACATCTACTGACTACATTGACACATACAGCGCAGGGTTTGAACTAAGCTCAACTGCACCAGCCGCCATCAATGCAAGTGGTGGAACATTCATCTTTTTAGCAATTGCTTGAGGTAATTAAAATGCAAGTAAGAATCAGAGAAACTGGACAAGTAATGTACGAGAGTGAATTTCGTGCATACACAAAAGCCAATAGCGGTGCATCATGGGAAACAACCACAACTGAAGTCTTAGAGGCTTTGGGTGCTGATGTAGTCTTTGAAGGTGCGCAAGCTACAGGCGGTACTCTTTACCAATATTCTCAAGCGTCAGGCGTTGAACAGATTGATGGGAAGTGGTACACAAAGTATGTGCTTGGTCCAATTTTTACTGATGGCGAAACAACAGCAGCGCAACAGCAAGCTGCATATCAAGCAGCAAAAGATGCCGATCAAGCCAAGTCTGTGCGTGCCACACGCGACAGCAAGCTGGCCGAATGCGATTGGCGCGTCATCAAGGCTGCTGAGACTGCAACAACATTGGACTCAGCTTGGGCCACTTATCGCCAGGCTTTGCGTGATGTGACTGGCCAGTCTGGTTTCCCCTGGACCATCACATGGCCTGAGTCACCATAATGGACGCTGATGTCGACAAGCGCCTGGCAGTGCATGAAGCCATTTGTGCAGAGCGATATAACTCTATCGCCAACACACTCAAAGATGGCGACAGACGCATGACCAAAATTGAGTATTTGCTCTACGCTGCAATCCTGGCAGTTTTGCTTGGACCAGGCGTGGCTGCCGAATTCGTCAAGAAAATATTCGGGCTATGAAAGACTGGGCCGTGGCACTCATCGCTGCGGCTCTTTTGACTGCCACCATTATTTGGTGCTTTTTTGTCATCATTTTGTTTTGGCCATGATCTATGCTCTGGTCCTACTAGCAACTGCCGAATATAGATGCACCAGATGGATTTGGTCGGGTGATGTCTACAATCGAAGGGTTGTCTGCATCAAGTGGGAGAAGAGGAAATGATTGATCCGATCACGGCCCTAAACGGCCTGCAAAGCGCCATCAGCATGGTCAAAAAGGCCAGCAAGGTCGCCAATGATTTGGGCGGTCTGGCCCCCATGATTGGCAAGATGTTTGATGCCAAGAGCCAGGCCACCAAGGCCATGCTCCAGGCCAAGCGCGAGAAAAAAGGCTCAAATATGGGCGCTGCTCTCCAGATCGAGATGGCATTGGAGCAAGCCAGAGCATTTGAGGAAGAGCTGAAAATGCTCTTCATGCAGACCGGCAAGATTGATGTCTGGAACAAGATCAAAGCACGCCAGGCTGAGATGGACAGGGATGATGCCAAAGAGATGGCAGCTCTGAAGGCCGAGGAAAAGAAGGCAAAACAAAAAGAAGCTGAGATGAATGAGCTGGCCATGATCATTGCAGGCAGTGCTTTTGTCTTGTTCCTGGTCTTTGTTGGTGTGAATGAATTGATGGATTTTTGTGCAACGACTAAACGCTGTGGTCGATGAATGAATATCAGAAACAATTCGATCTGTTTCTCAAAATCTTTGTGCGAATGTGTGTCGCATGGTGGGTGCTTGGATTTTTAAGGTTTCTGCCTGATGACTTATCAGACAAGATCGTCAACAAGTTTTTGGCCTATATAGGACTAGGATGAAAATCTCTTTGTATCAAGCCAATGGCCAATTGCTGAAGGAAGCCCAGAGGGTGATCAGGCAGCAAAACCTCCAGCAGCTTGAGCAATTGAATCGCCAGGCTGAAAAGCAGATCAGAGACCAGCAGCTCAAGGCACAATGGGTCAAACCTAATTCTGTGGATGTGTACGCATGAGTAAAATGCGAAATGCCAAGTGGCGGTAACTACTTGGCATCTCTAACCTAAATGATGAAAGGACATCAAATGGCTGAAATTAGTTTATCACGGGAGCGTTTGTGCGAGTTGCTTGAGGTAGATACCGAAAAAGGAATATTTACTTGGCGAAACACAATGGGTGGCAAAGCCCAAAAAGGGCAACTTGCAGGAGCAAAACAAAAAGCTGGTTATGTTTTGATAAGGCTTGACCAAAAGGATTACTACGCACATAGATTGATGTGGCTTTATGTTTATGGTGCAATACCTTTATTGCATATAGATCATATAAATCGAGACAAGAGTGATAACAGACCTGTTAATTTAAGGCTGGCAACACAAAAACAAAATAGTGAAAATCTTTTTCGAGCAAAGAAAAATACATCTGGATTCCGAGGTGTTAGATTTGAAACTAGATTGAAGTCAAAGCCATGGTCTGCTTGTATTACAAACAATTACAAGCAGAAACATCTTGGTTATTACGCAACAATGGAAGAGGCGATTATGGCTAGACAAGCGGCAGAAGATGCACTTTTTACACATCACATAAGACAATGAAAAACACTATTCTGGTTGCAATTGTTGGGCTTCTTTTGACAGGATGCTTTGAAGACAGGTATCGCTACAAGTGCCAAAACCCTGACCACTTTCATGCCGAAGAGTGCCAAAAGCCAAAGTGTCTATTCACTCAGCAGTGTCCAGAATACCTGGTCGCACCCATACTTGAAAAGAAGGTGAACGATGTCCAACCTACTCCAGAAAAATGAGCCTTTAACAGCAGAAGCCATTGAGGTCAGAATCTGGGGCTTTGTGGTGGTGGTGGTCACATTGATTCTGTGCTTCATCGTGATTGCACTTTTGTATTCAGTGACTTTTGTCACTCAGCCGATCAAATCAATGGCCCCCATTGACCAGGCTTATACAAAGATGTTGAATGACATCGTGCTTTTGATTGTGGGCGGCATTGGCGGTGTGATGACCAAACGAGCTGTCGGCTCTGGTGCAAGGGCTTTGGGAGCGCCACCACCTATGCAGGGCATGGGGCAATGCGCTGGCCAGCCCATGATGGGTGGATATGGCCAGCAAATGGGCTATGCGTCACCAGGTTACAGCAACAATCACGGGTTTAACGCAAGCACCAATGGCATCCCAAGCCAGCCGTTTGGGGCTATGCCGACTTGGACCAATCCAGAGCTTGATGAGTCCTGGACACCTGGTCCACCACCAGACACACCACCAGACCATCTTGAGGATGACCATGAGCGTGTGCAATTGGCGGCTGCACGCCAGGAGGCTGAGTGATGCTACCAATACCCTTACCATGGCTCATTGTTGGTGTCTTGGTCTCATTATTCGGTACATACCGGGTGGGCCACCACTATGGGTGGATTGAGCGCGACAATGACATGAAATTGGCCATTGCCAAAAAGAATGAAGAGTCGAGAAAGATTGAGCAACAGATGGGCGAGAAGCTGCTGGCCCATGAAGAGCAATTAAGAAAGGCACAAGATGAAGTCAAGAAAAAACAGTCTGCTATGCATGAGCTTGCTAGGACTGGCCGGCTGCGCCTCCCAGCCCCAAGTTGTCCACAAAGCACCCCAAGTGCCGCCACTCCCCTTGGAGATATCAAACCCCAGCAAGCCGATGCAAGCGAACTTGAGCGACAGACTATTGAAGCTCTTATCGACATCGCAGCCGATGGAGACAAAGCCATCACCAAGCTCAACGCCTGCATCAGCGCCTACAACGAAGTGAGGAGTCTTCTCAATGGTCAACAGTGAGCAATTAGCGCGGCTGCATATTGGCCCAGAATGGGTCGATGCACTCAATGCCACATTTGAAAGATTCGACATTTCAACGCCACTCAGACAGGCTGCCTTTATTGGCCAGTGTGGCCATGAGTGTGGCAATTTCAAGATTCTTGAGGAAAATCTGAATTACCGGGCTGAAGCATTGCAAAAGCTCTGGCCAAAGCGCTTTGACGCTGCCAAGGCCCAAATGTGTGCCAGGAATCCCAAACTCATCGCCAACACTGTTTACAGCAACAGGATGGGCAACCGGGATGAGGCTTCTGGTGATGGTTGGCGCTTCAAAGGCCGTGGATGCATCCAGCTCACAGGGTCTGCGAACTACCATCACGCTGGCCAGGCGCTAGGTGTGGACCTGATCATGCAGCCAGAGCTAGTGGCCACGCCCCAGTATGCTGCGCTGACTGCTGGGTGGTTTTGGAACACTCACAAGCTAAATCAATATGCTGATGCCCAGGACTACAAGACCATGACCAAAAAGATCAATGGTGGCTTTATTGGCCTGGAGGATCGGATCAAACATATTAACCATGCGCTGTCTGTCCTGACATAATTACCCCATGGCCAGCCAAACACAACAGCTAGAAAACCCGACCACACCAAACCTTGGTTATCCAAGCGAGGTGTATGAGCGCAGGCTTTTCAATGAGAACAATGGCTCTTTAAATATTTACTTCAAAAAGCTGTCAAGTGTCCTGGGGTCTCTGTTTGGATTGCGTGGCGGTAGGTTTATGAATAACCCTCACGGGGCATTCCAGGATTCAACTGACCAGACTGCTGCAAACACCACAACAGCTTACGCCATCACATTCAACACCACAGACTTTTCCAACGGGGTAACGCTGGCCAGTGGCTCCAGGCTGACTGTGGTGGATGCTGGAATTTGGAACTGTCAGTTTTCAATTCAATTCAAAAACACGACCAATGACACCCAGGATGTGGATGTTTGGTTCAGAAAGAATGGGACAGATATTGCCAATTCAAACAGCAGATTTGGCATGCCTGCAAGAAAATCCTCTGGCGATCCAAGCCATGTTGTCGCAGCCATGAACTTCTTTGCCAGCATGAATACCTCAGACTATCTTGAGATAATGTGGAGGCCCAGCGATGTTGGTGTTTCCATTGAGCATTACGGGACAAGCACCAGTCCAACGCGACCAGCAGTGCCATCGGTCATCGCCACGATGAGCTTTGTGTCTAACATTACATAATTGTCATCATGTACATACCACTCAAATTACCACCAGGAATTTATAGAAACGGCACTGAATACCAGGCGGCAGGCCGATGGTATGACGCAAACCTGGTGCGCTGGTATGAGAATACTTTGCGGCCAATGGGTGGATGGCGAAAGCGTGCCAACAGCCAAATGACTGGTCTTTGCCGAGGCTTTATCACTTGGCGCGATAACAGCGCCAATCGATGGATTGCAGCAGGGACTGAGTCCAAGCTCTATGCCATGAACGAACTTGGCACATTGAAAGACATCACGCCAAGTGGCTTTACGACTGGTGCAGCCAGTGCATTGTCCACAACTGGCTATGGCTACAGCACTTATGGCTCTTTGTCTTATGGCACTGCAAGGCCAGACAATGGTGCAAGCGCGCCAGCCACCACCTGGTCCATGGACACATGGGGTGAGTATTTGGTGGCTTGCTCCAATGCTGATGGCAAGCTCTATGAGTGGCAATTGGGTTTCACAACACCAACATTGGCAGCGGCCATCACCAATGCACCAGTGAGCAATAAGGCTTTGCTGGTCACTGCCGAGCGCATTTTGATGGCGCTTGGAGCTGGTGGCAATCCACGCAAAGTGCAGTGGTGCGACCAGGAGAACAATACACTCTGGACACCAGCAGGCGACAACCTGGCTGGTGACTATGACCTGGCCACACCTGGATCACTTCTGGCTGGCAAGCGTGTCAAGGGTGTCAATCTATTGTTTACTGATGTGGATGTCCACACGGCCCAGTATGTTGGCGCTCCATTCGTTTATGGATTTGAAAAGGCAGGCTCTGGCTGCGGCCTCATTTCAGCCCAGGCTGTGGCGACCATTGACACGGCAGCCATTTGGATGTCTAAGGCTGGTTTCTGGACCTATGACGGCTATGTCAAACCATTGCCAAGCGATGTGTCTGACTATGTCTTTGGGAATATCAACTTCAACCAGGCATCAAAAGTCTATGCTGTCCACAACAGCAAGTATGGTGAAATCTGGTGGTATTACCCAAGCAGTGGAAGCAATGAGAATGACTCTTATGTGACCTATAACTACCGGGAAAACCACTGGAATATAGGCACATTGGCCAGGACTGCTGGAACTGATGCAGCCGTGTTTTCAAACCCAATGGCGGTTTCAACTGATGGCTATATCTACGAGCATGAAGTTGGCTTTTCCTATGACAGCGCCAGTGTTTATGCTGAATCTGGTCCAGTGCAATTGGGTAATGGCGACAACATTATGAGCGTGCGGCAAGTCATTCCTGATGAGCAAACATTGGGCGAGGCTGTGGTGTCATTCAAAACCCGGCTTTATCCAACAGGGACACAATCAACATTTGGACCATACACGGCAGCAAATCCAACTTCTGTCAGGTTTTCTGGTCGCCAGGTTAATGTCAAAGTCACTGGTGACACATTGGCTGACTGGCGTGTTGGCGTGATGAGATTAGAGGCTGTGCCATCGGGTAAGCGATGAGCGATCAAGAGCATTTAGAAAGATTACGCCACCATGTGGAGGCGGCATTAGAATACTCTGGAGGCACACACAATTTTGAAGATATTGCCGAGATGGTCCAAGATCACAGATTGCAGCTGTGGCCAGCCAAAGACTCGGTGGTATTGACAGAGATCATTGTCTATCCCAGGCTCAAGAATTTGCATTATTTTCTGGCTGGTGGCGACCTAGATGAACTCTCAAGGATGAGACCACTAATCGAATCCTGGGGCAAGTCTATTGGCTGCACCAGGGTGACTTTGGCAGGCCGAAGAGGCTGGCAAAAGTCATTTTTGAAAGACGAAGGTTACAGCCCTCAATGGACTGTAATGGCAAAGGAACTTTAGGAGAAAGACAATGGCATCAGAAGCACTCAATTGGGCATTGGCCAATGGCATGACCCAGGCTGAATTTGACCGAAACATTTTCAATGCTGTGCTTGACGCGCAGAAGTCTGGGACTAGCAATGCCATATTGCGCACAGAGATGGACCGACTTGGCATCAGCCCAGAAGATGTGGCCCGTGCGACTGGTGTCACGACTCAAAGCGTGGCATCAAAGTATGCTGCTGCAATTCCAAAGACTGAGGCTGAATTGATTGCTGATGCTGCGGCTGATGCAGAACTTGCAGCGCGTACTGCACGCGACAAAACTGCCAGCAAGGCGTTGATTGATGCAAGAAACTTGGCGGCCCAAACTTCTGCCGGCACTTTGACTGCGGCCCAGCAGGCTGCTGCTGCACAAGCCCAGGCCGCCTTGGTGGCCAGACAAAATGAAGCGGCATTGGCTTTGCAGCAACGCAATGCAGCTGCGGCTGCTGAAGCTGAGCGTTTAGCTCAACAGCAAAATGCGGCTAATCAAACTGCATGGGCTGCCCAACAAAAAGCAAATGAAGCCGCATGGGCTGCACAACAAAAAGCCAATGCTGAAGCCTGGGCGAAACAGCAGGCTGGTGGAGCTGCTGGTGGCACTGGTGGCTTGCTTGGACCAACTGGCAACACCAGCGTGACTGGCACGACACCATTTGCCAACGCCACCCAAGGCTTTGCCCAGAACTTTGCCAACTACCAGTCAATCCCAATTGGCGCTCAGTACAACCCTGGCGTGACTGCTGGCGGTGCATCCCCATACTCTCAGATCATGGGCCAGATGAAGCCTTTCAGCAATCCATACGCTGGTGTGGTGGCTGGCCAAGCAATGGGTGGATATAACCCAGGTCTGTATGATCAGATCGCTGCTACTAATTTGGCCAACACAACGGCAGAACAGGCAGCGGCAACGGCAGCACAAAACACTCAGCAAGAATCAACAGGAATGGCCCAAGGTGGCATGGTCCATGGTGGTGTAATGTTTGGCATGAATCCACCTGGTCCAGATGATGGTGCTGTCAATCTTGATCTTGGCGAATATGTGATCAAGAAGTCTTCAGTCAACAAGTATGGCCGTGGACTTCTGGACATGATCAATGAAGGCAAAGTGCCTGCCAAGAAAATGAAATCTTTATTGGGATAAGGTGGCAATATGTCAAAAGGTGGAACAACAACCTCAACAAGCTCCATTGATCCACAGATCAAAGAAGCATTCCTGGCCAACTTTCAGCAGGCCCAAGGCGTGGCTGGTGCATTGCCGGTCCAGCAGTTTGCTGGCTACAACCCAATGTACCAGGCAGGCGAGGAGGCTTTGGTCAACACTGCCTTGGCTGGCCCAGGCATCACTGGCACTGACCTGGCAGCTCAAATGGCTGCTTATGGCGGTGTCTATCAGCCTGCACAAGTGCAAGCAACTAGAGCAAATTTGGGCTTTGGAGCTGGACAAATGGGTGGTTTGGGTGGCGTGCCACAACAAGGTGGATATGGAAATATTCCACCAGGATTTCTGCCTACTGACAGAGGGGCCAGTTACAACACTAGCACTACTTCAGACATGATGGGTGGTAGACGAGACCTTGCTGCACCAATGAGTGCAGCACCTGGCGCTAATCTTAGCGAAAGTGAGCAAGCATTTAATAACACCCTTGCTGGTGCTGGTTTTGGTCAAATGCCACAGCAGCAGCCTCAAGGTTATGGTCAGCCTCAAGGCTATGGCCAACAAGCGCAGCAGATTGGCTCTATTGCTGACTACATGAATCCATATACAAGCCAAGTACGCGCCAATGCATTGGCTGACCTGGAGTCTGCAAGACGCTCGGCCATTCAGCAGACTGGTGAGCGTGCCATGCAAGCGCGTGCATTTGGTGGATCGCGCCAAGGTGTGGCTGAGAGTTTGACCAATCTTGGCTTTGCCAAGCAGGCCGGAACTCTTGGCACTCAATTGAATGAGTCGGCATTTAACAATGCCATGGCTTTGCAGCAGGCAGACATTGCGCGTCAACAGCAAGTCGATTTGGCCAATCAGCAAGCCGGCTTGCAAGGTGCGCAATTGCGTACTGGAGCAGCTGGCCAGCTTGGTAATTTGGCAGCGCAGCAGCAGGCATTGCGTCTTGGTGGCGCTCAAGCTGTCATGGGCGCTGGTGGTGCGCGTCAGGCTTTGGACCAGCAACAAATGGATGCCATTCGCAACATTGGCCTCCAGCGCCTGGGCGTGGTGCAGTCTTCACTTGGTGCGCAGCCTGCCAATCTTGGTATGCAGTCGACAACACCCCAGTATTCAAACCCAGCGTCTGGCGCTTTGGGTGGTGCATTGGCTGGTGCAAAACTATTCCCAGGCAATCCTCTGGCAATTGGCGGTGGTGCTTTGCTTGGCCTTTTGGGCAGTTAAGGGGTAAAAAATGGCAGACTTTGATTTGGGTGGACTTTTAGGCAATATGTTTGGTAGTGGTGACAGTGAGCTGGAAAAGCTACTGACTGCTAAGCAAAAAGAGCAATTAGGTTTGCAATCATCATTGGCAGCAGCTGCGGCATTGCTTCAAGCAAGTGGTCGCGGCCCACAGCGTATTGGCTTGGGTCAAGCACTTGGTGGAGCTTTGCAAGCCGGTCAAGGTGCTTATGAGAAGGGTATGACCGGAGCTTTTGGCAATTTGGTCACGGCAGCCAAGCTCAAAGAGATGCAGCGGGAAGCATTGGCTAATGAGGCTTATGCAAAACAATTCACTGAGCCAGCTGTGGCCCCCATTACCGCAGATCAAGCGGCAATACTGGCTCCAGTATCTGTGGCTGGTAAATTTGGACCAACAACACAACGCGCTCAATTGGCTGCACAAATGCCTGCACCAACGGCATCGCCTGGCATTGTTGGCTCATTAAATCCAGAGATGCGAAGAATTCTTGGCGGCATGACGCGCAAAGAAGGTCAGCCAGAATTGCTCAAGATTGGCATGGCGCAGACTGAATTTGGCAAACCAGAGCCAATGGTGGTTAATGGCCAAGTCAAAATGATGCAATTCAATAAACTTGGTGAGTCAAGAGAATACACGGGCGCCACACCATACGAGGCTCAGTCCCCTGATTTACGCGCATATGAATATATTACTGGCAAGCCATTGGCTGGTACTGGTCAGGCTGGAGTGCAAGCTATTGGCCAATATCGTTCACAGATCGCGCCAAAGACTCAAGTTGATGTGAAATTGCCTGGCAATCAAGAATTCTTGAAAGGTGTTGGTGGCGATGTCTCAAAAACACTGACTGAGATGACAGCCGGAGCAAGGTCTGCAAATGAGACATTGACAAATATTGACAGAATGCTGCCTGCACTTGACAAGGCTATTGTCGGACCAGGTGCAGATTACAGAACAGCCATGCTGCGAATTGGTCAGCAATTAAATATTGCTGGTGCTGATGCAAATGAGCAACTTTCAAACACCAGGATTGTGGTCCAAGGATTGGCCCAGCAAGAACTTGATGCTGCTGCTCAAATGCGTGGCCAAGGTGGATTGACTGAAGGCGAGCGCGGAATACTTAGACGCGCAGCTGCTGGTGATCAAACACTAAGCGCTGCTGAAATTAAGCAAGCATTGTCAACAGCGCAGAAGACAGCCAGATATCGTTTGGCAGCGCAACAAGACTATGTCCAACGCGCCAGCAAATTGCCTGGATTTGAGCAGTTTGCACCGATGTACCAGGTAACACCATATGGCGGTGGCGGTAGTGGCAATCCATTGATAGATGCCATTGACAGACAATTGCAATTGCGTTCTTCTGGAGGTCCACGATGAGTGATGCATTAGAAGGTTTTACAACCGAAGAGCTGCTTAAGATTAAGCAGGGTGATGTCTCTGGCTTATCTACTGAAAAGCTCAATATTCTTAAAGGCATTCTGTCTCAAAGTATTGGCGGCATCATGGAGCCACAGGCTGCCCCAGCGCCAGCATTAACCCAGCCTCTGCCAGCAGCCCCAACGCAGCGTCTACGCTCTATGGCTCAAGGTGTGACCCTTGGTGCTGCTGATGAGATGGAGGCGCGTTTACGCTCTTCTGTCACTGGCGAGGACTATGACAAAGTGCTTGCTGAAATCAGGGGCAAGATGAAGGCTTACCAGGCCCAAGCACCCCTTGAGGCTTTAGGTTATGAGGCTTTGGGTGGTGTTGGATCAGCAGCTGCATTAACTATGGCCTCCGGTGGCACGGCTGCACCAGTCACTGGCCCACGCATGGCGGCCAGTGTTGCCCCATTGGTCAAGGCATTGGCCGGCACATCAGCGCTTGGTGGCATTCAAGGTGGTGTCACTGGCTTTATGACTGGCGAGGGAGACTTTGCTGCCCGTGCATCCAGAGTGCCAAGCTCCACCATGATGGGAGCATCTATTGCCCCAGTGGTCCAGGCCGGATTCATGGGTGTTGGTAAGGTTACAGACATGGCGCTCGATGCTGCCAGGCGCTTGGCCGGTGGTCGAGGCGGCAAGGCAGCAGAAGCTGAAATTCAGCGTCTTGCAAGCGAGACTGGCCTGACCACAGATGAGATTGTCCAGCGCATTGCCAATGGCGAGATCATGGCTGAAAACCAGACATTGCTGGCTGCTGTGCGTGGTCTGTATACCCAAGGCGGAAAAGCCTCGACAACGATCCAAGGCGCTTTGTCTAAACGCCCAGACACATTGCGCAGAGAAGCATTGACAGATATGCAACAAAAACTGGTCAGTGGCCTTAACCCAAACTTTGTTGGACCAAGACCAAACAATGAAAATGTTTTGCGTTTTTACCGATCAACCAATGAAGAAGCCAAATCATTAGAAAACAAAGCCTATGAAGACGCATGGAAAACTGGCGGTGTTATTGGCCAAGATTTATTGGTAAGTCTTAAAGACGCATTGCAAAGATCACCAAGAGCAATTGATGACATCAATACGATTTACACGGCCCAGACAGGCAAAAAGCCATTTTTCTCTTTTGACAAAGATGGCAACATTGTGTTTGCTAAAGCGCCAACATTGGAAGATGCTGAAGTTGTTAGACGAGGCATTCAGACATCTATTGACTCTGCCTTTACAAGTGGCAAGGGTGGTGTTGGATCAGCCCTAAAGCCCGTTGAATTTGCTTTAAGAGAAGCAATTGATACATCATCACCAAAATTAGGTGCAACCCGCGCTGAAGCCTCACAACTTAGAAGTGCCAGAGAGGCATTTAAAGACGGCAGCACTATTTTTAATAAGAGCGCAGACGAAGTGCAAATAATGATGGAAGACATGGCCAACAATCCTGGTGCAATCAATGCATTTAGGGCTGGAACTATGGATGCCATACGCGCCAGAATGGGGACTGGCCGCGCCAAATCCATGATGGGTTTGCTTAGTAATGCAGAAACAAAAGAAGGCGCTATCTTGCGCACGATTTACCCTGGTGATGAGCTTGATGGCATCTTGACCCGTATTGGCACAGCTGCCCAGTCGCAGGCTGCCAAGAATAAGGTTCTTGGTGGATCAGACACAGCAGCATCTTTGATGCAGGCAGAGCGTACAGGGTCAACCATTACAGCTGACGATGTGGCCAATGCAGTAACTGGAAGCCCAATGGCTGCATTCAGAGTGGTCAGCAAAATGGTTGGCGAATCCAACAAAGGATTGTCAGAGCAAGATCGTCAGCGTGTTGCCCAGATTCTGGTTTCAGAAGACCCAGAGATTGTGCGCAAAGCATTGAAAGATGAAAGCGCCATGGCTTACTTGCAACAGAAAATTGCAGCCACAATGAGAGCGCTTGGCAAGACTGTGCCTTATGGTGCAAGCTACATTGGTGAGACAATGCCAAGACCTATGTATGGACAATAAGAGGTAAACATGGCAGGCTTGCTTGATGATATTTTGGGATACATGGAAAGCCCACAGCGCACCCAGCAAATGCAGGGGCTTGGAAGCTCTATTCGAGCCGGTCTTTTGAACATTGAAGAAAAAGACAAGAAATTTCAAAACCTTTATGACAAGGCATTTGGTGATCCAAAGAATCCAGTAAAAGTCACAAACAAGAAGGCTTTGTCTGAATTGACCGAGATGGCCATGGCTGGGCCAATGGCATTTGCACCAATTGGAATGACTAAAAGGATGAGCGCAGCAGAAGCTGCGGCTGCTGGTTATTGGCATGACATTGGTGCTGGTAAGAAATTGCCAATCCCGATTGGTGAAATGACAGCGCAGCGTGAAGTTTTAAAAGATTTGCCGCCAAAAAAGATTGTTTCGCCAGAACAAATGCAAGGTGGCGCGATTGTCCCATTCCATGGGGATAGATCAATTGCTGGCCAAAATTTACTTGGCATTGGCAGCACAAAGTTTGAAACGCCAGTCTATCTTGAGGGCGGTTATGACTTTATGAGAACACATTCACCAACAGGCTCAATTTGGGCCTCTGAAAAAGGTGCGTCTCAAGCTCTTCAAAATCAAATCAATGAAGCCGCTAAAGTTGGCAAGGGTGATGTCTATGGTGTTTATTCGGCAATGGGTCCATTGTCAATGAACTACAACACCATGATGTCTGATGCTTTGCTTGAACAAATGAAGGCTGGGAAAATAACTAAAAAAGCCATTTCAGCTTTTGATAAAGAAGTTAAATCTATCCGGCCAGAATGGAAAGGCGTGATGAATCCAGAATCACGCGCTCAATTAGAAAGCAATGGTGCATTGCGCCATGTCTTTGTAGACAGGATGCAGCTTGATAAATTCCAAAACGCTGGGTTCCCTGATATCTCTTACACAAGATATGCAATAACAGACCCATTGCTACTTAATGAGCCAATGTATTCTGGTGGTTTGTCAATTGGGAAAATGGTTCCAAATGCTGAATTAATTACAAACCCACAAATTCCACACAAAACATATGACACTCAATTGCCTGGTGAATATTTTGGTGGGTTTGAAAAATCAGTGCCAAAAGAAATTTTGTACCCGGACTGGTACAAGATGCGCAGAGAAATTGGAGCGCCAGAAAGTGGTGATGTCAGGTCTTTCCAGCTTGCAAAACCAATCCAGCCAACAAATCAGGAATGGCTTGATAACCTTATGAAGTTTCTTTCAGGCCCATAAGCTCTTTTAGGTTTATCAGCACAAGGTCAATTCGTCTTTGTGTTTCAAGTTTGAAGTCTGTCGGCTCATCTTGTTCAGACTCTACGGCTGATTCAATGAACATTTGCAAAGTATTAAGTGCCTCAAGTTTTTCTTCTTGATTCATTTTTGTAATTAGTTTCATTCTATTCCCCCAAAAAACGCGGCCACCAGAGGGTCGCGTTTAACAACCCGTCTTTTCTGCCTGCGTCTGGCCAAGCCAAAGTCTTTGTCATCGGCTGACATCTTGTCCCGATATTTCCGAATGCGCTCGGCCCCTGGCACTGGACCAGGCGCTTGAGCGTCTTCACCCTCACCCCATGACCACAATGGCCGCCACTGGCCATTTGCATTCACCCTGGTGTATCCAGAGATGTGGACCATGTCTTTGAGGTGTAGCTCAAAAAGAATCCTGGCAGCGCTTCTACGCACGCAAAAGCACATCTTGGCCAGGTCAAGGTCAGAGAGATTGCTTTTCTTTTTGAGTGCAGCCTCAATGGCAGGGCCTACACGGGGTTTATTGCCTCTAGGCATCACTGACCTCAGTGCGTGCTTTTAAGCGCTCCAGCATCGATCTGACAACGAATGCGCGGGTTTTCAGCTCATCAGGGATGGCGTGTCCAAATGCTTCTGGGTGGACCATGTCATTGACCAGGTCTAGGCAGGCTTCAAGGGCTGGTGGCAATTCATTTGTCATTGTATTTTTCCAGTGCTGAGACCTCAATGTGGTCCACCAGGCTTTGCAGCAGCATGTGGGCAATGTCCACATCAGTGCCAGCGATGTATGCGTTATTGAGGGTCATGGACTCTTCAAAGTCAGGCTCATAAGGCGCGCCAAGGGAATCGGTCGAGCCTTTTTCTTCTGGGCTGTACTCCAAGAAGCAGACCAGATCGACACCCTCAATGTCGCAATCAAACTGGTGCAAATCTTTGGGGCAATTGGGTGTGGGCTTCATTTTCTCTCCTGTAATGAAATCGGCATGTACACACATGCTTTACTTTTGGAATTGACCACCACCACCCCATAAGTCTTATGCCGCTTGCAATTCATGCACTTGGCATCAGGCTTTTGAGGCTGGCAGCCTAAATAGTTTAAGAAGTCCACCACGCCACCAATAAGCAGGCCATGCC